>WNFO01001020.1_pt1 | contig 28920 bp, 32 predicted proteins | sample 5400251 | NCBI WGS metagenome assembly WNFO01 (sample SAMN13153354, study PRJNA577476) | soil metagenome | isolation source: 100 cm saprolite under Madrone tree | place: USA:California | collected 2016-06-14
GCGTCAGGAAGCGCTCCACGGGCTGCCCCGGCGCCAGGCCGTTGACGGCGAAAGTGCCGAAGGTCTCGTACCGGTTGTTCAGCACGTTGTTCAGACGGACGAAGGCCTCGAGCTTGTTCATCTTGATCGAGCCGCCCAGTCCGGCGACCCAATAGCCGGGGAGCTTCGGCTGACGGTTGACCTCGTCGCCCCGAAGGTACTGTGAGCCGACATACCTGACGTCGAGCGAGAGCGTCGCCCACGGCCAGGGGTGATAGCCCGCTCCCACATTGATCCGATGCTGCGGCACCAGGGCGAACGAGTCTCCCGCCTGCACCGTCTCGACGCCGGGCGGCAGCGGCGTCGCCAATTCCGCCCGGTCCTGAAACGTCGCGCGCGTGAACGCGTAGTTGACGTATCCCTCGAGCAGCCTTCCGACACGGCCGCGGAGAGCGACCTCGACCCCCTGGCGCCGCGTGCGGCCGATGTTCTGGAAGAAGACCCCGGTGGTGCCGGTCGGCGACACCGAGAAGATGTCGTCCCGCACGTTGGTCCAGTAGCCGGACACGTCCGCGTCGAGCCACGGCAGCGGCCGGGCGCGCGCCCCGACCTCGTAGGTCGTCGTCTTGACCGGGTTGAGCGGGGGATCGGGCGCAACCCCGACCTGCAGACCGGGGCAGACTGCGCCGGGCCCCGCGCACGTGAGCTCGAGAAATGCGGGAGCGCGAAATCCTTCCGCATAGCTCGCGTAGAATCCCAGCCGGTCCGTCAGGTTGAGGTTCACGCCGACGCGCGGCACGAAGCGATTGAACCAGAACACGCCGCCGCTCGGCCCGCCCAGGAGATCGTCGATATTGTGGCGCAGCCCGTCCCAGCGGCCGGCCGCCGTCACGACGAGGGTCGAGCCGTTGATGAAGACGTCCCGAGTCAGCATAAGCGAATCCTGGGCGAAGACACCCACGGCGTCCTCGGTGTCGGTGAGGTTCGCCGTCAGCGTCTGGGCGCCGGTCGGTCCCTCGAACGTCCGGCTGTGGACGTCATGGCGCGTGTACTCGGCGCCGAGGATGAGGACGTTGTCCCGCTCGGCGATCCTGCTGCGATGGGTCACCTCGAGCGTCCCGCCCACCGAGAGGGTGCGGTTGCGCAGCTCCGAGTTCTCGGCGATGAGGTTGGCGTTGAACTGCTGGGCCTCGAGGGCGCGGACGAAAGCGTTCGCCGAGACCGTCCAGTGCTCGCCGAGCGTGCGGCGGACGCTCACGATGCCGAAGTTGAGGTCGGGGGTCCAGGAGTCCCCGGCGGTGAGGTTCGCGCGGCGGTCCTCCCGAAGCACGCTCTGCGGCAAGGAGCCGGCCTGGTCGATCCGGTTGTTGCTGTACTGGTACGATACGGTCGCGTCCGTGTCGCCGGCCTGGACACCGAGCTTGACGAAAGCCCGGGACAGGCGGGCGCTGGTGAAATCCCGGTAGCCATCCTCCGAGACCTGGTTGAGCGAGACGTAGTAGTCGAACGGGCGGGCTTCGCCGCTCGCGCGCAACCGGTACTGCTGTCGGCCGAAGCTGCCCCCGGCAAGCTCGGGAACGATCTCCCGGATCTCCTCGCCACGCCGGGTGATGATGTTGATCGCCCCTCCCAGCGTATTGCGTCCATAGAGCACGGAGGCCCCGCGGATGACTTCGATCCGCTCGGCCTCCTCGAGAGGAATCAGGTCGAAGTTGACCTCCTCGACCGTAGGCTCGTTGATCCGCACCCCGTCGAGAAACACGCTGAGCCCCTGGGGCAGGCCGGTGACGGACGAGGCCGAGAAGCCCCGCAGCGTGAGGTTCGGCTGGAATGGGTTGCCCTGCTCGTTCTGCAGCGTCACGCCCGGCAGCCGCTCGAGGGCGTCCGGGAGGACCGAAGGGCGAAGCGACTGGATCTCGGCATCCGTGAGGATCTCGACGCGGCCAGGGACCCACGACCGAGGCAGCGTGCCCAACTCGAGCGGTGGAGCGATCACGCGCAGCTCGGGCAGGCGGGCGAGCGGCTGCGCTTCCTGAGCGACGGCTGGAGCGCCGGCGAGGGCGACGAGGAGCGAGCTGAGCATGAGCGCGGACGCGGTCGTCGCCACGGCGGCGATCCTGACAGAATGGCAGGGACCGGTCAAACGGCCCCTCACGGAGCCAATGCGCGGCTTGACAACCTCTGCGGGTGGGGCTACAAGAGCCTCACGATTCTGCCCGGCACCAGGATGCCGCGGATCCGATCATCCACAGCCAAAGGGGGCCCCGGATGAAACCGACCAAATTCCCTGTCCAGACCCGGCGTCAATTCCTCACCACCACCGCCGGCGCGTCCGTTGGAATGGCCTCCTGGCTCGCGTTGGGCAAGGCGCCCGCGTACGCCCAGAAGCGGGAGCTGACGTTCCTCTCCTGGAACCATTTCGTGCCCGCCTCGGACGACGAGCTCCGCAAGCAGGCCGAAGCCTTCGGCAAGGCCAACAACTGCACGGTGCGCGTAGACACCATGGCGCATCTGCAGATGCCCTCGAAGATCGCGGCCGAGGCCCAGTCGCAGTCCGGTCACGACATGTACCGCACTGCGGGCGCGGACCCTTTCCTCTACGAGAATCTCCTCGTGAGCATGGACGACGTGGTCGCGAAGGTCGGCAAGCAGGGCGGCGGGTGGTATCCCTTCGCGGCCGAGAGCTGCCAGACCAAGTCCGGCTGGAAGGCCATCCCCTGGTTCTGGGTCTCCTTCCCCGGCACCTACAACATGGCCCACTTCAAGAAGGCCGGGTTCGACCATCCACCGAAGACGTGGGACGAGCTTCTCGTGCAGGGCAAGGTGCTCAAGAAGCAGGGCAACCCGGTCGGCATCCCCATCAGCCACTGCTCCGATGCGCACTCGACGTACTGGTCCGTCGCGTGGTCCCAGGGCGCCAAGGTGCTCGAAGCGGACGGCAAGACCCCCGGCATCGTCTCCGACAAGACCGCGCAGGTCATCGAGTGGTACAAGGATCTCTACGCGAACGCGATGGAGCCGGAAGTGCTCTCCTGGGACGACGCCGGCAACAACCGCTTCATCCTCTCGGGCAAGGGCTCCTGGATCCACAACCCGATCAGCCCATACAACTCCGCCCTCGCCAACAAGCAGCCGATCGCCGACGACCTCAACCACCACAACAGCCCCGGTGGGCCGGCAGGCATCCACTCGGCGCCGCCGAACCTGAGCATCGGTATCTGGAAGTTTTCGAAGAACCAGGAGCTGGCCAAGGAGTTCATCGTCTATCTCTTCCAGAAGCAGAACTTCGACGCGTGGATCGTGGCGTCGAACGCCTTCAACCATCCGCCGCTCAAGAACCTCGCCGACCATCCGATCTGGGCGCGGAACCCGAAGTTCGCCATGCTGCCCAAGGAGGCCGAGTACGCGCACCCGCGCGGCTGGCCGGCCAAGCCGAGCGAGGCCGTGCAGCGCATCGACGACAACTACATCATGGCCGACATGGTCGCCAAGTCCGTCAACGGGATGCCGACCAAGCGCGCCATGGACTGGGCGCAGGAGCAGGTCGCGCTCGCGGTCAAGGGACAGCTGAAGGTCGGGTAGGATGGCTGTCGGACCGCGCGTCCTCGAGGCGGCCGGGCTCAGGGAGTCCGGCCGCCTCTCGCGCTTTCGCGAGTGGTGGGAGCAGGAGCACATCTTCGGCTACGGGCTCATCGTGCCGGCCGTCGTGCTGCTCACGAGCCTTGTCGCCTTTCCGTTCGGGATGGCGATCTGGTTCAGTCTCTCGGACTACTGGGTCGGATCCCCCGGCGGCTTCGTGGGGCTCGCGAACTACCGGGCGATCCTCGGCAACGAGACCTTCCGCCAGACCCTCCAGAACTCTTTCGTCTTCACCGGGATCGCGCTCAGCTTCAAGATTGTCCTGGGTGTGTGGCTCGCGATGCTGCTGGCCCGCAACCTGAGCTTCAAACGCGTGATCCGGGGTATCGTGCTCCTGCCGTTCGTCATCCCGACCGCGCTCTCGACGCTGGCGTGGCTCTGGATGTTCGACTCGCTGTACAGCGTCGTCAACTGGACGGCCATCCGCCTGCACGTGATCAGCGCGCCGGGGCCGAACTGGCTCGGGCAGTCCACGTACGCGATGGCCGCCGTCATCACCGTCAACGTCTGGCGGGGACTGCCCTTCTTCGCCATCATCGTCCTGGCGGCGCTGATGGCGGTGCCCCGCGAGTACTACGAAGCCGCCGAGGTGGACGGCGCGGGTTCGTGGCGCCGCTTCTGGCACGTCACGCTGCCTCTCATCAAGCCGGTGCTCGCCGTGGTCATTCTCTTCTCGACGATCTTCACCTTCGGCGACTTCAACATCGTCCAGGTGCTGACGCGCGGAGGCCCGATCAACACGACCCACCTCTTCGCCACGCTTGCGTACCAGGTGGGCCTCCAGGGCGGCAACCTCGGACAGGGTGGGGCAATTTCCCTCTTCATCTTCCCGGCCTTGGCAATGGTGGTGTTCTTCCAGCTCCGCTACGTGAGACAAGAGTAGCCGTGGCCGCAGCCCGGAGTCGCGGCGCCCGCATCCGCTCCAACGTGTTCGCATACGCGAACCTGGCGCCGTACATCTTCTTCGTGATGTTCCCCTTCTACTTCATGGCGGTGACATCGTTCAAGTCGAACGCGGAGCTCTACAACCTCAAGTCCATCCCTTTCTGGATCCAGAGCGGCGTCACCATGGATCACTACGCGCTCCTGTTCCAGAAGACCGAGTTCGTCACCTGGATGAGGAACAGCCTCCTCGTTGCCGTCGTCGCGACGTCGGTTTCCGTGGTCATCTCCATCCTCGCGGGCTACAGCCTGGCGCGCCTGCGCTTCCGGGGCGCCAGCGCCTTCGGGACCGCGATCTTCATCACCTACCTCGTCCCGCCCACCCTGCTCTTTCTCCCCCTCTCCCAGGTCGTGGTCTGGCTTGGCCTCGCGGACACGATCACGTCGCTCATGGTCATCTACCCGACGTTCCTGGTGCCCTTCTGCACCTGGATCCTGATGGGCTACTTCCGCACCATTCCGCGCGAGGTCGAAGAGTGCGCGATGGTGGACGGCGCCACGCGCATGCAGACACTCTGGAGGATCGTGCTGCCGATGGCCGTGCCGGGGATCATCTGCGCCGTGCTCTTCAGCTTCACGCTCTGCTGGAACGAATTCACCTACGCGCTGACCTTCATCTCCCAGTCGGGGAACAAGACGGCCGTGGTAGGCGTCACTTCGGACTTGATCCGCGGCGACATCTACTTCTGGGGCTCGTTGATGGCGGGGGCTCTGCTTGCCAGTATTCCGATCGTGATCGTCTACGTCCTGTTCCTCGACTACTACGTGTCAGGCCTTACGGCAGGGGCGGTCAAGGGGTAAAACGCCCGCGTGGTATGCTCCCGCGGGTGAAGGCGAAATGGCTGCTTGTCATCCTCGCGCCCACGCTCCTGTTGCTCGGCGGTAGCTTCTTCGCGCTCCTGTTCCTGCCCCATCCGGTGCCGAAGACCGCCACGCCCGTGCAGCGGACGTATCTCACCCGCTGCGCCCCCTGCCACGGCGCCAACGGACACGGCTCGTGGCGCGCGACGATCTTCTTCATCCGGCCGGGCGACCTGACGGATCGCCGGGCCATGGCCCAACTCTCGGACGACTACATCTTCAGCCTCATCAAGAACGGCGGAGCGGCGATCGGCAAGCCCGGCATGCCCGCCTTCGGCTATCATCTGAGCGACCCGGAGATCCGCGCCCTCGTCGCATACGTGCGGACCCTCTCGGCCGCGCCATGAGGGCTATTCCATCCACATCCTGGAGGAGTCACAGATGACGACGGACCTGCTCGAGAGCATCAAGGACGGCGTTGCGACGCTGACCATGAACCGGCCCGACCGGCTGAACGCGATGTCGCGCCCCATGCTGGACGCCATGCTCGAGGCGCTCCACCGGCTCGCGGAGGATCCCGAGGTGGGCGCGGTCGTGCTCACGGGCGCCGGTCGCGGCTTCTGCGCGGGCGGTGACGTCAAGGCCATGGCCGAGGGTACCGAGCTCGGCGGCACCACGATGGAAGAGAAGGCGCAGGCCCTGCGCTCGAGGATGGAGACCTCGCGGCTCCTCCACGAGATGCCCAAGCCCACCATCGCCATGGTGCGCGGCGCGGCGGCCGGAGCGGGGCTGTCGCTGGCGCTCGCGTGCGACATCCGCGTCGCGAGCGACAATGCCCGGTTCGGCACGGCCTTCGCGCGCGTCGGATATTCGGGCGACTTCGGCGGAAGCTTCTTCCTGACCCAGCTCGTCGGCACCGCCAAGGCGCGCGAGCTCTACTACACCGCCGAGCTGGTGGACGCCAAGGACGCCCTCGCGCTGGGCATGGTCAACCGCGTCGTGCCGGACGCCAGGCTCGAGCAGGAGACCATGGCACTGGCGTCGAAGATCGCGAACGGCCCGCGCGTGGCGCTTCGCTACATGAAGCGCAACATGAACGCCGCCGAGTCGGGTTCGCTCAAGGAGCAGCTCGACCTCGAGGCCTGGCACCACACGCGCACGGGCATGACCGAAGATCACAAGGAAGCGGCGCGCGCCTTCGTCGAGAAGCGCGAGCCCGCCTTCAAGGGGCGCTGAGCCATGGCCCGCCTCCCGGACGTCCTCGGCTCCCTCGACCCCGCCGCGCAAAAGGTGTACGAGCGGATCGCCGCGAAGCGCGGCAAGATTCGCGGCCCCTACGTGCCGCTGATGCATCACCCGGTCCTCGCCGAGCGCGTCGGCGACCTCGGAGAGTACCTGCGCTTCGACGCCACGCTGCCGGGGGACCTGCGGGAGCTCGCCATCCTCATCACCGCGCGCCATGTCGCCCAGCCCTTCGAGTGGGCCATGCACGCGCTGGTCGCCAAGAAGGAAGGGCTGCCGGACGACGTCGTCGAGCGCATCCGCGCACGCGAGGACCTCGCGGCCCTTCCGGCGCGCTACGTGCGGGCCGCGCGGGTGGTCCAGCACGTCCTCGCGCGGGAGTCGGTGCCCCAGCTGCTCCAGGATCAAATCCAGCAGGAAGTGGGCGTGACCGGGCTCGTCGAGCTGGTAGTCCTCGCCGGCTACTACCAAACCATCGCGGCCGTCCTCTTCGCCTTCGACGTCCCCCTCCCCGAAGGCACCCCTTCCCCGTTCTAGCCCGCGCAATTGCACCGGGCTCGACCGGGGAACCAGGGCGTCGCCGGGCCCGTCAGGCCGGTTAGCAGCAGCCGCCCGCGATTTTTGCCGCCTGGACGAGCTCGACGCGCGTGTCGTCGGGGGCGCGCAGGAAGGCGATGCGGCTGCCGTTCGGGTTCTGGATCGGCCCCTCGAGAAGCTTCGCCCCCAGCCCCTCGAGCCGGCGGATGTCCGCCTCGATCTCGACGGAGTCGAAGCCGAAGTGCTCGAGGCCGAAGTGGGGGGAGGCATTGCCGGGCTGCAGCGTCTCGCCGGTGCGCGCGCCCGAGATATTCACCGCCATCCCGCCGTCCTCGCTCTGGCAGCGGATGAAGCGGTCGCCGAAGACGCGCGTCTCGTCGTTGACGATCTTGAAGCCGAACGCCCCCACGTACCACTCGGCGGTGCGCCGCGGATCCGATGCCTTCAGATGAATGTGGTTGATGCGGTAGGCCATGGAGTCCTCCTCAGGGTTTCCTGCGCAGGAGATACCGGTGTAGTCCGTCCATCACCAGCTCCTTGTCCTGGTTGTGGATGGTGACATCGGGTACAGCGTGTCGCCCGCGTAGACAGGCTCGAAGTACCGGGCCCCGGTGCGTCTCGGGCGAGAAGCTCTCATCGGCCATCGGGCGTCTCTCCTGTCACTGGATCTTGCGGATCTCCACCACGAGATAGCGGTCGGGAAGCTGCCGCACCGTCAGGCGTACGCGGTCTCCGCGACGCAAGCCCGCGCCGTCCAGCATCTCCGTGGTCTCGGCGTAGAAGGCCATCTTACTCATCTCGTCCATGACCCCGGGTGCGGCATCGTGGCTGACCAGGATCAGGGTGTCGGTCCCGCGACCCTCGAAGATCCCGGTGAGCCGGAAAAGCCCCTTGCCCGGGTAGACGTCGCGATAGCTGCCCCAGATTCCCGCGGCGAAGCCGGCGAGGAGCAGCACGAAGAGCAGCGGGGCGGGCCATCGGGAGCGGGCCACGCGGCGGCTGGACGTCCTAGGCTGGCGAGTGGTGCCGGCGCATGCAGACGCTCTCCGACCACGCCTCGCGTGGCGGGAGGTACTCCGGTGAGAGACGCCTCAAGCTAGTAGCGGCCGGTGGGATCGTACCCGGCGTCACCGGGACCCGGGATCTTGCCGGACACGTGGTCGGCGGTCAGCACCCACGGAGAGCTGCAGCCCTCGAGGAACACCCCGCGAGCCGCGCGATAGCCGGCGCCGAATGTCAACAGCATGACGAGAGTCGAAGTCAGCACGCCCGCCGTGCAGATGATGGCCTTGCCGGGAACATAAACCACGTTCATGAAGCCGGCCGCGGTGGCGTCGCCAGCCGTCGGATCATGGCTCGTGATGGGCTCAACAGAGGGCAACATCATCGTTTCAACGGGATCCACGGGCACGCGCTCCTGCCCGGGCTTCTGGCTGGTGAGCGGAGGATCGACAGGCGCCGCGGGGGGGGGCGGCGGCACCGGCACCTGGGCGAAGGCTGTCATGGGAGCCAGCGGGCCCGCTACGAACAGAGCGGCCACAAGAGCCGCGGAGATCCAAGCGGAGATCTTCATCGTCCTACCTCCATGTCACTGGCTCTTTACCCCGACAGTATCGGGGGCTGTTCCCACGACCCCGTCACAGCCCGTAGGGCAACTCTACTCCACCGCCACGCAACCCGACAAGAATTAACCCCCCTGCCGACACCACGGCTACTTTATCAAAGCGAAACCAGCCACTTCAAGCCGCCTCCCCGGCCCCCGAAACGGTGCTAGAATGCCGCCCGCGACACCCTAGCCACCTATCGGAACCTCAAGGAGGTCTCACATGAAGATCGTCCGGTTCTCTCAGAACGGCTATTCTCCGCGCCTCGGCTGCTTCATGGGCCAAGACCGCGTGGCGGACCTCGAGGCCAGTTGCGCGGACTGGCTCTCGGCCAGAGGCGTCGTCCGCTCGGCCCCCATTGCGGCGGCCCTCTTTCCCCAGAGCACGCGCGGCTTCCTCGAAGGCGGCTCGGCCACCCAGGACATGCTGGGAGCCATGGTGGAGGCGACCAAGGCGGGCAAGTTCCAGCCGGTCAGCCACGCGGCCAGCGCCGTGCGCCTGCACGCGCCCATCAACGATCCGGGCAAGTTCATCTGCATAGGGCTCAACTACAAGGACCATGCCGCGGAGACGGGCAGCGCCATTCCCAAGGAGCCGCCGGTATTCCCCAAGTGGAACAACGCCATTCTGGATCCCGGCGAGCCCATTCTCCGGCCCCGTGGGGAGAAAACCCTCGACTGGGAGGTGGAGCTCGGCGTGGTCATCGGGAAGACGGCGCGCTTCGTGCCGAAAGAGCGGGCGCTCGACTACGTCTACGGCTACACGATCATCAACGACGCGAGCGCCCGCGACTTCCAGTTCCACACAAGTCAATGGGGTCCCGGCAAGATGGGCGACACGCTGGCGCCGGTGGGTCCCTACATCGCCGACCGGTCGGAGATCCCCGACCCCCACGTGCTCGACGTCAAGACCTGGGTCAACGGAACGCTCATGCAGAACGGCAACACGAAGAACTTCATATTCGACCTCGGCTACATCATCCAGTACCTGACCAATATCATGACGCTCTCGCCCGGCGACCTCATCTCCACCGGCACGCCGGCCGGCGTCGGCTTCTCGCGGAAGCCGCCGATCACCCTCCAGCCCGGAGACGTCTGCAAGCTCGAGATCACCGGGCTCGGCACGCTCGAGAACCCCGTCAAGGACGCCTGAGCGTCCGGGAGACCGCGATGCCGGTTCGCTCGCTGCTGCACTACGCGCTGGAGGTGCCGGACCAGTCGGTCGGGCAGCGCTACTATCGCGACTTCGGCCTGGCGGACGAGTCGGGCCGCGGCGCGGCCGTGCGACTCAGGGCCGGGCGCCAGCCGCGCGAGAGCGTGCTGCTCTACGAGGGGCCGCGGAAGAGACTCCACCACCTCTGCTTCGGCGCTACCGGCGAGGACTTCGCGCGGACGCGCGAGTCCGTCCGCCGCGCGGGCGTGGCCGAGGTCGATCCGCCGAAGGACGCGCCCGGCGGTGGTCTCTGGCTGCGCGATGCAGACGGCCACCTCGTCAACGTGCGCGAGGAAGCGCCGTCGGCCGTCACCGCCGAGGCGCCGGCGGCTTTCAACGGCCCGGGCTACGCGCCGCGCCAGGCCGTCCGCGGCGCGCCAGGGCGCGAGCTGCCCGTGGCGCCGCGCCGGCTGGGCCACGTGCTCCTCTTCTCGCCGGACATCGATCGCCAGATCGACTTCTACACCCGCGTGCTGGGCATGAAGCTCACGGACCGCTCACAGAAGATCATCGCCTTCATGCGCTGCACCACCGATCACCACAACCTGGCCTTGCTCGCGTCGAGCGCCCCGGGCTTCCACCACGGCTCCTTCGAGGTGGGCGGCGTGGACGAGATCGGCATGGGGGCGGCGCGGATGGCCGAGCGTGGCTGGCAGCCCGGCTGGGGCTTCGGGCGCCACGTCATCGGCTCGAACTTCTTCTACTACATCCGCGACCCCTGGGGCAGCTTCGCCGAGTACTTCTACGATCTCGACCAGATCCCGGAGAGCTGCGCCTGGGAGCCACGCGACTTCCCCGCCGACGACTCGCTGTACATCTGGGGGCCGCCCGTGCCGCCGGACTTCGGGGAGAACAAGGAAGCCGGTCCCAGGTAGATGGATCTCGGCCTGCTTCGCTCACTCGCACAGCCCGCCACGACCAAGATCATTCTCTGCTCCCTCGACGGTCTGGGCGGCCTGCCCCGTCCCGGCACCGGAAAGAGCGAGCTCGAGACGGCCGCCCTGCCGATCCTCCACGCGCTGGCATCGCGCTCGGCGTGCGGCCTGCTCCGCCACGTGGGGCCGGGCATCACGCCGGGGAGCGGGCCGGGTCACCTCGGCCTCTTCGGCTACGACCCGCTCCAGCATCCGGTAGGCCGCGGCGTCCTCGAAGCGCTCGGCATCGACTTCCATCTCAAGCCGGGCGACGTGGCCGCCCGCGGCAACTTCTGCACCGTGGATGGCGAAGGCAGGATCACGGACCGGCGGGCCGGCCGCATCTCCACCGATCTCTGCGTCAAGCTCTGCGAGAGACTGCGGACGATCACGGTGGACGGCGCGGAGATCGTCATCGAGCCGGTCAAGGAGCACCGCTTCGTCCTCGTCCTGCGTGGCGACGGCCTTTCGGGATCAGTGTCGGAGACGGATCCACAGGCGCTCGGAGTGCCGCCCCTGCCCGCGCGGGCGCTCGAGCCCGCGGCCGAGCGCACGGCGGCCGCGGTCAACCAGTTCGTCGAACGCGCGCGGCCGCTGCTCCGGGACTCGGCACCGGCCAACATGGTGCTGCTGCGCGGCTTCGACCGGCAGCCCGACATCCCGCTCTTCCCGGAAACCTTCCGCCTGCGGGCGGCGGCCGTCGCCGCCTACCCGATGTACCGTGGCCTCGCGCGCCTGGTCGGCATGGAGGTGCTCGATACCGGCCCGACCTTCGCCGACGAGATCGCGACCCTCAAGCGGCACTGGGACAGCTTCGACTTTTTCTTCCTCCACTACAAAGACACGGACAAGGCGGGCGAGGACGGTGACTTCGACGCCAAGGTCGCGGCGCTCGAGCGCTTCGACGCACGGCTGCCGGACGTCCTGGCACTCCGGCCCGACGTCCTGGCCGTTTCGGGCGATCACTCGACGCCGTCCATCCTCGCGGCGCACGGCTGGCAACCCGTGCCGGCTCTCGTCGCGAGCGCCTACTGCGGCGCCGATCACGTCAGCCGCTTCACGGAGCGCGACTGCGCGAGTGGAGCTCTCGGGCTCCTGCCGGCCCAGGAGCTCATGCCCATCCTGATGGCCAACGCGCTTCGCTTCGCCAAGTACGGCGCGTAGGACACGCCGCCCATGTTCCGCCAGCGGTCCGGATCGAGCCTCTGCTATGCGTGCGGCAAGCTGAACCGGGTGGACGCGCCGAAATGCTTTTACTGCGGCCGGCGAAACCCGGGGCTCTGGGGCTTCGGGGGGACGATCGGCCGCCTCCTGGGCGGGCTCGACTTCGCGGCTCTCGTGACGGTGGTCGCCGTCACCGCCTACATCGCGTCTCTCGCCCTCAATCCGCGCGCGGCGCTCGCTCCGCGCGGAGTCTTCGACCTGCTGGCACCCAGTGGTCGCTCCCTCTACGCCCTCGGCATGGCGGGGGCCCTGCCGTGGCGTGAGGGGCACTGGTGGACCATCCTGACCGCCATCTACCTGCACGGCAGCCTCCTGCACATCGTCTTCAACCTGCTCTGGATACGCCAGCTTCTTCCGGACGTCGAGGAAGTGTACGGACAGGCCCGCACGATCGTGATCTTCACGGTCAGCGGCGCCGCGGGCTTCCTTGTTTCAGACGCCGCGGGAACCGCCTTCTCGCTCGGCGCTTCGGGCGCCGTGTTCGGGGTCCTGGGCGCCATGGTCTGGTATGGGCGGCGTCGGGGCGGCCACTTTGGCGCCGCCGTCTTCCGGCAGTATGGAACCTGGGCCCTCATTCTCTTCATCGCCGGGCTGCTCCCCGGGATGCACGTGGACAATTGGGGACACGGTGGCGGCTTCCTGGGGGGGTGGCTCGTGGCCGTCCTCCTCGGCGCGGGCGATCAGCGCCCCGAACGCGGCATGCATCGCGTGCTGGCCGCGGCCTGCCTCGTGCTCACGGCCGCCGCCTTCGCGCTCCAGCTGTGGACGGCGTTCGTCGCGTGAGAACCCGCGTACCCTGCGGGCCGGGCTCCCTGCCCCGGGGGGGCCCTTGAGATACAGGGGCCAGTGGAGTAGAGGTGCCAATGGGGTACAGTTGAAATTGGAGGCGGCTGAGACTCACACCGTCACTTGGGAGGAGCCATGGCCGAGAAATCCAGGCGCCGTCCGGCGCGAAGCGCCGCGCAAAACCGGCTCAAACAGCTCGAGGCGCGGCTCGCGCTTCTCGAGAGCCAGCTCAAGACGCTTCGAACCCAGACGTCCGGCAGCGTCGGCGCCGCGCGCGCGAAGCTCGAGACCCTCGAGCGCCGCGCCGCAGACCAGATCGCCCGCGCGCAGGCCATGCTCAAAGAATCCCTCGACTCGATCACCCGCAGCCTGACCGCCTCGAAAGACACGGTCGAGCTGGGGGCGAGTCGCTTGACGCGTGCGGTGCGCGCGGGCGTGCGGGCCGGTACCCGTGCCTACCGCCGCCGGACGCGCGGCTAGGAGCCTCCTCCCGAGGGTTCTCGATGCGGCCCGTGCTCGTCCTGCCGGAAGACCTCATCCTGCACTTCGAGGGCCACATCGCCCTCGGTGGCGAGCCGCCGCTGTACCTCGTGTCACGACCGGCGCTGCGGGCCCGGCTGGCACGGCAGAAAGCGCGGGCCATGACCGGCGATCCCGAAAACCCGGAAGCGTATCGTCGGGCCCTCGGCCGCGGCCGCGGGCCCCTCGTGGTAGGGGCGCCGGCCGGCCGCGCGCCGCGGATCGCAGCGGCGGTGCGCGCGGCGCTACCCGACGCGCCCGTGCTCGTTGTGGGCGACGATCGTCTCCACGTCCCCGGCGCCATCACGGTGCCCCTCAGCGCCTTCGCCGAGCGCGTGCTCCAGCCCGAGCTGGAGCGGGCCCAGGAGCGCACGCGCGTCGAGCGGATCCGCGCGCACTTCGAGAGCGCCTCGCGCATTCTCATCCTGATGCAGGACGATCCCGACCCCGACGCCATTGCGTCGGCCCTGGCGCTCCGGACCCTGCTTGGCCGCAACCGGACGGGAGCACCCATCTGCACGTTCGGCACGATCACGCGGCCCGAGAACATCGCCATGTGCGACATCCTCGACATCGACGTCGAGCCGATCACGACGCGCGAGATGCACGGCTTCGACCGGGTGGCCATGGTGGACGTCCAGCCATCCTTCCTCGAGGAGCGCTTCGTCGACGTGGATCTCGTCATCGACCACCATCCGGTCGAGGAGCCGGTGCGCGCCCGAATCCGCGACGTGCGGCCGTCGTACGGCGCCACCTCGACCATCCTCGTCGAGTACCTGCGGGCCGCCGACGTCAAGATCACGCAGCGCCTCGCCACGGCCCTGCTCTACGGCATCAAGGCCGACACGCTCGGTCTCGAGCGAGGCGGCACGCGGGCCGACCTCGACGCGTTCGCGTTCCTGTACCTCCTCGCCAACCACAACGCCCTGCGCCGCATCGAGCGCCCCGCCCTCGGCGAAGCCGCGCTCGACGCCCTGGCGGCCGGGCTCGCCAAGCGCAGGATCGTCAAGGGCGTGTTCTTCTCCCACCTCGGTCCGGTCGCCACCGCAGACTTGATCCCGCAGTTCGCCGATTTCGGTCTTCAGGCCAAGGGAGTCGAATGGTCGGTCGTCTCGGGCGTGGTCGGCGACGACGTCCACGTCTCGGTGCGCAGCGTCGGCTACGTCAGAAGCGCGGGTGACGTGACGCGCGCGGCCTTCGGCGACCTGGGCTCGGCGGGCGGCCACCGGACCATGGCCAAGGCCGTGGTGCCCCTCCGGACATTGGTCGGGCCGGACGGCGCGGACTCCGCCAAGTGCCAGGAGCGGCTCGTCCAGCGTTTCCTGCGGGCTCTCGGCCAGAACGGCAAGACCTAGAGAGGAGACCTTGATGCTCTTCGTGTACGTGCTCATGGCTCTGGTCGGCGCCGCGGCCGCAATCTTCGCGATCCAGAATCTCGATCCGGTGGTCATCCGCTTCCTGGTCTGGCGAGTCGAGGGCATGCCGGTGGCGCTCGTCATCCTGCTCTCGGCCTTCATCGGCATCGTCTTCGCCGCCCTCTCGGGCTTCGCGCAGCAGTGGCGCCTCCGCTCCCGGGTGCGCCAGCTGGAGAACCAGGTCGCCCAGCTCTCGGCCGCAGAAGCCCAGCGCGTCGCCCAACGGCCGAGTGGCGACTCGGCCAAGCTGTGAGAGCGGCGGCTTGACCGTCAGAGCCTCTGCATGGACAATAGAATTGAGCCCATGAAAAAACTGCTTTCTCCTTTAGGATCAACAGGTCAGAAAGCACTTGGCAATCGCGGGCGCGGTGTGTTAGAAGAGCGGTGGCTGGCTTCTTACCTACCTGTAGAACCCCGCAGGAGGAGACCTTCGGTGGATGCGGCGCTGGAAAAGCGGCAGGTCAAGCGAGCCTACAAGATCTACGCCCCCGCCTATGATTTCGTCTTCGACTGGATCTTTCATCCCGGCCGGGAGCAGGCCATCCGGCTCCTGGACATCAAGGGTGGCGAGCAGATCCTCGAGGTCGGCATCGGCACGGGCCTGAACCTGCCCTTGTACCCCGCCAACTGCCGCATCACGGGCATCGATCTTTCCGAGGAGATGCTCGAGAAAGCGCAGGACAAGGTGGTGGAGCTCGGGCTGAACAATGTCACGCTCAAGGCCATGGACGCCACCGTGATGGACTTCGGCGACAGCGAGTTCGACGCGGCGGTGGCGACCTACACCATCAGCGCGGTGCCTGACCCGGTGGCGGTGCTGCGCGAGATGCGCCGGGTGGTCAAGCCGGGCGGCAACATCGTGGTCCTGAACCATTTCCGCAGCGAGCGCCGTGTGCTCGGGCGCATCGAGGACCTGGTCTCGCCCGTATGCACGCGGCTTGGCTGGAAGTCGAACCTTTCGCTCGAGCCGCTTTTCGAGGAAGTCGGACTCAAGCCGGACCTCTCCGCCAAGGTGAACATGTTCAACGGCTGGCGCCTGATCAAGTGCATCAACAGGAAGTAACCTGCCAAACCGCTCCGATTATCTCCTCGGCCGGTAGTCCATGAGCGTGAGCGCGTCCCTGACGGGATCGTAGTCCGCGTCCCGCGCCTCCACGAAGCCGTCGATGTCGTAGATGCCCTTGAGCGCCGTGGCGTGCTCGGGCTTCTTCATCCCGAGCAGCGCCCGCTTGAGCGCCTGGACGGCCGCCGGAGGCAGTCCCGGGCGGGCGCAAATGCCCGCCTCCGGGATCTCCGGCGTCTCGGCGATCGAGACGAGCTGCGCCACAAGCGCGGGATCCTTCAGGTGGACCTGGGGGGCCATGTCGAAAGTGGTGGCGGCGTCCACCCGGCCCTGGAGGACTGCGCGCAGCGCCGCCTCGTGCGTGCCCGCGAAGAGGGCGTCCTTGAAGAATGTCTTCGGATCACGGTCACGGACCAGCCCGCGCTTCATCAGCAGCACCATGGGGTAGATGTAGCCCGAGCTCGAGGCCGGATCCACGAAGGCGACCGTGCGGCCGCGCAGCTCCTCGATATGCTTGATCCCGCTCGCCTCACGGACGTAGAAGCTCGCCTTGTAGGCGGTCCGGTTCTCCCAGACATCCCGCACGAGGATCTCGCAGCCGGCTTCCCGCCGTGCCAGGACATAGCCCACCGGATGGACGAAAGCCAGGTCCACGCGCCGGCTCCGGAGCGCCTCGATGACCCCGGCGTAGTCCGATGCGACCTGCGCGCGCACCGGCACGCCCGAGAGTCGCGCGAGGACCGCCACGAAGGCGTCTGCGGACTCCTGGAGCGCCGTGGGGTCTCGTGAGGGCGTGAACGCCATGACCAGCGGCTTCTCGAGCGCCGAAGCGCCCCGAACGGGAGCAAGGCCCCAGTTCGCCGCACAGCCCAAACTCGCCGCTAGTCCGGCGGCGGCGAGGACCCCGACGAGGCGCCGGACATCGTGGCTCAGGGGAGGCTACCGCCCGCGGCGGGCGGCAGGGAGCGGGCGATCTCGTCGGAGCGGACGCCCCAGACCGCCAGGCGGGCGAGAAGGGTGTTGCGGTGGATGCCGAGGAGCCGCGCGGCGCGGCTTCGGTTCCAGTTCTCGCGCTCGAGCGCGCGCAGCACATAGGCCTGTTCGAACCGGTCGCGGGCCTCGTGGAGCGGCAGCGCCGCCTGTCCGCCGTCACCGCCCGTCCGCTGGTTGACCTCGTGGATCGCAAGATCCACGGGCAGGTCGTCGAGGCGCACCACCGGATGCGTGGCCAGCGCGACGCTGCGCTCGATGATGTTCTCGAGCTCGCGCACGTTCCCGGGCCAGTCGTAGGCCTGCAGCGCGGGCAGGGCTCCCCGCGAGATGCCGCGGACGTCCTTCTTGAACTCCCGCGAATACTTCCGCAGAAAGTGATCGACCAGGATCGGGATGTCGTCCTTGCGGGCGCGAAGCGGCGGAATCGTGAGCGGCACCACGTTGAGCCGGTAGAAAAGATCCTCGCGGAAGGTGCGCGCGCGCACCGCCGCCTTGAGGTCCACGTTGGTGGCGGCGATGATCCGCACGTCCACCGGGATTGTGCGCCCTCCGCCCAGGCGCTCGATCTCCCGCTCCTGCAGCGCGCGGAGGAGCTTGGCCTGGAGATCCACGCGGAGGGTGCCGACCTCGTCCAGGAAGAGGGTGCCGCCGTGGGCGAGCTCGAACTTGCCCATCTTCCTCGCGTGGGCGCCCGTGAAGGCGCCCTTCTCGTGGCCGAACAGCTCCGATTCGAGCAGCGTATCGGGAATGGCCGCCAGGTTGACGGCCACGAGCGGCTGGGCGCGGCGCGGGCCCTGGCGGTGGATGGCGCGGGCGACGAGCTCCTTGCCGGTGCCGCTCTCGGCCGCGATCAGGACTGTCGCCGGGGTCTGGGCCACCTGTGCGATGAGCTCGTAGAGCCTGACCATGGACGGGTGGCGTCCGACCAAGGCGTCGAAGCCCTGGGCGCGGTCGAGCTCGGCCCGGAGGTAGTGCACCTCGCGCTCGAGCGCGCGACGCTCCGCGGCCTGACGCACCAGGGCGAGGATCTCATCCACGTCGAAGGGCTTGGTGACGTAGTCGTAGGCGCCCCCCTTGATGGCCTCGACGGCCGTGCGCACATCCTTGACCGCCGTGACGATGATGACGGCGATACGGTCGTCGAGAGCCAGGATCTGGGGGAGAAAGGTCGGGCCGGGCGGCCCCGGCATGCGCACGTCGAGCAGGACCACGTCCACCCGTCGCGAGCGAAGCACCTCGAGTCCCTTGACGCCCTGGTCGGCCTCGAGGACCTCGAACTCGCCCTCGAAAATGACGCGGAAGGATTCGCGAACGCCCTCCTCGTCGTCGATGACGAGCGCCACGGGTCTTGGACGGGAAGCGTCGGCGCTCATGGCTTCAGGGCTTGTCCGGGACCTTGAGGACGATGTACTGGCGGCCCGCCCCTACCCGCTCGATCTGCATGGGAACAGCCTCGCCCGGCTTGAGCGCGGCCACTGCGCTCTTGAACTCTTCGACGCTGCCGACCCGGCGGCGATTGACCTCGAGAAGGACGTCGCCTTCCTTGATGCCGGCCGCCTCGGCCGCGCCGCCGGACGCTACCCCCGTGACCACGACGCCGGTGCGCCCGCGCAGCCCGTACGCCTGTGCCATCTCCTCGCTGAGCGACTCGACCGTCACGCCGAGGCCCTCGCCCTTCGGTCCCGCCGCCACCACGGTCTCCTCTCCCGGCTGCTCTCCGATCTTGACCGTGAGCTTGGTCGGCTTGCGATCGCGCAACACGGTCAGAGCGGTGGGGCGCCCGGGAGGGATGGCGGCTACGCGCCTCTGGAGCTCGGTCACTTCCTTGATCGGCGCGCCGCCCAACTCGACAATGACGTCGCCCGGCTTCATGCCGGCGGCCTCGGCAGGTCCGTCCTTCATCACGTCGGCCACCAGGACCCCGCTCTTGCTGGAAATCCCGAACCCGGCCGCGAGCTCGTCGGTCAGGTCCTGGATGGCGATACCGAGCCAACCGCGCACCACCCGCCCGTTCGCGATCAGCTGGATCATGACTTCGCGGGCCATGTTGATGGGAATGGCGAAGCCGATGCCCTGCCCCGAGGAGACGATGGCGGTATTGATGCCGATGACGCGTCCGTCGATGTTGAGCAGCGGGCCGCCCGAGTTGCCGGGATTGATGGACGCGTCGGTCTGGATGAAAGCCTCGTAGGTGGCCACGCCGACCCGCGTGCGTCCCGTCGCGGAGATGATGCCGACCGTGACGGTCCGGTCGAGGCCGAACGGGTTGCCGATGGCGATGGCCCACTGCCCGATGCGGAGCTTGTCGGAATCGCCGAGCAGCGCCGGCGGCAGCGCGGCCGCGCCGGGGTCGATCTTGACCACCGCGAGGTCGGTCTTCGGGTCGCTCCCCACGAGGGTGGCGGCGAACTTGCGGTCGTCGGACAGGCGTACCTCGATGTCGGCCGCGCTCTCCACCACGTGCGCGTTGGTCAGGATGTACCCGCGGGCATCCACGATGACCCCGGAGCCGGCCGCGCGCGTCTCCTCGCGGGGCGCGCGGCGTTTGAAGAAGCGGTCGTAGAACTCTTGACCGAAGAACTCGCGGAAGCGCTGCTCCCCCTCGGGGGCCGGGCCGCCTTCGCCGGGAGGCGCCTTCTTGGGCTTGACGCTGACATTGACCACCGAGGGCGTCACGCGGTCCGCGACGGAGGCGAAGGCGTCTTCCAGCGCGTGGATCATGGCCTTGCTGTCGGGCCCCTTGGCGGCGGTTCCGGACTGAGCGGCGGCCGCGACCGGAAGAAGCCAGAGCGCGGCCATCAGTATTCCCGTGATGAACAGCCGGTCTCGCGTCAGCGCCATGGCATCTCCTGGAGCGGTCATCTTACGCTCCCGGCGCATGCCCCGCCAGAGAAGACCGCAGCGTCACTTCGAGGATACGGCGGGTCCCGGGTCCGACGGGAGCGGCTTCTCCCCGCCGGAGCCCGGCGACCCAGATGATTTCGTCTCCCGCCTCGAGCAGCGGCACGCGATCGCGCTCCCAGCGGGGCACACCCGAGTCGATCAGGAAGGTCTTGAGCCGCCTCTCGGCGGGCCCTCCGAAGGGCGCGAAACGGTCCCCCCGGCGCCGCCCGCGCACGTGAAGCCGGCCCGGCAGGAGATCGGCATCGAACGCCGCGCGCCCGGGCTCGCGAGGCGCGGCGTAGCCCGGCGTCTTCTCGAAGCAGCGGGCATCGAGCACCAGGCCGATCTCGGGCAGCTGGAGCTCGCCCGGAACGGGAAACTCGTGGGCGGCAAGCGCGGACAACCGTCCCTGCCCCACGCGCAGCCACCGGCCGCTGCGCTCGACGGTCACGCCTCCCGAGCGCAACGCGCCACGGCGGGCCCCGGGCACGAGCAGCCCGCGAAGCGCCTTCTGGGCGTGACCGCGCAGGGCGCCCGAGTGGCCGAGATCGCGGGCGGCCTGCCGCACCGTTTCGGCGGCCGCCTCGTCCGGCAGCCTCGCCAGGTCGGCGACGCTCAACACCCAGCCTGCCGCGCCGCGCTTCCCGAGACGCGGGAGCTCCCGCGCGCCGACGCGCTCGAGGTCATCGACGAGTGATCGGACGAGGGCGGCCGAGCGCGCCAGGCGCTGGATGATATCGGGCTCGAGAGCCTCGGCCAGGTATGGCAGCACCTCGTGGCGGATGCGGTTGCGCAGGAAGCGCGGATCCCGGTTACTCGCGTCCTCGACCGACGGGAGTTCTCGCGCGCGCAGGTGCGCCTCGACATCACCGCGGCGGGCGCCGAGAAGGGGCCGGATGAAGATCCCGCGTACGGGGGCGATGCCTGCGAGCCCGCGCGGGCCGGCGCCCTCCAGGAGGCGCATGAGCACCGTTTCGGCCTGGTCGTCTGCCGTATGAGCGGTCGCCACGCGCTGCGCGCCCGCGCCTCGGGCAACCTCGCGAAAGGCGGCATAGCGGGCGCGGCGGGCCTCGGCCTCGAGTCCTTCCCAGGGCGGCTCCTGCTTGACCGCGACCCGCTCGAGGTGGAAGGGGATGCCGAGATCAGCGCACAGGCCGCGGGCAAAGGCCGCGTCGGCATCGGCCTCAGGACGGAGGCCGTGGTGAACATGGACGGCGTGCAGCGTCACGCGAAGCTCGGGGGCAAGGTCGCGGAGCACGTCGAGGAGGGCGACGGAGTCGGCGCCGCCCGACAGGGCGACCAAGACAACTTCGCCGCTCCGGGTCATCCCGGAGCGGCGAATGGCGTCGAGGGCGAGCGCGCTGAGATCAGTGCCTGTGGTCACAGTCGCCTTGGAGGCCGACCCAGACCTCCCCGTCCTCGAAGTACTCCTTCTTCCAGACGGGCACGGTCTCCTTGAGCGTGTCGATGGCGAAGCGGCAGGCCTCGAAGGCCTCGCCTCGGTGCGGCGAGGAGACGGCGATCATGACGCTCGACTCGCCAATCTCGAGCCTGCCGATCCTGTGCAGGAGCACCACGCCGCGCACGCCGGGCCAGCGCGCCCGCACAGCTACAGCGATCTCTCGCATCTTGGCCGCCGCCATGGGCGCGTGCGCCTCGTACTCGAGGTACTTCACGTGGCGGCCGCCCGTCTCCTCCCGCACGACGCCGGAGAAGAGCACGAGGCCGCCCGCGCCGGCATCCCCCACGGCGGCCATGACTCGCTCCTCGGAGAGCGGCTCGGCCGTCACCTCGACGAGATCGGAAGCGGCACCGCCGCTCACGGGCGGGAAGAGACAGATCTCGTCTCCCGATCGCAGGGGATGGGTCGAGGAAACGTAGTCGGTACCGAGGGCGAACAAGGTGAAAGGGCGGTACGGCTGAAGGACCGGAAAGCGGCTCGCCACCGCCTCCCAGGCCGACTCGACCGTGCCGCCCTCGGGAAGCTCCAGCTCGACATGGTCGCGACCGGCCGCCTCGCGGTAGCGGGCGAAGAGCCGGACGGCGACCTTCATAGCGTGGGTGAAGCGCTTAGAACTGGTGAGACGACCCGCAGCCGCAGGACGACTTCACGTTGGGATTCCTGATGGCGAAGCCCGCCCCCAGCATCTGGTTGTCCACGTAGTCGATCTCGCTGCCCTTGAGGTAGGGCATGCTCTTGCTGTCCACGAGGACCTTGACGCCGTGCGACTCCGTGACATCGTCGTCGGCCCCGACCGCGTCATCCCACCCGAGCTCGTAGGACATACCGGAGCAGCCGCCGCCGACTACGCGGATCCTGAGCCCCAGCTCCGGCTTGCCCTCTTCGAGCTTCAGGTCCGAGATCTTCTTCGCAGCGGTTTCGGTCAGCGAGATCATGACTGCCTCCTCAAGGGTCAGGGTCGGGTGGTGCACGACGCCAGTGCGACTGCACCCTCAGTATAGCAGAGCCGCGCCACCGTCACAGGGGTCTCAAAGGACGCCTGCCTGGGGCAGGAGCGTTAGCTCCTCGAGCGCCGCCCCCGGTGCCAGGGCGGCCATGAGGAGGGCCGCCTCAGCGATTTGGTCGGGCTTCAGCATGAGGGCCCGGTCGGGCGGCTGCGGCACGACGTCCCAGAGCGGAGTGTCCGTCGCGCCCGCCGAGAGCACGCCCACGCGCACTCCGTGAGCCCGCATCTCCTCGGCCAGGACCCGCGAGAAGCCCAGGAGGCCATACTTGGCGGCCGTGTATGCCCCGCTGCCGGGAAGGGTTCGGCTGGTGACCACGGAGCCGATATTGATGATGGTCCCCCGCCGCTGCGCGGTCATAGCCGGCAGCACGGCGCGGCAGCACAGGAAGACGCCCCGCAGGTTGACCGCCATCAGCTGGTCCCAGTCCGCGGTCTTGGCATCGGCGACGGGCCCGAAGGCCGCCATCCCCGCCGCCGTCACGAGGCAGTCGATGCGGCCGCCCTCGGCGAGGGCGCGGGTGACGAGAGCCGCCACCGCGGGCTCCTGCCTGACGTCGGTCGCCACGGCCAGCGCCCGCCCACCCGCCGCCTCGATGTCGCGCTGGACGGAGGCGATCTCACGCGCCGAGCGCGCGGCGAGCACCACGAAAGCGCCTTCGCGCGCGAACGTGGCAGCGACGGCGCGACCGATCCCCCGCCCCGCCCCGGTGACGACGGCGACCTGGCCGGCGAGTCTCACAGGATGAGGCCGCTGCGCGACTTGATCAGCTCCATGAACTCGGCGCGCGTCTCCGGGCGATCGCGGAAAGCGCCCAGCATGGCGGAGGTGACGGCCTTGGAGTTCTGCTTTTCGACCCCGCGCATGAGCATGCACAGGTGGAGGGCCTCGACGACCACGGCGACCCCGCGCGGCTGCAGGACCTCGTTGAGCGTCTGGGCAATCTGGGTGGTCAGCCTCTCCTGGACCTGCAGCCGCCGCGCGAACATCTCGACGAGCCGCGGGAGCTTGGACAACCCCACGATCTTGTTCGAGGGCATGTAGGCGATGTGGCACTTGCCAAAAAATGGAAGCAGGTGGTGTTCGCAGACACTGTAGAGGTCGATGTCCTTCACCACCACCATCTCGTCGTACTCCTCTGTGAAGAGCGCCTCGTTGAGGACCTGGTGGACGTCTTGCTTGTAGCCCGAGGTCAGATACTCCCAGGCCTTGGCCACGCGGGTCGGCGTCCGCTCGAGGCCCTCGCGCTGCGGATCCTCGCCGATCTCTTTCAAGAGCTCGCGGATCAGATCTTCCATGCGGGTCACCTCGCGGCTCGGCCGCGGTATTCGAAGGTGTTGTTGTCGGTTTCGACGACGGCCACGCGACGCAGGGTTCCGGCCGCCAGCGCGGGCTCCAGCCACTCCCAGAATGCGCGGGCGAGATTCTCGCCCGTCGTGGTCAGGCCGGCCAGGGCGGGCACGGTGCTCGACAGGTCGTAGTGGTCGACGCGGTCGAGGATGAAGCGCTTCACGGTCGCGTCGAGGGCGCCCAGGTCCGTCGCCATGCCGGTGATGGGATCGGGTCGCCCCTCCACCGTCACTTCGACCAGATAGTTGTGGCCGTGCTGGCGATAGCACTGGCCGTAGATCCGCGCGTTGTCCTCGGGAGAAAGGCTCGCACTCTCGAGCCGGTGCCCCGCGCTGAAGTGGTACTGCCGCGTCAGCTGGATCGCGCTCATGTTCCGCCGTGATCGGCGTGGCCGAAATATTCCACGTAGAAGGTCGGGTCCTCCCAGAGTCTCAGCCGCCACAGCCTCTCTTGCCCCAGCTTCGGCGCGAGCAGTTCCCAGGCCGCGCGGACGAGATTCTCGGTGGTGGGGATGGCGCCCTGGGCGAAGAGCGTGTCGGCGCTGAGATCGGCGTGATCGAAACGCTGAATCACGGCGTCCGACACCACGCGCTTGAGCTCGGCGAGATCCATGACCATGCCGGTCTGAGCGTCCACCGAGCCTCGGATCGTCACCTCGAGAACGTAGTTGTGGCCGTGCGGCACCGTGAGGCTGCCGAAGACGCGGTGGTTCTCAGCCGGGCTCCACTCCGCCCGCCAGTAGCGGTGGGCCGCGGAGAACGTGAATTTCCGGGTTGCGTAGACTTGACCGGCGCTCATCGGGACTGTCCCCTTTCGAAGCCCAATCTTACCGCTTCCAGGAGCCGCGCGGCGACGCGTTCGGGGGTGTAGGCGGCGACCACGCGACGTCCCGTCTCGCCCATGCCGCGCGCCCGCCGAGGATCGGCGACCAGCGCCTCGAGGGCTGCCGCGAGGCCCGCGGGGTCACGCGGCGGGGCAAGCAGACCCGTGACGCCGTCCTCGACCACCTCCGGGATCGCGGCAGCACGGCAGGCCACCACGGGCAGCCCCGCCGCCATCGCCTCGAGGAAGACGATGCCGAGACTCTCCTGCACCGAGGGCAGGCAGAAGATGTCGGCGCTCACATATTCCTCGGCCAGCCGCTCGCGGGAGACGTCGCCGAGAAGCGCAACGGTCTCGCCCAGGCCGAGCGTGGCGTGAAGGCGCACCACGTGCGCCCACTCGGGCCCCTTTCCTACGATGCGAACCCGCGCGCCTGGGATTCGGTGCCGGAGAAGGGCCGCGGCCTCGAGGAGGTCGCCGATGCGCTTGCGCGGGTACATGCGCGCGACGCACAGGACGGCGGGGCCGGCGCGAGGACCGCGCGACGCGGCGGCGAAGAGCGCCGCCCATCGCTCGAGCTCGATGGGCTCGGGCACCACGGCGATCTTTTCTGCCGCGACGCCGTACTCGCGCCGGGCTACGTCGGCCGAATAGCGGCTCGGGGCGATCACGACGTCCGCGCGCCGCGCGTTGGCGCGCTCCCAGCGCGCCTGTATCGAGAGCAGCGCTCGAGTCAGCCCGCGCTCGTTCTTGAGCTCGTCGGCGATGACGCCTTTGAGGCTTACGACGAAGGGCAGGCGTCGGGTCCTCGCCCAGAGAAAGCCGTCCAGGTCCACGCCGTAGACGAGGTCGGCGTCCCGCGGCGGGCTCCAGGCGACCCCGGCGTTGTAGAGCCACCGATCCAAGGTGTGAAAGCCGGTGCGGAGTCGGAGCGGCCGGAGATTCAGGCGGTGGCCGAGCGCCTCCAGCCCACGCTTGAGGCCCGCGATACCGGCGAAGGTGCCGCTCCCCTCCAGCGGGTTCTGCGGCGTGGAGGAGAGAACGGCGATGCGCAGACGCTACTTACCCTTGAATCCGGGCTTCCGCTTCTCGAGAAACGCCCGCGTGCCTTCGGCGTAGTCGTGGCTGTTGAAGGTCTCGATGCCCATGTCGAAGAGCTTCTTCCGGTGCCCCTCGCTCACGCCTTCGAAGATCGCCTGCACCTGGGCCTTGGTGCCGCGGATGGACAGCGGCGCGTTCTCGGCCACCGTGCGGAGGTAGTCGTACGTGTACGCCTCGAGCTCGGACGCGGGCACGAGGCGCTGGATGAAGCCGATGCGGAAGGCCTCGGCCGCGTCGAGCGTGCGCGCCGAGTAGAGGATGTCCTTGGCGTAGGCGGGACCGACCAGGTCCACGAGCTGGTGCACCGGGTCGAGGCCGTAGATGATGCTGAGCCTGGCCGCCGGGATACCGAACTTGGAGCCGCCCGCAGCGAAGCGGAAGTCGCAGGCCATGGCGAGCGCCATCGCCCCGCCCATGCAGAAGCCGAAGATCATGGCCACGGTGGGCTTGGGGCAGAGCCTGATCGAGGTGTACGCGGCCTCGGTTTTCTTGTTGTAGGCGAGCGCCGTCTGGGTGTCCTTGCGGTTTTCCGTGAACTCGGAGATGTCCGCGCCCGAGGCGAAGGCATCGCGTCCGGCTCCGCGGTAGACAATGGCGCGCACCGCGTCGTCCTTGGCCAGCCCCTCCGTCACGTCGGCGATCTCGCTCCACATGGCGAGGCTGACGGCGTTGCGCATCCTGGGCCGGTTGAAGACCACGGTGGCGATGCCGCCGTCGCGCTCCACGAGAATCTCGTCGCTCATGCCGCTCCCCCTGTGTGCTTCGTCCCGATCTCCTCCACCTCGGTGTCGTCCACGCGAAGGTCAGTCTAGCGGAGGCGTCCGGGAACTTCAATTTCTCTCTTCGGAAAGCCTTTGGTGCCAACGTGTATCTTCTGGGATACTCGTGTACGAATATGACTCCGAACCCTCCCGCGCGGCCCCGGCGCTTTCGGCTCGGCCTGGTCCTCGTGGTCCTTGCCGTCGCCCTCATGCCCATGCGGGCGGTGCCGGACGAGCCGGCGTGGCAGGTGTACTTCTCTCCGAATCACGGCGCCACCAAGGCCGTCGTGGATGCCCTCGACGCGGCGAAGGCGACCGTGCTCGTGCAGGCGTACTCCTTCACCTCGGCCCCGATCGCCAAGGCGCTCGTGGAGGCGCAGGATCGCGGCATCGACGTCCAGGTCATCCTCGACAGGAAAGAGACGGGCTCGAAGTACTCCTCCGCCGACTTCCTCGCGCACGCGGGGATCGTGACCCTCATCGACGGGCAGCATGCCATCGCGCACAACAAGGTCATGGTCATCGACGGGGTGGCCATCATCACGGGCTCGTTCAACTTCACCACGGCAGCGGAGCGGCAGAACGCGGAGAACCTGCTCGTGATCCACGACCGGGCGCTGGCCGCCCGCTACACGGAGAACTGGCGGGCGCACGCCGCTCACTCCATTCGCTACGCCGGAAGATAGCAGGAGCTGAAGGCTGCCGGCGGCCGGGTAGGGTTCGGATGCTGCTGGCGGCGTGCGGACACGCCCGACATTCCCGAGATCAGGCATTTGTGGATTCCGGTCGTCATCAACGCGACCGCCGCCTCATGCTTCGCTTCGCTACCTTTGCTTCATCGCCCAGTCCGCTCGCCGCGCCCCTCGTCTTCGTGGCCTTCGCCTATGCGTTCATCTCCTCGGTCGTCTATCGGGGTGGCACGAATGGCGGCGCCTGGAAATCCTTGGGTGAGTGGTGGCGGCGGGAGGACTCGAACATCCGACACGGGCTGATGACCCGCGCGCGGCGCTGCGCCGGCTCCCGCCCGCCGGGTGGAGCCCGATGATCCGGTTTACGGGAGGATAAGGCGGTCCTCTTCCTGCACGCCGGCCTGCAAGCGGTAGAGCGAGGCGAAGGCGCCCGGGCCCTCCATGAGGGTCTCGAAACTGCCCTGCTCGACGATGCGGCCGTCGCGCAGGACCACGATCAGGTCAGCCTTTCGGACGGTGGCCAAGCGGTGCGCGATGACGAACGTGGTACGCCCTGCCGTCAAGCGCTCGAGACCCTGCATGATGAGGGCCTCGGTCTCCGAGTCGAGCGCCGAGGTGGGCTCGTCGAGGATCAGGATGGGGGAGTCCCGGAGGATGGCGCGCGCGATGGTGAGGCGCTGCTTTTCGCCCTCCGACAGCGTGAGCCCCTGCTCTCCCACCATGGAGTCGTATCCCTCGGGCAGTCTGATGATCGTCTCGTGGATGCCCGCGAGCCGCGCGGCCGCCACGATCTCGTCACGCCGGGCGCTCGATCGGCCGAAGGCGATGTTGTCGTGCATGCTCGCGTTGAACACCAGAGGGGGTTGCAGCACCATGGCGATCTGCTGGCGGAGCGCGCCGAGCTGATACTCCCGAGCATCCACTCCGTCCACGAGTACCCGGCCCGCCCAGGGGTCGTAGAAGCGTGGCAGCAGGCTCAGGAGCGTAGACTTGCCCGCCCCCGTGGGGCCGACCACGGCCACCTTCTGTCCCGGCCGGACATGAAGCGTCACCCCGCTCAAGACGGGTTGACTCCGCACGTAGCCGAAGGAAACGTCTTCCCATGCCACCTCGCCCCGCGCACTCTTTTCCGGGAACTCGCGCCGACTGTCGTTGAGATCCCGCTCGATGTCCAGCACGTCGAAGACACGTTGCACGGCGGCTCGAGACCCTTGGGCCAGCCCGTAGGTCTGGAACATGCTGTTGATGGGACCGTAGAGCGAGGCGAGGTACGAGATGAAGATCACGAGGGTGCCGATGCTGAGCGAGCCCTCCATGACGTGTCGAGCTCCCACCCACACCACTCCGGCCGTCCCCAGCGCGATGATCACGTTCACCACGCCCGAGTAAACGGTCTGGAGCGTGTAGAGGCGCAGGCCGGCGGCGAGGCTCTGCCCGCTCACGTCCATGAACCGCCGGTGCTCCTCCTCCTCGCGCGTGAAGGCCTGGGTGACCCGCATCATGGACATGCTCTGCTGGACCACGGCGTAGACCTCGCTCTCGCGCTGCCGCACGTCGCCGGCCACGTGGGTGATCCGACTATTGAGCCGCGCGATGACCACGAACAGGGCGGGGCAGACCCCGAGAGCGACCAGGGTCAGCTTCCAGTCCAGCCGGAGCATGATGACGCCCATGCCGGTCAGGAGGGTCAACGCGGTCACGGCAGGGAACAGACAGTTCATGGTGAGGCTCTGGAGGGCGAAGGTATCGGCGGTAACGCGGTAGATGAGGTCTCCGACCTGCGCGCGGCTGTGGAAGGCCAGGGACAGTCGGTGCAGGTGGCCGTAGAGGTCGCTTCGTAGCTTGCTGACCATCCGCTGACCGACGCCGATCGTCGTGTAGTTGTTCAGCACCACGAGGGCGCCCAGCGCAGCATAGATGAGCACCAGGGCCGCGCAGGCCGCGAGGAGCAGGGCCTGCGGAGACCAGCCGCTGGGCC
>WNFO01000697.1_pt1 | contig 28898 bp, 27 predicted proteins | sample 5400251 | NCBI WGS metagenome assembly WNFO01 (sample SAMN13153354, study PRJNA577476) | soil metagenome | isolation source: 100 cm saprolite under Madrone tree | place: USA:California | collected 2016-06-14
GGACCAATCCCCATCCCGGGGTTCCCCCCGCCGTAGCGCCAAACGGAGCTGAAGCACACGTGGATATCGCCGAATTAAAGAGAAAGTCCGTCGCAGAACTACACGCGATGGCCGAGAGCCTGAACATCACCAACTACTCTGGGCTCCGCAAGCAGGATCTCATTTTCCGCATCGAGCAATCACTCCTCGATTCCGACACCGTTCTTCGCGGTGAGGGCGTGCTCGAAATCCTGCCGGAAGGCTACGGGTTCCTCCGCAGCGCCGACTGGAACTACCTGTACGGTCCCGACGACATCTATGTCTCGCCGAGCCAGATCAAGCGGTTCGATCTCCGCACCGGCGACACGATCACGGGCCAGGTGCGGCCGCCGAAGGAAGGCGAGCGCTATCTCGCCCTGTTGAAGGTCGAAGTCGTCAACGGCGAGGAGCCTGAAAAAGCCAAGCACCGCGTTGCCTTCGACAACCTGCGGCCGCGCTATCCGGAACAGCAGCTCAAGCTGGAGCGGAAAGACGGCGATCTGTCGATGCGCGTGTTGGACATTCTGTCGCCCATCGGCAAAGGCCAGCGCGGCCTGATCGTCTCGCCGCCCAAGGCCGGCAAGACCATCCTGATGCAGAAGCTCGCCAACTCCATCATCGAGAATCATCCTGAGGTCTACCTGATCGTGCTGCTGATCGACGAGCGGCCCGAAGAGGTGACCGACATGGAAGAGAACGTGAAGGGGCCGAACGTCGAAGTCGTGTCCTCCACGTTCGATGAGCCGGCCGACCGGCATGTGCAGGTCGCCGACATGGTGATCGAGAAGGCCAAGCGCCTCGTGGAGCACGGCAAGGACGTCGTCATTCTGCTCGACTCGATCACGCGCCTGGGCCGCGCGCACAACGTCGTGGTGCCGCACTCGGGCAAGATTCTGTCCGGCGGTGTGGACGCCAACGCGCTCCAGAAGCCCAAGCGCTTCTTCGGCGCCGCCCGCAACATCGAAGGCGGCGGCTCCCTGACGATTCTGGCCACCGCGCTGATCGATACCGGCTCGCGCATGGACGAGGTGATCTTCGAGGAGTTCAAGGGCACCGGTAACTCCGAAGTCATTCTCGACCGGCGCATCGCCGAGCGGCGGACGTTCCCGTCGATCGACGTGCAGCGCACGAGCACGCGTAAGGAGGAATTGCTCCTGACGAAGGAAGAGCTCAACAAGGTCTACCTGCTGCGGAACTTCCTGTCCGACATGCCGCCGGTGGAAGCCATCGAGTTCCTGCTCGAGCGCCTGAAGCGCACGAAAACGAACGCGGAATTCTTCCAGACGATGTCGCAAGGGTGAAAGGCAGGCTTCTCGCCGTCGATTGGGGCGAGCGCCGGATCGGCCTCGCCCTCTCCGACGAAACGCAGACGCTCGCCCAACCGCTCACCACACTCACCCGGCGCCCCGGGAAGCGATTCCCGATGGCGCAGCTGCTCGACCACATCACGCACAATCAGGTCGTAGGTATTATCGTCGGTCTGCCGCTGGATGAAGCGGGGGCTGAAGGTGACGCCGCTCACGCCGCTCGGGAGGTCGCTGATGCTATCAAACGGCGCGTACCCGAGGGGCTGGAGGTGACCATGTGGGACGAGCGAATGACCACGGCACGCGTGCTGGCCGCCGTCCGGGAAATGGGCGGCTCGACGCGCGGCCGCAAGGCCGATCTCGATGCCATGGCGGCGGCCTTACTGCTGCAACACTATCTCGACGCACGGCGAGGGTCGGCCTTGTGACTACTCGTGCGGCGTGGGGCGTGTCGCGTGCGGCGCAGAAATGGAAGCTTCTACGCCGCACGCCGCACGTCGCACGCATGATCTTGTTGGGCCTCGCGGTCTCCTGCAGCTCGCCTGATCCCGCCCGGTACCAGTCGGTGTCCGAGAGGATCATGGTCATCATTCCGCGCGGCGCGACCTATTACCAGGCGCTCGATTCCCTCGAGTCGCGGGGCGTGATCAAGAGCCGCGACTGGTTCAGCCTCTACGCGAGAGTGCGCGGGCTGCCGTCCAACCTGAAGAGCGGCGTGTACACCTTCGACCGCGATGAGAGCTGGAGCAGCGTGGTCAGCACGCTGAAGAGCGGCCGTGGCCTCGAGGTCCGCTTCACCGTCACCGAAGGGATGATGGGATTCGAGGTCGCCGAGCGCGCGCGTTCCTGGTTGGGCGTGCCGCGCGATTCCTTCTTCGCCGCCATGCGTGACACCTCGTTGGCGCGCGAGCTGGGCATTCTGCCGAGTCGGGCAGGCGTCGAGGGCTACATGTATCCGACCACGTACGTCGTGCCGATGCGCATGCGCGCGCGCGAGCTCGTGAAGCTCATGACGCACGAATTCATCGCGCGCTGGCAGCCCGAATGGGACGGTCGCCTCGCCGAGCTGAATATGACGCGGCACGAGATCGTCACCCTCGCCTCCATTATCGAGGCCGAAGTGCGGTATCGTCCGGACCGGCCGTACGTCTCCGCCGTCTATCACAACCGGCTCAAGCGCGGCATGGCTTTGCAGGCCGACCCGACGATCATTTACGCGCACGGCCGCCGGATGCGGCGGGTGTGGGAGAAGCAGCTGCAGATTGCCTCGCCCTACAACACGTACCTCAATCCCGGATTACCGCCGGGCCCCATCACGCAGCCCAGCGACTCGAGCATCATCGCGGCGCTGTATCCGGCCCCGGTCGGCTATCTCTACTTCGTTGCGCAGCCGGATGGTAAGCACATCTTCTCGGCGACGTACAACGATCACTTGGCGGCGATACGGCGGGTGAGGCAGCGGCGATAGAGACGGCGGCAAGGTGAAACGGCGGCGAAGGGGCGGCAAAGTCACATCACAGCAGCGTGCAATCCCCGTGCAGCGATCTCTGGATTCGATGCGCCCAGCACTGCGCCAATCACTGCTACGCCCGTCGCGCCGGCGTCGATCACCGAGCGCGCGTTCGTCGGCGTAATGCCGCCGATTCCGACTACAGGCGTCCCCTCTGGAGCAAGACGCGCGACCGAAGCGAAGCCCTCCGGGCCAAGAGGCCTGCCGGCATCGCCCTTGGTGGGCGTGGCAAAGCAGGGTCCCACACTCCAGTAGTCGGCGGTTGCCGGGGCGCGGGCCGCCTCCTCCGGCGACCCGACGGAGAGGCCGAGCAGAAACCCGGCGGGCAGGTGTGGGCGCAGGGGGTCGAGGGGCGGGTCATCCCAGCCGAGGTGGGCGCCGGCGGCGCCAGCGGCGAGCGCGATATCAACCCGGTCGTTGACGAGCACGGGAACAGGCAGCGCTGCCACAAGCGCCTGGGTTAGCTCCAAGATTTCGGCGGGCGTGCCATCTTTCCAGCGCACCTGAACCATCGTCGCACCACCGGTTACCGCGGCGCGACAGACCGCGACCGCATCCCGCCCCTTGAGGAGAACGGGATCGGTGATCACCATCAAGCGCAACTGATCGGCAAGCGTCATGACCAAGATCCTGCGCGGCCTGCGTGGAGCGACCACGGCGACCGCCAATACGAGTGAGGCGATTCTCGAGGCGACGGAGGAGCTGCTCTCCGCGCTCCAGGAGGCGAACGGTTTCGCGCCGGAAGACGTCGAGAGCGCGATCTTCACTTCGTCCCCCGACCTCACCACCGAGTATCCTGCCCGTGCCGCCCGCGGGCTCGGCTGGACCGACGTGCCGCTGCTTGGGGCCGCGGAAGTCGCCGTGCCCACCGGCTTGCGGCGCTGCATCCGGGTGCTGCTGCATTTCTACACAGCCAAGCCACAGCAGGCGCTGAAACATATCTACCTGCGGGACGCGGCGAAGCTACGTCCGGATCGATGACGGTCAAAGTCACCGCCCGCGGCGCCGAGCGCTGGAAGCAAGGCCATCCATGGATCTATCGCAGCGACGTCGCTGAAGAGCCCGATAAGAAGCCGGGCATCGTTCCCGTCACGGATCGCAAGGGCAAGTTCCTCGGCCAGGCGCTCTACTCGCCGAGCTCGGAGATCCGGCTACGCCTCCTCACACGCGGCAACGAATCCATCGACGCTCTGTGGTGGAGCGCGCGGATCGCGGCAGCGGCGGCTCGCCGCAACGGGATCGCGGCCAGCGCGTGGCGCGTCGTACACGCCGAGGCCGATGGCCTGCCGTCGCTCATCATCGACAAGTACGGACCGTGGATCGTCGCGCAGCTGCTGTCGGCGGGACTGGAGACCGCGCGGGCGGAGGTGCTCGCGGGAATCACGGCGGCGCTCGCTCCCGAGGGCATCCTGCTCCGCAACGATGCCGCAGTCCGGCGGCATGAGGGGCTGCCTTCGGAGGTTCTGTTGGCCTTTGGCCAAGTTCCGGAAGTTGTGGAGGTTGTCGAGGATGGTCTGAAGTACCTCGCGGCACCTTGGTCAGGCCAGAAAACGGGTGCGTTTCTCGACCAGCGGGAGAATCGGGCGCTGGTCGGACAGCACACCCGTGCGGGCGGTCGCGCCCTCGATCTCTTCACATATCACGGCTCATTCGCGTTGCACCTCGCTCGGAAGGCCAACGAGGTCGTGGCGGTCGACCAGAGTACCGAAGCGCTCGCGCGCGGCGCCGAAAACGCCCGTCTCAATGGCATCAGCAACATCGACTGGCGCGAAGAGAATGCGTTCGACCTCGTCCGCGAGCTGGAGCGGCGTCGGGAGCAGTTCGACACGATCGTCGTCGATCCGCCGGCGTTCGCCAAGACGAAAGCTAATCTCGAGCGTGCCGTCGCCGGCTACAAAGAGATCAATCTCCGGGCGATGAAGATCCTGGCGCCGGATGGCGTGCTGTTTACGTCGTCATGCTCGTACCACGTGAGCCGCGATGTTTTCAATGCGATGCTGGTCGATGCGGCCCGTGACTCGGGTCGCCGCATGCAGTTTATGGCGGCCACCGGCGCGTCGGGTGACCATCCCGAGCTGCTGAATGTCCCTGAGACCGGTTACCTGAAAGGCGTGTTGCTGCGCGCGGTGTAGGGACGCAGCATGCTGCCGCCCCTACCTGGTTCCTCAGGAGCGCAGCCTCAGTATCCAATCTGCGATGGCGTTCGCTACATCAGGCATGATCGGCACCGTGGGATTCTGATAAGTCGGCATTTGGCCTGCGAGCGTGGTGTCCGTCGCCTGCTTTAGCACGTGATTCGCCAACGGCACGACGACGAGTTGGGCGTCAGGCTTGGCGGTATGCAGCCGCTCCGCATCCGCGACCGTTACTTGCACATCCCGACCTCCCTGCACGATGAGCACGGGCTGGTGGACCGCGCGGATCGCCGCAGGTGGATCGAACGAGGTCAGCGACTTCATGAATGACAGGTTGATCGGTACGAACAGTGGTCCGAGCTGCGGCGGCACGTCCTTCGGCTGCTCGCCGCGCAGATACTGCGCCATCGCGGTGTCGTAGCGGACCAGCGTGGCACTGTCGAACTGGCGCGCGAGCTGTTCGCGCATCACGACACCCAGCGGTCGGCCCAAACCGGACACGCTGATCACCCCCGCGACTGGCGCACCTTGGCGCGCCGCGATCAGAGCCAAAGCCGATCCTTCGCTGTGTCCCAGCAACACCACCTTCGAAAATCGTGAATCGTGCGCCAGCGACTCCGCCGCCGCACGCGCGTCGGCCGCGAAATCATCTAACGTCATCTTCGTCAGGTCGAACGTGCCCTTCGTTCCCGGCATTGCGCGCTTGTCGTAGCGCAGCGTCGCAATCCCGCGCCCGGCCAATTGCCAGGCGAGCTGCGCGTAGGAATTGGGTCGGATCCCCATCAGCGAATTGCCGTTGCGATCGGTGGGACCTGAGCCGGCGATGATGACGACCACGGGCACACGTCCAGTCGCGCCACGCGGGATGACCAGCGTTCCCCCCAACTCGAGAGCGCCGCTCTTGATCGTGTAGGGTGACTCCACCGCCACTACTGGTGCGATGGTGTCGGCAGTCTGTACGCTCATTGCGACGAGCATGAGGCTAAGGACGGTCATGTTTTTCCCGTTTCCGGAGGATGTACGACTGCACGATCGGGATCACCGACATGATGAGAATCGCCGCAATGAACAGGGGCAGGAACGCGCCGGGCGGGAGAAACGCGCAGGCGGCGATGACCAATCCCCCGAGGACCATCAGCCAGCCGCCGGTGCGATGCGTCTTCCGCCAGACCGTATCACTGGACAGGGTCCAGGGCGTGCGAATGCCCACGAACCAGTTGGGCTCGACCCGTGTGAGGTAGTTGCCCAGGACGATGAAAAGCAGCCCGACCCCGATCGGCATGGTCCGGCCGATCTTCACGGGATAGCCGAGGCCGGTCGCAACGATCATCCCATGCCCGATCAAAATGAACAGGATCACGGCATTCGCGATCAGCCAATACGTGCCGATGAACTTGGTGTAGTTCGCACGCCGTGGGTCCAGTTTGGGCAGCAGGTTGAACAACCCCGTCATCACGATGATGACGAGCGGCATGATCGACACGGCCACGAGACGGCTGGAAAAGCCGTCCGCCACGCCCCGCACATTCCAGTGCGTCGCGACGGTCGGCGGCAGCTGCGGGTAGGCCCAAAGGGAGACAGCCACGGCCACCGCCGCAATCACGAGACCAAACCAGCGGCTACGCATGCTTTGCTCCTTCCCCGCCGAAGCGGGTCATGAAGTAGCGCACGACTTCCTGAAAGACGGTCGTATTGAGCCGGTAGCGGATGAACTGGCCTTCGCGCTCGCTGGCGACGAGGTCGGCCGCCTTGAGCACGCCGAGGTGGTGCGACACGGACGCGAACGCGATCGGGAACTGCTCGGCGATCTCCCCTGCCGTCCGATCCTTCTCGGTCAGCAGCTCGAGGATTTTCCGCCGTGTCGGGTCGGCGAGGGCCCGGAAAAGTGAATCGTCCATGGAGTAGACATTTATACAATTGTCTAAATATTGTCAAGTAAGTTGACTAAACCAGCCCCCATCACAAGCTTACACACTATGTCCCCAGCGGACAAAGCCCTAGAACGGTCGCGCGCCGTGCGTCGCGTGCTCGGTGGACTGCTCGTGGCCAACATCGCTGTGCTCATCACCAAGGCCACGATCGGCACCCTGGCGGGCTCACTCGCCGTGCTCGGCGACGCCCTGCACTCGTCCGTCGACGCCGCATACAACGTGTTGGGTCTCGTGGTGGTGCGGGTGGCTGCCAAGGAACCCGACGAGGACCATCCGTACGGTCACGGCAAGTTCGAGACGCTGGGCGCGCTCGCGATCGTCGTGTTCCTGTCCGTCACGTGCTTCGAGCTGGTGCGCAGCGCGATCGGTCACCTCGCTGCGGGTGGCCACGCCGTTCAGGTAACCAACATCGCCCTCGGTCTCCTGTTCGCGACGCTCGCCACCAACATCGTCGTGGCATGGTACGAGAATCGGCGTGGTCACGAGCTGTCGAGCGAGCTGCTGATCGCGGACGCCGCGCACACCCGCACCGACGTCTTCATTACGATCGGCGTGTTGATCGGCGTCCTGCTTTCCCGCCGCGGCCTGACATGGGTGGACCCGGTCGTCGCAATCGTGATCGCGCTGCTCATCGTGCGCGTGGCGTATCAAATCCTGTCGCGGGCGGTGCCTGTCCTCGTGGACGAGCGGGCGATTCCTGAACCCACAATCCGCCAATCGGCGCAGGCCGTCGAGGGTGTGAAGAGTGCCTACGGTATTCGGTCACGCGGAGGAAACGCCGGTGGGGGGGTCCGCTACGCCGAAGTCACGATCGCCGTGGATTCCGCTGCGAATGTCGCCGACGCGCACGCGATTGCAGATGCGGTCGAAGAACGTCTGAAGAAAGACCTGGAGCTCGAAGAAGTGACGGTGCACGTCGAGCCATGCTGACCTCCGTGCCACTGCACGCGAGTAAGACGGGGATGACCCCCGTCCGCCGCGCTCCGCGATCGCTGAAACAGGAGTACCAGGAGTTCATTCTGCAGCGGCTGGAGGAGTACAAGAATACGGTACCGCGCGCCGAGCTTCTGAAAATCGGCGACGAGGCAGTGCGCGAGCTGCAGGTGAGCACCCAGGACCAATATCTGCTTACGGAAGTGCTGCTGCTCGAGCATGTCGATCGCATCATCGCGCTTCGTCTGCGGCTGCCGTCGTTTCCGCGCTGGCGCCAGAAGCATCGCGCGCTGCGGGAAGCGCAGCGGGCGCCTACCCACTGGGGTTTGGACCGCGTCCATCCCATCGTCCCCTGGGCCGCGCGAATCGAGCCGGGCGACGTCATTGTCGTGCTCGGCGCGGCCGCGCTGGGCGAAGCGCTATTCCTCGCGGCGCACGACGCCGAGGTGTTCCTGTTGGATCAGGACCTGGGAGCGGTCGAAGCGGCGGAGGGTCGCGCCGTTGCCGAACAGCTCGCCGGCGCGTTTCAGGCGCTGGTTATCAATTTCGGGAGCTGGTTCCCCGACCTGTCGCCCTCGCTGGTCGCAATCGCGCCGGGGAGTCTCGGCCCGCTGCGCGCCAAACAGCGGTCGTCGCTAATCGCCGATCTCCAGGTGCGGACGCCGTCGGGCGGCGTGCACGTCATTCTGCCGCCGGCGCACGAGAACCGCGGAGTCATTCCCCTGGCCCCCGAGGCGCTCCAGACGCTGTACAGAGGCTGGCAGGTGCAGACGGGTCGCCGGTCCAAGCGCTCCGGATTTACGGCGATCAAGCCGCCGCGTCAGCTCGACGCGGCGTTGAACGTGTCTGATTGACCCTTTGGGCTTCGCTCAAGTTCATAACACGTTGGCACGTCGGCACCTAGCACGAGAGCCCAGCGGCAGGATTGTTGCTTGGCTCGCGGGCATGACAAGCCTTCCTATGGTCCTCGACGACGAGCCAATGGGCATCATCCTGCGGGCCGGCCGGCAGATCCTGCGGCCCGCCAAGATCTGGGCGTACTGCTGGTTCCTCGATGAGGGGGAAGATGGCGATCACACGCATCGCCACCTTCCGGTAGACCCCAAGATCTAGCAGCACCACATTCGGCTGCCTATTTATCAGGCATGCCGAGCCTCACAGTAGATGGTCGTCTCTTAAGCGCATCTGAAGGCCAGACGATCCTTGATGCCGCACGGGTGTCTGCCATCGAGATCCCCACGCTGTGCTGGTATCCCACCCTGTCGATCGTCGGGAACTGCCGCATCTGTCTCGTCTCCGTCGAAGGCCAGGCGAAGCTGATCCCCGCCTGCGCGACGAAGGTCGCCGACGGGATGGTCGTGACAACGCAGTCGCACGCCGCCGTCGAAAACCGCAAGGGTGTGCTCCGCTTGCTCGCCGAACGCTATCCCGCCGATCATCTCCGCAACGGTGGCCGGGCCAACCCGCGCAACGAGTTCGAGCGCTACCTCGTGCAGTACGACGTCGTCCCCACCGCCGTCGAAGGCCGCGATCTGCCGCTGCGCTCCGGCGACGAGCGGCCCGGCGATCCAATGATCCGGCACGACATGTCCACCTGTATCCTGTGCACGCGCTGTGTGCGCGCCTGCGAGGACATTCAGGTGGTGGGTGTGCTCGATGTCGGGTTCCGCGGCGAGCACACCGAAATCATCGTCGGCGCGGACGGCGATCCGGATAAAGCAGGCTGCACCTGGTGCGGCGAGTGCGTTCGCGTCTGCCCGACCGGGGCGATTTTCGAGGTGATGCCGCGGCAGCGGTTCGCCCCCGAGCAGATCCGGCATCCGGAGAAGGTCGTACGCTCGGTCTGTCCTTACTGCGGCGTGGGCTGCCAGGTCGATCTGCATGTCGCCGCCAACAAGGTCATCCGCGTCACCTCTCCCGATATCGAGCTGAACACACCCAACCAGGGCTCTACCTGTGTGAAGGGCCGCTTCGGCTACGATTTCCCGCAGCATCGCGACCGCCTCACACGACCTCTGATACGGAAGGGATGGACGAAGGAAGGCGGTCGCTGGATCTGGAAAGGGCCGAAAGGCGCCGAGCGCCGAGCCGGTCCCTGGCGCACCATCGAGGGTGAGGGCCGGCGCGACAAGCCCGGCACCCCGCCCCGCGCGACCGGCAAGAGCGTGCGACAGCTGCCGCTGCTCGAGCGGCTCGACCTGGACATCCGCGACCGGGTCGCGACACCCGAGGACTGGTACTCGCCGTTCCGCGAAGCCAGTTGGGACGAAGCCCTCGAGCTCACGGCGCAGGAGCTGCTGCGGATCAAGGCCGCCCGCGGGCCCGATGCGCTGGCCTGCTTCTCGTCGGCGAAATGCTCGAACGAAGAGAACTACCTGATGATGCGCATGTTCCGCGGCGCGCTGGGGACCAACAACGTGGACCACTGCACTCGGCTGTGTCATTCGACCTCGGTGGCCGCGATGCAGCGCGCGATCAACACGGCGGCGGCGTCGGGCTCGATGCGGGAGATCGAGCAGGCCTGTGACGTGATCTTCATCGCGGGCGCCAACACGACCGAGTCGCACCCGGTGTTCGGCGCGGCGCTGAAGCGCGCGCACGAGAAGCGCGCCAAGCTGATCGTGGCCGATCCGCGGCGCACCGAGCTCGCCGGCCGCGCCGACATCCACCTGCAGATGCAGCCCGGCACCGACGTCGCCCTCTACTCGGCGATGTTGAACCACATCCTGTCGCTGGGGCTCGAGAACAAGGAATTCATCGCGAATCGAACCCATGACTTTGACAAGGTTCGCACCGCAGTCGCGCCGTACACGCCGGACAAAGCCGCCAAGATCACCGGCATCCCGGCGAAGAAGATTCGCAGCGCCGCCGAGATGTACGCGCGCGGGCCGAACACCAGCTCGCTGTGGGCGATGGGCCTCACGCAGCACGCCAACGGCACGGACATCGTGACGTCGTTCCTCAACATGATGTTCGCGTGCGGCATGATCGGCCGCTGGGGAGCCGCGATGCTGCCGATTCGCGGGCAGAACAACGTGCAGGGCGCGTCCGATGTCGGCGCGATTCCATTCGTCTATACCGACTATCAGCCGGTCGGCGATCGCAGAGTGCGCGAGCGCTTCGCGCAGACCTGGAGCGTGCCCGAGGCATCGCTGTCGCTCAACAGTGGCCTCATGGTCACCGAGGTGGTGAAGCCCGAGAGCGGCGTACGCGGGATGTACATCATGGGTGAGAACCCCGTCATCTCGGACCCCGACATCGCCCACGCCGAGCACTGGTTCCAGGAGCTCGAGTTCCTCGCCGTGCAGGATCTCTTCCTCACCGAGACGGCGCGCTACGCCGACGTCGTCCTGCCGGGCGCGAGCTTCGCCGAGAAGACGGGCACGTTCGTCAATACCGAGCGCCGCATCCAGCTCAGCCACAAAGCGGTCGACTCGCCGGGCGACGCACGCGGTGATCTCGAGATCCTGATGGATCTCACCAACCGGCTCGGTCTGTCCACGACGTTCCGGAGCGCCGAGGACGTGATGCGCGAAATCGCGCAAGTGACGCCAAGCTGGCGCGGGGTCACCTACGAACGGCTGGAAGGCGCGGGTTTGCAGTATCCGGTTCCGGACGACACGCATCCCGGCACTGCATTCCTGTTCGACCACGCCTTTCCGACAGCCGACGGCCGTGCCACATTTGTGGCCGTCGCGTACACAGATCCCGTCGAGCTTCCCGACGATGAATATCCGTTCGTGATGAACACGGGCCGTCAGCTCTACCACTGGCATACCGGCACGATGACGCGGCGCGCGAGCGGCCTCGATGCCCGCGAGCCGACGGCGATCGTCGAGATCCATCCCGAGGATGCACAGCAGCTCGGCGTCCAGGAGGGCGAATTGCTCCGGATCACGTCGCGCCGCAACTCGATGATCACCGCCGCGCGCATCAGCGATCGCGTCGCGCGCGGGCAGGTGTTCGTGCCGTTTCACTTCCGTGAAGCCGCCGCCAACCTGCTGACCAACCCCGTGCTAGACCCTTACGCGAAGATGGCCGAGCTGAAGGTCTGCGCCGTGCGTCTCGAGCGCGCATGAACCTCGGACTCAAGGGGCGGGTCGCGCTGGTCTGCGGAGGTACGCGCGGCATCGGCCGCGCGGTCGCCGCTGTGCTCGCGGAAGAGGGCGCGCAGGTCGCGATCAACGGCCGCGGCCCCAACGCGCCATTTCCCGCGGATGTCAGCGTCCCGGCCGAGGCTGAGCGGCTGGTCCACGACGTCGCAAAGAAATTCGGTCGGCTGGATGTGCTCTTTTGCAATGCCGGTGGCCCGCCCGCGGCCTCGTTCAAAGACCAGCCCGCGGACGCCTGGCAAAAGGCGATCGACTTGAATCTGCTGTCGACGGTTCACCTGGCCCGCGCCGCCGTGCCGATCATGAGCAAGGCGAAATGGGGCCGGATCATCTGTCTCGTCTCCGTGGCGGCCAAGCAGCCGCTGCCCGGCCTCATCCTCTCCTCCACCGCGCGCGCCGGTGTCCTCGGCTTTGCCAAGGCGCTCGCGGACGAGGTCGCGACGGACGGAATCACGGTGAACAGCATCTGTCCGGGGTTCATTGCCACCGAGCGCATCGAGGAGCTCACCAAGGCCCGGCCCGAGATGATGAAGCAGCGACTGGCGGAGATTCCCATGCATCGGGTCGGCACGCCCGAGGAATTGGCGGCCGCGGTAGCGTTCCTCGTATCCGAACGGGCGAGCTATGTTACCGGCGCCGTGCTCCAGGTGGACGGCGGGTTCACGCGCGCGATCTTCTGACCGGTCACGCGGGCTTCGTGCAGACCGCCTTCACGATCAGGGTCTCGCCGAACGCCACGGGTGTCGAGTAGATCTGCCGGCGCACCTCGGCGTCGCGCCGGCGCATTGCCGGATCCTTCTCCCAGCGGCGAAACACCAGGCCCGTCACGAGCCACGCGAGCGGCAACAGCGGCGCGTACAGCCAACTCACCAACTTCACGCGGTTGGCCGCGATGGCCGTGATTCGGAAACCGTTGCTGTGGAGCAAGTAGCGGATCTCCGGAAACGACATGAGGCCGATGTGGTGCCAGGGGTTCGGCGCCGTCTCATCGAGCGGCGTCTTGCCCTTGTTGTGGAAACCGGTGAGCAACCAGCGCCAGCGCGAGCGGAGCGCGGTGATGTTGGGCGTCGAGAGGAGGAGGACCCCCCCGGACCGCAGGATCCGCCGGGACTCGCGGACAAAGTCGAAGGGCCGTTCCAAGTGCTCGATCCCGTCGATGCACACCACCGCGTCGAAGGTGTTGTTCGCGAACGGCAACGCTGCGTTCATATCTGCATGCGTGAACGGGACGCCCGCAACCTTGAGCAGGGGCTGAATGTCGGCGGCGTGCACCTCGTACCCGGCGGCGCGGATGCGGTTTACGAACGCCCCCTCGCCGGAGGGGATGTCGAGCACGCGGCGGCAGCGGGGCTCTTGCGCGAGGAGCGCGGCCACCGTGCCATGGGTGTTGGGCGTCGTCGCTTCGCGAATCGTTGGGACCACGACCTAAGATATCGCACCGGGCTCACGCTGCCGCCCCGTGCTAGATAGATTCCCTGCCGCTCATCGCCCGAATCGACGACCCACATGCAAGCCATTGTTAAGCCGAGCCGCGCCCCTGGGCTGAAGGTTACGACTGTTCCGAAGCCAACCCCGGGCCCCGGCGAAGTATTGATCGCGGTTCGCCACGCGGGCGTCTGCGGCACAGACCTGCACATCGCCGACTGGAACCCCTGGGCCCAGGGACGCATCAAACCACCGATCGTCGTGGGCCACGAATTCGCCGGGGAGATCGAGTCGGTCGGTGACGGCGTCACGGGGCTCCGGGCGGGTCACCTCGTCACCGCCGAAGGCCACATCGTTTGCGGTCACTGTCTGCAGTGCCGCACCGGGAACAGCCACATCTGCAAGAACACGCGCATCATCGGCGTGGATCGCGACGGCGCCTTCGCCGAGTACATCGTAATGCCCGCGACCAACGTGCTGACGCTCGATGGAGGAAACATCCCCACCGAAGTCGGTGCGATCATGGACCCGATGGGGAACGCGTTTCATACGGTGCTGACCGCGGAGATTCCCGGCAGCTTCGTCTTCATCGTCGGCTGCGGTCCGATCGGCTGTTTCGCCGTGGGCATCGCGCGCGCGGCGGGCGCCTCCAAGGTGATCGCATCCGACGTGAATCCCAAGCGCCTGGCACTTGCCGCCAAGATGGGCGCGCACGTCACGATCAACGCGGCCAAGGACGACGTGGTGAAGACCGTGCTCGCCGAGACCGGTGGAGAGGGCGCCGACGTGGTGTGCGAGATGTCGGGTGTGCCATCGGCGCTGCACCAGGCGTTCGCGGCCGTCCGCCTGGGCGGCCGCGTGCAGCTGCTCGGGATCCCGGACGGCGAAGTCCCGGTGGACTTTGCCAATGAGATCATTTTCAAGGGGATCACGGTGTACGGCGTCATTGGCCGCAAGATGTACCAGACCTGGCACCAGATGCGTCGGTTTCTCACCAGTGGGCAGTTCGATCCCCGTCCCGTCATCACACACAAATTCCCGCTCGCCAAAATAGACGAGGCCCTCGCCGCCATTCGCTCGGGGGACGCCGGCAAAGTCATTCTGGAGATCGCATGAGCTTCATCGCGCAGTTGCAGAACGAGCTCGCGGAGTTCAAGAAGGAGGGCGTCTACAAGCGGCTTAATTACCTCGACTCCCCGCAGGGGCCCCGCGTGCGGATGGAAGGACGCGGCGAAGTCGTCATTCTCTCCTCCAACAACTACCTCGGCCTGTGTGCCGTCCCCGACGTCGTGCAGGCGGGCAGGGACGCGCTCGAGCGCTGGGGCGCCGGCACCGCGTCGGTGCGCTTCATTTGCGGGACGTTCACCGTGCATCGCGAGCTCGAGAAGGCGCTGGCGCGATTCGTCGGCTGCGAGTCGTCGCTCACCTACGCCAGCTGCTGGAACGCCAACGAAGGGCTCTGCCCCACCGTCCTGAGCGAGCCAGACGTCGTCATCTCCGACCAGTTGAACCACGCGTCGATCATCGATGCGATTCGCCTCGCCAAAACGATCACCAAGTGCCAGACCGCGGTCTACAAGCACTCCGACATGGCCGACCTCGAAGAAAAGCTGCGCGCCGCCGGCAAGGCGCGACGGAAGTTGATCTTCACCGACGGCATCTTCTCGATGGAGGGCGATGTCGCGAAGCTGCCCAATCTCGTCGAGCTGGCACGGAAGTACGACGCGGTGCTCGCCGTCGATGACTCCCACGCGAGCGGCGTCCTCGGGAAGACCGGCCGCGGCACCGCCGAGCATTACGACATGCTGGGCCAGATCGACGTGATCACCTCGACGCTGGGAAAGGCGCTGGGCGGCGCGGCCGGCGGATTCACCGCCGGCCCGGACGCACTCACCGACTATCTCACCCAGCGCTCCCGGCCGCAGCTGTTCAGCAACGCACTCCCGCCCACCGTCGCTGCCAGCGCGCTGGCAGCGGTCCAGTATGTCGAGGCGCACCCGCAGCTCGTCACCCGCCTGCATCAGAACGCGCGCTATTTCCGCGAACAGCTGCTGTCGCTCGGCTTCAAGCCGCTGGCGGGGGAGACGCCGATCGTCCCGGTGATCCTGGGCGAGACGGCGAAGGCGATTCACATGAGTGAGCTGTTGCTCGCGGAGGGGGTCTTCGTGACCGGGTTCGGCTATCCCGTTGTACCGCAAGGACATGCGCGCGTGCGCTGCCAGCTGTCAGCGGCTCATACGCGCGACGATCTCGATTTCGCGCTTCGCGCTTTCAAGAAGGTGGGTTCAAAACTGGGGCTCATCTGATGACACCTCTCCTGCTGCTCGCGTTGTTACAAACCGCCGAACCGCCCATCCGTCCATCCGCCGCTTTGGGTTTCGAACCGGGAGCCGACTCGAGCCTCGCCGATTGGAAGCAGGTCAGCGGCTATATGAACGGCCTGGCTCTGCAAAGTCGCTACGTGCACGTGGACACGCTGGGTCGCACGACAGAAGGCCGTCCGTTCCTCCTGATGACGATCACCTCACCCGCCAATCAGCAACGTCTGGCCGAGATCAAACGGGCGCAGGCGTTGCTCGCGGATCCGCGGCGGCTGACCGATACGGTGCTGGCGGAGATCCGCAGCCGGCAACCCGCCGTCATCCTGATCAGCAATAACATCCATTCGACGGAAGTGGCGTCGAGCCAGATGGGCATGACCCTCGCATACCGGCTCACCACCGAACCGGAGCTGCGCCGCCTCCTCGACTCGGTGGTCGTGCTGATGATCCCGTCGATGAATCCCGACGGCCTCGATACGGTGGTGAGCTGGTATCGGCGCTACAAAGGGACGCGGTACGAGGGCGGTCCACTGCCGTGGCTCTACCACAAGTACATCGGTCACGACAATAATCGTGACTGGTTCATGTTGACACAGGTCGAGACGCGGCTCGTCACCCGGATGCTGTACAAGGAATGGTTTCCCGAGATCGTTTACGATGTGCATCAGATGGGCGCGAACGGCGTGCGTCTCTTCGTGCCTCCGTTCCAGGATCCGGTCAATCCCAATCTCGATCCCGCGATCGTGGCGGGCATCAATCTCGTTGGCGCGCAGATGGCTTCCGCGCTGTACGACGCCGGGATGACCGGAGTCGCTCATCAGCAGACCTACGATCTTTGGTGGCACGGCGGCTTTCGCTCGACGCCCACGCGGCACAACATGATCGGCATTCTCACCGAGGCCGCGAGCACGCGGCTCGGCTCCCCGATCACGCTCTCCGTCGATTCCGTTCGCCAGCCCGGGCGCGGCGTGAACTATCCCGCGCCGTGGCCCGGAGGCACGTGGCACCTGGGTGATATCGTGCGCTACGAGCTCATCACGTCCGAGGCGTTGGTGCACCTGGCGGCGCGCGACCGCGTCAACGTGATCGACCGCTTTGTTGGATTGGGACGGCGGGCCGTCGAGGCCGGTCTCGCCGGAAATCCATTCGCGTATGTGTTACCGGCCGAGCAGAGAGACCCGGAGAGCTGGACGGCGCTGGCCAACGTCCTCGCGGCCGGCGGTGTCGAGGTCTGGCGCGCCGCCGAGCCGTTTTCCGTAGAGGGCCGGTCCTACTCGGCCGGCTCGCTCGTCGTGCCGATGGCCCAGCCCTATCGCGCACACGCGAAAGACCTGCTCGAGCCGCAGCACTACACGCCCGTCAACGATCGTCCGCCGTACGACGTCGCCGGCTGGACGTTGCCGTTCACGATGGGGGTGCGAGCCGATGTCGTGAACACGCCGTTTACCGCGAATTTGGTGAAGGTGGACAGCCTAATCCCGACGCCGGGACGCATCGAGGGCAGCGGTGACGTCTTTTTCCTGAAAAACCGCACCAACGCGGAGTCGCGCGCTGTCGCGGCGCTGCTCGGCGCCGGTCAGACGGTCACGATCGTGGGGGACAGTCTCATGGTGCGCGGCCCGAGGGCGCGCACGATCCTGAGCGAGCACGCGGCGCGCCACGGCTTCACCGTGACGGCGGCGCGCGCGGCTCCGCCTACGGGCGTGGGCCGCACGCGCCAGCGTTTGCCGCGGATCGCGCTGTACCAACCGTGGACGGGCAACATCGACGAGGGATGGACGCGCTGGTTATTCGAGCAGTATGGGATCAGCTACACGACAGTTCACGACAACGATTTCAAAAAGGGAGGGTTGCGACAGCGGTTCGATGTGATCGTCCTGCCAGACGCCGATGGTGGTTCGATTCAGCGCGGCATCGACTCGACTCGCATTCCATTGCAGTACGCAGGCGGCATCGGGGAATCGGGCGCCACCGCCGTTTCGGAGTTTGTTCGGGGTGGGGGGACGCTCGTTTGCCTCGATGGTTCAAGTAATTTCGCGATTACACGCCTTAACCTCCCGGTGGTCAACGTTCTAGCCGGGGAGGCATCGGGTCCACAAGTTTTGCGATTTTACGCTCCAGGTTCTATTTTCGGTACGGTTTTGGGGGGGGTCGAGGGAGAGGGGCCCAGAAGCGCGGTTACCCTCGGGGTCCCTGAGTCCCTCCAAGTCTATTTCGAGAATAGCGCCGCCTTCACCGTATCGGCCCCGGCCAGGGCCTTGGCGACGTATCCCGAGCAGCCGCTCCGATCCGGCTACGCCCGGTTCCAGGAGCGGTTGGCAGGGAAAGCGGCGCTGGTGGAGGCACCGGTCGGCAGCGGACGGGTGATCCTGTTTGGGTTCCGGCCCCAATTCCGGGGCCAGACGCACGGCACCTTCAAGCTGCTCTTCAACGCCGTCCTATTGGCGGCTCCCTAACTTGGGCGGGAGTCGTGGGAGGAGTCCCGATGAAGCGGCTGGTTCTCCTGGTGGGATTCGTAACCTTGGTGGCGGGTCCCGCCGCAGCGCAGCGCTCGCAGAACATCGAGTTCGGCGGCTTCGGTTCGTGGTGGCGGTTCGACCGCTCGTTTCAGATTAAGAACGGGTTCGGCGGCGGCGCGCGCATCAGTTACAACTGGAGTGACCGCCTCAGCCTCGAAGCCACAGGCGATTACGTCGCGACGACGGACGTGGCCGGCACGCAAAACATCACCGTCTCGACGATCAGCGGCTCTATCGTGTTGAACTTTCCGATGAACGACAAGTTGACCCTGTTTGCCTCGGGCGGCTACTCGCACATGGTCTTTGGGAAGGATCCTCCCTACGCCTTTACGCAGCACCTCGTCAACGGTGGGCTCGGGTTCCGCCAGTTCATTGGCCGGCGCGTCGCGCTCCGCGGTGACGTCCGCGCGCAGTACCGTCCCGACAACCCGTACTACGCCAATGCGTTCACCGGTGAGGTGCAGGCCTCGCTCGGCGTGTCCTACTTCTTCATTCCGCCGCAGCAGGGCCGCGGCTTCAACACGAACTTTCAGTGGTACTGGGGTGCCCAGGGTGGCTTCCTCCTTTCCAAGACGAACACGCAGCCCCTGACATACGACCCGATGGTCGGTGGTCACTGGCTGATCACCTCGCGCCGCACCGCGCTGTACGTTGCCTACGAGCAGGCGTTCTTTCTCACCGCCGCGCAGGCCATCATCTTCGACCCGGCGTCCTCGAATTCATCGATCGGTCCCGGCTTCCGCGATGTCACGTTCAAGGACGTGCGCCGGCTGATGTTCGGTGTGGTGGCCTACCCGACGCAAAAGATCATCGAGCCGTTCGGCGGCGGCGGCTTCGCCCTGATGCAGGTCTTGAATCCGTTAGTGGACTGCTCCAGCTGCGCCACGCTGGGTGAGGCGGTCGAAGCGCAGGACCGCGTTCACGATCAGTCGAGCAAGGCGTTCTTCTGGATCATGGGTGGACTACAGATCAATTACTCGAGCAAGCTGAACGTGTTCGCGCACTACATCCTCACGTCGAGCGCCGCCAACTTCCTGCTGCAGAGCAACACGCACACGATCCAGGGGGGGATTCGCCTGAGCCTCGGCACCTCGAAGGAAGGGATCACCGAGCGGCACTAACTAGGGGTTAGGGGTTAGGGGTTAGGGGTTAGGGATTAGGGATTAGGGGTGCGCAGAAATGAGACCCGACGCAAACGAATGGTACGAGCCATCGCTTGCGTCGGGTCAATGTTTTGTGAGACACAAACCTGGCGTCAAATCGTGAGCGACATTGCGCAGCCTGTGAGCCCCATCCGAAACTATCGTGACTTAAGGGTCTGGCAGCAGTCGATGGAGCTCGCTGAGACGATCTATCAGGTTACAAAGACTTTCCCGGACACCGAGCGATACGGTCTGATTTCCCAGTTACGTCGTGCTGCGGTCTCAGTGGCATCAAACATTGCGGAAGGTCATGCACGATCGTTGGGAGATTATATCCGACATCTGCTCGTTTCCAGCGGATCGCTTGCAGAAATTGAAGCACAACTGATCCTGACCCAGCGATTAGGCATTCTTTCGACCGCCGACGCTGATCAGTTGCTTCGAGCGTGTGAGCAACTAGGACGAGGGATCGGAGCTCTGCGGAAAAGCCTGGGAGCTCGTCGCCGCTCCCTAACCCCCAACCCCTAACCCCCAACCCCCATTCTCGATACCCATGGCGAGTCCTTGAGGTAGAACCGCAACGGCCAGTCGGCGGCCTGGGTGATACCGATGCGAGGACCAGTGACAATCTCACCGCGTTTCGGTGCCGTTCCCTGGACGATGCGCAGCAATCCCCGCTGCAGTGAGACGCCATTCAAGGCGCCGGTGACACCGAGCGCCTCGCAGAGCCGGGCGGGACCGGAGCACAACGGCTCTTTGCCGCGCCGCTTCCGCATCGTGGCGACGCCCGCAATCGGCTCGAGCGACCGGATGAGGACAGCCGCAGGATAATCCTGCGGTTCAGTCACCGCATTCAGACACCAATGCATGCCGTAGGTGAAGTACACGTACGCCGTCCCGGGCGGCCCGTAGAGCGGCTCGGTGCGGGCGGTACGCCGATGGCCATAGGCGTGACACGCCGGATCGTGCGGGCCGACGTACGCCTCGACCTCCACGATCCGCCCGGCGGTCTCTTGGCGCCGGCCGCCGACATTGCTGACGAGGATTTGGCCCAATAGGCCACGCGCGACCGATTCTGTCGGTCGCGCGTAGAACTTCGCCTGCACAGCGCTGCCCCGCACCGTTAGGCTGCGCCTCCGTCACTCCCGGCGCCGCCACTTCCTCCGGTCAGGCCGCGTTTCACCTTCGACCAGAAGGATTCCCCGGGCTCGCTCTCGGGCAATTTCGACGGCGCGGGCGGAGGTGGAGGAGTAGGTGGTGCCAATGCTGCACTCTCCATGCGTTCCGACGTAGGCGACTGCCCAGGCCGCGCTTCATTAATGTTGGCGTCGGCGTCGGATTCAAACCGACGCGGTCCCCGACCCCGGCCGCCACGACCACCGCGGCGGCCTCGACCTCCCCGCTCGCCGCGCTCGCCGTTCTCGGCGCGCGGTCCCCGATCTCTCCCACCGCGACCGCCGCGACCACCACCGCGGCCGCCACGTTCCTCGCGCTCCGGACCCGGTCCCGACGAAGGGGCGGGAGGAGCCTTCGGAGGCAACACGTCACCGCGCGGCCGGAAGTTGGGATCTACTTCGACGACGCCGATCTTCGGGATCTCGGGAACCCCGCTTGCGCCGGGGCGGCGGGCGCCACCGCGCGAGCCGCGGCGGAAACGCGCGCTCCGCATCGGAATGCCGCCGGGTGTCGAGGTCGTGCTGTAGGGCGGAGGCGGCGCCGACGACGTCGGCATCGGAATGTCGTCTTCTTCTTCTATTTCCGGCGTGGGAGCGGACAAGACCGGACGCGGAGCCTCCGGCTCATCCGTCAACGGCCTTTCTTCTTCCTGAGGAGCCGGCTCGTCGTCCGTACCCATACCGACGGCCTGCTTGATCAACCCGAACGCGCCGCCGAACGAGAACCCGGCCTTCGCGGCCGGCGCTTCCGGCTCCTCGGTCGGGGCCGGCTCGGTGGGAGCCGTTGGAGATTCCTCACGGTCGCGAGCGCCGCGTCCCCGACCCCGGCCGCCTCGCCCGCCCCGGCTACGGGGTTTCTCGGTGGCTTCGCTCATCGCGGCGAGCGCCGGCGACGCCGCCGCGCCCGCGACCTGCGGGCCGAGGGCGATCTCGTATTGACCGTTGTCGAGTCGGGTCAGGGTGATGAGGCCGCGGCGGGCGGCTTCGATCACGAATTTGCTGAACCGCGAGAACCCGGCGTCCTTCTCATCGAAGTTGGGATCGATCTCCTGCATCACCTGCTTCAGGCGGTCGGAGCGCATGACGTCGTTGTGCGCCGTCATCTGCTTGACTGCCTCCACGACCAGCTCCCACGGGTCGCGCTTCACGTATTCGACGTCGCTCGTCTTCGTGAAGCCGGCCAGCTCGTTGTAGGAGTAGTACTCGTCGCAGTTCTGGATGAGGAGGTCGCTGGACGACTCGCGGATCCCCACGCCGATCACGTACTTGCCGTATTCCTTGAGCTTCAGCACGAGCGATGAAAAATCCGAATCCCCGGACAACAGGATGAATGTCCCGATCTCGGGCCGCGTGAAGACGAGCTCCAGCGCGTCGATCGCGAGGCGGATGTCGGTGGCGTTTTTCTTATTGGCCCCGTGCGCCGGTGCGAAGATGAGATCGATGGACGATTCGGAGAGGGGAACGATGTACTGCGGGTAGCGGCGCCAGTCGGCATAGGCGCGCTGCACGGCGACCTTGCCCCGGATCATCTCCGACTGGAGCAGACGCTTCAGCTCGGTTTGGAGGTCCGAGCGAATCGCCATCGTCACGTTGTCGAAGTCGATCATCAGCGCCGCATTGGGCGCGTGGGCGGGAGGTTCTTTGTGCGCGGGGCGTGGCAAATGATTGTGTGCTTGCTGCGGTGTCATAACGAATTCTGTTCCTGCCCTGGGGCTGGACACACTCGTAGCACGTCCCTCGCAGTGAGGGAGTGTACGACGCGTGCCTGCTGCGTCGGGCTCGTGGTAAAGGCGTATTGCGCCGTAGTTAAGGCTGGCTGGTGCGTGGGGAGGGTCGCCGAGTCACCGCGGCGCGCCCATGCGTGCTACCTCGACCCGTTGCCGAGGCCCGCAGGCGCCGCCCGATAGTTCGGCCCTTCGCCGAATGGCACTGCCAGACGTGTGAACTACTCAACATAAACGACTGGCACTCCAGAAGCTAGGGTTTTGACTAAGATCTTGGCTTCTCGTGATCAGTTAGTACAGGTAAATAAGGCGCCCACGGCCCGACATCGGCGCGATACTGCTTCGCCATGACGCGCGCGACCTGCGCAATGTGGCCCAGATCGTGAACCACCCAGGCGGCCAGCAGCTGGCGCAAGGTCACCGGACCCAGGCTGGGGTGCTCGCCCGGCAAATCGAGCTGCGCTTCGGTCACCTTCCAGGACTCGAGCACCCCGAGGTTCTCGGCCCGCAGCCGGGCGAACTCGTCGAGCAGCGAGTCGAGCGTGCGCTTGGTGTTTCGCGTGCGGTGGCGAAAACGATCGTACGGCTCGAAGCGCCGGTTGGGACCCTGCGCGAGAATAATGCGCGCGCGCGGCATCCAATCGGTTTCCTCACCATCGATCAGATGGCCGATGTTGTCGAAGGGACTGAAGGTATCGGGGCCTTCGGTGCCCCGAGCCCATGGCGCACTCACCCCGCGCAGGAGCGCACGTAGCGTGGCGGGCGTGCGCCCGAGAACCTCGCTCGCCAAACGGAGATCGAAGGCCACGTCAGCGCGGGTTTCCTTCGAAATGGAACAGGTGCGCAATGCGGTGAATCACGGGCACGAGGAATAGTCCCGCGACAACGAGAAACACGACGCCCGCGTACAGGGCGAAGATCCCGGCAAACACCTTACCGCCGTTAGTGTGCAGCGGATCGACCGGCCCCATTCCTCCCAGCAGCATCGCCGTGTTCAAGAACGCGTCGCGCCAAGGCATGTGTTCGTAGTGCTCGTAGCCCCACATCCCCACCAGCAGCGACACGAAAACCAACACGGCCGCCACCGCGACGTGATCGGCCATGCGCCGCACAAAACGTCTGGGGGGAAGCGGTGGCGTGTGGCGGTCTTCGTACATCTACTGTCCTGGTGGCTTGGGAGGTTCGGGATCCCGCGGGATTCGCGCGGGCTCCCACGGTTCGGGCGGCCGGGGCTTCGGCGGTTGAGGAAGTTTGACTGGGCCTGGTTCTTTTTTTAGGTGGGGCAGTGCCATCGTTGCTCCTTGTCGCTCACTGGTCCGTGTCGGCCATGCGTGCTTTGACCAGTTTCTTGACGAGGCCCACCGGTATTGGTTTCGCGAGCGGCAGCCGGACGGTCCCCTTCGACATTTCGTATCCCTTGAGGCTGGTGGCCAACTTGCGCCGGATCGCACCGGTCATCGGAAACAGGCTGCAGTGATTCTTGAACGCCGCGTACCAGACGAGCGGGCGGCCCCGAAGCTTGAAAGCGGGGATTCGATAACTGAACGCCTCCTCAGCGCGAGGCGCGACTGAGCGAATGGCGGCCCGGATCTTTTTGAGGGCCGCGCGTGCTTTGGGAGGCGTCGCGGCGAAGTAGGCACGCACTTGCGGGATCATTTTTGGCCTATGGAAGTCATGATGCCGGGAATTCTACCACCAGGGTCGCTCCCACAGGTAGCGCGTGCCAGCGCGCCTCCAACCTGCTCCGCAGCTCACGCACCCCCGAGACCTGCGCATCGGTAAGCGGCTTGAACGAGTCGCGCTGAACCGGTGGCAGGCTCGCGAACGCCATCTCGTTGAACTCGACAACGCTCAGCGGCACCGGGAGCGCGCGCTCGCGATCGAACACGCCCACGACGTGCTCCGCGACGATCGCCTGGAGTGGCATCGTCCTGCTCGCGCGGGGCTTCGCGAAATCATCGATGTCCCATCCCCGTGCGATCAGTCCGAAGAAGGCTTGATCGAAGCCGAGCACGCTTTCGACGGTGCAGTGCGTCAGGTCGTGCACGGGGAAGAACGGATGCTCCTTGCCCCACGTGCGGCTGCCGTCAGCCCGCACGCAGGCAAGTGTCGCCGGACCGTCGCGACCCTTCTTCAGCTGGATAAACATCCCAACCCCTCATTACGGCAGACTGAAGGCGATATAGGTGTCACTCGACTTGGATCCCAATTTACCTCCACCGGCCGCCACGACGACAAACTGTTTGCCGCGCACGGCATATGTGCTGGGGGTAGCGTAGCCGGGCGCCGGGAGCATCGCCTCCCAAAGCACGCGACCAGTGCTCTTGTCGAGCGCGCGAAGCTTCGCATCCTGGGTCGCGGCGATGAACACGAGGCCGCCCCGCGTGACGATCGGGCCGCCGTACTGCTCCGTCCCGGTGACGGAAGTCCCGGGCGCCGTCAGTGCAGCGAACTCACCGAGCGGAATCCTCCAGCGGTATGCACCAGTGTTGAGGTCGATCGCGCTGAGCGTGCCCCACGGCGGTTTGATGGCGGGAAGACCTGCCGAGTCCCGCCACCGCTCGTACCCGGCGAACACGTATGGTGGCGGCAGCCGCTGAACGCTTGGCATACCTCGACCATCAACGACGGCGCACGATCGCGACCGCGGCGGTCGACACCGTGGCAACTCGCACATGACGCCGCGTAGAGCGTAACCCCTGTCAACGGTTCACCACTCGACGCACTCGCGCTTCCGGTCTCTCGCATGGCCGCGATCCACGGCACATCGCTCGCATTGACGTAGAGCGTGGCCGTTTCGGGATCGACCGCAGCGCCGCCCCACTCGCCCCCGCCATCGAACCCCGGCAACACCACGCTGCCCGCTCGGCTCGGCGGTGTGAACAGCCCATTGTGGCGTAGCGAGCGAAACCGCCGCCGCTCGGATGCGGTCACATCGGCCTCACGAATCGCTTGTCGCGCGAAGGGAGCGGGCTTCACCGGGAATGGCTGGGTCGGCCAGGCCTGCTCACCGTGCAGATCCGACGCCGGCACCGCGCGCTCGACGACGTCGAAGAGCGGTTTTCCAGATGTGCGATCAAGCAGGAAGACGAATCCGCTCTTGGTGATCTGCGCGACGGCCTCGACGCGTGACCCGTCGCGTGTCAGGGTGACGAGGTTCGGCGCTGCCGGGAGATCGCGGTCCCACAGGTCGTGATGCACCGTCTGGAAATGCCAGAGCCGCTTGCCGGTCGTCGCGTCGAGCGCGAGTAGCGAGTTCGCGAACAGGTTGGCGCCGACGCGCTCCCCGCCGTAGAAGTCGGGCGTGGCCGAGCCGGTGGGGATGTAGACGATACCGCGGGCGGTATCCACCGTCATGCCGGCCCAGGAGTTCGCGCCTCCGGCCGTTTTGAAGGCTTCGGGAGGCCACGTGTCGTACCCGTATTCAGTCGGCCATGGAATCGTGTGGAAGGTCCAACGGATCTTACCGGTCCGCGCATCGTACGCGCGGATGTGGCCCGGCGCCGAGCCCTCTTCCTCTCCAACGCGCGTTCCCCAAATCAGTACGTCCTTGTACGCCACGCCGGGGCTCGTCGAGACGAGGTAGCTCTCTCCGACGTCCACGCCGAGTCCCTCCCCAAGATCGACCCAACCCCTCCCCGAGTCGCCGAAGGTCCGAATTGGTTGGCCGGTCCGCGCGTCGAGCCCGTAGAGCCGGCGATCGACCGCGAAGAAGACTCGTCCGTCCCGATACACGACGCCGCGGTTGACGTGCGGTTGCGTGGGACGATTCGGGAACGCGTCGAATCTCCACAGCAGCGTGCCTTCGTCGGCGCGTAGCGCGATCACGGCGACTTTGGGCGTCGTCGCATACAGCACGCCATCTACGACGATCGGTGTCGCCTGAATTTCCCCGTGCCCGTCGGGGGGGAGATCGCCGGTGTGGTAGACCCACGCCACTTGCAGCTGATTGACGTTCGTGATGTTGATCTGATCGAGGGTCGAGTAGCGGTTATTACCTGGCGCGCCGCCCGTCGTGGACCAGTCAACCGGCGGTGGGTTGGCCGCCTTGCAGCCCGCGAGGACTATGAGGAGAAGCCGGCTCGCGCGCACTCAGGGGTTTTTCCAGAGATCGATCGGCTTCGCGACGCCGTTGGGTCTGAACGGCAGCGTAATCTTGCGGCCTTGTCCCGCCGACGCGTACGCGGCGTAGAGCACTTCCTGCACGACTCGCCCCGTCTCGCCGTCCGCGATCGGCGTTTCCTTGCCGCGCACGCAACGCGCGAAGTGTCGCATCTCCTGCGGGAAGCCGTAATTCCAGTGCTCTTCGAACACCGGGTAGGTCCATCCCCTGGTCGTCGCCGCCTTCTCGACGGCATAGCCGAATCCCACCTCGGAATACGTCGGGAGCGCATTCCCCATGAGCAGGTCGGCGTAGGTCTGGCCCTTGTCGCCGAAGACCTCGATGCTGTCGTCCATGCCGCCCGGGCGATTCCAGCTGCTCTCGATCATTCCCACGGCGCCAGTCTCGAACTCCACGATCGTGATCGCCTCGTCCTCGCCCTGGGTGCGCTCGCCATGCGCCTGCGTCGCCATGTGCGAGTACACGCTCTTGACCTTCGGCTTGCCGAGGAACCACCAGCAGAAAGCGATGCCGTGGCAGCCCAGATCCATGACCGCGCCACCACCCGATTGTTCGACGTCCCAGAACCAGGGCGAATGCGGGCCGGAGTGCTTCTCGCCTTGCTTGACCAGATGGACACGACCGAACGCGCCTTCGTCGGCCATCTGTTTCGCCTTCACGTATTTCGGTGCGAAGAACAGCTCCTCGGCGTAGAGCAACAGCACACCCGCTCGGCGGCATGCGTCGATCATCGCGTCGGCTTCCTCGAGTGTGATGCACAGCGGCTTCTCGCAGACGACGTGCTTGCCGGCCTTCGCCGCGTCGATCGTGATCTGCGCATGCAGGCGGTTCGGGGCGGTGATCGAGACCATCTCGACCTTCGGATCGCGGAGCAAGTCGTGGTAATCGGTAAAGGCCTGGGGGATGCCGTGGCGCTTGGCGAACTCCGCCGCGTGACCCTTGGTCGGCGAGGCGACCGCCACGAGCTCGGCCTCTTCGGGGATCGCCTTCACGGCGCTCGCGATGCAATCGGCCTGAAAGCGGGAACCGACGATGCCGACTTTTACTTTGGACATGGCGTTCATCGCTGAGGATCCCACACTGCTACGCCCACGCGCGAGTCGGCGGTGCCGTAATAGAGGTACCACCGGCCTTGAAATGGCACGAGTCCTTCGACGAACGTCGTCCCCGCGGTGTACTGCCCCGTCCGCTCGTAACTCTCGGTTGGCCTGATGAACGCGCTGTCCGACCGTGCAATGAGCTTGGTGGGATCGCGCGCATCGAACAGAGCTTGCCCAGCGGAATACGAGCGTGACGGCAGACTTCCGGCGTTGTAGAGGACCAGGATGCCGCGGTCAGTAAGGATCGCGGGCGGGCCCGCCTCGACCAGCCAAGAATCGAAGTGGCCTGGACGCGCGGACAACACTTTCACCGCCTGCCCATTCGTGTCTTCCAGCGGCGTCCACTCGAGCAGGTTATCGGAGGTCGCGATCCGAAGATCGGGCACGCCGAAATACATCCAGTACTTGCCGTTCACGCGCGTCGCGATGATCCGATGCCCTTCGATCCGGCTGAGAATCGCCCCCGACTTCGACTCCGTGCGCAAATACTTCCCGCCGGCCGCTCGCGCGAAGGCTGGGCCGTGCTTGGCCCACGAGATCAGATCACGCGACGTCGCGACCGCAAGGCGCGGCACGTCGCGGTTCCACTGCGTGTAGGTGAGGACGTAGGTCCCGTCCTCCGACTCCACGATACGAGGATCCTCGACGCCGCCAGGCCACTCGTTCTGCCGCTGCGCGGTATCGGGATACAACACCGGGGTGCCTCGGCGCGTGAAGTGCAAACCATCCGTACTCTCCGCGAGACCGAGGCGCGAGGTATGCCCGCCGATCTGCTGCGCACCACTCGCGTCCTCGGCTCGGTATAGAAGGAAGACTTTGCCGTCTTTTACCACCGCGGCCGGATTGAACGTGGCGTACGCCTCCCAGGCGACAATGCTGTCGTTCGTCGGTGAGCGAAAGCGGGAGGAGGGATTCGCCGTGATGACCGGGTTTACCTCCACCGGTTTCGCAAAAGGGCCAAACATCCACGACTGCTGGCGGCCGAGGGGGGGGCCGCCGAGCAGGGCGAGCAGCGCGCAGCTACCGACGACGGATCTCAGGGGGTTGGGACGGAGCGCGACCGCCGTCGCGAAATCAGCCCGGTGAGGGGAACAGCGATGAGCATCAGCAGCCACGCGCCGATCGGCACTGCCACAAACACGGCCGCCGCCTTCGACGCGGGCGGCTTCAGGACGTCACGCGCATAGACCACCAATGAGGTGACGGCGACAAACACGATGATGCCGTCGAGTACAGCTCGAGTCGACGCCGACCAGCTCGACGTGTATCTGCTGGCCAGCGCGTAGCCCATGAATGGAGCCAGCACCCAGCCGGACATCAGGATCATGAGGAAGGGCAAGTTGTTGTTTCGGCCGGCGTACAGGGTCAGAGCGACCGACCCCACCGCACCCACCACTGCGGCTGCTGCGGCGGCACGGTGCAG
>WNFO01000664.1_pt1 | contig 28855 bp, 29 predicted proteins | sample 5400251 | NCBI WGS metagenome assembly WNFO01 (sample SAMN13153354, study PRJNA577476) | soil metagenome | isolation source: 100 cm saprolite under Madrone tree | place: USA:California | collected 2016-06-14
AGGGATTGGATAGCGGGCGAATCACGTCCTGTTTGAAGTTCTCAGCATCGAGGTTGTTCTGCCACAAGGAGCGGCCCGTTACCGTCAGGCAATCGCGATGGAGAAGCCCCGCTTCGCAGAGCGCCCGAAGCACCACCGGCAAGCCGCCGGCAGCGAAGAAATCCTCCATCAGATGGGTCCCGGAGGGTTTCAGATTGACGATCGTAGGGATGCCCCGCCCGAGGCGGTCCCAGTCGTCCAGTGAGAGATCGACCCCGATACGGCCGGCAATGGCAAGCAGGTGCAGCACCGCATTGGTCGAGCCGCCGATGGCGCCGTTGACGCGGATCGCATTCTCGAAGGCCTCACGCGTTGCGATGCGCGACATCACCAGATCCTCATGGACCATCTCGATGATGCGCCGCCCTGACAAATGTGCCTGGACGCGCCGGCGCGCATCGACGGCCGGTATGGCCGCATTCCCCGGCAAGGCCATGCCCAACGCCTCGGCCATGGAGGCCATGGTGGAGGCCGTGCCCATGGTATTGCAGCTGCCCGCCGAACGGCTCATGGCACTTTCGGCCGATAGGAAATCGGCCGCCGAGATCCGCCCCGCCTTGACCTCCTCGCTCAGGCGGAAGACGTCGGTTCCGGAGCCGAGCTGCTGGCCGCGGAATGTCCCGCTCAGCATGGGCCCGCCGGAGACGACGATGGTCGGCAGATCGCAGCTTGCCGCCCCCATCATGCAGGCAGGCGTCGTCTTGTCGCAGCCGACCAGAAGGACGACGCCATCGATAGGATTGGCGCGGATGGATTCTTCCACGTCCATGCTGGTCAGATTGCGGAACATCATGGAGGAAGGGCGCAGGTTGGATTCGCCGAGCGACATCACGGGAAATTCGACCGGAAAACCGCCGGCGGAATAGACGCCGCGCTTCACATGATCGGCGATCTCGCGCAGATGCGCGTTACAGGGCGTCAGCTCCGACCAGGTGTTGCAGATGCCGATGACCGGGCGCCCGTCGAAGAGATCGGGCGGGAAGCCCTGGTTCTTCATCCAGCTGCGATGAACGAAATTACCCTTGTCCTCACCTCCGAACCACCCGGTCGAGCGCAGCGGCTTTTTCTGCTTTGTCATTTGTCCCTGATCTTGCTGTTGCCGCCGATCGCCCGTAGACGACGGCGAATTCATCGATACGCTTCTGAGTGCCGCAGGCGGCGTCCCCTTGTCAATCTCGCTGCCCGGAGGGAAAGGACATTTTGCGATGGCCAAGAAGAAGGAGATTCGCCGCGTGGCCCTGGTGGGCGCCGGCCTAATCGGCGGTGGCTGGGCGGCGCGCTGCCTGGCCCACGGGCTGGATGTAGTGGCCTGCGATCCGGGGCCGGATGCAGAGGCAAAGCTTCGCGCCACCGTCGCCAATGCCTGGCCGGCACTGGTCAGGGTCGGGTTGAAGCCGGGTGCCAGCCAATCGCGCCTCAGCTTCGCCGCGGATCCGGAATCGGCGGTGAAGGGTGCCGATTTCATTCAGGAGAGCGCGTCCGAGAACGAGGATCTGAAGCGCCGGCTACATGCCCGGATCGATGCCGCCGCCCCGCCCGGGGTGATTATCGCCTCCAGTTCGTCGGGGCTAATGCCGACCCGCTTCCAGGCGGATTGCAAACATCCTGACCGCGTGCTGGTTGGGCATCCCTTCAATCCGGCCTACCTGCTTCCCCTGGTCGAGGTGCTGGGCGGCAAGAAGACCTCGGTGGCGGCGATCGAAGGGGCGGTCTCGTTTTACCGCCAGATCGGCATGCGTCCCCTGAGGGTGAAGGTCGAGGTGCCGGCCTTCATCGCCGACCGGCTGCAGCACGCCCTCTGGCGCGAGGCGCTTCATCTGATCACCGATGGCGTATGCAGCACGAGCGACATCGACGATGCGATCCGATTCGGTCCCGGCCTGCGCTGGTCCTTCCTCGGCACCTGCCTGATCTTTCATCTGGCGGGCGGGGAGGGTGGCATGACTCACTTCATGAGGCAGTTTGGGCCCTTGCTCCACCTGCCGTGGACGAAGCTCAAGGGACCCAAGGTGACGCCAGAACTGGTGAAGCGTCTGATCGACGGGACCAGGGAGCAGGCCGCCGGCAAATCGATCAAGGAGCTGGAGCGGTTCCGCGACGATTGCCTGATCGAGGTTGAGAAGGCTATCGCCAAGGTGCGGGCCAGGCACGGCATCGATGCCGATCCTGCCCCACCGCCGGTCAGGAAATCGCCGCGCCGGGCCGCTGCGCGTGCTCAGCGGCGAACAGCGCCTGGTCGATCGAGGCCGTTGACACAGTCCCGCAGGCGGCCGGCAAAGAGATAGTCGACCGCCACTTCGGCGGACTTGCGCCGCAGGTCGGCCAGGCTGGAGGCGCTGTAGAAGGCCGAATGCGGCGACAGGATGAGCCGATTGGCGATCGACGGTTCGCCCTTTTGCCAGGCCAGAAGCAGCGGCTCGTCGCCCGCCGGCGGCTCGACCGGCAGCACGTCGAGCGCAGCACCGGCAAGCCGGCCCGAGCGAAGCCCGTCGAGTACGGCATCCGGATCGACGACCGGTCCGCGTGAGGTATTGACGAGCAGCATCCCCGGCTTCATGCGCGCCACGGCCGCCCGATCGATCATCCCTCTGGTTTCATCCGACAAGGGGGTATGAAGGCTCACCACGTCGGCGATTGCCAGCAGTTCGTCGAGGCTGCCCAACCGCGCCAAACCCAAGGCTAGTTCCGTGCCGGTCGGCCGATAGGGATCGAAGAACATCACCTGCATGCCCAATGCCTTGGCGCGCAGCGCGGTCGCGGTTCCGATTCGCCCCAGGCCGACGACACCGAACACCTGACCCGACAGCCGCCGGACCGTGGGGGCGGCCATGAAATCCCAGCCGGCGGCGATGTCGGTTTTCAGGGCCGTATGATAGCCGACGATGCCCCTGGCCAGCGCCAGGGTCAGCGCGATGGCGTGATCGGCCACATCGGTCGTGCCGTAGTCGGGCGTGTTGCAGACGGGAATGCCGTGCGCGGCACAGGCGGCAATGGCGATCTGATCGTACCCCACGCCCGCGCGCACGATCATGCGGCATCGCCGGAGATGAGGCACCAGCGCCTCGTCGAGCATGAGGTCGTGATAGCAGACGATGGCATCGCAAGCCTGCCATGTGGCATCAGGAATCGCCGCCGTCTGGTTCGGGCGATAGACTGTCAATGCGGCGCGCGCGCCGAATACCTGGGCCTCGATGGTCGGCTCCCCATCGAATTGGGCGTCGGGATAGAGAACGTTGAGAGTCATAATGCGGAGCGCCGAAGCCGTGCATCGGGGCGCCGGGCAAGATCCGGCAACAGGCGGGTACCCAGCCCAGCGCCGCTCATGGGATGCACATGGCCCTCGGCGACACGCGGCAGGTCCGTCACGATCTCCTTGTACCAGCCGGTATAGAACGAGCGAACCGACTCCTGGATCAGCGTGTTGGGGGCATTCAGCGCCAGGTGCACCGAGGCGGTGTAGACGACCGGCCCGGTGCAATCATGCGGCGCGATCGGCAGATGATGGGCCTCGGCGAAGGAGGCGACCTTGCGCGCCTCGGATATTCCGCCGATCCAACTGCGGTCAGGCATCACGATGCCGATGGCGCCACGGCTGATGAACTCGCGATAGGCATAACGCGTGGCCAATGTCTCGCTGGCTGGGATCGGCACGCGGGTGGACCGGGCGAGCTCGGCTAGGGCGTCGGCATTGTTCATGCGGATCGGGTCCTCGAACCAGAACCCTGCTCGAGCAGGCTCAGCGCCAGTTCATTGGCATGGGTGAGAAAGGCCTCAAAATCCTCGTAGGGCCCCTCGGCCACGGCACCCTTCGGCTGCCACTGACCGGTTATCTGATTCATCCGGCTTCGCACATAACCGTATCCGGCGCAGGTGTTGTATGTCCGGATCCGATCGCGGCTTAACCCCCCCAACAGCTGATGAATCGGCTGGCCCGTCACCTGACCGAAGAGATCCCAAAGCGCGATGTCGATGGCCGAGAGTCCCCGCATCTCCACACCGCTGCCGCTGAATCCGACATAGGTGTTACGCAGTGCATGCGAGTGCTCGTCGATGCGCAAGGGGTCTTTGCCAAGCAGGTAGGGCGCCGCACTTTCATGGATATAGGCGGCAACGGCGTCGGCGCCGAAGAAGGTCTCGCCGAGGCCCGTTGGCCCCTCGTTCGTATGGACCTGGACCCAAAGAAGATTACCGAACTCCGCCAGCTGTATCGTTTCGACCGCCGTGACCTTCATGCATTCTCCTCTGAGCGCGGCCGATGGAGACCCCGTCGGCAATGGATCGGGAGTCCAGCAAACCTGAAACCCCATCGTCAGGGATATACCGGGATGTATTCCTGAAGGCTACCCCGTGATGGCCCTCCGGCTATCGGTGTTCAATGACCGTATGGGCGACGCAATCGCCCGGCACGACGCGGCCGAAGTGGCGCTGGCAGATCAGGAACCCGCCTTTCTTGAAATGCACTGGCAGGCTGTGCCGCCAGGGGCTTTCGATGAAATGGACATAGCCGCAGAGCTGGCCATCTTTGATCCGGTCACCCAGCCGGACGACCGGCTCGAACAATCCCGCTTCGGGCGCAAATGCGTAATAGTCATAGCCGCCCCATTCCAGGTGTTGGGTTTTCCCGGCCGGCGGCACGTCGAACCGATCGATCGTGCGCAGCACGCCGAGATGGGCCAATACGCGGAGTACGCCATGGCGCGTCAGCAGAACCCCGTCGGGGCTGACCGAACCCCCGCCGCCCCATTCGCCGCCGAAATACGGGATTTTTCGCCGGTGGGCGGTCGCCGCCGCTAGCCTTGGATCCGGTCTCGCCGTTACCCGCACGCTTCGCGGAGCGCCGAAGGCGAGCATGATCGCCTCGCCGCGCGCATCCAGCGCCTCGTCGCCGCTCACGTAGAATCCTGCGAAAGGCAGGTAGTCCATGGAGCTGCCGCCGGAGTGGAGATCGAGCCAGGCCGAGCAGATGGGTACGAGAACGCTATCGATGTAGTGCGCGATCTGCCAGGTCGGCGAGGCGTCCGGCTCGCCCGGAAAGGCGCGATTTAGGTTTCCGGAATCGAGCGGCGACACTCGGGCGCTCGCCATGGCCGCCGGCAGATTGGCGGCCGGCATGACGATGACGCGCCCGCGGATGTCCGAGCCTTCGAGGTCATGAATGAGGCGGGCCAATGTGACCTGTCCCTCATACTCGTCGCCGTGATTGCCGGCCATGAGCAATATGGACGGTCCCTCGCCATTCCGGATCACCGCCATCGGGATGTCGATCATCCCGTAACCTGACCGGGTCACTGAATAGGGCAGATGGAGGACGCCGACCTGCTTGCCGTCCTTGTCGAGATCGATCTCGGTCCAGATGAGCGTCGGCTTTTTTCCGTCTGTCATTGTCGACCCCTTGTGCGTTCGGCGCCCGGCCGCGGTCCCGATCCCGTCCAGCCTAGTCTGGCTTGCCGACGTAAACCAGACGTGGCAAACCAGACGGTGCGAAACAGACGGCGCAAACTACACGGCACATTCGCCGGCAGAGGCGCCTTCATTGCTGAAACATGGGGAAAGCGGTGTGGTCTTGCAGCACCTCGTCCTTTCGGCCACGATGCGGCCGAATTTCGGGATCGGGATCGGCTGCCTTTTTGAGAACATTTTCCCCGAGGGGATGCTCGTCCATGCTCAGCAATGACCTTACCCAGGCGCGGATTGATCTGGCCGCCGTGTTGCGCTGGTCGGCGCGGCTCGGCTATCAGACAGGAACCTGCAATCACTTCAGTTTAATGGCGCCCGGTCGCGACGACCTGTTCCTGGTCAATCCCGAGGGTTATTTCTGGTCCGAGTTGACCGCTTCGAGCCTGATTCTCTGCACGCTCGACGGCGACGTGGTGGAAGGTAATGGAACGGTCGAGCGAACGGCCTTCAGCCTGCATGCGCCGGTTCACCGGCATAGACCTCCCGTCCGCGCCTGTTTCCACACGCATATGCCCAACGCCACCGCTCTTTGCCTTTTGAAGGGCGGCCGTCTGCTTCCCGTAATGCAGGAAGCGATGATGTTCCATGATCGGATCGCCTACGACGAGGACTATTCCGGTCTGGCTCTCGACCAGGCCGAGGGCGATCGGGTGGCCGGCGCGCTGGGAAACAAGGATGTGCTGTTCATGCGCAGTCACGGGCCCATGGTCGTGGGGACCGACATCGGCCGAACCTTTTTCAGCCTCTATTATCTGGAACAGGCCTGTCGCCTGCAGCTGCTCGCCATGCAAAGCGGCCAGCCGCTGGAGGAGGTCCCCGACCATCTCGCCCGGCCCGTGATGGAGGCCATTTGTGCCGACGCCAACCACGGCAATATCTTTCTCACGGCCATAAAACGAGTCCTCGACAGGCAAGAGCCGGAATACCGGTCGTGACGCTCATGATCGTCGATTGCCACGTGAACCTCTGGGAACCGCAGCATGTCCGTCCCCTGTTCACGGCCGGCACCGCCTTTTCCCGCCCTGGCTCGGTCAGCCCGGTCGCCGATCCGGATGCGGTTTATGCCGCCATGGCGCGGGTCGACAAGGCGATCGTCTTTTCGCTGCGCTACGCCGATTCCGCCGGCATCGACGGCGATGACGAGGTAACCGCCCGGGCGGTACGAAAATACCCGGACAAGTTCGTGGGCTTCGCCGCCGTGGATCCGCGCCGCTTGGACTACATGGAACTGTTGCGACGGGCGATCGAAGAATACGGCCTCAAGGGCGTGAAGTATGGCCCGATCTATAATGGCGTTTCACTGCTCGATCCGCGGATGGAGCCGATCTATCGTTATTGCGTCAAAAGGAATTTGCCGCTGACCCTGCATATGGGCACGACATTCGCCGAGAACGCGCCTATAGAGCTCGGCCGGCCCATGGCGGTCGACGAGGTGGCGAGCCGTCATCGGGATCTCAAAATGATCATGGCCCATATGGCCCATCCCTGGGTGGAGGAATGCATCGTCATCGCCCGCAAGCAGGCCAACGTCTATTGCGAGGTATCGGCGATCTTCTACCGGCCATGGCAATTCTGGAATACGCTCATCAGTGCGCAGGAATATCGGATCACCGAACGCGACAAGATCTTCTGGGGGACTGACTTTCCCTTCTCCAAGGTCGAGGAATCGATCGAGGGTCTCCGCGGAGTCAACGGATTGGTCGAGGGTACATCGCTCCCCCGGGTGCGCAACGAGACGATCGAGCGAATACTTCATTCGAATCCCTTCGAACATTGGTGGCATGGTGGATTGGCGGTCTAGAGGCGCACGCGCCGGAACGATCGACGGGGCCGGCGATCTGGTGGGCAGGCGAGGTTGTTCCTGGAGGGTAAGGCGATAGCCATGCGTATCACGGAGGTGGAAGCGATCCTTCTGCGCGGCGATCAGGCCTATGGCGCGACCGCCGGGGCCGAGGAAGCGACGGACAATGGCGACTGGCAGCTGATCGTGCGCGTCGCCACCAACGAGGGGTTGGTGGGCTGGGCCGACGTCGAGACTCTTGCCCCGGCGGCCGCCGCCATCATCTCCGGCCAGGGCATGGCAATCCTCGGATTCAAGACCCTGTCCGAGTTGCTGATCGGGGAAAACCCGCTCGACGTGGAGGCGATCTGGGACAAGCTCTATATCGGCAGCGCCTATTACGGCCGGCGCGGCGTCGCCATGCACTGTATCTCCGCCATCGACAATTGCCTGTGGTCGATTCGCGCCGAAGCGGCGGGCATGTCGCTTGGCCGGCTGCTCGGCGGACGCCGGCGCGACCGGATCACGGCCTATGCCTCAACGCTGTTTCGTTCGACGCCGGAAGGAATGGCCGAGGCTTCGCGCAGCTATATCGCGAAGGGCTACCGTGCCGTCAAGTTCGGCTGGGGCGTCTTCGGCCAGGATCCCGGCCGCGATCGCGAGCTTGTTGCCGCGGCCCGCGAAGCCTTGGGTCCCGATCGCGCTCTGCTCGTGGATCCGGGCTGGTATCCCGCCGGTTGGACGGTCCCGGGCCCCATGCGCAATCGGCGCGAATCCTTGGAGCTCTGCCAGTGGCTGGCGGACTACAATGTCGGCTGGGTCGAGGACTTCATTCATCCGGAAAACTTCCAGGAATATGCCTATGTGCGCGAGCGCAGCCCCGTGCCCGTCGCGGCCGGTGAACAGGTTGCGACGATCTGGGATTTCGAGCGCTTCATCGGCGAAGGATGCGTGGATGTCATCCAGCCGGATCTCTCCCGCTGCGGGGGCATCAGCGTTGCCAGGCAGGTGGCGAGGCTCGCCGACAAGGCCGGGATCGACCTCGTGCCGCACTCCTGGCTGACGCATCTCCTCAACGGCTATAGCCTTCAGCTGATTGCCACCCTGCCGCGCGCCTGTTATCTGGAATTCAACGTCAGCCAGAGCAGCCTTACCCGGGGAATCGCCCAGGCGCCTTTCGAATTGGCCGAGGATGGCACCGTCGCCATCTCCGACACGCCGGGCATCGGCGTTTCGGTCGATCGCGCGTTCATCGCGGCCCATCGAGTCAACTAGGCCCAACGGGTCAATGAAGACCCACGGGTGCTCTCGATAACGTCAATTTTTGGGCGGGCCATCCGCGGTGCGCCGATCATCCTTCCGGGCGGCGATTGACAGGCCATGTCCAGCTTGTAAGCTGTGAGCACTGTAACGATAAAGTGAACGATCCATTTGGGCTTGCCGCCCGGCTGCATTGCCGCGGCCGGCGGCCCGTGGACAGAGGGGAGGCTATTTTTTCGCACCTCGATCCGGCGCCCTCCGCGAAAGGGTACCCGGCTCTCGGCCTGGCGCGAAATAAGAAAGAGCTGGGATGCTACAGAACATAGCCGCACTTTTCGATTTCAGTGGATCGGTCGAATACCTCCCCGACCTGTTCCAGGGGGCACTGGTGAGCGTGGAGCTCACGTTTTGCGTCATGGTGATCGGCTTGGTATTCGGCCTGATTATCGCTCTGATGCGAATCTCGCGCTCGCGGACGCTGCGCTTCATCTCGACGGCCTATGTCGAAGCCATACGCGGCACGCCCTGTCTGTTGCAGCTTTTCTATATCTATTTCGTGCTTCCCGCCTTCGGCATCCGCTTTGACCCCTTCATGTCCGGCGTTATCGGTCTTGCGGTGAACTATTCGGCCTATCTGTCGGAAGTTTATCGGGCAGGCATCCTCGCCGTTCCGCGCGGTCAACTTGAAGCCTCGCAGGCGTTGGGCATGTCGCGCCGGTTGATGATGCGCCTCATCATCCTGCCGCAGGCGATCCGCGTCATCGTCCCGCCGCTGGGCAATTATTTCATCTCACTGTTCAAGGACACCTCGCTCGTTTCGATCGTCACCGTCAAGGAACTGATGTTTACCGGCCAGATCATCGCCGCCACCAATTTCCAGTACTTCACCATCTTCACCATCATCGGGATCATCTATCTCGCCCTTTCATATCCGGGCTCTCTCTTCGTGAGCTATCTCGAGCGCCGCATGAAGGTCGGCTATCGCCGCAAACCAACACGGTTCCTGGCTAGGGCGGCGGCCGGGAGCGATCGCCGATGATACGCCTGGAGAGGGTGTGCAAGTCCTTCGGCCACATCACCGTATTGCGGGATGTCTCGCTCGAGGTTGACAAGGGCGAGGTCGTTTGCGTCATCGGCCCTTCGGGCGCCGGAAAGTCGACCATGCTTCGCTGTATCAACCACCTCGAGGCGCTCGACAGCGGCACGATCTATATCGAGGGCCAGCCGGTCTACCGCTACATGCGTGAGGGGAAGCTCGTCATCGACCGGGAGAAGCGGATCGAGGAGATCCGCTCCCAGGTCGGCATGGTGTTCCAGTCGTTCAACCTGTTCCCCCATTTCACCGCGCTGGAAAACATCATGGTGTCGCCCCTGCATGTCCGCCGCGAGCCTTTGGCAGAGTTGCGGCCGCGGGCGCTGGCGCTCATGGCCAAGGTAGGTCTATCCGACAAGGTCGACGCCTATCCCCATGAACTGTCGGGGGGACAGCAACAACGGGTAGCAATCGCGCGAGCGCTCGCCATGCGGCCGAAATGCATGTTGTTCGACGAGGTGACGTCCGCCCTGGATCCGGAACTGGTCGGAGACGTCCTGCGCGTCATGCGCCAGCTGGCGATGGACGGAATGACCATGATCGTCGTGACCCATGAGATGGGCTTCGCCCGCGAGGTCGCCGACCGCGTCGTCTTGATGGCCGATGGCGTGATCGTCGAGGAAGGATCGCCGGACGAAATCTTCTCCAACCCCAAGAACGAGAGAACTGTGCAATTCCTTCGCTCGGTCCTGCAGCGCAGACAGGAGTCGGGCGAAGACACGGTGCCATCGGCGTGAGGGGTTATTTCCCGCGCCGCAACTCACGGCAGGTCGAGGAGCAAAAATACAACTGGACTGCAACAGGAGGGAAAGATGCGATCGATCAATCGAAGCGTTATCGGTTTGTTGGCATTCGCCTTCGCGCTGGGAATTGGATGTGCCACTGTCCGCGCTGACGACCCGGTTCTTCCGGGCGTGAGCTTCAATGGGGGCGACGGCTCCTACAAACGGGTTCTTGCCGACGGCATTACGCTCGGCATTTCCAATGATCCGCCCTACACGTTTCAGGATGAAAAGACGAAAGACTACGACGGCATCGATGTCCGCATTTTCCGTGAGATCTGCAAGCGTCTGGGCATCACCAAGGTAAAATGGGAAATCGTGCAGTTCGACGCCCTGATTCCCGGCATTGCGGCGAAGCGCTGGGACGTGGTCGTTGACAATCTGCATGAGAATCCCAAGCGCCTCAAGGTCGTCGCCTTCACCAGCCCGGCCTATTGGTATGGCTCGGCTCTTGCCGTGAACAAGGGCAACCCGAAGAACATCCACACCTCGGCGGATATGGCCGGTCACAGTGTCGGGACGGTTCGCGGCAGCTTCAACCAGGGGCTGCTGGAGAAGCGGACCGATCTCAAGGAACTGAAACTCTATACGTCGAACGAGGCCGAGTTCGCCGACCTGATTGCCGGACGCGTCGACGTCATCATGGAGGACGACATCAAGATCGGGCAATTCATGAAGAACCACCCCGAGGCAGCGATGGAACTCGCCACCGGATACGAAGTGGCGCCGGAAGAATACGGCTACGCCCGCTATGCACTCGCCAAGCAGGACGTCGATCTGAATCACGCCGTCTCGCGTGCGCTCGACGAAATTCGCGGCGACGGAACGCTGGGAAAGATTATAGCGGAGTTCGGCCTTACCGACCGCAACCTCTGGTATTACCCGGTCAAGTAAGTCTTGCACGTCACGTTTCGCAGTCGGGGAAAGTGCAGCCCACGGGCCGCACTTTCCTGCTGCGGGCCCAAAGAAGGATAGGTTTTGTCCACGCAGCGACTTGGTGTGTGAGGGACTCGCGACATGGCACGGGCAGCGCGCATGAAAATCGACGCGGTCGATTTCTTCTATCTTTCCATGCCGAAGGTCACCACGGATGCCGATGGCAGCCAGGATGCCCTCCTGGTCCGGGTGCAGGCCGGGCGGCATATCGGTTGGGGCGAATGCGAGGCCTCGCCGCTCACCTGTATCGCCAGCTATGTCTGCCCCATGTCCCATGGTGCCTGCCGGCCGGTGGGCGAATCGGTTCTGGGGCAACCGCTCAACGAGCCAAGGGATATCGCGCGCATCCGCGCCTCCGTTCGGTTCAGCTGCATGGACCTGCTGCAGGCCCCCCACACATTCTCCGGCATTGAGATCACGCTCTGGGATGCCCTGGGCAAGATGCTGGACGAGCCGGTCTATCGCCTGCTCGGCTACAAATCCGCCGCCCCGAAGCTGGCTTATGCTTCCCAACTGTTCGGCGATACGCCCCAGGAGACGGAAACCAAAGCCAGATCCGCGCGGCAGGCGGGATTCAGGGCGGTCAAGTTCGGCTGGGTGAAATATGGCCATTTTACGGCCGCCGAGGATGAAGCCCATGTCGAGGCGGCACGCGCCGGCATGGGCCAGGACGCCAATGTCATGATCGACGCGGGCCAGATATTCGCCCAGGACGTCGCAGCCGCGGCCGAGCGCATTCCGGCGCTCGAGCGCTACAACGCGCTGTGGCTGGAGGAGCCCTTCCTGCCGGACGCTCTGGCGGCCTATGGTGCGCTGGCGGGCCTCAGCCCGAAAGTGAAGATCGCCGGCGGCGAGGGCTGCCATTCATCGCCCATGGCGCTGAACCTCATCGACTTCGGGAAGGTCGGGTTCGTCCAGATCGATACCGGACGTATCGGAGGCATCGGTCCGGCGAAGGAAGTGGCAGATCTCGCCGTTGCCACGGGCGTAACGTTCGTCAATCACACCTTCACCTCGCACCTTGCGCTCTCAGCTTCGCTGCAACCCTATGCGGGGCTGACCGAACATCGCATCGCCGAATACCCCTTCGCGCCTCGGAAGGTCGCGCTCGACCTGACAAGCAATCACATCATGCCCGACAACGACGGGCTTATCCGGCTGCCGGAGGCGCCGGGGCTGGGCATGAGCGTGAATACGGCGGCCCTCGAGCCCTACCTCCAGGACGTAGAGATTGTCGTTGCCGGGCGCCGGTTGTTCCGCAGCGGATCGCTGCCGGTCTAGGTGCCGGTCGCGGCGGGAAAGCTGGATCGATGGCAGCTGTCAATCCTAAGAAGACCAGGAAGCTTCGCCGCAAGGCCGAGCCGAACAGGAGGAACGCGCCAGGGCGGCCGGGCAATGCAACCATTCGCGATGTGGCGCTGGCGGCCGGCGTCTCGGCTATGACCGTTTCCAACCTGATCAACGAGCGCGCCGGAACCATGCGGGCCGAGACGCGCAAGCGGATCGAGGCGGAGATCAAGCGCCTCGGCTACCGACCGCACAGCATGGCGCGGGGCCTTAGACTCGCCAGGCAACTCTTCGTCGGCATGATCATTATCGACGAGCAGCCACACTACCTCGCCGATCCTTTCACGACTCATATCGTTGCTGGCCTCAGCAATCAGCTGAATTCGAAAGGCTATGGCTTGCTTTTGCAGGGCCTCTCGGCGAAATCCTTCCGCAGCTCGCCGCTGATCCGTGGCATTCGGACCGACGCGATCTGCATCATGCTGTCCGGTTCGGATGCATCCCGGCGTAACATCGTCGATGCGCTGCTTGCCCTGGGACAGCCGCTGGTCGTGTTCCAGGATACGCTGCGGTTCCCCCGCGCCGATCTCTGCACGATCCGACAGGCCGACCGTACCGGCGGTCGCATGGTGGGCGATCATGTCCTCAAGCTCGGCGCCCGGCGGCTTGCGTTGCTGGTTCCCCGGGTCCATTGGCCGGCCATTTCCGAGCGGGTCAAGGGCGTGCAAGAGGCGATCCGGAATAGAGCGGCAAGCGCCGAACTGCGAGTCATCGAATGCGGCGACGGCGAACTTCGCGACACCCAGGCCGCTCTCGACCGGGATACCGGCGAGCACGGTTTGCCCGATGCCATCATCGCCGGGAACGATCAGATGGGCATCGCGGCGATGAAGCTGATGGCCAGCCGCAATCTGATGGTGCCGCATGACATTGCCATTACCGGCTTCAACGCCTTCGAGTTCTGGCAGTACACCTCGCCGGTTCTGACGACCGTACGTTCACCCGCCTACGAAATGGGTGCCCGCGGGGGTATCGAGATACTGAAGCGTCTTGGCGGTGGCCGCTTCGAGCGGTCCGAGATCGTCTATCCGGTGGAGTTGCAGCCCGGCGGATCGACATGAGCGTGGGCGGGCATTGCCAACGAGAACTTTAACGTTACAGTCACGCTTCCCAGGAGAAACAATTCCATGAAGACCAAGTCAGGTTTTTTCGGCGTGTATCCCATGGTCTATGCCCTGTTCGACGACAAGGGCAACCTGGCGCGCGAGCCCATGCGCCGGCAGATCCAGTCGATGCTGAAGCACAAGGTGCATGGTATCGGCGTGCTCGGCTTGGCGAGCGAGGTGAACAAGCTCTCCACCGCCGAGCGCCGCCAACTCATGGAGTGGGTTGCCGAGTATATCGGCGGCAAGGTGCCGCTGACCGTAACGGTCGCGGAGACCAGCGTCGGCGGGCAGATCGAGTTCGTCAAGGCAGCCGCGGCGGTCGGCGCCAAATGGGCGATCCTGCAGCCGCCGCTGGTGAAGCATGTGCCTGAATCGGAACTGATACGATTTTTTGGCGCCGTGGCAGATGCTTCGCCCATCCCCATCGCCATTCAGAACGCGCCGGAATATCTCGGCATCGGCCTGTCGAATGCCGGTGTCCGGGCCCTTCATCGCGCCCATCCCAATTTCTCCATCATCAAGCTCGAGGCCACGGCGATCTCCATCGCCAACCTGCTCAACGATGTCGAAGGGGAGCTCGACGTCTTCAACGGGCGGGATGGCATCGAGATGCTGGATTCGATGCGGGCAGGGGCCGTCGGCATCATCCCGGGAGGCGAGGCCTTCGATGTGCTGGCGCGCGCCTTCGATCACATGGCATCGGGCACCGAGGCAGGGATCGCCGAAGCGGAGCGGCTGTACGCCAAGGTGCTGCCGCTGCTGATCCTGCTCATGGAATCGATGGATACCTTCCTGGTCTATGGCAAGCCGGTGTTGGGGCATCGCCTGGGCATCGCCGAAACCAAACCGCGGCTGCCCTCGACGCCGCCCACGGCCTTCGGGCTGGCGATGGCGAAGCGCTATGCGGAGATGCTGGGCAAGCTTTGAAGAGATGCCACGGCCTTGCGTTACTGAACCGCGAATTGCCTCAATACCGCCTCGTCCAACTCGATGCCGAGGCCCGGGCGGTCTGGTATGGCGACATGACCGTCGACCAGGGGAAACTTCTCGGCCACCAGGCGCTGGTTGAGATCGGTCGTCTGGACGCAGTATTCCATGTACTCGGCCTCTTCCATGGCGGCCAGAACATGCAATGTCGCCGCCTTGATGATCCCGGTGCTCCAGGCATGGGGGATGCAGCGCCGGCCAATTCGCCGGGCAAATTCCGCAATCCGGAGGCATTCGCCGATACCGCCCGCCCGCGTGACGTCGGGCTGCAGGATCTCGACATTGCCTTTGTCGACCAGCCGCTCGAAATCAGCGAGCGTCGTCTCTTCCTCGCCGCCGGCGATCGGCGTCGGGACGGCGGCCGCCAGTGCGGCATATTTGCCGTAGTCGTCGGGCCAGAACGGCTCCTCGATCCAGAACAGGCGGTACTGCTCCATCCGCCGTGCCCGGTCGATGCCCTCGCGCACACTCTGCCAACCCTTGCCGATGTCGATCATCAGGTCGAGATTCTCGCCGCCGGCTTTGCGGGCCGCTGCCACCAGTGCCAGGTCGAGTTCGGCCGAGCGGCCAAGCGGGCCCCAGCCAAGCTTGACGGCCTGGAACCCGGCCTTCATCTGGGTCTCGACGACCTTGGCCGCTTCGGCCGGCGTGTCGGGCATCAACGTGCTGGCATAGGCCTTGATCCGCTGGCGCCGGGCGCCGCCGAGAAGGGCGTGGATGGGCTTGCTGGCGGCTTTGCCCGCAATGTCCCACAGCGCAATTTCGACGCCGCTGATGGCGTGGATCGCCGCGCCGCGCCGCCCGAAATAGAGCGAGCCCTTGTACATCTTCTGCCAGAGGCGGCCAATCTCCAGCGGATTCTCGCCAACGAGCAGCGCGCCCAGACCCGAACAGATCTTGTGCGAGGGCGGTGCATCGATGATCGCCTTGGCGACGGAAGGGGAGGAATCGATCTCGCCCAGGCCTGTGATGCCTTCGTCGGTGTGGACGCGCACCAGGACGCCATCCTGGCTGCCGTCCCCGATGGCGGTATCGATCGGCCCCATGGGCCGCAGCAAAATCGCCTCAACCTTGGTAATCCGCATCTTTTTCCATGGCTCCGTAAGCGGGTTTGGAAAAATCGTCCTGAAGATTCTCGCAACGAATCGCCTGCTGTTTATCGGCAAGCTCCCCTTGTATAACATTCGCCACAGCCACGTGTACGGTGTTCAAGATGAGTTGGGATATCGGAAATTTCGATGACGTCGTCTCGAAGGACGGGGCGTATGGCGTCCTCGTGGTGGGAGCCGGAAGCGGCATCGGCAAGGCGACGGCGGGCTACCTTGCTTCCCAGGGGGCCGCAGTGGTCTGCGCCGACCGCGATTCTGCGGCGGCGGAAGCGGTGACGAGCGAGATCGTCTCGCGCAAAGGGCGCGCCATCGCGCTTCGCCTGGATGTGACCGACGAGGAGGCGACGCGTGCCGCGGTGGGCCAGGCTCAAGCCAAATTCGGCCGCATCCATGCCGTGGTCAACTGCGCGGGGATTACCGGCCGAACAAATGTCAAAGGTCACGAGGTCGATCTCGCGGACTTCGATTCCGTCTATCGGATCAATCTGCGCGGCGCGCTCGTTCTTTCCCGGGCGGTGCTGCCGGCGATGCTCGCACAGGGTTATGGCCGGGTCCTCCACGTCGCATCGATCGCGGGAAAAGAAGGCAACGCGGGGATGGCCGCCTATTCGGCCACGAAGGCGGGACTCATCGGTCTCGTGAAGTCGATTGCCAAGGATTATCCGGAGACGGGAGTCACCATAAACGCGCTGGCACCCGCAAAACGCGCTGGCACCCGCAGTAATTCGCACGCCGCTCGTGGATGCGCTTCCGGAGGCGACGGTCAAATACATGACAGACAAGATCCCCATGCACCGATGCGGCGATCTTTCCGAAGTTGCCTCGATGATAGCGTGGATTGTGTCGCCGGCTTGCAGCTTCACCACCGGCTTCACCTTCGACCTATCCGGCGGCCGCGCTACATATTGATCGATCAACGAAAAATCAAACTTGCGCGGCGCTCGGGCCGATTCAGTCCATAGGTTGCAGGGGAACAAGAATCATCCCGGGCAACGAGCCCTCGTTAATCGGACCTGTCCCTTCTGCCTACCTCATTCGGGGTCTCCAAGCCGGCTGGGTAGGGTAATCTGGATGCGGAATGATTGCATATATGAACTACTACAACGAGGCTCTCACGCAACCGTCTTTGGACAGGGATGCCTCGGCCAGCAGCGACAGACGACATCCGCGTAGGCGAGCAGAACTAGAATCTGGGAACGCAAAGGGGGAGAGCATGGTTCAATCTGGAGAACTTCCGATCGTCGTAACTTCGTCTGCGTCGTGGCTCCACGGGAGAAAAGGCGATTTACTCGCATGAGAGAGGGCTTTTCCTTAAGACTCGTCGTGACGAAACTCAGGCGCTTGCATCGCAATTGCACTGGGAAGTTCGGCACAAGGCTATCTATTTGCCGCCCGGATCTCGCTTACAGGTCGCGCTGCGCCAGGGCTTCGGCCGCCGGCTGGTCGAGTTCATTTTCGATGAACCAGTTTGGATAGACGGCTACCGGCTTCGTCGCCTCGTCAAGTACCGCGAGTTCGCTCGCAGACAGTTTTAGATTGATCGCGCCTAGATTGTCGTCAAGCTGATGACGCTTGGTCACCCCCAATAGAACGGACGTCACCACCGCCCGGGACAGCAACCACGCAATTGCGACTTGAGCCACGCTTGCGCCGTGATCGGCAGCGATCAAGCGCATGCGCTCCACCAAGCGAAATCCACCCTCCCTGTCGAACGGAAGAACATCACGGCCAGAATAGCGATTGTCCGGATCGGCGAGGGTCTGGGGTGTATATTTGCCGCTGAGAAAGCCCGACGCGAGCGGACTCCAAACCGTAAGACCAATCCCATAGCGGTTCATCATCGGGATCACGTCCCGCTCGACATCGCGGCCGAGCAGCGAATAGTACATCTGGCCATGGCTAAACGACGTCAGTCCGGCCGCTCGCTGCATCTCCAACGCCGCCGACACCTTCCAGGCCGACCAGTTCGAGAATCCCAGATAGCGCACCTTGCCTGCGCGCACGACGGCGTCCAAGGTCGAAAGGGTTTCTTCGAGCGGCGTGAATGGGTCCTCCTTGTGAACGAGGTAGACGTCGATCCAATCCGTCCCGAGACGCTTAAGGCTGGCGTCGACCGACCAAAGAATATGTCGGTGCGAAAGGCCGGCCCGGGTCAGCGCTGGGCCGGTACGGAATCCGCCTTTGGTCGCAATGACGACGTCGTCACGCCGAGATTTGAGCGCGCGGCCGAGCAGTACCTCGGATTCCCCACCCGCATAGACATCTGCTGTGTCAAAGAAGTTGACGCCTACGTCAAGGGCGCGACCCACCAGCTCATCCGCCAAGCCGGCGTTCACCTTGTAGATGCTGCCGAGTTCTTTGTTGCCCGCTGTAAACGTCATTGCGCCAAAGGCGAGGCGCGAGACGACCAAGCCAGTGTTGCCGAGCGTGGTGTATAGCATTGAAGCGTCCTATTTGACTGTATCGAGACGAGCACAGACCATGCGCAGCCGCCGACGGGCAGCAAGCCCCCGAACATGGACTTGGTGAGCGATCGTGGTGCATGGCTTTCGCCGGGTCGCTCTAATCCGATCAGGAAATGGCGAACGCGAGTTCATCACTCCACCGGCGGTGTCTCATCCGGCGCGAAATCCAGTTCGATCTTGGCGCCGTTGGGGTCGTGGAAAAAGACCTGCCAGACTTCCGAGCCCACTTGATGGACGAGCTCGTACTCGATGCCATGCTTTTTCAGTTCACCAAGGGTGCGTTTCAGGCCCTTGGCCGTGAAGGCCATATGATCGAGGACGCCGCCGCGGGGTTCCGGCAACGGGCGGCGGGCAATGACGTGGAGCAGGGCGTGATCGCCGACATAGAACCAGGCGCCGGGAAATTCCAGAGGTGGGCGATAGCCCTCCTTCAATCCGAGAACCGTGCTGTAGAAATTCCGGGTTTTCTCAAGATCCTCGGCCAGGATCGTGAAGTGGTTCATCGCGCGCACGTTCATCGTCCTGCACCTTCGTCGCGCTTGGACTTCGCGCCGGCAGCGGGCCATACCTTCTCCAATACACCCCGCAGCTCCAGCAAATCCAGCGTGGTCTGCTTGTTCTGAAGGGCCTTCATCATGATGGCCTCTTTCTTCTGGCGCTGACGAGCCTGGGCGAGGACGTCCTCGAATTCACCCGCCGGTATGACGGCCACGCCACTGTCATCGGCGACCACGATATCGCCCGGCCAGACCAGGACGCCGCCGCAGGAGATCGGCTGACGTAAAACGCCGCGGCGCCTCTTGGCGGCGCCCCGGATGGAAATGGAACGCGAAAAGACGGGGAATTTCGCCGCTCTCATCGCCTCGATATCACGCACGCCGCCGTCGATGATCAGGCCCGCAATGCCATGGGCTTGAGCCGAGGTCATCAGGACTTCGCCCCATACCCCGAAGGTGGCGTCGTGGCATTGCACGACGAGTACCTCGCCGGGTGCGGCATCGGCCACGGCTGCATGGAGCATGAGGTTATCGCCAGCAGGGCAGGCGACAGTGAGAGCGGTGCCGACCACGCGATAGCCGCCATCGATGGGCCGAATTTCCGGGCCCATAAATCCGGGTTCCTTCGCCGACTCATAAAGCGTTGCCGTATCGAACTCGCGCAACGCCTGGAGTGCCGCCGGGCCGATTTGCCGAAGTTCCGTCGCTTCTCTCATTGCCGTTCCCTTCCCTGTCTTGTGGCGGCTTGATCCCTGGAGGGATGACATCGGTGCCATTCGCGGCAGGATACACCCTAAAAACATGTCGACAATCTGAGATCGCCGGCCACGTCGCTCTATCGAGTTTGCCCGAAGAATCTAGAGATAGTGCCCATTTTGTCGATTGTTTTTTCGAGCGCGGTGAGGTTAATATCTTCGCGAGTTTAAAAAATTGTCGACAATATCGAAATATTGTTGACATATGGGAGAAGGTCTACGGAGCAACCCGAAGGGGCGCGGCAGTTGTGAGGCGGGGAGAGAGCGCGGCATCATGAAGGGACCCTGGAATCTTGGCGTAAAGGTCAAGGATCTGGACGCGGATCTGGCCTTCCTCGAAGCCTGTGGCGCGACCCAGATTCAGAAGGGAACGATTCCACGGCCGGAGGGCGACGCGCCTTTCGGCATGGCCTTCCTCGGCCCCCAGCGTCTGCTGCTGTTTCCCCATGTTATCTATGAAGATACGCTTGCGGAGCCACTGAAGAGCGGGTTGACCCATGTCGTCTATGAAGTCGACGACGTCGCCGAAGTGCTGCAGCGCTTCAAACGGCGCGGCGTGATGCCGATGTGGGGCCCGGAGGATCTTTCCACGCCCTTCGGCCTCCGCCGGGTCGTCTTCTTCCGTTCGCCATCGGGTTTGATCTTCGAAACCTTTCAGAATCTTGCCTAGTCGATGCTTGCCATCGCCGCATTTTGCCTTCGGAGGATCGCTTGATATCCAATTCGCTGAAGCTCGATCAGGGCAACGAGCATTTCGACATTGCCAAGAAATATCTGCTGAGCGGCACCGGCGCGCCTCCGCGCATCTATCCCTTGATCGGCCGCCCGCTATACCTGGAGCGCGCTGACGGTCCCTATCTCTACGATCTGGATGGAAACCGCTTCATTGATTTCCACAGTTCGGCGGGTGCCGCCTTGCTGGGCCACAACCACCCGGGCATCAAGGCCGCCGTGATGAAGGCGTTGGATCAGGGTTTCTACTGCAACTACGAATCCGAAACCCATGCCCGCGTTGCCCAGCATATTTGCGACATGGTGCCGTCGGGCGAACTCGTCCGGTTTTGCGGCAGCGGCTCCGAGGCCACGGCGGCCGCCTTGCGTGTCTCGCGCGCGGTCACCGCGCGCTCGCGGATACTGAAGTTTGAGGGCCATTTCAACGGTATGCATGACTACGTGTTCTTCAACATGGATGCCACGCTTGGCGAGCGCCTACCCAACGGTGAAATCAGCCCGGTCCATGAAAGCGCGGGCGTGCCCGATCACATCGATTCACTGATCACCATCCTGCCGTTCAACGATGCCGAGACCTTCAGGAAAGCCATGCAGCGGCACAAGGGCGAGTTCGCGGCGATTCTGATGGAGCCGGTCATGTACAATGCCGGCTGCATCCTGCCCGACCTGGATTTCGTCCGGCTGGTGCGCGAGGAAGCGACCCGCGACGGCGCAATTCTTGTATTCGACGAGGTTCTTTCCGGATTCCGCATGGGCCCCGGCGGTGGACAGGAATATGTCGGCGTCACGCCGGATATTACCTGCCTCTCCAAGGCGGTCGGCGGCGGCATGCCGCTGTCGGCGCTGGTCGGCAAACGCTTCGTCATGAACGGGCTGACGCCGGTGGGCAAAACGGTCGTCACCGGCACCTATACCGGGCATCTCATGACCGTCATGGGCGCGCTCGCCGCGCTGGAAGAAGTCCGCAAGCCCGGGTTCTATCCCAAGCTCAACCGCTGCGCCGACAAGCTCTACAAGGGGTTCAACGAGATTCTGCAGCGCCGCAAGATCAAGGCGGTCGTGCAAGGTCTCGGCGCGCGGTTTGGAATCTTTTTCGGCATGGATGAAACGCCGATCACCGATTTCCGCAAGGTCACCAGCCAATTCAATTCGGAGATGGATAAGAAATTCGTTCGGCTGGGCTTTGAGCGCGGACTTTATTTCCGCGACCCGGGCCATCGCATCGTCCCGATCCATCACGGCATCACGGCGGCCCATGACGAGGGGGTCATCGATGAAAGCTTGAACCGCCTCGATGATCTGTTTTCTGCCTTCTAGGTCCGCGCAATGGCGCTGCAGACGGAATGGTCAGTCGACGGCAAGGGAGCGCATAAGGGGGCGCCGTCGCCGCTGCCCGCCACTAAATCGCCCGGATCCGCGGGCGCATCGACAGGGGCCAACGTGAATCGGCGCCAAGACAGCGGGCGCGTCGCGGTCGAGCTTCGGGGCGTGACGGCGTACTACAAAGGCGTGGCCGCCCTGTCGAGTCTCGACCTGACTATAGCCGAAGGCGAATTCTTCTCGCTTCTGGGACCCAGCGGCTGCGGCAAGACGACGACACTCAATATCATCGGCGGCTTTGCCGAACCCGACGAAGGGGACGTCCTTATTCAGGGTCGCTCGGTTCGCCGGATCCCCGCCCATCGCCGGCCGGTCTCATTGTCGCTACCATGGCTATCCTCTTCTGCGCCAACCTGTTGCTGAGGCGGCGGTAGGGGGATCGCGAGGCGATGAACGGCTTTGGCCTCAACAGTTGGACTACCGGCGACGGCGCCGATGTGCTGACCGACCTGAGGGTCTGTGTGCAAGCGGGCTATCAGTTTATCGAATGGCGCGATCACAAGATCGAGAAATATCTCGCAGGCGGCGGCTATCTCCCGTCGTTGCAGAGACTGGTTGCTGACGCGCGGCTGCGGGTGCTGAGCGTCAATACGCTCGATGGCTCGACCTATGCCGAAGGCGCGGCGCAGCAGGAATTGCTGGCGCGTTGCCGCACCCTTTGCCACTGGGCACATGACCTGGAAGCGCCCTATGTCATCGTCGGCCCCAGCTATCTGCCGGCGGGCAGTGCCTCGTCCCGATCGATCCACGACCATGCCGTCCAGGCCCTGTCGCGGTATGTCCAGGCTGCGGCCGATTACGGCGTCCGGATCGTCTTCGAATTCCATGGCTACGCCCACTGCTCGATCAACAATCTGGCCGCGGCCGTGGCGATCTTGAATGACGTCGGCGATACCCGCCTGGGGCTGGTGGTGGATGCTTTTCACTTCTATGTCGGCGAATCGAGCCTGGATGATCTTGAGCACCTTGACCCGTCGCGGCTTTGCATCGTGCATTTGGCCGATGTGGACCATGCCGACAGGAAGACCCTGGGCAAGCCCAACCGGGTCTTTCCGGGCGACGGCGTTTTGCCCCTGGCGTCTCTGATAAGATCGGTGAAGCGCACGGGCTACGCGGGCCCCTACAGCCTGGAACTGTTTCGACCCGACTACTGGGCCATGGACCCGCTGATCGTCGCGCGCCGGGGCCTCGAAAGCATGAGACGATTCGTATGAGCGCAGAACCGATCGATAGGCCAGCCCGGGTGTAACGATGAGACGCAACCTGACCGCAGAGTCCATACCCTCCGACGCCGACGATCTGGCGCGGCGCATCACCCTGGAGTTGGAGGAGGACATCATCTTTGGCCGGCTGAAGCCCGGTCAGAAGCTCCCGGAGGAGGAGCTTTCGGAGCGGTTTGCCGCCTCGCGCCACCACGTGCGCGAAGCGCTCGCCTGGCTGCTGCGCGTCGGGATCGTGACCAAGGAGCGCCACAAGGGCGTCACCGTCCGCAGTTTCAGCGCGGCGGAAGTTCAGCAGATGTACGAAGTGCGAGAGATGCTTCAGCGCCAAGCGGCGCTGATGATTCCGCTGCCGGCGCCCAAAGCCAGCATCGCGCTGCTGCGTGGAATCCATGCCGAATACGAGGCCGCCATCGCGCGGGGCGATTTCCGCAGCATCCATGAGGTCAACGACCGCTTTCACACCGAGTTCTTCCGCCTTTGCGGCAATGAATTTCTCTGGCAGCTCGTGATGCAATACATGGACCTGAGCTACACGATCCGCGCCAATGCCTTCAATCCGGAACATTTGGCGGTGGCGCGCCACGAGCATCTGGTCATGATCGATCTGCTGAGTACGCGGGAATCCTGGGCGCTGTCGCAGCTCTGCGTCGATCACATCCAATACAGCAAGGATCAGTATCTCGCTCTGCTTAAGCCACAGCTGGCCGGTTACGTCGAGCGGCGAAAGCAAGGGTAGGGAAGGGCCTGCCATGGGCAAGCCAGGACCGATCCTTCTCACCGGTGCCGCCGGGAAACTAGGTGGCTGGCTTCGTCCTCATCTTTCTGCGCGGCCGGGAGGTCTGCGCAGTTCCGATATCCGGGAATTCGCGCCGGCGCTTGCCGGCGAAGAAATCGCCCTGGCCGATCTCTCCAATGGAGCCGAGGTTGACCGCCTTGTCGCCGGCGCGAGCGCTATCATCCATTTCGGCGCCGTCGGGGTGGAGGACAGTTTCGAGCGGATTCTGAAGTCCTATATCGTCGGGACGAAATACATATTCGATGCGGCATTCGGCCATGGCGTCAAGAGAATCGTCTTCGCCAGCTCGATCCATGTGATCGGCTTCTACCCCACGAGCCAGGTCGTCGACGCCGAAGCGCCGCCGAGGCCGGACCCCGACTTCCATCAGGGCCTTGCCGTGCAGGCCGTTTGCGACGCCATTGAGCGCGCGGCGGCAGAGCGACGCTGGGTCAAGTTGGAGGAGATAGTCACCCCTTGACGGCGCCGCGTATGGCCAGGTGAGCGACGCGATCTCAGCCAAACTGTGCGACTGTGTGGTACGCGATGCGATCGTCATCGAGAAGAAAGCCAAATCCAGGGCGGTCGGAAATCGCTATATCGCCCTGCGCATCGATTGATAGTGTCTCCTGCAGCATCTGGTCGCGGCTAGCGGCGGTGAAGCCGCTAGGCGGATCGTGGGGAAACTCCAGCCAGCCACAGTTCGGGGACGCGGCAGCCAAGTGCAGATTGGCCAGCAGGCCAATGCCGTTGCCCCAGGTATGCGGCGCGATCTCCAGATTCGCAGCTTCGGCCATCGCGGCCACCTTCCGCAACTGGAAGATGCCCTCCGACAGGAGTGCGTCGGGCTGCAGGATATCGAAGCAGCCGCGGTCAATCAGTAGTTTGAATTCGTGGAGGCCGTGATTGTCTTCCCCGCCGGCAATCATGAGCCGGTCGAGCCTGTCCCGCAGGCGGACAAGATTGTCGTAATCGTAGCGCGGCAGCGGTTCTTCTAGCCAGAGAGCGTCGAGATGTTCCAACTCGCGGGCCACGGCGAGCGTTCGCTGGAAGCCCCAAATACGGTGCGCGCTCAGGCCCGGCTCGATGCCGGCCTGATTCGCATCAATCATGATCTCGATCCGGTTGCCGACGGCTTTGCGGATGGCCTCCACCACTTTCAGATCGTCCCGGACATCGTCGTGATGGAAGCGCAGTTTCACCGCGCGGTATCCCTCGGCGAGGATGCGGTGGACGTCCTGGACCCGCTGCTCCGGCGTTCGCAGCTCTGCCGTGGCACAATAGGCCGGCACGCGGTCCTGGGCGCCGCCCCATAATTTATAAACGGGCAGCTCCGCCTTCTTACCGAGAATATCCCACAACGCGATTTCCATGAAATAGGCCGGGGGTCCCAGTATTTCAGCGTCACGCAGGATGGCGGTGAGACGCTCGACGCGCATCGGGTCCTGGCCGATCAGGTAGGGCGACACGAAACGTTCGACGGCGATCGCTGCCTCCAAACCGGCATGGGCCGCGGTGTGGCCTGTGATCCCGGCATCGGTTTCGATAGAGACGAGAACCAGAAGGATGTTTGGCTGGTTGCGTCCACGCGCCCAGGCCGGATGGAATGGCGCCGGAAGCGGCAAATCTACAACGCGGCTCTGCACCCGGGTGATCTGCATCGAGCTAGCCTCCCAAGACTTTTACTCAGAGGCCGGTCTGGCGGGAGCCGATAGCCACCGCCGCGAGATCGGCCCGGCCGCCATATTATCCGTCACCGCGCGCAGGGCCAGCGCCATAGCCACGATGGTGAGCCTGGGACAGATACCGAACCACATGTCGTGAGCGCTAGCGTTGGAGGCTGGAGGTCCTTGACCGAGAAGCACCAACCCGCTTCCGCTGCACGGCATTGCGGTGCAGACGGCGGCGCGAGAAACTCCACCGCATAGTCGGTGAGCGACAACCCACGAAGCCTAATCCGATGCCGCAACCGGTCGCCGGCGGTAAATGCTTGACAGGAAAAGCGAACTGTACCCATTCTGTGGAACGTTCCAAAGGTGGGCCATGAGATCGCGGCCGCTGAACAATGCAGGTCTCGCGGGCTATGCGCGGCGGAGTATCGATCGGCGCGTAACGGCCGCGCGGGATGCTTTTCCTGGGGCCGGATTGGCTGACGAAAGATGCGGTGCGGTGCCTGTCGATCGAGAGCGCAACATTCTCTGCCGGTGGAACGTGCCGGCCGGCGAGATCGGCCGAAGTGGTCAGATTCTTGACGAGGAGAATCTCGTCGATTTCTGGCCCAATCAGGCTTGCCATCCCTTTCTACCGTCGCTGGGCCCGCCCGCCGCGAACCAGTCGTCCCTTGAGTGGCGGATGCACCGGCGGGCGGAAATATTCCTGAAGCCGAGGCTGGCTAGACGCTTGTTGGCCTGAGAGACACTAACTGGACGGAGTTCGTGATGATGGACGGCTCTGAATTCCAACTGGACCATCGACAGGACCGCCCGCGCTTCGAGCCCAGCACTGCCCTCCTGCTCTCCTTGCCCGGAGGGTTTCTGTTCTTCCTGTTCGCTGGACCGATTGCCTACGCGCTCTATCTCGGCTTCACCAACCTTCAGCTCATCGGCCCACATGCGCAGGCGTGGTGGTTCACCGGGCTTGCCAACCCGACTCGCCTGCTGAACGACGCCATCTTCTTCCATTCCATCAAGCTGACACTGATCTTCGTCGTCGGCTCGGGGATGATCGGACAGACTCTGGTCGGCTTGATTCTTGCTTTGCTCATGCGTGGTTCGCCGGCGCCTATCCGGCTCTCGGTCGGCACGCTGGTCGTCGCGGCATGGGTGATCCCTGAGGTCACGGCCGCCTTCATCTGGTACGCCTTTGCGCAGGCTGGCGGAACCCTGGGAATCGTGCTCGGAGCGCCCCAGACCAATTTTCTCTTTTCAGCGCCGATGGCGACTGTATCGGCGGCCAATCTCTGGCGCGGAACCGCATTTTCGATGCTCGTCTTTTCGGCGGCGCTGCGAAACGTGCCCGCCGAGGTGCTGGAGGCGGCGGATGTCGAGGGCGCTTCCCGGTTCCAGCGGCTGTGGTCGATCACTCTGCCGCTGTTGGGGCCGACAATTATAACCAACCTCTTGCTGGTTACGATTCTGAACCTGTCGGATTTCACGCTGATCTACACGCTGACGCAGGGCGGCCCAGGGACAGCGACGATGACCCTACCAATCTATATCTATCAGGAAGCGTTCACCTATTACGAGCTTGGCTACGGCACCACCATCTCGCTTGTCCTGATCCTCATCGGCGCCGTGCTTTCGCTTCTGTTCGTGCGCAAAGTAAGGAAGGCGACATGAGGTTGTTCAGACATGGACCCGTGCGGCCGCCAGAGCTTGCCGGTCCGTTGATCGTCATTCCTCATCCACGGATCTCGCTGCCCGACGTGGCCGCAAACGTCGTTCTGACTGTGGTGGGGGTCGTCTTCGCCTTGCCGCTCCTTTGGCTCGTATTCGCCTCCGTCGATAAAAATGCGGGCTGGTATATCCGGCTTCCCGACCTCTCGAGCGAGAACTACCGAGCTGTTTTGACCGCACATGGACTGCAGCCATTCGTGAACAGCCTCTATCTGGCTGCAGTGACGACGGCTGTTGCGACCGTGCTCGCCTTGCTCGCCGCCTATCCCCTGTCCCGGCGCCACGTACCGGGGAAGCGCACGGTGATGCTGCTGGTGCTGTTCGCGTCTGGTCTGCCGGTCACGATGATGCTGGTTCCCATCTACGAGATGTATGCGGCGATTCACTGGCTGGACTCCAGCTTCACGACATCGCTGTTCCTCGCGGCGACGGCGCTGCCGTTCGCGATTTGGCTCATGAAGAACTATGTCGACGCGGTCCCCGTCGAACTCGAGGAAGCCGCCAGAATCGAGGGAGCAGGGACCTTGCGCACGCTTCTCTCCGTCGTCCTGCCGCTGATCCTGCCGGGTTTTTCAGTGACGGCAGTCTATATCTTCATCAGCGCTTGGGGCGCGTTCGTGGTCCCCCTCGTCCTCGATGCCAATCCGGACGACCAACCGGGGACGGTCGCCATCTATCAGTTCCTGGGCGCGCACGGCTTCGTCCAGTTTGGGCAACTGGCGGCATTCTCGCTGCTCTTTTCTCTTCCGGTCGTCATTCTCTATCTTCTGATTGCGAGAAGCTTCCGTGGCGGTTTCACCTTCGGGGGTGGAGTGCGCGGCTGATGCGATCGCATTTTGTCAGGACAGTGGTGGCCGATGGCTGATGTCCAATTCGAGCACGTCTATAAGCTGTTCGGAAGCCATCCCGCGGTCAACGACCTGTCGCTGGAGATCGCTGACGGTGAGTTCCTGGTACTGCTGGGACCATCCGGGTGCGGCAAGACGACGAGCCTGCGAATGCTCGCCGGGCTCGAGCGGCCGACCTATGGGCGCATCGCGATCGGGGGTCGCACGGTCAATGCACTTCCCTCAAAGGTCCGCGATGTAGCCATGGTCTTTCAGAATTACGCACTTTATCCGCATAAGACAGTGCGGGGAAACCTGGCCTTTGGAATGAAGGTGCGGCGGGAGCCGAAGGCCGAGATTCGTCGTCAAGTGAAGGACGTGGCTGCCCTGCTCGGCATCGAGCGCCTGCTTGATCACCGTCCTGCCGAGCTATCCGGCGGCGAACGCCAGCGAGTTGCGCTCGGGCGCGCATTGTTGCGTCGACCTCAGGTGTTTCTTATGGACGAGCCGCTGTCGAACCTCGACGCCGCCCTTAGGGCGCAGATGCGCGCGGAGCTTATCCGTCTGCATACCCGACTCAAAGCCACCATCGTGTATGTCACGCACGACCAGGCAGAGGCCATGACAATGGCCACCCGAATCGCCGTGATGTCGAACGGACATCTCGCGCAGGTTGGTGCACCTCAGCAGATCTATGATCACCCATCCGATCTGTTCGTCGCTACCTTCATCGGCCTGCCGAAGATGAATATTGTGACCGGGCAGCTGACGGATCAGGAGGATGCACCCGCCGTCGAGATCCTCGGGCTACGGGCAAAATTGAATCGGGCGACACTGCGACGGCCCGACCCCGGCGGACGTGGCGAGGTGCTTGTCGGGATCCGGCCCGAGGATGTGCTGTGTCATACCA
>WNFO01000496.1_pt1 | contig 28816 bp, 28 predicted proteins | sample 5400251 | NCBI WGS metagenome assembly WNFO01 (sample SAMN13153354, study PRJNA577476) | soil metagenome | isolation source: 100 cm saprolite under Madrone tree | place: USA:California | collected 2016-06-14
AGACGCTCGCCGAGTAATTTGGACATGGAAACAATAGAATCATGTGATCAACACTGAGCCATCCGGGCCCTGAGAAGAAAAGCCAAACAAGGATCACGAGATAAAGAACCTCGGGAAGATATAGAAACTCCGAAAGCCAGTTAAGCGGCGATGGTGCTTTGATATTGCGAATGGCGGTCGTTGCAATGGCCATAATCATTACGTATCCGAGGAGCGCGCATGCGAGAGGCGTAAGCGCTCCGAGGACAAGCAACAAGCCGCAAGCAAACTCTACAGCAGAAACAAACAGAGCGTTGAGCTCTGGAAAGGGAACATGCGCTTCGATTAATGTCTGGCGCATCTGCTCCCTTCGCTCAGGTGCAAAAAGTTTGCCGCGTCCGGAAAGAAAAAACAGCGAACCAACGGCCAACCGCGCCAGGAGAATTCCGAGCCATTCCCACGCGTGCAATTCGATGAGGAAGATTCGAACGCACGACATGCGTCGAGGTTGAAATCCAAACCATCAGACGTCAAGAAAAGCTGCCAGCCGTACATTGCGGACTTTGCAGCGATAAGACAGGTTGCTAAAGGTTAGTAAATGATCGAAGCGCATCGAAAGAAAGTAATGTTTCGGGGGCAACGGAGGAATCGATTCGCCGATAAATTGACCGAGCACTCGATGCCGCTTCGGCGTGGGCGCACCGAAATTCTCCAAGTAAACGTGGGCAAGCTTTGCAATCTCACGTGCGTCCATTGTCACGTGAACGCCGGGCCAAAGCGCAAGGAAATCATGTCGCGCGAGACGATTGATCGGATCATCGATTGGATGAGCAAGACCGATATTCCCACTGTCGACCTTACAGGCGGGGCACCAGAAATGATTCCCGATTTTCGCTATTTCATCGAGCGAGTGAAATTGTTGCAACCGCTCCGGCACATCATCGACCGCTGCAATCTCACAATTTTACTCGAGCGCGGTTACGAAGACCTCCCTCCGTTTCTTGCAAAGAATAAGATAGAGATTATTGCGTCGATGCCATGCTACTCACCGGAAAATGTAAACGCGCAGCGTGGCGAAGGCGTCTTTGAAGGCAGCATCGCTGCTCTACAACTGCTTAACTCGTTAGGCTATGGAATCGATCCGGACCTGCCGCTGCACCTTATTTACAATCCGGTAGGCGCATTTTTGCCGTCGTCGCAGCCTGAGCTTGAGGCTGATTACAAGAGAAAGCTCAAAAAGCATTTCGGAATTGTGTTTAACAAGCTTTACACGCTCACAAATCTTCCGATCGGTCGGTTCGCGAGTTATCTACGGCATAGCAATAAATTGGATGAATACATGGAGCTGCTGATCCTGGCGTTTAACCCCGCAACCGTCGATGGTTTGATGTGCCGCAACACTATGAGCGTGGGTTGGCGCGGAGAAGTTTACGATTGCGATTTTAATCAGCAGCTTGGAATGCAATGGAACAATGGCACACCGATGTTTCTGTGGGACGTCGATCCGGAAAAAATTGACAATCGCGAGATCATGACTGGCAATCATTGTTTTGGCTGCACCGCAGGTGCGGGGTCGAGTTGTGCCGGCGCGATCCTGTAAAGGTAATTCGCGAGCTGGAAGCCTGTTCGCCTTTAGTTACCGCCGTTGAGAATCACTTCGACTGAGTTCCGGCGCTACTACGTACGTGTAGAACACATGCCGCCCGACTTGATTACGCACCTCTCCTTGCGTCCCACCAGGGTAGCGCTGGCGGATTAGCTCCTGGTATTGCTCGTTGCCTGGGAAAAACAGAAACGCCAGTCCCTTTCCGGCCGCGGAAGTAAGTGATAACTGCGCTTCTGGATGGTATATCGGGATGTATTCCTGGTCTGGTACGAGATATCGTGTGATCTGTGGGTCGTAAGGATATGGCGACTTACCGACCACGATGACGCGATAAGCGACTCCGAGCGAAGCCATGTACCGGCTTTGGATGGTCTGCACCTCGTACAGTCTCTGCGCAACCTTATAGCGGTCGTTCGTCAAGTTCTCCGGATCCGCGTGATACTCGTAGAAGTAGAAGTGAATATTGGCGTACGCCAATGTCACGAGTCCGATGACAACGACAGCAGTCGTTATCCATCTCCGCCTTCCAGGCAGCCAAACTCTCGCAGATCCGACCCATGCTCCAATCGGCATAGCGATCGCCGCGTAAAAGGCTGGGAGGGCTGGCGTCCAATGTGCCGGCATCGGCGGCGAGCTATTTGGGTAGAGGATCAGCGTGCCCCCGACGAAGATTACTGCAAGCCCAGACAGCAGTATTAGAAATGCCGCGGGTTGCCGCCACCGCCAAACCAACAGCGCCACTCCCAGCACCAGCAGCGCGGCCTCTGTCCCCAACAGTAACGGAGCGTAATACATGATGTCCTGCGCACTGTGAGTGCTGATGCCCAGCAGGTTCTCGGACATGATCGGCCAGAGCGTGGTCCACATCTGTTGCAAGTCATGCCACCTTGCTGGTATGCGGTTCCAAGTCATCAGACCGGCGCCCCGTCCGTAGTACAGGCCGGGATGCGTCAGGAAGTAACTCAGCAGCGGCCCGAGCCCAACCAAGTATCCCAATACCAGCCACGCGATTTGTGTTATGTATCGTTTAGCCTCTGACCAATGGACCAGTAAAAGGTACACAATAAACCCGACCAAAATGAACGGTAGCAAGCGCGTCCCGTAATAAAAATGTTCGCTTACACCTGCGGCCAAGCCAGCCAGCGTCCAATCCACAGGCCTGCGGCTACGCAGCCCGCGTATCAAGAAGAAAAAGCATACAACCCAGAAGAACGGCGTCGTGATATTGCTTAGCGCCATGCGACTGTAGTGCACGTTCGCAGCGCTGACGGCCATGATCGTTGCTCCTGCCATGGCCGCGACTCTTCCCCATACTCCGCGCACCAGTCCGTAAAACGGCAGCACCGTCGCCGCACCAAACAATGCGGCAGGCAACCTGACCGTCGCCAACCCTATGCCGCCTAGTTTGAGCACCGCCGCTACGATCGAAAACCACAATGCTGGAAGCTCGATGTCACTCCAAAGTGTGCTGAACAGACAAGGCGCAGGGCCTGGTCCGCTGAGATAAGCTCGCTCCGCGACCAACCCAGTCATCACCTCGTCCGGGTAGATATTGAAAGGCACATCTCTCAAGTTCCATACGCGCAATGCGAGCGCGAGAACTGCAATTGACGCCACAATGGCGACTTCCCACCAACGCCACGCCGGTGCTGCTCCGGCACCATCGTGGTTAAACGGCGATTCTGCATTACTCTGAAGTGCGGCGGCAGCTATGATTAAAGCAATTGCCGCCACCCACAGGCAGCCCGCGACACCAAATGTCTCACGCGGCGCAGCCAAGAACGCTACGTGTGACAATGCCGATAAAAGCACTGCTCCGGCCAGGATTATTAAGGATGACAGCCTTTTCCCCACGCGCAGGCGCGCGTAAGCGGGGCCAGTGGCTGGATCTACTGGAAACGCAGGTGACCATTGACTGTCGCCCCAAGCCAGCACAGCCAGAATACCTGCACCTACCAGCGCCAACACAGCCAAGACTCGCCAAGATTCGACACGTAGCAGTTCCGTGCCGACCAGACAGACCGCAAATGCTATCGTACCCAGCCATACACCACGTGCCGGCCACAGCCAGGGCGAGCACCTGGTGAGATCGGCGCGAGACGAATGCTTCCCTGGATCTGCTGTGTCGCTCACACCGTCATGAAGGCGAACAGCTGAAAGCCTAGCTTTTCGCCACGACAACAACGTGCGCCGTCATCGGCAAAACGAACTCGTTGCCTCTCGCGTATCGCTGCATTTCGTTTTCGATTGCGATGCGAATCGCTTCCAATTTTTGTGGGGACTGGCGTGCCAAAAGGCCAGCCGTGCGAACCCCGGCGTCAAGTTCAGCTTCGAAAAAGTAAGATGCCCTTGGAAGATGCCATTCCACCGTGCGCGTCTCATAGCTCATTGAGTTGCCATCGAAGCCTGCTTCTTCCAACACTTTTCGGCACTCTTCTCTCTCCCCGTACAAGTAGCGCGGCGGGCCTTCCGGCAAGCCCACATCCACGTCCGCGTGCGCTTCAATCGCATCATTAACGATCTTGGCGCCGGGATTCTTCTCCGGACCGGCCCAGACGCTGAAACCCAATGTCCCTTTTGGTTTCAAAACGCGACATGCTTCCGCGCATGCTTTTTCGGGATGTGAAACGTGTAACAAACCGAAGTTAATCAAAACCCGATCAAAACTGCCGCCTCCACCTGGCAGATCCTGAGCATCACCCTGCACGAAAGGAATGTCGGGGAACATTTGCTTTGCGATCGCGACCATATTCTCAGAGAAATCGATTCCGGTTGGAACAGCGCCCAACTGTTTTGCTGCGGCTGAGACATAACCGGGCCCGCATGCCACATCCAAGACCGACATGCCTGGTGAGACTTCGGCAGCGCTGATCAGATGTGGAATAAACTGCCGTGTTAGCGACGACCATACCGAGTCATATTTCTGCGCCACGCGCTCCCAGCCCGCGTGCTCGAAGGTGGTGAAGTCATTTCCGCCGCTTTTCACTCTGTGCCCCTCACCTCAATCCTCTCCCTTACCAAGGGAGAGGCGGAGTAGTAACTGCAGGCAGATTGTGGTGACTCGACCACACCTATTCCAGAGGAAATTCGATTGGTTCTTCTTCCGCACGCGGAACGAGTTTGTTTCGCTCGATAATTCGCGCGCACGTATTCCACCGCAGCAACGCGTCGTCGTTTCCTGCAGGGCGGATTGCCTCAGCTTTTTCAAACCAATCCATTGCCTCACGGAAAAGATCGTACGCTTGAAACCGGCAGTCTGGCGTGTCTTGAGCCAGCTTTGCCTTGGCGCGACGCTCTGCAAAAATTCCCGAGTAATACGCGCACTCGTAATCATCGCGAATCTGTCGAAGCAACTCTTTGATCTGTGTGTCGCTGACTCCGTAGCCCTTTGTAAAACGATCGGTCAACGCAAGCAAGAGTGTGACGATCGCCTGTTGATTCTCGGCATCGACGTGAAGAATGTCGAGACAAATGCTCTCGGCTTCGCCCGGTTCGTTGAGCAAACGGTAACGCTCCGCTTTTTCCAGCGCGGCGGGGATTGCATCTTTGTGCAGTCGTTTTAGTTCGCTCATCGGCGGAGATGGTAAATCGTTAAATCGTGAATCGGCAGGAAAGCAAACCGAATTACGAACCTCGAATCACGAATCACTTTTCCGCTTCAACCAACGCCACAACCAGCCCAGCGGATCATAAAAGCCATCTACCACGCGCTCCTTCAGGGGGATAATTCCGTTATCCGTGATCTGAATGCTCTCTGGGCAAACCTTCGTGCAGCACTTTGTGATGTTGCAGTAGCCGATTCCCTGCGTGTTGCCTAATTCTTCGATCCGATCTTGCGTATCGAGCGGGTGCATCTCGAGCGCAGCGACATGAATCAAAAAGCGCGGCCCGATGAATTTGTCGTGCATTTGGTGATCGCGCAGCACGTGGCAGACATCCTGGCAAAGAAAGCATTCTATGCACTTTCGGAATTCTTGGACGCGGTCGATATCCTCTTGCTGCATCCTCCAGGTGCCATCTGGCGCGTCGGGAGGTCGCGGCTTGAAAGGTTTGATCTTTTTCTTTACACGAAAGTTCCACGAAACATCCGTGACCAAATCTTTGACAATGGGAAAGGCTTTCATCGGCTCGACTGTCACCGGTCTGTCCAACGGCAACTCGCTTAGACGTGTCATGCACATGAGCTTCGGGATGCCGTTGACTTCCGCTGAGCACGACCCGCATTTTCCTGCCTTACAATTCCATCGACATGCGAGATCGCGCGCGTTCGTGGCCTGTATCTGAATTACCGCGTCCAACACAACCATGCCTTCGGCAATTTCAGTCGCATAATCACGAAATTCGCCGTCGCGCGCGTCCCCACGCCAGATTTTGAACGTGGCTGTTTTCATCCATTCTCCTCAATAACCCGCTTCAAATGGTCCGGCATTTCTGGAAGTGGTTCCAATCGCACTTGCACCGAGCCGTCCGCGGATTTCGACTCGATCGTGTTCACTTTCGAAAAACGCTCGTCTTTGTCAGGATAATCTTCGCGGAATTGCGCGCCTCGACTTTCCTTTCTCTCCAGCGCGGCACGTGTAATTGCCTCCGAAACGATCAGCAGATTTTTTAAATCGAGCGCGGTGTGCCAACCAGGATTGTATTCTCGATTGCCGGTGACCGCAGTTTTTTCAGCACGCGTTTTGAAATTGCCGATTTTCTCCAGGGCTTCTCGCATTTCGGTTTCGGTACGCACAATGCCCACCAAATTTTGCATCGTTTCCTGCAGATCTTTCTGAATCGCATAAGGGTTTTCGCCATCGCGCCGCTCAAAGGGAGCGAGCGCCTCGCGCGCCACAGTGTCGATCTTGTCTCTCTCGATTTTTCCGTGCTGATTTTCCGTTGCGAATTTTGCTGCGAACTCCCCTGCCCGCTTCCCAAACACCAGAAGATCGGACAACGAATTGCCCCCGAGACGATTTGCGCCGTTGATCCCAGCTGCGCATTCGCCCGCAGCAAACAATCCGGGCAGACGGGTCATTTGGGTGTCGGGATCAACGCGTACCCCGCCCATGATGTAGTGCGTGGTTGGTCCCACCTCCATTGGTTGCTCTGTGATATCGATGTCGGCCAGTTGTTTAAACTGATGATACATGCTCGGGAGTTTCCGCTTAATGTGTTCCGCCGCATTGGGCATTTTTTGCTTGATCCACGAAATATCGAGATAAACGCCGCCATGCGGGCTTCCCCTGCCCTCTTTTATCTCGCTCACGATGCAACGCGAGACGTGATCACGCGTTAGCAACTCGGGTGGGCGGCGCGCGTCTTTGTGCCCTTGGCAATAACGCCATCCTTCTTCTTCGTTATCAGCAGTGTGGGCTTGATAATTTTCTGGGATCGACTCGAACATGAAACGTTTGCCCTCTTTGTTGAGCAGAATTCCGCCTTCGCCGCGCACGCCTTCGGTCACCAAAATTCCCATCACGCTCGGGGGCCAAACCATGCCGGTGGGATGAAACTGGATGAACTCCATGTCGATGAGTTCCGCGCCCGCGTCATATGCGAGTGTGTGTCCGTCGCCAGTATACTCCCAGCTATTACTGGTGATTTTGTAGGCCCGACCAATTCCGCCCGTCGCAAGGACGACTGCCTTCGCCCGGAAAATTTTGAAACGTCCCCTCTCGCGCTCATACCCGAATGCGCCAACCACGCGGTCGCCATCTTTGAGCAGCGAAAGAATCGTGTGCTCCATGTGCACATCAATTCCCTGATGGATGCCGTGATCTTGCAGCGTGCGGATCATCTCCAAACCAGTGCGATCGCCTACGTGAGCAAGCCGTGGATATTTGTGGCCCCCGAAATGTCTTTGCAGAATTCGGCCGTTTTTGGTGCGATCGAAAACGGCGCCCCACGCTTCAAGCTCGCGCACTCGATCGGGCGCTTCCTTCGCATGGAGCTCGGCCATCCGCCATTGGTTCACGTATTGGCCGCCGCGCATCGTATCGGCGAAATGCACTTTCCAATTGTCACGCTCATCAACATTGGCCAGCGCAGCCGCGATTCCGCCCTCGGCCATCACTGTGTGCGCTTTGCCTAATAAGGATTTGCAAACCAGTCCGACGCGAACACCCGCAGCAGAAGCTTCAATTGCAGCCCGCAACCCCGCGCCACCCGCGCCAATGACCAGTACGTCGTGCTCGGAAGTTTCGTAATCAGGCATCGCTCGGTACAGCGTTAAAGGGTTCAATCGTTGAAGCGTATGCTGGCGAGAAATTTAATTCGCTTCATTGGTTTAACGCTTCATCGCTTAAACGAGTCGAACATCGTGCCAGATCCCCATTGCACAGAGGCGCACGTAGAGATCGGCGAAACCGACCCAGAACAAACTCAGCCACGCCCAAAGCATGTGGCGGCGATTAAAACAGGTCACGCACGTGTAAGCGCGATAGCATGTTGGCGATTTCGAAAATTGATCCAATAAACCGCCGGCAAGATGTCTTAGCGAGTGACAGCCAAACGTGTAGCCGCCGAGCAAAACAACGTTTATTGCGAGCACGATCGTGCCCACTCCAATTCCAAATCCATCGGGAAACCACAGCCCTTTCCAAACGTCGATCGACAGCACGATCAGAAAAAAAAGCGCCAGATAGAGAAAATAGCGGTGCACGTTCTGCATGATCAGCGGGAACGACCGCTCGCCCCAATAGCTTTTGCGAGGTTCGCCCACTGTGCACGCTAGCGGATCGGCCCAGAACGCCTTGTAGTATGCGCCGCGATAATAATAACACGTCAGGCGAAATCCTGCGGGTGCCCAAAGAACTAACAGCGCGGGAGAGAAGATGAGCCAATACGGCCACCAGCCAGGTTTCGGTCCAAACCAGCTGTGTGGCGAATCGCCGAAAAGTTCTGGCGAATAAAATGGCGAGATGTAATTGCCAACAAAGTAATTCTTACCCTGAAACGCCGCCCAAGTGGAATAAACGATAAACGTCGATAATCCAAGAAAGACGAGCAGCGGTTGCAACCACCAAATGTCGGCGCGCATCGTTTCGCCAAATGAACGGCGTGGTAACGCTGTCGCGCCGTTCATTCGCTATCGGCTCCTTCCACTGGCAGTTTCGCTTTTTTCCACGCTTCCCAACTACCGGGAACATTCCAAATCTCGTTAAATCCTTGCGGCTTCAAAATGCTCGTAGCGATGCTCGCGCGATAACCGCTCCCGCAGTAAACCGCCGTCGGCTTGTTTCGATCAAGGTCACCCATTCGTTTGCCAAGCTCCGGCACAAAAATGTGGCGCGCTCCGGGAACATGTCCCTTTTTCCATTCGCCGGGTGAACGCACATCGATGATCTGTAGTGAGGACTTGCGCTGATTCAGCTCGTGCACGCTCATCTGCCCAATTCTTTCGAGCGGAAACCCCGCTGAGTCCCAGGCTTTCATTCCGCCGATCAAATATCCTGCGAATTTCGTGTATCCCGTCCGAACAAACAAACGCAGGATTCTTTCAAGATCGTTGTCATCTTCGAGCACCAGAAGAATCGGCTCTTCTGGATCAAGCATCCATCCTGCCCAAATGGAGAGAATGGGTGTGCCAGCGATGTTGAGTGCGCCGGCGATGTGGCCGCCGCCAAACGCTAGCATGTTGCGCACATCGACGAGTACGCCAGCCCTTTTCTCGATCGCGTCTTTGAAGGCCTTGGGAGGGAGCCCGGGAACGCGTGGAAGATTTCCGAGCACTGCAGGGCCCTTCGCGTTTAGTTTTTTCATGACGGGATAATAATGTGGGACCGGCGGCGCGGTTTTGATTGCGTAGTCGGTGAAGCTTTTCGCGTCAGCGAATTGCAAGAACTTATTGAATTTTCGCTCGTAGCCGATCGTGCTGCTCAACCGTGCGCCGATGTCAGCGCCGCAGGGCGAACCCGCGCCGTGATTGGGGTAAATGATCACGTGATCCGGCAGGTTGAGATAAAAATCTTGCAGCGTATGGAATTGTTGTTCGGCCAGTTGCTTGGTGTGTTTGTCGCCCAATAAATCCGGACGCCCCGCAGAAGAAACAAAAAGGGAATCGCCCGTGAGCACCGCCCACGGCTCATCGGGATGATCGACTTCAGCCAGCAAATAGGAAATATGCTCGGGCGTATGTCCCGGGGTATGCCGCGCCGTCACCAGGACCTCGCCAAAAGCAAATTGATCGCCATCTTTTACTTTCTCAGGAGCAAAACCGTATTCTGCCCCACCTTCATCGCTGGCGTAAATCTTAGCCGACCCAAGTCGCGCGGAAAGCTCGCGCGAACCACTCACCAGATCCGCATGAATATGTGTCTCAAAAATATGCGTGATGGCCACGCCGGCCTCGCGCGCTACATCGATGTAGACATCGCAGTCTGCGCGCGGATCAAATACCGCCGCAATTCCTTCATCATCGTCGCCCACGAGATAAGAAAGCTCTGCGATGCCTTCGGTCTGGATGGTTTTAAAAACGAGCGACACGACCCAGATTTAACGCGAAGCCTCGTTGGACTTCAACCGTTTGTCATTCCGAGCAAAGCGAGGAATCTGTCGCTGGCTAATAGATCACGCTGGTAAGCTAACGTAAGAGTCGCTGCGTAGGCGAGAATCCTTAGCTTCGCTTGGGTGACCATGTCAGCAGCTTGGGCGATGCAATTCGGTGGCTGTAGCGGCGTCAGCGGACGTCGATTTCGACCGGGAGCAAATGATTGATCATGTAAGTGCCGCGACCACGGTCGCGCTGTGTCGGTTGGGTTCGACCCAGCGAATCGGTCGCGCGAGCGATTAGAGTTTGTTTTCCTGGCGCGGCGGGCGTTTGCCAATTAAATTCCCAAAGCCGCCATGCGTTTGGTTCCGATTCGCCGAGCAGTTTCGCCTCCATCCATGTCAGGCCTCCGTCCGTGCTCAGCTCCACCTGTGTGATTTCGCCATCGCTCGTCCATGCGGCACCGTGAACACGCACGCTGCAATTTGCCGGAACAATGTCGCCTTGAGTCGGTTTCGCAATTTGGGCTTTGACTTGCATTTCGGTCAGCGGCGTGAGCTCCGCGATTTGGTCTCTCCTTTTCCAGTAGGCGTAATCGATGGTCTGATAATATCCGGTGAACGGCCGGTCAGTGACGATGATGCGCTGCAGCCATTTAATTGACGCCATCGCGTACCAGCCGGGCACAATCGCGCGCACCGGAAATCCGTGCTGCGATGGCAGATCGGTGCCGTTCATTTTGTAAGCTAGCAACGCGTCTTGCCGCGCTTTCTCTAAGGGAATGCTGCGGGCAAAGTTCAACTCGCCAGGCGGACTCTTAGGATCGTCAAGGATGCCGTGATCCGCCCCTTCCAAAATTACATGACACGCATTCGCCTTTACCCCAGCGCGATCGAGCAGAATTGACAATGGCACGCCGGTCCATCGCGCTGTGCCGACGGCGCCAAGTCCCCATTGCACACCTTTCACTTTTGGTTCAAGGAAATTCCGGTTGTTGCCCGCGCACTCCAGCGTCGCCGGGATCGTCATTGATTCTAATTCGAGGAGCTGTTCGTAATTGATTGCAAATGGATTCTCAACATCACCCTCTACACGCAGCCACCATGCATCTCTATCAATGACGGGAATCGGAAAGTGTGTGCGAACGTAAAACGATTCGGTCGACGTAAGAAAGTCCACCAGCTTTTCAAATGGCATCTCGAGATTGAGCGGGTTTTCACCACGCACAATTTTGCCTCCGATGAACTTCTCCGAAGTTTCGTCCATCACCTGATCCCCCGGTTCTAAAACGCTATTGATTCGGCGAGATGAAGACGTCCTTGCGCGGGAATTTCTCGAACAAGGATGCCAGTTTGTTGAAATTGGTCGCCAGAACGTCCACCGGATTACCTGCAATCCACGCCGAGAGATCAATCGCTTCGTAAGCGCCGGTGTTAAATCCGATCAGCATCCGACTCGGCTTGCTCCCAACGTTTTCGATCGAATGCCCGTAGCCTCGTGGGATGTAACCGACATCGCCCGCGTGTAGTTGCTCGATGCGGAAGCGGCCGTGCGAACCAAACATTGTTGCACTGAGATCGCCGTCGATGACGTATTGCCATTCGTCGGCGTTGGGATGCCAGTGCAACTCACGCAGCGCGCCTGGTTCCAGATCGAGAATCACACCGGTGATCGTAGTTGAAATAGGAAATCGCGTGGAATCGATACGCCATTCGCGACCGCCTTTAAAGACGGCATGCGGCGCGCCAGCAAGCATCCGAAACTTGTGCGTCTCTGGCGGAGAAACGCGCGGCCCCTGCAGATTCTCCGGTATCTGGTCCGGTGGAATGGCACCGCGCGCGAAGTAGACCTCCTCCTTCGGAAAAGCGTCAAACGCTGACTCAGGCAGACCAAAATTTTTCGCCAGCAGCGGCTTTGGCGCATGCCCGATCCAGTCGGTAATACTGAACGTACCGAACTCGGAGAAATACCCGTTATCGAAAATTAGAATGAAATGCGTGGGCTCATTGCCGAGGCACTCGATCATGTGAGCGTGTCCGCGTGGAAAGTACCAAATGTCGCCCGGATCAAAGTCGTTCGTTTCAGTTTGCGCCGCGGGGTTGATGACGGCTGTGCGCACGCGCCCTTTTAGCACGAACGCCCATTCGGCTGCGGTAGCGTGCCAGTGAAGCTCGCGCATCACGCCGGGCTCCAGTTGCATCGAGACACCGGCGATTCCTTTCGAGATCGGCAACTGCTCGACCGTCGCTTCTTTCCCGAAACTGTTCCCCAGAACTTTGCCCTTAGATTTCTCCAATTCGAATTTGAAAGTGGGCAATTCTTTTCCGGCCAGTAAAGGATCCGGCAGATTATTTTGAAAAGTCAGATCGCCGCCTTTCACCATTTCGGGACCGCAAACGCCCCTGCCGCAACTGTCATCGTTCCGATAAAGGTTCGTCTCGTCAAATCGCTCATGATTGGGCTCTTTTAGCGCGTCACATACACGGCAATCAAGCCAATGATGCTCTTCGCAAAATCAGCGAGGACGCTCTGTTCAGGCCACAGCGGTATTTCGCCGCACCTTTTACCAACGCCTCGTCGCAGCTCCGAAACTTTCGCGGGGAGCCGGGGCCGCTACAAAAAATTGCGAGGCGGTTTAATACAATCCCAGCGTCTGGACTGTCGGTTCGTCAATTGCTCCGGTAGTTGGCAAGCCGTAATCGCGCTGGAAATTCGCAAGAGCCGCTCGCGTCTCAACGTTTAGCGAACCCGTTATTGCGCCGAAATAGTATCCCGCATCTTGTAAGGCGACTTGGACGTTCGCGATCACCTCGTCAGGGAGCAAATTACCGTAAGTGTAGATCGGTCCGTCGTAATCGTAATAGCTGTTGAGCGGGTCGTAACCCCATGCCGGGTACCAATAGCTTCCGTTCAGGAAATAGTATCCGGTGCTAACGAAAACGATCGTGTCACAATGATCGTGCCACCAGTTGCGATCATGCCACTCATGGCGATGACGATGGAACGTATCGAAAAAGCTCGAGCGATCATTTCTGTGGCGCCACTTTGTTCTCGTCGCGTCTTCAACCGGGTCCTGTGTCTCCAGCTGCTGTCGGACCACCGGATCCTGAGCTGTCGCATGACGCTGAGCATCTATTGTCGCCAGCGTTGAATTGTCAGTTTTGAAGCCGCGTCGAGCACGCATTGCAGCTAACGTGCGCAGTTCCTTCCCACGTGTCGCTGGATCAAGGGTGATCGTTTGTGGTTCCCCAGTCCGCGCGATCCGCTGAGAGCTAATCGCTGCGAAACTAGGATTCAAAGTCCGCACGACCGCCGAATTATTCGGCCGGAAATTCGTTACCGGCTGGGCGATTATGCGAGGTGCGGACGAGTTGGACGTTCGCGGGCTGAAACTCGTTGGCCTGGGAGCGATGTTGGGCGCGATTGACGCATTCATAATCGGCTTGGCCGCTGGCGCGCCGCGGTTGGTCACCGCTGGCGAAGAAATATTTTGCACGCTTGGGTTGATCACTTGTCCAGCGGCGGTGTGAATGCTGCTTGAGAACGCCGCGATTAAGCAAAAGGCCGAAAATTTAGACTTGTTGTTCATTAATTGCTCCGCCTATTGAACATCACAAAGCTTTCTTCGTTGCAAGCTTTCGCTTTAACTTGCTGCAAGCGATTTCGTTGCAAATGCGCGTAGCAGGTTGCAATTCGCAATCTGAAATCTACAATCTGAAATCTTCCTGGGGTCTTAGCTCAGTTGGTAGAGCGCCTCAATGGCATTGAGGAGGTCACGGGTTCGAATCCCGTAGGCTCCACTTTTCATCCTGCATACCGGCAACTGGTGTGGGACCATAGCGCACCATTAAGAATTGCAGAAGCGCCCGATCCCGAGTCCCGGGTGGTGCCGGTGGCTTGGTTGAAGGAATAAATCGCACCGGCGTGAAAGAATTGGCCATCGGCAGCTTTAAGCTCGCGAACGCCGAGGTGCTAATAGCTCATCTGTCGGACGAAATCCTACTCTCGGTAACAAACGTGTAACTTTTCCCATGCAGCGCGCGGCTTGAATTGCTGCGATTCTGCAGGCATGAAAGCAATAACTAATCCTACAGCAAATGATTCTAGCAAGAGCGAGAATCGTCCTTTAGAGGACAACTTGGAGAAGAAAGTCAAACCTCGGAAAAGTTCTCTCAGCCGTCGTTCGTTCCTACGCAACTCACTTGCCGTTGGAGCAGGAACAGTCGGCGTGGGACTACTTGGCGGTAGTCGAACCGCGAGAGCAAGTCGCGGTGGTCTCCCATCAGGAGATGCAGCACTACTACGGTTCCCAGCGGCGCTGGAACTACTCGAGGCGGACTTTTGGATCCAATACAACGAACTTGGCGGCATCCAAGACCCTGAAGTGCCAGGCGGCACCGGCAATCCACTCTACACTGCCGCTCTCGCGGTGTTGGACGAAGACATGGATCAGTACATCCACGACAACACTGACGATGAGATCACTCATCACCAGTTCCTCAATGCGTACCTGATGTCCAAGGGAGAGGCTCCTGCAAATCTTGATCCGTTTCGAACCTTGATGGGCAGCACAGCCACCGGAGTTAACACCGACCTGATCGGGCACAGGCTTACCAACCTGACCCAACTCACGGTTGATACCAGTTGGTGGACACGCTACCGCGACGACAGCCATAATCCGGACCTTGATCCAAACCATGTGTTTCCGCAGGCCGTTCCGACCTTAGGGGTCAACCAGCACACGGCAATTCCCAGGACGGATGCTGACACAAGCGATCCCACCTTCCTACAGGCGATCGCGAACACGGCGGGTTTCCACTTCCCGACCATCGAGCAAGGTGGCAACAGCCTGTACCCCTCGCTGGCCCAGAGGGCGACCCATGAGGAAACCATCCGAATCCTGATCAGCATAGGCCCCACCGAGACCATGCATTTTCAAACATGGTCGGACAAGGCGGGTAATGCACCACCATTGATGGACGTAATCGATCCCGTAACTGGTGTGCATGTGACGTTTCCGGATCTGGACGTCAGCGATCCACTCCTGAAAAAGAACCTGATCATGCCGGAGCCGTGTCCGTTCTTGGATCCAAGCCTCCCGATTTGTTCGATCATTCGACCGACCAAAACGCAGGGCGTTGCCATGGGTGCACTAACGTTTCTAACGAACATGGGACTCTTCATCGGCCAATCGCCGGCGTTTTTTGCGTATATGACGGGACTGGCGCAAGCAGCAGATCACGCTCACCACGGTCGTGGCTGAGCCATGTAACTGTAGGCACCAGATGGTAGAAGGTTGCGAACGGTCGCAGTCAGGCAGCGACCGTTCGCGTGCCTAGGGTTCATTAATCCCCTGGCCCGAGAGCTCCAATTGCCAGACTTACGTATCCGCTAGCGCGAAGAGATTTCTTCGTCTTCGGCACGACGATTTTTCTTCTTTTACCTAATCTGTTTTCTGTGTTTCGTAAAAGCCGCGCAACAATGATGAATCGCGCGGTTTGAATTTTATTATTAACCGTAACCAGAATGCACAAGACCAATTCCCTCCTCCTGCATGCGCCGAAGATGCTGATCTTCGAAATAGCAGCGAACCTGGAGCTGTGGCCGAAAATCCTTCCGCATTATCGCTACATTCGTTTTCTCGAGCGCGGTCCTAATCGGAACATCGTGGTGATGGCAGCGCACCGTTCCGGCATTCCGATTAAATGGACTTCCGAAGAAATCATCGATCCCGAGCGTGTCGAGATTCATTTCCACCATCTCAAAGCGTTTACCAAGGGGATGCACGTCGTCTGGACCTTCGATGAAAGAGCGGATGGCGTGCTCGTGACAATCGCGCACGACTTGAATTTTCGTTTGAAGATTCTGGCGCCAATCGCCGAGAAAATCATTGGCGACTTTTTTATTGGGAACGTTGCCAACAAAACTTTGCGCTGTATGAAGCAATATGTCGAAGCACGAGCCAATCCGGTGACCGCATGAGCCGAAGACGCGTTGTCATTACCGGACTTGGCCCGATCACTTGCATTGGCAAGGGGGTGGACGCCTTTTGGAAGGGCATTCTCGCCGAAAAGACTGGGATTACTCAGATAACCAGTTTTGATGTGAGCGCGTTCGGTGTTCGCGTTGCTGGGCAAATCAATGAATGGGACGCGGAAGAATTTTTCGCACCGCATCGCTTAAAGCGACTCGATCGTTACGCGCAATTTGCGGTCGCTTCGGCAAAGCTCGCTCTCGATGACGCAGGCATTGAATATTCCAAGGACAAACCGCAAGACCGTATCGGCGTGAGCTTCGGGACGGCACTCGGCGGGGTATGCAAAGCCGAAGAGCAATACATTCGTTATTTGAAAAAAGGCGCACGCGGAGTTCAGCCGACATTGGCGGTTCAAGTATTCGGCGGCTCAGCCCATTCGAACATCGCCATCGACTTCGGGTTTCGCGGAGTCGGGACGACGAACTCAAACAGTTGCGCAAGCGGAACGGTGTCGGTCGGCGAAGCACTGCGCTACATCCGCGACGATTTTGCCGATGTCGTTGTTACCGGCGGAGCGGAAGCGCCGCTCACGACGATCACAATCGGCGCGTTCGACATTATCAAAACGATGAGCCGGTGCGAAGATCCACAAATTGCTTGCCGCCCCTTCGACAAGTGGCGCGACGGGTTTGTCATGGGCGAAGGAGCGGCGTCCTTAATTCTGGAAGAACTTGAGCACGCCCGGGCACGCGGCGCGAAAATTTATGCCGAAGTGCTCGGTTACAGTTTGAACAATGACGCGTTTCACATGACGACACCGTTGCCAAGCGGCGATTCGTGCATCCGCGCCATGCGCGACGCGCTCGCGGACGCGCACGTCCCACCCGAGCAGATCGATTACGTGAACGCGCACGCGAGCTCGACCCAGCTCAACGACAGCGCCGAGACGAAGTCGATCAAGGAAATTTTGGGTGAGCGCGCCAAACAAATTCCGGTGAGCGGAACAAAAGGCTATTACGCGCATCCGCTGGGGGCCACCGGCGCTATCGAGACGGCGCTTTCTGCGCTCGCTTTGGATCGGCAGTGGGTACCGCCGACTATAAACTATCGCAATCCGGATTCAGCGTGTGATCTAGACGTCGTACCGAATCATGGGCACACCGCGGAGTTGAATTACGTCATGAGCAATTCATTCGGCTTCGGTGGAATCAATGCCTGCGTGGTGCTTGGAAAAGTTTACTGAACTGCCTTCCACGTCGCCTGCACCTCGGACGGCAACGATGCGATATGCTCGAGGAAGGTTGCCACTTTCCAAATGTCCTCATCGGACATCATTCCATTCCACGCGCCCATTCCGCTGTAGCGGATTCCGTATTTAATCGCTACGAACATTTGCGGCGCCGATAATCTCGGCGCTTGATCGGCGAATTGCGGGACGCGTGGATAAAAGTTCTGCGTCCCCCACTGACTCGGTTGACCAGGTGTGCCATGACACCCAGCACAGTTCATCTTGAAAATCCTGACTCCAGCGATGAGAACTTCGCTCGACGGCGCGACCGGATTCGTCAGCCCAACTGCCTGCCGCGAAAGAGACGCTTGAAGCGTAGATTGACCGAACACAGACTCCCAATGAGGCGGCGGAGCAGTCGCCGCGACTGGCCACCATCCAGCACGCGCTGTCACTAGCGCGACGACAACAATTAGAGCAATCAGACCCAGTCCCGTTAAAATAATCCTCTTCATATTGTGTTACCTCAACAAATCCGGGCGATTCTCGCGGGTGCGCTTAATCGCTTGTTCTTTGCGCCACTTCACGATCTCTGCGTGATTTCCGGAAAGCAAAACGTCCGGAACTTTCCAGCTACGAAACTCGGCAGGCCGCGTGTATTGCGGGGCTTCGAGGAAGCCGCTGCTGAAGCTATCGTCCACAGCGGATCGCTCGTGACCAAGGACGCCCGGCATCAACCGCACGATTGCATCAACTAAAACAACCGCAGCGATTGCGCCGTTCGTGAGCACATAATCGCCAATCGAGATCTCTACATCGACAAGATGTTCAATCACCCGGTGGTCGACTCCCTCGTAGTGGCCACAAATGATGATGAGATGTGATTCCTGCGAAAGCTCCCCCGCCAGCTGTTGATCGAAGCGTCGACCTGCAGGCGACATCAAGATCACTTTTGGGGTTTTTAGTTGGACGTTGGACGTTGGACGTTGAGCGTTGGACGTTTGCTGTTTTAGGTTTTCGACCGCCGCAAAAATCGGTTCTGGCTTCATCACCATCCCCTGCCCTCCGCCAAATGGCGCATCATCGACCACGTGGTGTTTGTCGGTCGTCCAATCGCGCAGGTTGTGAATGTGAACATCAACAATTCCCTTTTCCTGCGCGCGTTTCATCATGCTCTCGTTCAATGGCGTATGGCAGATTTCAGGAAACAACGTGATGATGTCGATCTTCATACGCAGGGCGATTCACGCGAACCGCTTTTGCCGTGCAGGAAATAATCAACCGCGGACGATCGAGGTCAATCGCCGTATCTACTCGACAATTTCGAGGACGGCCCGCTGGCCGTGGCGCGCCGCCGAGCTCGCGAGCAACGCGCGGATCGCTTGAATGGTCTGGCCACCTCGGCCAATCACACGTCCGACATCGCCCCTTCGAAGTTGCAATTTGAAGATAGTTGTTCTGCCGCTTGGAATCTCGGTCAGCACCATATCGTCAGGAAATTCAACCAGCTGGCGGATGACGAACTCGAGAAACTCTCTCATGCGTCAGGAAAGTAACCACGAATCCGCTTTGGCACAACGCTACGGCGTGACAACTGGAGACAAATACATATAAAATTTGCAAGACGGCGCGCTCACCGGAGATCACGTCTCTGTGCCGAACGGCAGCGCGGTTAGGGCAACTCGCTCTACAGCTCGTTGAGAGAAGATGCCGCCAGCTGTTAGCTGGAACTCTCAGCCGGAGCCGACGGAGGTACAACTTCCTCTTGCGTCGATTGCAGGGTCTCTCGCTCCGATTGCGATGACGGCTTGGCAGCCGTTGGCATTTTCCTGTTCCGCTTGATCAAGCTGCGCACCGTGTCGGACGGTTGTGCGCCTTTGCTGATCCAGTATTCGGCCCGTTCAATATTCAGCGAGCTATTCTGACCCGGAATTTTAGGATCGTACGTGCCGATGATCTCAATAAATTTCCCGTCACGTGGGCTGCGGCTGTCGGCTACTACCACTTTGTAATACGGGCGATTTTTTGCGCCTTCTCTGCGTAATCTGATTGAAACTGCCATAATTAAGGATGTTACGAGTTAAGCGTTAAACAAGTCACAACGAGAAACCAGCTACCGATTTAACGATGTAACTGTTGTAACCCTTTTAACATTTTTTTCATTTTGCCCGCGCTTTTCATCATTTTTCGCATCTGATCAAAGCGTCGTAGCAAATCGTTTACCTCTGTGACGGTGCAGCCGCTGCCGCGTGCGATGCGCTGACGACGCCGTGCATTAAGGATGTCGGGGCGTGTCCGCTCTTCTTTCGTCATCGAAAGCACGATCGCTTCCGTGCGCTTAAGCTGCTTCTCGTCAATCGAGAGGCCTTGCACACTACCCATACCCGGCAACATGCCAAGAATATTCTCCAGCGGCCCCATCCGTTGCATCATCTTGAATTGCGTCAGGAAATCATTGAAATCGAATGAAGCCGTCCGCAACTTGCGCTCAAGCCGAGCAGCGTCTTCGGCTTCCACCGCTTCGGCGGCCTTCTCTACGAGGCCAATCACGTCGCCCATCCCAAGAATCCGGCCCGCGAGTCGCTCCGGAACAAAGACTTCGAACTGATCAAGCTTTTCCCCTGTTCCAGCAAATTTGATGGGCTGCCGCGTGACTTCGCGCATGGATAATGCCGCGCCACCGCGGGCGTCGCCGTCGAGCTTGGTCAAAATGATGCCCGTGATCGCTAACGCATCATTGAAGTGCGTTGCAACGCTGACCGCTTGCTGGCCTGTTGCCGCATCCACGACGAGCAAAGTTTCCTGAGGCTCCAAAAATTCTTTCAGCCCTTTCAGTTCCTGAATCAATGGTTCATTGATTTCTTGCCGGCCTGCCGTGTCGAAAATGTAGATGGAGGGGCGAGCTCCTGCGAGCCCGGAGACACGCGTTGGATCGCCGGAGCTCCGCCGTCCAGATTGCGCGAGCACGGCAGCTACAGCGTGCTGAACATTTCTCTCGTTCGGATCAGGTGTGTGAACCGGAACGTCAACTTGTTTGCCCAGTACTACGAGTTGCTCGATCGCTGCCGGACGCTGCAGATCGCACGGAATCAGCATTGGGGAATAATTCTGTTTCTGTAAAAACCGCGCCAGCTTTGCCGAGGACGTCGTCTTGCCGGAGCCGTTAAGGCCCACCATCAAAATACGGCCGCCGTCTTCCAATTGAAGCGGCGCGGAATCGCCTCCGAGTAACGCAGTCAGTTCGTCGTGGAAAATTTTTACAATTTGTTGACCCGGCGTGATGCTCCGCAGAACAGCTTCGCCGAGCGCTTTTTCTTTTACCCGCGCGATGAATTTTCTGGCGACCTGAAAATCTACATCAGCTTCGAGCAGTGCCAGGCGGACCTGCCGCAATGCGGCATCAATGTTTGATTCGCTGAGTGTGCCATGCCCACGCAGCTCTTTGAAAATCTCCTGAAGCTTATCGCTGAGTTGTGGAAACATGGAGTTGTAAGCGCTGCGCCATTCAAGGAGGGGCGATCTCCAGGTCGCCCACGGCAGTTTAGGAACCGCCGCTCCTTGGCACCGCACATTTATTTCTTTGGCGTTGGCGCTGCTGGCGGTGCCGGCCGTGCCGCGCTCTCCTCAATGCCGAACGTCCAATGCGCTTCGACCTTCTTTCCTTGGGATTTCGCGCTGATAAATACGCTGCACGATTTCTCGCGTAATTTTTGGGTGACTTGGTACGAGACAGTACCCGTTTTGGCATCGTAGGTCGCCGGAACAACGCCGAGGCCGCTTACCCGCATTTGTACACTGCCGGGTTCGATCTGCCCGATCCCGCTGAGATTGGCTTTGATCAGCGGAAGTGCGGTGCGCACTGTTTCGCCATCTGCGGGTTGAGCAGCGAGATCTTTCGCGCCAACTTCGGCCACTGCTGGGCCACCGGCGGCCGACGCGCCGATCATCTTCACAGCATCTTCGAACACCTTGGGTTTGTTCGCTTCAATCGCGTAACGACCGATCGAATCGAGGGGCGAAGTAAACGTGATCGGCTGACCGTAAACAGTAAACATCGCCTCGTAACCGGCATTTCGCGCGAGCTCTTTCACATGCTCGTTGTAATTGCCAAACGGCACGGCAAAACAATTTATTTTGATGCCGAGTCGCTGCTCGAGCAGTTGCTTGCAGCCTACAACTTCGTTTTGCACCCATTGCTCATACTGCGCCCCGGTGAGTTTCGTTCGGGTTTTCTTCCCGCCGGGGCTGGCGAGCGTGATCGTATGCCCTTCGCGCAAGTCCTGATGCGTCGCGGAGTGCGCCTCGATATCGACGCCGTTGTCGCGCATGTCCGCGAGCTGTTCCCATGTGATCGCTCCTCCTCCGCCTAACGATCCACCGCGCACGCCTTCGGTGTAAATGAACATTGTGAACGGATAGCCGTACTTCTTCATGATCGGCCACGCGACTTCGTATTGCGATTTATAGCCATCATCGAAGGTAACGACCGCGCATCGGGGCGGGATGTTCTTTTCGCCACGCTTCCATGCCAGCAAATCCTGCATCGAAATGACCGTTATTCCGCGGTCCTTCAGTTCCTTCATCTGCGCTTCAAAGGCAGCGGGTGTGATCTCAGTTCCCGGATAGCGGATCTTGTCGACCAAAAGATGATAACAAAAAATAATCGTCTGAGCTGTTTGATCGACAACCGGCTTCGTAATCTTCGGAGACGCGGCGACCGGCGGAACACCCGGACTGCCACCGGCGGTTGTGGCGCCAGGCGCTGGCGATGAAGCGCCCGCTGGCTGAGGGTTCTGGGAAACAGTTTCGTTCCTTTTGCACATCGAAAAGTTCAGTGCCAGCAGCAATGGGAGAATCGCAAATCGGAGCATCATAAAAGTGGTAAGGCTTTAAGCGCAGCGGCACAAAACACAAGTGATTTTATATGCAATTGGGAGAAACAGATGAACGGTGAACGCAGTGCCGCGGTCTCACTTGAGCTTTGGGAGAAACTTTTTGTAGACCGCGTGTTTTTTGGTATTAAGTCACAATGGCGCGCCTCGTAAATCGGATTGTTACGCTTGGATTTGTCGCTGCACTAGCTGCCTGCACAACTACGCGTGGTCCGGGTGTGAAAAACACGAGCAAGACTTTTTCTACCGTGGTCGTGGACGCGGGACACGGAGGCAAAGATAGCGGTGCCTATCGCCGCTACGGGCCCCCAGAGAAAATGATTGCTCTCGATGTAGCCCAGCGTCTCAACCGCAAACTGCGCGAATCACAGTTGAAAACCGTGATGACACGCAACTCGGATGTCTTTATTGAATTGAACGATCGTGTGGCTATCGAGAATGCGCAGAAAGATGCAATCTTCGTCAGCATACACTTCAACGATTCGCGCAGGCGCAAGATTCGCGGATTCGAAACGTACTATCATTCGGGCGTCTCATTCGATCTTGCGAACCAGATCCAGGCAAAACTGATGACCATCCCAAATTCCGCAAATGGCGGCGTGCACACAGCAAATTTTCGCGTGCTACGCCTGGCAAGCTGTCCCGCGGTGCTGGTGGAATGCGGATATTTGAGCAATCGCTCCGAGGGTAACAAGACGCGCGATTGGGAATATCGAGAACTACTCGCGGACAGAATTGCGGAAGCGATTGTCGAGCAACGCTTCGGCTCCGGTGTTTATCGCGCGTCGACTCAGGTGGCTGCGCAACCGCAACCCCAGGCGGAATCTTCCAGCGGAGGCACGGCAGTGCCACCGCCCGCTACGCGTCGCTAAAATTCTTTGCCGCGTTCTTCGTGCCCGATTGCAGCGAGCACGATCAACGCTAAAAAAATCACGAACGTAAAAAGGGCGAGCGCTTTTGCGTAATCCGGATGCCCACTCGCGTCGCGAAAATGATTGGCCAACTGGGCTTCCACAACGGCTGTATTGGCGGCGAATAGATTTCCAAGTTGGTAGGCAAACCCAGGGAAAGTTCCGCGCACTGCGCCTGGTGAAAGCTCATTGAGGTGCACCGGCACAATGCCCCACGCGCCTTGCACCATGAATTGCATGGCGAATCCGCCGATCACTAGAAGAGTGAAACCGGGCGAAAAAACCCACAGAGGAATCAACACAGTGCCGAACGCAGCGCACAAAATAATCGAGCGACGACGGCCCGACTTTTGCGAGAGATGGCCGACTACCGTTCCACCGCAAATGGCGCCGAAAGCATAGATGATCCCGGTAGCCGCCTTTTGTGTGACCCCATAGTGGCGTTGTTCGCCGAGAAAAGTTTGATACATGTCCTGGGTCCCGTGCGACATCGCGTTGAACGCGGTCATTAAGAGGATCACGTAAAGAAAAAGCGCCCAGTGGCGTTTGAGCACAATCAGCGCGTCGCTCCAGAAATCGCTTGAACCGCGCTGCTGGCGCAGCCAGACCGGTGATTCAGGAACGCGCGCCCGGATGTAGAGCACAAGAAGCGCGGGGAGCGCGCCTGCGACGAAGAGACCGCGCCACCCGAAGATCGGAAATACGATCCAATAAACAACTGCCGCCAGCAGGTAACCGAACGCGTATCCCTGCTGCAAAATTCCCGAAAACAATCCGCGCGCGGCCGTTGGCAGAGTTTCCATCGCCAAGGACGCACCGAGTCCCCATTCGCCGCCCATGCCGATCCCGTAAAGCGCACGAAAAATCAGTAACCAGGTGTAATTCGGTGAAAACGCGGTGAGCAATTCCATCAGCGAATAAAAAACAATGTCGATCATAAGCGGGATGCGCCGCCCGAATCGGTCGCCGAGCAAACCGAAGATGAACGCGCCCACTGGGCGCATCGCCAGCGTGAGTGTGATGGCGTAACTGAGATCGGCGATGCTCGTGCCGAAATCGTGCGCCATCGGCACGATCACGAATGTGAGCAGGAAAAAATCGAACGCGTCCAGCGCCCAGCCGAGGAAACAGGCGAGGAACGTATTGCGTTGATTGCGGTCGAGCAGTTTGAAGAGCCGGATCGCCTCCACGGCTTGATTAAAATAATTTCAGCAACCACGAATCAACACGAATAGACACGAATTCAGGAATCTAAGGCGAACCTGTAGCCACGCGACTGCGGCGCGTTGTAGCGGTGCTTGTGTCAAGCACCGAAGCCAAACGATCAGGCGTTTGCCACAAACGCCTCTACAACATTTACACAAAGACAAAGCGCCGAGAGGATTTTCACCTCCCGGCGCTCATTCTCTAAAAGCTTATTTCTTTCGGGACAAAGCGGATTATTCCGGGCAAGTCTCCGGAATAGGGCACTCAGGATCGTTGCACCCGTTGACCATAACCGTGCCGCCGCCACCACTAGTCACGTCGACTGTCTGGTTAGCCACAGCCGAGTTGCCTTTGACCGTCCCCGGTCACATGCACGCGGTATTCGCCGGCCTGTGTGATGCCAAGGAAACTCTACGTAGAACGGCGCCGTGTCGCTGTAGTTGCACAGACTATGGTCGTTGCCCGCGAAGTTATCCGGCGAGCCATTTAAACCACTCAAGATGTTGTCCGTATAATCGGGGGCCAAGTAGGCGGGGCCGACGGGCATGCCAGGGCCACTCGAATGCAGGTAGTGGTAGATCGACGGGGAGTTGCCTCCAGCGCCAGCGTTTGCATCGTAGATAAAGAAAAAGTTACCGATTCCGGGTAGGGGAAACTCCGTGATTTCTAAGGTGGGACTCCCGTAGGGATTTTGCTCTACTCCCCTACTCCGCCGACGAATTAATCACGGATGAGCCCGCCAAGATGCGGCACATTGTAGCTGTGGCCACGCGGCAGTGGCGCCTTCCAGCAAACGTCGCACAGTTCCGTGGCTACAATGTCACGCTTGCGGTTGGGAGTTTTCCTCCACAAACTTAATGGCGCGCTCAACTACCTGCTCGCCGGAATTCAGGCCGCATTTGCGTTTAATATTTTCGCGGTGGGTCTCGATCGTTTTCATCCTCAGCCTCAACGAGTGGGCAATCTTCTTTGTGTCCAGCCCCGAACCGATCAACAGAAAAACATGCATCTCGCGGTGAGACAGGTTGTCGACGACCGGCAGATTTCCTGAAACGCGGTTTTGCTCCGAGGTTCCCAGCGATTTTTGGAACGCGCGCATGGCTAAATCCCGGCTGACATAAATCTGGCCGCGCAAAACATCGCGGATGGCGGTCAGCAGCTCTTCCTTGCCTGCCGTCTTCAGCAGATAGCCATTTGCGCCTGCGCGCAGCGCCCACTCGGCAAAAATGCTTTCCTTAAACGCGGAGTAAACCAGGATCAGCAGCCCGGGCTTTTCCGCCTTGAGCGCTTTGACAAATTCCAAACTGTCGCCGATGCCCAGCCGTACTGCAGTCAACAGCAGATGAGGCTTGCATTCGGCGATTTTGCTCAGCGCGTCCGGTATGCTGTCCGCTTCACCGCAGACAATCATGTCTGGCTGTGAATTGAGATAAGCGCTGATCCCGTAGCGAAACAGCGGTTGCTCTTCCAAGACCAGGATTCGCGTCTTTGCGGGGGTTTTTGCTGAACCAGCCATGCGTGTTGCGTGTGCGCTGTTTTGGTTCTTGATATCAGTATCCGTCCGAGGACCGTTTGAAATGTTCATCGTTACAGTGATTCGCCGGATCTATTGTTAACTGATAGCAAGTATGCTGTATAGGACTTTAATCGTACGCTTCGTTTAAACGTTGACAGCCGAGACGGCGGCCAGCATAACCCCACCAACAAATAACGAAGCATACGCGCTCTACTGCGGCTCGCCCAAGCTCGCTGCAAGGATCGAACGAGCTCTCGTTCAACCCAATCAGAAGGAAAAATCATCATGAAATCATTCACTGTTATTATCGCTATCACATTATTTGGCCTGTTGCCTCTCACATTAGTTCAGGGCCAAACCTCGCCAAAGCCCGCAGGAAATGAAAAGAGTGCCGCCGCAGCCGGGGCTGGTAAACGAACAGACGTTTATCATGTGCACTTGACTAAGGCCGCTCTCGGTAAAGCTGTTCAGTTGGGCGACTGGCTGAAGACGCCGGATCAAAATAATCCGATGCCTGATCATTTCATTGTCCTTCGTCATCAAGATGGCGACGCATGGGATTACGTGGTCATTACGCATCTCGGACCAAAAGCAACTGTGGAAGCAGCGGGGACAGCAGTGCCTCCGGACAAACGTGACCTAAGCGCATGGCACACCGATACGTTTGTCAATGGTCCTTCATGGGACGAGTTCACGCGCGCCATGGGCATTGACAAGGACTCAGCGTCCAAGACCTCGGGCTCGGTTTATTCGGTCTCCTATTATCGGCCTGCTCCCGGTCATCGTGAGCAATTGGAAAAGATGCTCGGCGAAATCCCAAGCGCGCCAAACGACACGACTGCTGGCAACGTCTTGATGCAGCACCTCGAAGGCGGGCCTTGGACGTTTTTGACTCTCGCCCGCTACAATTCGTGGGACGACTTTGCCACGGGTGAAAAGAACAGCGTTGCCCAGACAACCAAGAAGGATAGTCCCTGGTTTCGTTTGCGTGATCACACCGATTTTCATACCGACACGCTGACCGACCGGATCGCGCCGTAAGCGGTGATATCATTGTAGGGCGTTTTTGCAAAACGCCGATTCTTGAGGAGCGACTCGCCAGACAAGGCAAGGCGTTTCTGGAAGATCTGCGCAGGCGAAATCGCAAATCGTTGTAGCCACGGCGCACTGTCGCTGTGTTTGGGAACCGGTATCAAACGCCTCGACAGGACGAGTTGCGGGGCCCGCCGCAACATTCCGATGCTTACGCCGATTACGAACACGAGCAGTAGCACGAGTAGGAGTTCTAACACATCTACGCATCATGATGCGTCAATTTGTTTCTTGATTCACTAGGAAAACGCCTTTTAGTTCCCGACAATCATGGCAACAAACGGACTCCATCCTCTGGAAGCGCTGTTACGTGAACGAATTGTCGTGCTCGATGGCGCCATGGGCACCATGATCCAGCGCTACAAATTGTCCGAGGAGGATTATCGCGGAAAACGGTTCCTCGATTGGAAGGGCAAAGACCTCAAAGGTAGTCTGGAACTGCTCAATTTAACACGGCCGCAAGTCGTCGAAGAAATTCACGCGGCTTATCTGGACGCGGGTGCCGATGTCATCGAAACGAACACCTTTAGCGGAACAACCATCGGCTTGCACGATTTCCTCTTTCAAGGCGAACCCAGAGGTGGTCGCAAAGATCAGGAATTCTTTCAGCGCGTGGTGGACGATGCCGATCTCCGCGCGCTCGTCCATGAAATTAATGTTGAAGCGGCCAGGATCGCGCGCCAAGCGGCGGATCGCATCTCGAGTGAAACCGGGCAGCAGCGATTTGTTGGCGGATCAATGGGACCTCTTCCTGTTGCTGCTTCCATTTCACCCGACGTAAACGATCCGGCGTTTCGCGCGGTCTCGTTCGATCAACTTCGCCAAACTTATTTCGACGAAGCGAAAGCGCTGCTCGAAGGCGGTGTCGATCTTCTCATTGTCGAAACCATTTTCGACACGCTCAACGGAAAGGCTGCGTTGTTCGCGATCACTGATGCATTGGAAAAAACAGGACGCAACGTGCCGTTGATGATCTCGGGCACTGTGATCGACAAGTCCGGGCGGAACTTGAGCGGGCAAACGGTTGAAGCGTTGCTCATATCGATCGCGCATGCGCAACCGCTCATCCTCGGTTTGAATTGCTCGCTGGGTCCGGATGAAATGGAACCGTTTATCGAAGAGCTGGCGCGCATTTCGCCGTACTACATGAGCGCGTATCCGAACGCGGGTCTGCCGGACGCGCTGTCTCCGACCGGTTTTCCAGAAACCGCCGAAACATTTGCACCCAAGGTCGCGAAGTGGGCAGAGAACGGCTGGCTCAACGTTGTTGGCGGCTGTTGCGGCACAACACCGGATCATATCCGCGCGCTGGCAAAACTGGTGCGTCAATTTTCGCCCCGCGTCGTAGGAACCACAATCACCGTCACATGATTCTGCGACTTTCCGGGCTCGAACCGTTGAACATTACGCCGGAATTCGGCTTCGCCGTTATCGGCGAACGCACCAACATCACAGGATCGCCGAAGTTTTCGAAGCTGATTCTGGCAGGCGATTTCGACGCGGCGCTGGCTGTGGCCCGTCAACAGGTACAGGGCGGCGCGAACCGTAATCGACAGCTCAAAATGGAGTGTCATCGAAGCCGGACTCAAATGCGTGCAGGGAAAAGTGGTGGTGAACTCCATTAGCTTAAAAAACGGCGAAGAGGAATTTGTCCGGCAGGCGCGATTGATCAGGCGATATGGCGCGGCCACCATCGTGATGGCATTCGATGAACAAGGGCAGGCCGACAACTTCCAGCGAAAAGTCGACGTCTGTTCGCGGGCTTACGATGTGTTGACCAAGCACGCGGATTTCCCGGCGAACGATATTATCTTTGATCCAAACATTCTGACGATCGCCACGGGCCTGGAAGAACATCGCAATTACGCGGTGGATTTCCTTGAAGCGACGCGCTGGATCAAAAAGAATCTCCCGGGGGCGCGTGTTAGTGGCGGAG
>WNFO01001296.1_pt1 | contig 28816 bp, 20 predicted proteins | sample 5400251 | NCBI WGS metagenome assembly WNFO01 (sample SAMN13153354, study PRJNA577476) | soil metagenome | isolation source: 100 cm saprolite under Madrone tree | place: USA:California | collected 2016-06-14
CCAGCCCGCTAAGAGGCTCGATATCGGTGAGTCGCAGCTTGAGCGTGACCGACTGGCCGCGGTCAAGCTGCAAAGTGTGGTACGCGGCCATCTTCGTTCCGGTCTGCTCAGGATTGACTGCGGCCTTGTTGCCATGAATCACATATTCGTGGAAAGCGTCTTTCACGTAGGGTGAGCGATTTCTTGCCTTGAAGAGACGCGCATGATTCGTTTCATTTTCCGTGAAAAGCAACTCGGGTTCACCGCCGCACAGCAGCCAGCGCTTGCCGTACTGCCAATGTTGCAATTCCACGCACTCGTTTCCAGGTAGGAAGGTTGCCTTTCGCGCCACCGGGCGACGAAGGTCGCTGCCCCAGGACCACGTGTTTCGAAACCAGAATTGCGGCAGCAGGTGCAATGCAGCGGATTCCGGCCCGCGATTCACGGCTGTGATTCGGATGAGAATGTCCTCGACCTCGGCTTTGGCGTATTCGACGAAAAGGTCGAAGTAACGGTTCTCGCGAAAAACGCCGGTATCGAGCAATTCGAATTCCGGCTGGGTCCGCCCGCGGCGCTGGTTCTCTTCAAGCAGAGTCTCATACGGAAACTCGGCTTGCGGATATTTGTACAACATGCGCATGTAGCTGTGCGTGGGCGTTGAATCGAGGTAGAAGTAATACTCCTTCACGTCCTCGCCGTGATTGCCCTGATTTCCCGTGAGGCCGAAGAGCCGCTCTTTCAAGATGGAGTCGCGCCCATTCCATAACGCCAGCCCGAAACACATCATCTGGTGACGGTCGCTGATCCCGCCGATGCCGTCTTCGCCCCAGCGGTAGGCGCGAGAGCGCGCGTGGTTGTGCGGAAAATATTCCCAGGCTGTGCCGCCTGGGCTGTAATCCTCCCGGACCGTCCCCCACTGCCGCTCGGAAAGATAAGGCCCCCAGCGCTTCCAATGTTTCTTGCGGATGCGCGCTTCTTCGAGCCGGCGGTCTTCAGTTGTCGGGATTCGTGGCATCGGCGGATGGCCCTCGGCAAAATGTTTCAGGCTATGGTCGCACTCTCTCCCGGAGAAGAGCAGCGTTGCGTCCGGAACGCATACTTGATCCTGCAAGCCTCGCATGTACAGATTGCTACTCTGCATGGGATGCGGGGAATTTCATTTTGGCTCAATATCATTACAAGAAGATTTCTATCAACAAGTCTTTTACCCCTGTCAATTTCGGGGCGAGAGCGCGAGATCAAGTTATGCACGGCTACGAACCGAATCGCCAACGAACAGGCCTTCGGACCGGCGCTGGGCCGCGGAGGTCATAAATACAAGGAAGCGGTGTCGGCCGAAGAGCGTGCCAATTCCGTGATGCAATCAGCTGAGCCTTGCACTACGAATCGGCGATGGTAGAGCAACAGGGCGCGCAGTCCGGCGAGTTCCTCCCCTCCTCCAGCCCTTCCCGGGCCGCCGTGCAAGCAACTAGGCACGACATTGCCGTGACCAGTGTGCTGGGCCCCCACGGCTGAATTGACAGCCAGGATTCTCCCATGCAGATCGCCAATTCCAAGAATTGTTTGGTGCGTGAAGTTCGCATCGTTGGAAAAAACCGAGGCGACGAGCGAACCCAAGCCGCGGCGCGTGATGGCGATGAGATCCTCCAGACGGTCATAAGCTACTAGCGTCGCTACCGGCCCGAAAACCTCCACATCGTGAACATATTTTGCATCGAGTCCACTCTTGCAAGACAAAAGCGCCGGTTGCACAAAGGCTGATTTTCGCGCATCAGCGTCCAGCGGCTGGAAATCCTTGTCACCGCCGAAAAGGACTTCACATTCTTCTTTCAGCTTCGCTAGTCCATCCATGCAGGAAGACTGCTGCGTTTTGTTCACGACTGGCCCGACCTTCGCCTCAGGATTACGTGGATTACCGACTTTTATGGAACTCAAGCGTGCCGTGATGGCATCGCCAAAGGCTTTGAACTGCTGGCGCGGAACCATGACACGCCGAATGGCCGTGCATTTCTGGCCGGCCTTTAGCGTCATCTCGCGGACAACTTCCTTTACAAGGAGGTCGAACAGATCCGTGCCGGGAGCGCAATCGGGCCCAAGAATGGCGGAGTTGATGCTGTCCGCCTCAATGTTCAGGCGAACGGAACGGCGCAGGACGTTCTCATGGGATCGAATGCGCGCTGCGGTATCACCTGAGCCGGTAAAGGAAACGATGTCCTCTTCGCGAACGTGGTCCAACAAATCACGGGCGGAGCCACAGACGATAGAGATTGCTCCAGGCGGCAAGATGCCTCCCTTCATGATATCTTCCACCATGCGGTGCGTCAGCCAAGCCGTGGGGGAAGCCGGCTTCACTAGGACGGGAACGCCAGACAGCAGCGCGGGCGCAGCTTTTTCGCAGAGACCCCAAGCCGGAAAGTTGAATGCATTGATGAAAACGGCCGCGCCCTTTGTGGGCGTCAGAAAGTGCTGCCCCGCAAATACGTTGCTCTTCGACAGCGAAACCACGGCACCTTCCTTCAACATCGTTCCATCCACCAGTGCCCGGCCGATTTTCGCGTAGTACTTCATGGTGTAAATTGCACCGTCCACATCGAACGAGGCATCGGCCTGGTTTGCTCCCAGGTTCAAAAGTGAGATCCGAAAATATTCGTCGCGATTTGCGGCCAGGGCCTCGGCGATCTTACCTAGCATTTCAGCACGTTGGACATAAGTGAACTGACGGAGCGCGGGTCCGCCGTGAGCGCGTGCAAACGCGAGAGCGGCTGCGAGATCCATGCCCTGCGAAGATATTCTCGCCAGCTCTTCTCCAGTGACTGGATCAATGAGGGGTTCTCCGGGGCCAGCGCCTTCAACCCATCGACCATTCACGTAGTTAGGCAGCTTCATTGGAAAGCCTCCATTAAGTTCACGATCTAAGCCACGAGAACAGGCACTCAAGAGTGAAAGCCAAAATGCAGAGGCCGATAGGAGAGCTCAGAAGAATAGTGCATGTTCAGGTCAATTTAAACCGTGTTCTTACATCGATATGTCTAGTATCAGTGATCTTTGTAACATTATGATTATACACGTGTTGAAAGAACAATTTCACACGCCAAAATGAAGGCTGGGGACGAAAGCCTCTCAACTGCCTTGACGCCACCACACCTGTATGTATTATAATGCATGTCGATTTGTGACCCATGAACACTCCTCTAAGCCCGGACTCCAAGGTTGTGAGTCTACACCGGACGACGTCGATTCCCGATGGAGATTTCCTTCTCTTCCTGGGCAAGCGAGTTCGTCAACTGCGCAACCTCCGCGGTATGACGCGCAAGATAGTGGCGCGAGAATCGGACGTCTCGGAGCGTCATCTCGCGCAGCTCGAAGCAGGAGAAGGAAACGTCTCGATCGTGTTGCTGCGCAGGATTGCCGCGGCCCTCCATGTTTCGCTTGAAGAGTTATTCGCCCCCGAAGTGGCACAGCCCGCCGAAAAGCAGATGATCCAGCGATTCCTCGAACGCCTCCCCAATCATCGCCTCGAAGATGTGGTCTTTCGCCTGATGCGCGACTTCAGCCCGGGGGAAAGGGTGCGCCGCAAGCGTATCGCCCTAATTGGGCTGCGCGGAGCTGGCAAATCTACTTTGGGGTCGAAGCTGGCGCCGGAGTTGCGCGTCCCTTTCATCGAGCTGGATGGCGAAATCGAGAAGCAAACGGGAATGCCCCTCGGGGAAATATTTTCTCTCTATGGGCAATCCGGGTATCGAGCGATTGAGCAGCGTACTCTCGCGAAAGTCCTCGGTGAATATGAATCCGCAGTGCTATCGGTGGGCGGAGGAATGGTTTCTGAAAAAGAAACATTTGACTACCTCCTCACGCATTGCTACACGATTTGGATCAAAGCTCAGCCGGAGGAGCACATGTCGCGCGTGCTTGAGCAAGGAGATTTTCGCGCGATGGCCGGGAACGACCAGGCAATGGAAGACTTGCGGAGGATACTAGAAGCGCGGGAACCACTCTACCGGCAGGCGGACATTGAGCTAGACACTTCCGGCAGTTCCGTGGAAGAAAGCTTTTCTAGATTGAAAACAGCGTTGCAGGCGAATTTGCAGTAGGAGGATCACGTGGACTTTGTCGCGACTCAAGAATCTCAGGCGCAGCATGAGACGGTCGATTTTCAAACCGATCCTTCGCGATACAAGCATTGGCGTCTCGCGTTTGACGGCCCGGTGGCGACCTTGACGATGGACGTTGCCGAAGACGGCGGAATCCGCCCGGGCTACAAATTGAAATTGAATTCCTATGATCTCGGCGTGGACATCGAGCTGCACGACGCCTTGCAGCGCATTCGATTTGAGCATCCGGAGATTCGTGCGGTCGTCATCACCAGTGCGAAGAACCGGATTTTTTGCTCTGGCGCCAACATTTATATGCTGGGGCTGTCTTCGCACGCGTGGAAAGTGAATTTTTGCAAATTTACGAATGAAACCCGGAACGGCATCGAAGACGCCAGCGCGCATTCCGGACTGAAGTTTATAGCCGCCTGCAATGGAACTACCGCCGGAGGCGGTTACGAACTGGCGCTGGCATGCGATGAGATTATTCTTGTGGACGACCGCTCATCGGCGGTCAGTCTGCCAGAGTTGCCGTTGCTTGGCGTTTTGCCAGGAACGGGAGGATTGACACGGGTGACGGACAAGCGTAAGGTGCGCCGCGACCATGCCGACATGTTCTGCACGAATTCGGACGGCGTTCGTGGTCAGCGTGCAAAGGAGTGGCGGCTCGTCGACGACGCCGTCAAGCCGCAGCAGTTTGCGGACCATCTCAAACAGCGCGCGCTAAAGCTTGCCGCACAAAGCGATCGCCCTGCAGGAGCAAAGGGTGTGGCTTTGACGCCACTGAAACGCACAATCGATGAAGCCGGATTGCACTACGGATACGTCGATGTGCAATGCAATCGGGAAGCACGCACGGCAACCATTACGGTGCGCGCGCCAGAGTCCGTTACCGGGGATACTCTCGAAAAGGTTATTGCAGCGGGCGCGAATTGGTGGCCGCTGCAAATGGCGCGTGAACTGGATGATGCCATTCTGACTTTACGTGCCGGCGAACTGGATTTGGGGCTTTGGATTCTCAAGACCACGGGAAATGCGGACGCAGTTCTCGCCGTCGACGAATTCATCCTGAATCACCAGCAGAATTGGTTCGTTCGCGAGGTGCTGGGAATGATGCGCCGGACCTTTGCGCGCATCGATCTCACCTCGCGTTCCATCTACGCAATCGTTGAACCAGGGTCTTGCTTTGCCGGCACATTGCTGGAGTTGGCGCTCGCAGCCGACCGGGTCTATATGCATGACGCGCGGGAAGGCGAAAACGCCCCCAACATGACTCTTTCGAACATGAATTTCGGGCCACTGCCAATGGTGAACAAACTCTCTCGGCTGGCAGCACGATTCTACAGCGATGAAGCGCAGATAGAGGAATTGCGCGGCGCAATTGGAAAGAAACTCTCCGCGCGCGAGGCGCTCGACGCCGGCATGGTTACCGCTGCGCCCGATGATCTCGATTGGGAAGACGAAATCCGCCAAGCCATCGAATCGCGTGCGGCGCAATCGCCGGATGCTCTAACGGGACTCGAAGCAAATCTGCGGTTCGGACCGGCGGAAACCCTGGAGACACGGATTTTCGGCCGGCTGTCGGCCTGGCAAAACTGGATATTCAACCGCCCGAACGCCGTCGGCGCGAACGGAGCGCTGAAGGTATATGGGACGGGAGCACCGGTGAAGTTCAATTGGGAAAGAGTGTGATGAACGGTTTTGAGTCTGGAGTCTTGGGGGAATCGCGATGATTAACTACACGGAAAAAATCCCAAACAACGTCGATTTGGGCAGAGACCGTGTCCTGCAGCGCGCGCTCGAGCATTGGCAGCCCGCCTACATGGGCTGGTGGTACGACATGGGCCCGAACGAGAGCCACGACTATGACGTGTACCTCCGAACAGCTATCAGCGTGGAGCCCGACGGCTGGGCACAGTTCGGCTACGTGAAGATGCCCGAATATCGCTGGGGCATTTTCCTGCAGCCGCGTGATGAGAAGCGCGAAGTGAATTTCGGAATTCACAGAGGACAGGCGGCCTGGCAAGAGGTGCCTGGCGAATACCGCTCGACCTTGCGCAGGGTGATCGTTACGCAAGGTGATACGGAGCCCGCTTCCGTGGAACAGCAACGCATGTTGGGGGCCTCTTGGCCCTCGATGTATGACTTGCGGAACATTTTCCAGGTAAACGTCGAAGAGGGGCGCCACCTGTGGGCCATGGTGTACCTGTTGCATCGCTACTTTGGCCGCGATGGCCGCGAGGAAGCCGAATCTTTGCTCGCGCGGCGATCGGGAGACGCGGATAATCCGCGCATTCTCGGCGCATTCAACGAGCCGACGCCGGACTGGCTGGCTTTTTATATGTTTACCTTTTTCACCGACCGTGACGGCAAGTTCCAGCTTTGCGCTCTGGCAGAGTCCGGTTTTGATCCGCTGGCACGCACTTGCCGCTTCATGCTCACTGAGGAAGCCCACCACATGTTTGTCGGCGAAACCGGAGTCGGCCGTATCATTCAGCGGACTTGCGAAGTAATGAAGGAACACCAGGTGGAGGATCCCTCCGACGTGCGTGCGCTGGGAGTCATCGATCTGCCGACCATTCAGAGATACCTGAGTGTTCACTACAGTGTGACTCTTGATCTTTACGGGTCTGACGTTTCTTCGAATGCCGCGAACTATTTCACCAGCGGCCTGAAAGGACGTTTTCGCGAAACCAAGCTGGACGACGATCACGTGCTCACGGATGCGGAATATCCTGTGTCCGAAGTTACAGGCGGAAAAATCATCACGAAAAACGTGCCCGCCTTGACGGCGTTGAACGAACGCCTGCGCGATGACTACATCGAAGAGATTGCCGATGGGGTTGGCCGCTGGCAGCGGATTATCGATAATGCGGGCGTTCGCTTCCGGTTGACCCTGCCACACAAAGGCTTTCACCGGGCAATTGGCAATTTTGCGGGACACTTTATAAGCCCTGATGGAGAAGCCTTGAGCCAAGAGGCTTGGAAGAACCACGAATCCGAATGGCTCCCGAATTCCAAAGATTATGCATACGTCCAGTCGCTAATGAGTGGGCGAGTCGTGGAGCCAGGCAAGTTTGCGAATTGGATTGCTCCGCCGGCGCGCGGGATTAACAATCAACCACTGAATTTTGAGTACGTTCGATTCAACTAAAACGCCTGAGCGAGAACGTAGGCTTCAACAAGGGCGGTGATCTCTGCAACCGATCATAGACATTCATGTCCACATCATGCCGTATCACATGATGAAACCGTCCGCCCATGAGTTGATGAAACACGGCCGCAAGGACTACGCCGATGTTGAACGCTATTGCGCCGATCCGAAAGCCTTTCTTGCATTTCTGGACACTTTGGGAGTGGAGCGCGCGGGGCTAATCAACTATGTGGCGCCAAAGATTATCGGATTCACGCCCGAAGTGAATGACTGGAGCGCTAAGTATTGCAGCGCAGCGCCGAATCGTCTGATCGCGTTTGGCGGAGTGCTGCCAGGGACGGTTGCAGATCCGGGCGCGGAAGTAGACCGTCTCGCCAAACTTGGGATTCGCGCGATTAAGATGCACCCCTCGCATCAGGTGCTTTCGCCCAACGATTACATGGACGGTAACCGGGGCCTTGCCGCGATTTACGAGCGAGCTCAGGCAAACTGCATGCCGATCATGATTCATACGGGGACTTCCATTTTTCCTGGCGCGAGAAATCTGCATGCACAACCAATGCTCTGCGACGACGTGTGCATCGACTATCCGAATCTCGTGGTCATTCTTGCCCATGGGGGGAGACCGCTGTGGATGAACGAGGCATTTTTCCTCGTGCGGCGGCACAAGAACATGTACATGGATATTTCCGGTATTCCGCCGCAGAAGTTGATGGAATATTTCCCACGAATCGAAGACGTGGCAGACAAGGTCTTGTGGGGCACGGACTGGCCCGGGCCCGGCGTCCCGGCAATCAAGGGAAACATTGAAAAGTTCGACGCTCTGCCAATTGAGGCCGCGGCCAAGCGCAAGATTTTATACGACAATGCGGCCCGGCTGTTTCCGCGGTGAGTCACCGTTCGAGCGCTCGTTTCACAATACAATCGGTCTTGTCAGGCTCTAGGCTGAACGGCTGTTCTCTTTCTGAACTATTGTTCAGAATTCTTTGACATATACCCCCCGAAAGGTGAGAATTGGCTAGTGCAGCGTATCTGCAACCTCATTTGGGTGTGGACCCGGACGATGAAGTCGAGTTACAGCCAGGCGAGTAGAAGAAACGGCCGTCTCAAACAACGGTATCTTGCAAGACGCCTGGAAATCCTGCGCGCCGCCGGGAGAGAATTTCGCGTGCGCGGATTTGCCGAGACTGGCATGCGGGATATTGCGGAAGCCGCGGCCCTTTCCCCGGCAAATCTTTACAACTACTTTCGCGGCAAACACGACATTCTCTTTTTTTGCCAGGACAATTCACTAGACCGCATGATCGCCGCGCTCGATAAAGCCCGTCGTATGAGAACCAGCGCGGCAATCAAGCTGCGCATGGTGATCGTGTCGCATTTGCGATGCGTTCTCGACGAAGTCGAGGGTTCCGCCGCGCATCTCTTGACGACCGCGCTGCCGGCTCGCCAGCAACGCTATCTGGTGGTTAAACGCGATAGGTATGAAGCGGGCGTGCGCAATCTGATCGTTGCGGGCATGCGTTCGGGTGAATTCGCGCCCTGCGACCCGGCGCTGGCAGTACGCGCCATTCTCGGCAGTCTGAACTGGAGCGTGCAGTGGTTCAGCCCTGAAGGGCCGCTAACTTCGGCAGAAATCGCAGAGAGGTTTGCGGACTATCTGATCCGAGGCCTGCTTGCCACGCTCGATGCGTTTCAGCGGTTTCCTGCCGGGAGGGAACCGAATCGCTCTCTCAACGCGCTAGCTACTCGGGAAGCGAAAGAGAACATCAATCGAGAGTTTCTTTCGCGAGGTGATTGAACGTGGCCACGCTACCCAGCGAATCGCAAAAGACCTCGCAAATACGATTCATTCTGAACGGCGAAGAGACGGACGTCTCCTTCCGACCATACAAGACTCTTCTTGAGGTCCTGCGCGAGGATCTCGGCCATACGGGCACGAAGCATGGTTGTGAACTCGGAGAATGTGGCGCTTGCGCCGTTCTTCTCGATGGCAAGCCTGTTCTTTCCTGTCTCGTGCTGGCGCTCGAGTGCAGTGGAAAGCAAGTCCTGACCGTGGAAGGTCTCGGGGAAGACGGACGCCTTCATCCGCTGCAAGACGCCTTTGCCGATCTTGGAGCCGCGCAATGCGGATATTGCACGCCGGCAATTCTGGTGACCGCGAAGGCGTTGCTGGATCAAAACCCTCATCCAACTCGCGATCAAATCCGCCAAGCGATCTCCGGCAACCTGTGCCGCTGTACCGGCTACCTTCAGATTTTCGAAGCCGTCGAAGCTGCGGTGCTGAAGATCGCGGAGCGGAAGAGCTCTGCAGCCTAATTTGCCGGGCCGGGGGTCTGTAGGCGACCAGGGAGGGTGCATGCCGAATGAAAAGGATTCGCGAATCACTCCTGTTGACTCACCAATGACCAACGGGGATGGCCTTCGCGTGATCGGTGTCCCTCGGCGCAGGGTTGATGCTCGCGCAAAAGTGACCGGCCAAACGCGTTTCGCCGACGACATTTTTCTGCCGCGCATGGCGTTCTGCAAGTTGCTGCGTTCTCCTCATCCCCACGCGCGCATCCGAAAGATCGACACCTCGCGTGCCGCCGCTCACCCGGGAGTGTATCTGGCGCTGACGGGGAAAGACGTTCCCATCCAATACGGAATCCTGCCCGTCAGCCAGGACGAGCAAGCTCTTTGTGTCGACCATGTGCGGCACGTTGGGGATCCCGTGGCTGCGGTCATTGCGCGCGAGGAGCTGACAGCCTTCGAAGCGCTCGACTTGATCGATGTCGACTACGAAATCCTGACGACCATCTCCGATCCCGAAGAAGCTCTGGCAACTCCTGAGCCGCGCATTCACGAATACGGCGAAGAGGGGAACATTCACAAGCTGGTGGCCTTGGAGTTTGGCAACGTGGAAGTAGGCTTTGCCGAAGCCGATGAAATCTTTGAAGACACTTTTTTCTTTCAGGGGAACACCCATCTTCCCATCGAGCAGCATGCTTCGGTGGCCATCAAGGATCCGGATGGAAAGCTGACTATCTGGTCCAGCACGCAAACTCCTCATTATCTCCATCGCGCACTTGCCAAAGTGCTGGAAATGCCGGCCGCGCATATTCGCGTGATCGCCACTCCCAACGGGGGGGCCTTCGGAGGAAAGAGCGACCCTTTCAATCATGAAATCGTGGTGGCCAAGGCCGCACTCTTGCTCGATCGGCCTGTCAAGATCTGTTTGACGCGTGAGGAAGTTTTTTATTGTCACCGCGGGCGGCATCCGGTCCTGATGAAATTCAAAACTGGTGTGAAAAAGGACGGTGCGATTACCGGAATGCATCTCCAGACGTTGATCGACGGTGGCGCGTATGGCTCGTATGGGGTCGCCAGCACGTTCTACGCTGGCGCATTGCAAACCACCACGTATCATATTCCGCGCTATCGCTATCAAGGCTGTCGCACCTTTACAAACAAACCACCCTGCGGACCCAAGCGCGGACATGGCACTCCACAACCGCGTTTCGGTCAGGAAGTCCAACTCGACAAGATCGCCGAGAGACTCAAGATTGATCCGGCGGATCTGCGGCTCCGCATCGTGGAATCCTCAAACTCCGTGACGGCAAATTTCCTCCGGCTGGGAACGGTCAATCTCGCCGAATGCATCCGCCGCGTCGCCAAGGTGTCCAATTGGAAAGAAACATTCCGCCACCTTCCGGAGGGCCACGGCGTCGGTCTGGCTTGCTCCGCTTATCTGACCGGGGCGGGCCTTCCCATTTACTGGAACAAAATGCCGCACTCGGGAGTGCAACTGAAGTTCGACCGCAGCGGCGGCGTAACGATTTTTTGCGGAGCTACAGAGATCGGACAGGGATCGGATGACGTTCTCGCGGGAATTGTTGCCGAGGTTCTGGGCATCGACACGTTTGACATTCGGCTATTCACCGGCGATACGGACCTCGGGCCGGTGGACCTGGGATCGTATTCGAGCCGCGTCACGCTGATGGCCGGAAACGCAGCATTGCAAGCCGCGGAACGCGGAAAGGCCATCCTTGCGGAAGCCGCGGCGGAAAAACTCCAAGTACCAAAGGAACGGCTGTGCTTTGCTCGGAAACGGGTGTTCGATTCCGCCGCACCGGAAAAGGGCCTCACCTTCCAGGAAGCTGTTTGCCTGGCCGAAGCTCGTTTCGGCACGATTGGCACGGTGGGCTCCTACACTCCGCCGACGTCTCCCGCGCTATACAAAGGCGGCGGTGTAGGGCCGTCTCCGACCTACTCCTATTCCGCTGCCGTCGTCCAAGTCGAAGTAAATTCAGTGACCGGCTGGGTCACCGTTAGAAAGGTCTGGATTGCGCATGATATCGGCCGCGCGCTGAACCCCACACTGGTGCGCGGTCAGGTCGAAGGCAGTGTCTACATGGGTCTCGGTGAGGCGCTCATGGAAGAGCAGGAGTTCCGGCGCCTTCCGAAAAAACTTTCTCACGCGCTCGTTCATAAATTTCCTTCAATCCTGGAATACAAGAGCCCCACCTCGCTAGACATGCCCGAGGTTGTCACCGAGCTGATCGAGGAACCTGATCCCCGCGGCCCTTTTGGAGCGAAGGAAGTCGGTCAGGGTCCGCTTCTGCCGATCATGCCCGCAGTCGCCAACGCCGTCTACGACGCTGTCGGTGTGAGGATTGATGAGATTCCCGTCACTCCAGAAAAAATCATGAAAGCCCTGGCCGAAAAGAAAGCGGGACGTGACCCGCGTTTTGGACCGACCGATTTCCCGCATATCCATTGGCCGGAAGCCTTGCGCGTTCCTCCTCCATGGGAAGGGGGCGACGGCCATGCGGTGAACGATGTTCCCGGCCGGCAAAAATCTCGCCAGGAGAAAGAGAAGGTACTCGCTTCATGATGCGGCTGCCGGTTTTCGAATTTCGCGCGCCGCGCACTCTCAAAGAAGCCGCGCGCATTTTAGACGGCGAGAGGGCCAATGCGATGCCGCTCGCGGGCGGCACGGACCTGCTTCCGAACATGAAACGGCGGCAACAGGTTCCTCGGACGCTCATGAGCCTCCGTCACATTCAGAGCTTGAGCGATATTGAATTGAGCCCTTCCGGTTTGCGGCTCGGCGCGTGCCTCACGCTCGCCGATATAGCGGGAGACCCGCGTTTTCGGAATGGCTTGACGGCGCTGGCGCAAGCGGCTTCTTTGGTGGCCACTCCGCAGATCCGCAACTTAGCGACGCTCGGTGGAAATGTCTGTCTGGATACGCGCTGCAATTACTACGACCAAAGCTATGAGTGGAGAAAGTCGATCAATTTCTGTCTGAAAAAAGACGGCACGACCTGCTGGGTTGCGCCGGGAAGTTCAAAGTGCATGGCAGTGTCCTCGACAGACACAGGTCCGGCGCTGATGGCGCTCGGGGCGCGGGTCCGTCTGGTGTCGCACTCGGGAGAGCGCGAGGTTCTTCTCTCCGATCTGTATAACAATGATGGGATCGACTACATCAAGCGCAGACCGGATGAAATTCTGGCAGAAGTATTGCTGGATTCTTTGCACGGATGGAGGAGCACCTACTGGAAACTTCGTCGCCGCGGCTCGTTCGACTTTCCCGTGCTCTCCGTCGCGGCGGCGGCGCGCCTCTCCAGAGATAAGGTGGTCGAGGAGGCGCACATTGTGGTGGGCGCGGCAGCCTGCCGACCGCTGGCCGCTCGGGAGGCGGCCAACTCGCTGCTAGGCCGCCCGTTGAATCAGCCGGCCATCGAAGAAGCCGCCGCACTCGCGGCCCGAGTTGCCAAGCCGCTGGACAACACGGATTTCGACATGACCTGGCGCAAGAGAGTTACCGCCGAATTTGTGAGCTATGCCCTGCGCGAGCTGCGCGGAGACGATGTGCGGTCCGAGCGCGAGAGCTTCACGCGCTATGCTTTCGACTGATCCCGATTTCACCATCGTTCGGCTGAAATCTGAAACAAACACTTTCACTCGCTGCCCGGCCATTTCAATTCGGATTCTCGAGGAGCACCGCAATTCCTTGCCCGCCGCCAATGCAGGCTGAGGCGATTCCATAGCGCAGTTTCGAGCGACGGAGTTCACGCGAAAGCGTAAGAGCGAGCCTGATGCCGGTTGCCGCCAGCGGATGCCCAATCGCAATCGCGCCGCCATTCACATTGAGTTTGTTGCGGTCGATCCGCAGCTCGCGCTCCACAGCGATGATCTGCGCGGCAAACGCTTCGTTGATCTCGAATCGATCGATCTGACCTAAGGTGAGCCCTGCGTCACCGATCAGCTTTCGAATCGCCGGCGCCGGCCCCATGCTCATGATCTCCGGTCGCAAGCCTACAGTGGCTACACCCGCGATACGCGCGAGCGGCTGGATTCCCTTCGATTTTGCATAAGCGCCTGATCCGACTAACGCCGCTGCCGCGCCATCCACGATTGCGGAACTGTTTCCTCCCGTCTGAAGCCCCCCAAAAGCAGGCGGTATCTTCGAGAGCACTTCGAAAGAAGAAGGACGAACGTGGGTATCCACTGTGAGACTCTCCACTCCCTTGGGCAGCTGAATGCCACGCGGCCTGTAGCCGCTGAGCTCGAACGTTTCGCTGACCAGGGGAGCGATTTCTCCCGACAGAAAACAACTCTTTTGTGCCGCGACCGCGCGCGAAAAACTCAATTCGGCAAATCGGTCCACGTCTTCGCGCGTAATCTTATACGTCCCGGCAACCGTTTCCGCGGTTTCCCCCATGGTGACGCCCGGAGCGGTATCGAGCAGCGCTTCCCACAAGAAATCCTTGAACTCCACCTGGCCCATGCGAAATCCACCGCGATGAGTAAAAGCAGCGACAGGATTGCGGCTCATGGATTCCGCACCGACGCAAAGACCGAGTTCGATCTTCTTTAGCGTGATGGCATCGGCAGCCTGGCTGATTGCTTCGATTCCCGTGCCGCACACGCGCTGCACGAGCAGCGCCGGGCGATCGATGGGAACGCCGGAGTAAAGCCCGATGTGACGCGGCAGGACGTAAGCGTCGAAGCTGGTTTGCGCCACGCTTCCGGCGGTGACGGAGCCTACATCGGGTGGGGCAATCTTGGTGCGTTCGAATAGCGCGCGCGCCACTTTGATGCCCAGGTCGATCGGCGAGACAAGACCCAACGCCCCGCAATAGTCCACAAAAGGCGTCCTGACCCCGTCCAGCAGCCAGATATCCTCGTAGGCGATGAACAGCCCACTCGTTCCCATACTCATAACGTACTTCCCTCTTGCATTTGGAGTCCGCGCGAAAGCTGGTGGCCATCCTTTTATCCCATAGCTAAACCGCGCGCCGAACCCCCTCGAAAACCTTGATCAGCTGCTTCATATCGGTCGTAATCGGAACATCACCAACGGTGGTGACGATACCAGGACGCAGATCCGAGATCCATGTTTGGATATCCAGAAGAGCGGACTTGCCGAACGCCTGTTCCGTTCGAAACGCCTCCTGCGGCAGGGCGACACAAAGGGGGATGTCGCCAGTTGCTCTTGAAACCTCCCTTTGGCGCAAGGCCATGACATCCGCAGGCGCGCATTTGACGCAATCCCAGTGCTGTCGAAAAACCAGGTCCCAGTCTAGTTGAGGACGGGGAACACCGGGGAGATGCAGCAGAGGAAGCGCTTCATAGAAGCGCACGACATTGATTGTGGGCGCGAGCAGATTCGCCCAGGTATCGCAGCTCTCCACGGAGAGAGCTGGCACAATTTCTTCCTGGACGATGATCATTTCCGCTCCGGCCTCCAAGAATGCGGAGGCCATCTGCGTTACGACAGAAGCCGCCAATTCCTGCGCGGCGTCGGATAAGTCCTCGCTCCGCAAAGTTTCTTTGCGCTCCAGCTGGGTGATCCGCGTTGCGAGAGTCAACGGACCGGTAACGCCAGCCATGAGCAGGAAATCACGGTTCGGGAGTGCCTTCATCCTTCGGATCACTTCGACGGCGACCGGCACCCGCCCTTTTTTGGCCGCTTCTTCAGGCACGCGCAGGCCCGCTGGCAATTCTCCCGACCGCGCGGGACGAGGCCAGTGAATTGTGGGCGCTTGGTCATCCGTTATCCGTTGCAGCGTTGCCCCCAGGGCTTCTACCTCAAGGTAGGGATCGAAGTAGCAGGCCACCCCGTCGGAGCGCAGATGCGTTCGCATTTGTCTGAGAGCACTTGAAATCTTTGTAGGATTGCCCAGAAATGTGCCCAGTGGGACATTTTCCACTTTGGCGCCGAGAGAGAACACAATCGGCAAAAAGAGCGGTCGAGACGGGACAATCCCACTCAGCAGCCCTTTCGCCATCTGACGGGGAGTGGGACTCTGTTCCATCAGCTACGGCCTGAACACCGGTCCGGTGGCCTTGGCATCTGGCCAGGTTCCATAGAACTGCAGTGCTTCCTTCGGTGGAGTCTTTTTGTTCCACTCCTGGTGGAAACGATCGAACGATACCCCGCGCGCCAGTCGGGCATTTCTCTCTTCCAGGCGTTGTTGCTTGGTCTTCTCCACATCGATTTTGCGGCGCTCGGGTTCATAGGCTATCTTGTAAATGTTCTCGGCTGTCCAATCCGAAATGATGCTCTTTTTCAGATCCTCCATCACGGATTCAGCATCTCGTTCTAGTGGATCACCGTAGCCAGGGCCCCCACCACTGAACCCGAAGAGCAAATCACCCTCCTGATAGACCTTGGGAGTGCGCGCGACGAGCTCGTATTTCCAATCACCATGTATGGTGTTTTTCTGCAGCATATCCGGGAGATCCATGGTGAGCGGAGAATCCGCTTTTTTCATTTCGTCCAGCAGGCCGGGCTTGCGCACGCTGATTCCAGGAATCGTCGAAGAGGCATATCCCCCGAAAAGAGGCTGGCCCAGCGGCACCTTGCTTCCGTTTCCCATGCACATGGACACCATATCGCTGACTTTGTGGATCATCCACTGCTGGACAGCACCCGATCCGCCCCGATGGTGCCCGTGGCCGCAAGAGTCTTTCCAGTGCTGGGAGAGCATCACGGTCAGAGGCAATTCACTCTCAACCTGCTCCGAATCCGGAGCACGGCCAAACGCACACCAGGCGAACCCGTAGGAATCCATGCCATCGTTGGCCGCTCGCCCGCCCTGTCCCTGAGTGTTGAGAGAGAAAGAAAGGACGTCGGAAACCGCAAGTTTCCACTGCGAGAGACCCGCGCAAATCTGCGCGGTGTGCTGACTGCCCGGTGCAGCGGTCACCTGCTGCCAAAGTCCCGCGCAGGAGAAGGCCATCTTGGCAAAACTGTTGTGCGTGGCGTTGCGACACTGCATTCCGATATAGACGCAACAGCTTGTCGCCGCGGATTTGTCGGGATTGAGGATGATATTGGGCGGAAAAATGAAATCGATGGAGGCAAACGTGGAGCTGCAAATGGGCAGGTCGTGAAAAACATATTCGTACATGAAATTCGCGATGTGTCCAACCACCGCCTGCGAATGAACGTTGTAGGAAGACGGATTTTCGGGAGAAGTCCCTTCGAAATCGAAAATGAGCTTCTCGCCTTTCTTGGTCAAGGTGAGGTAGCACGCTCGCACTAGAGCCGGTGTCCAGCCGATGGCATCGTTGAAGACGACAGCGCGAAACTTCCCTTCCGGCAAAGATTTGATTTTCTGACGGGCGCCGGACTCTGCAGTTTCGAGCATCTTGCGAAGCAAACCGACGAGATACTCTTCGCCGCGCTTCTCGACCAATTCGAGCAATCGCACGCGGACTCTGTCTGCCGTGGTACACCTAGCGCGCAAGTCGGAGATAAACATCGCCGGTGCACGAAGACCATACACTGAATAAAATTCCAAAAAGTCATTCCGCAGTTGATAGTTTTCCCCGATCTTGATCGGTGGCAGGTTCAGCCCCTCTTCGAATCGTGACTTGGCGCTAACCGGCATGCCGCCAGGTTCGATCGCACCGGTTTCCGTGGTGTGCAAAGCAGCGGTCGTCCATGCCAATAGCTTGCCCTTATGGAAGACCGGCATCAGCGCCACCTGGTCCGGATTATGAATACCTCCATAGAGGGCGTCGTTGGTGTACCAGATGTCGCCCGCGTGAATCCCCGGATTTTGCGAGTAATACTTGAGAATGAATTTGATGACGATGGGCTGGATGATGGCATGCAGATAGGTGCCGCAAGCCGCGTTGATCAGATCCCCTCCCGCCGTGAAAATCGCCACCATGGAATCACCCGACACCCCAAAGTAACTTCGCGAAGACCGGATGAAAATCTCCATCGCCTCATCCAGGATATCGTTGGTGACCTGCACACCGATCTCATAGTCGCCTTGACGGAGCGTCTTCGCGCAATACTCCTCGCGGGAAGAAACTTTCGCCGGCTTCAGCCATTCCAGTTTTTCGGCTAGGGTGGGTATGGGCATGAGTCTCCTGGCTTCCCGCCGATGGCCTAACCTTCCAGAATCCCAAGACCGCGTTCGTCCACGGTGAAGGTCATCGGAGACGGCACGACCAGCGTGGTGTATTCTCCTTCGACCACCGCTGGCCCTTCGATCACATTGCCGGGACGCAAGGACTGGTACGCGTAAATCGGCGTGGTCTTAAAGGATTTTGCCTCCGGCCAGAACACCGGCCTTTCGCCCTTTCGCGCGCCGCCGGGATCGCTTCCTTCAACCTTCATCCTAGGCATTTCGACTTTCTTCGTCGGAACGATAGCCTTCAATATGAAACTCTCGATAAAAACTCCGCCTTCGGGATTCACGACGAAGGGACTGAAGGCCTCGCTGAATTCCTTTTCGAAAGCCGCACAGAGAGCGTGAACGTCTTCCACGCCATAGAGCGCCAGCAGCGGAGAGAGCGTCCGCTTCACATGAAATTGCCCTCCATAGAGCATGTCGAGTTCGAGCGCAAAAGTTGCCCCCTGAATGTCTAGCCCATCCGCCAGCAGATCCCGCTTCGCCTGTTCAATTAGATTTTCGACCGTGCCATTAAACGTAGCGAACTCCTGCGTAGGTTTCTGCGTCCCCGGCTCCAGCAAAGTAATTTTCCTCGACGCTTCATAGACATGCATGATGTCCATGGTGGAAGACCCGAAAGCACAGAAGACCGGAGAGAAATCGAAGATCACGGCTTTTTTTACGTCGCCCTTGTATCCCTCGACGTGTGTCGCACCCGCTCCGCCGCCAACGAACAAAACAAAATCTTCCGGACTGTACCCGCGCAAATGAACTTCTTTCACTATGGCGGAGGCCATATTTCCATTCACGATCTTTCGAATGACCTCCGCAGCCCGCTCGTTATCGATCCCCAGCGGCTTGGCAATCTTGTCGCGGATCGCCTGGACTGCAGCATTCTTATTCAATCGTATCCTGCCGCCAAAATAATATTCGGGGTTGATGTAGCCAAGCACCACATCCGCATCCGTAACGGTCGGTTCTTTTCCTCCACGGTTAAAGCAGGCCGGCCCCGGCATCGAGCCAGCGCTTTTCGGTCCGACCTGCAACTGATTCTGCAACAGCTTGTTGAGCCAGGCGATCGATCCCCCACCCGCCCCGATCGACAGCGTCTTGATCATGGTGATACCCACCATCCACTTATCGATGATCGGCCGAAAATCATAACTTCGCACGCTGTCCTTCACCACCAGTCCGACGTCAAAGCTGGTACCTCCCATATCCGTCATGATCACGTTCTGATAGCCAAGCGCTTTTGCGACGTGATGCGCGCCCATCAGCCCCGACACGGGACCGCTGTTAAATGTGCGGCTTGCCGTGGTACGAAATACCTCCGCAATCCCACCGGAACTCTGAATCATCAACAATGGCTTCTTGTAACCGCGCTCGCGCAGCTTATCCCACATGGCGGACAGTTCGATCTGCATGGAGCGCTGCAAGTATGCGTCGAGAATCGCCGCGAGCGTCCGCTCATATTCGCCCAGCTTGCCCACCACTTGCCCCGCAAGCACCACCGGCAGATAGCCAATGTGAAACTCCTTGTACTCGTCCCGAATGATCTCCTTCACGCGCTTTTCGTGCGCGGGATTCAGAAACCCCCAAAGCAGCGAGACCACAAATCCCCTTGCGCCACGATTCACCAAATAGCGGACCTTCGACCGCAAATCGTTTTCATCCAGAACTCGAACCACGCTGCCACGAGAGTCGATGCGCTCTTTCACGCCCACAATCATGTCGCGCGGAATCAGCGGCTCTGGTTTTTTCTGGATCGCCAGGTTCCGCCGTTCGGCCACCCGCGTTCCATCGATCCACTGGGCACCGCGACCGATCAACACCACATGGAGGGAAGTAGCTCCTCCATCTTGAGGCTGAGCGCGCTCGCGCCTTCTTCAATCACCCTCGAGAAGCAAACGGAAAGATCGTACGGCGTAGTAGGAACTTTCTTGATCAGAGTTTTCCCGCCAAAATTGAGCACCAGATCGGTAAACGTCCCGCCTACGTCGATATCAATGGAATTCATTCAGCGACCTCGAGACGCTGCGCACGAATGAACAATTCGCCCTTCCGCAGCCTCTCTTTCAAGCTGTCCAGATCAATCTCAATGTCCCAGGTGATGGGATGCCCCGGCGGAAGGTATTCCGTCTCGATCTGCGTGCCGCAACCAGGACAGTAAATCTCCACAATCCGCACCCAAAGCGGGTCCGGAGAAAAGTTGAATTCAGCTAAAACCAGCGGTGGATGAATTTCCCGCGGGTCGCGGTCATATAGCAAACAGCCCTTCTTGTAATTCTCCCGCGCGGGCCCAATTTCATACCCGCAGCGGTTACACAGCCACCGCTCCTGTTGAACATCCAAGTCAAGGTATTCGGTGACCCGGATGCGGCTCTCCTCGTCGGACGCCATCGCGTTTCCCTCGTTTCCGTCAACGTGTACTACCAAATCTCTTTTTTTTCTAACGTCTGTTCAATTTCGCGTTTCCGAATTGGTCGACCACTAGTGTCCATCCTTCCGGAACAAAATAAGTGCTGTTGGCCCCTTCGAGCACCGCGCAGCCTTCCACGCGATTCCCTGGCTGCAGCAACTCCCAGTGAAAAAGCTGCGCCTCGCCCTTCGAACTTCCCCACGCAACTTTTCTAGCCCCTTTGATCGCGTGGGTCGAATCGGTTCCCTGTAGAGGCCTTACCACAAGGGCCGGCTTGGGCATAGCTTTGCGAATTTGAACGCGAAGCAGGTCAATCACAATCAAATCAGCAGCAACACCAGTTTTTGCCTCGCACATGGCGCGAAGATTTCCGCCGTTTCCAATGGACGCCTCAGAAAGTACGATGGCCCTAGCCGTCTTGCCGGGAACAGCGACTTCGAGCTCTATCGAGTATTCGATTCCGTCCGGTTTGATCCCCTCACCGAGCAGATCTCTCAGGCTCTCCGCCTTGATCTCCTGAATCATCCAATTGAGTCCGTCCGCGGCAGCGTCCGAAATCGAACTGATCGGCGGCGTACGCTCATACACATGAGAAATGTCGGAAACGGACGATCCGAACGCGCTGAACACCGGGCCAAGCGAAAAGAAATACACCTGATCAAGTCCAACCCTCTCCGCGACGCCGCACGCAAACAGCCCACCATTTCCGCCATAGGCAAAAAGCGTGTAGCCGCCAAGATTTTGCCGCAACTCCTTACCGGCATGCACAATCAGATTCGCCACGGCGGTGAACGCTATCTCGATGACTTTCCGGCAAGCTTCCTCAATCGATATTTTCAGCGGCCCCGCCACCAGCTCCTGAATCACGCTGCGCGCTGCGTCCCATTGAATCGCTTTCGTGCCTCCAAGAAAATACTCCGGATTGATAAGCCCCGAAGCCACGAATGCATCTGTGAGGGTGGGCAGGACTCCCCCCAGGCCATAGCAAGCCGGCCCGGGAAGCGATCCCATACTCTCGGGCCCCAGCGTTATTTCTCCAGCCTTGCCGTTTTCCCGAGCCTTGACGACGCTCCCACCGCCAAGGGCCATAGAGCGCAGAAACGGAAGTGAAATCTCGACGGGAATGCCGAAAATATCCGAAGGCTTCCTTTGCACCGCCTGCGAATCTCGCAACACGCTCACTTTCGCCGTGGTGCCTCCAACATCCAGCGCAATGACGTCGCCTGTCTGGTAGACTTTGGCAAGATGCGCGCTGCCGTGAATCCCGAGAATCGGACCGGACTCAATCGTATCGATCGCCTTGGTCTTGGCAATCCCCGCAACGCCTCCGTTGATGTGGCTCACCAGAAACGTTCCGATGTAGCCGTGCTCGTGCAGATCGTCTTCTGCTTTAAAAAGCGTAGCCGCCAGCGCGCCGTGCGTGTAGGCGTTGATGATCGCGCAATAGGTTCGCGTCGCGTCGTCGGCGCTTCTTGAAATATCACTTCCGGCCAAAACGGGAACGGAGCCTAGAAAGTGGTCCGGGTACTGCTGATCAATGATGCGTTTGATTTGAATCTCCCGCTCCGGACTGCGGTGCGCGCCCTCGAGACTGACGCAGATGCGCCGCACTCCGCCTTCCAAGAGTGCGCGCACGCCGTTCATGATCTCCGATTCGCTGGTGGAATCGGCCACTCCAATCACGTCGCGTTCGGAGAGTATCCCTTTCAGCACCACACTGTGCGCATCCCGTGCGTACAGATTTTTTTCGTGACCGCGCGAAACCAGTAATCCAATCCTCGGTCCCCGGGATTCCGCGAGTACGTTGGAAGTAATCGTGGTGGACCAGCGGATAAGCTCGAGGTTCTCTAGGAAGGCGTCCACATCGGAGTAACCCAGCTGGGTAGCTCCCTCTGCGAGGCATTCGAACAGGCACACCGTCAAGTCGTGTGGCGTAGTGTCAACCTTCACGCACACCAGCTTCTTGCCATCGATGAAAATCCCGTCCGTCAACGTTCCGCCGATGTCGATATCCGCGGTCAGCACGATGGCCTCATGGCTTTGTTGTTCTGATGGCCCTGACAAATTCTTCCGCGCGAATCGTCCACCCAAAGAAATTCTCGACGTTAAAAAGGGTCGCTTCATGCAGCGTCGCCGGACCCGCTGGCATGGCGCCATCCGCGATCAAGATCGGCCAGTAATCCTGGAAATAGGCATCCCGCAGAGTGGACTCCACGCAAACGTTTGTAGCAATGCCCACGAAAAAAAGATACCGGATGCCCCGCGTCCGCAGTTGAGAATCCAGCGTCGTGCCGGCAAACCCGCTGTACCTCGTTTTAATCACCACCAGGTCCCCGGGCTCTGGGTTCAGCTCCTCCACGATGGCGAAATCCCACGTGCCTTCCGTCAGAAGTGTCCCTTTCAACTCCGGTCGGCAACGCATCAGATGTATGGCCAGTTCTTTATGCCAATTCGGAGAATTCGGCCCTCCGCTGTTGCTCAAGTCCGGTTTGTATCCCATCTGAACATAGACAATCGGGACGCTGGCCTGCCGCGCCGCGTTCACCACGGTCTTAATGGAGCTGACCACACGCGGGGCATTGGAAATGTCCACCCCGGCGAGGTCCAGCATCCCGCCCTTCGAGGCAAACGCATTCTGCATGTCCACGACAACGACCGCGCACTTCCTCAGCTCAACCTCAATCGGCCCCGGCTTGGCATCTAGCTTCAGCATTTCATTCTCTTGTCATCGAAGAAAGCTAGACCGTCCGTAGGTACCACCTGTGGCCCACCTTCATTCGTGGCTTTCTCTTTGGCTGCCTTGCCGTTCTTCTCCAGGGAAACACTGATGTTGCGGAGAACTGAAGAACTGAATCTTGTCCCAGGAGCGACCGCAGGCCGGAAGACCGGGGACAACAGGAAACACCACAACAGGTTCTAAAGCAGAAGCCTGGAGAGCAGAGTAGCTGGCCGGAGTACCGGCGACTCTGTCTGGCGAGATTAGAACGTGTACCTGAACGACAGCTGGAACTGACGCGCGTTAAATACCTTTCTCGGCTTGCCGAAGTCCGGATTGGGGAAGGGAACGCCACCAGAGCAAGTTCCGATAAACGAGAGTGGGCTGTTCTGAATTTTTTTTGAGACGGCATCGTTGTAACTGTGAGGCGCCGCGCCGCAAAAGGCAGGCGAGGTATATACGGAGTCCACCTCGTCAACGTTATCCCGGTTCATGATGTTGAAGGCGTCCGCCGCTAGCTCCAATTTATGGTGCTCGCGGAGTGAGAACGCGCGCGAAAAGCGTAGGTCAACGGTCTTCAACTTGTCCCCCCAGTAGGTATTGCGGCCGGCAAGCCCGACCCGGTCGGTAACCGGATTGGTATCGTTATTGGCGTCATGTCCGACGAAAATGGTGAAGGGGCGAGCGCCCTGAAGAGTAATGATGCCGCTGACCTCCCAATCCCTCAAGGCGATATTGGTATCCTTGGATTTTGAGGCCGCGACGGTGAAGTTCGCCAGGAAACGATGGCGAACGTCCTGGTTGGAATTCGCGCGCTCCAAAGATCGGTGGTAGAGATCTTGGGGCGTACTGACAAAGGTGGTAAAGGTTCCATCGTCCAGCGTCTTGGAGAACGTGTAGTTGGCGTTGAGCCGGAAATACTGCCCCACCTTCTCGGTGGCCGAGAGCGTCAAGCCATGGTAAACGCTGTTACCGCTGTTGTCGGTGTAGTAGAGCAGACCGACCGGGATGAGCACGCTCTGGAAGTAGCTCTTGCCGGCGGTCCAATCGGCGGGCGGCGGAGTGAAGTTGCCAAATGCATTCGATCCGCACTGATACCAGCCCGTTGTCGCGCTGGGGCTGGCCCCGCCACTCGTGTTTTCGGGGCAAACGTTCAAGTTCTCGGCACGGACTTGGTGGTGCGCGGAAACGAAAAGGTAGCCGGCGTTGACCACCAGACCGTGTCCAAGCTCGCGGTCAATCTCGAGGCTCCCCTGCTCGGCATACGGCATCTTGCTCTTGGTTTCGACAGTTCCGTCACCCACGGTGGAAAACTCCCCATTGGGGAATTTGGCAGTGGGGAAGGGATTGGTCTCGAGGGCCACAGGCGTGTAGGTCCCGTTTAATAGCAAGGCGGTGGCCGCATCCGCCGGCTCCTTGCCAAAGGGCGACGGTGGCGGAACAAATGGTAGCTGGTTCAGGGCGTACGTGGCATTGTATCCACCCTGTCGAATGCCTGGCAGGGGGTAAAAGCTGGTGCAAGGATCTGCCGGGACCAGGCAGAATTTTGTCGGCCGCTGCGGATGCGTGACGAAGAAGAACCCAATGTTGTAGCGGTCGCTGAAGAGACCGAACCCAGCGCGAATAACCGTGTGTTTGTCCGGAGAATACGCGAGGCCGACTCTCGGCTGGAAGGCCTTGTAGTAGTTGTTAACGGTATCGCCGAGCCCGGTCTCATAATCCCAGCGCACTCCATAGTTTAGGGTGAATTTGGAAGTCACGCGCCACTGGTCTTCGACGAAAAGTCCGACATAGCCGTGATTCCGGTCCGAAAAGTAGTTGGGAGTCTCGTTGGGCAGGTAGGCGTTATTCCAGGTCAGCGGCGAGGGAAAGGTTGGTGCAGTGGCCGCCGTGCCATCAACGGCAGAGTTGTCTCCCGATCCGAGGGGAGACGGCCAGAACACCACTGGTACGCCATTCAGGAAATCCGCAGGATTGGGACCCGCAAGGGCAGGGATCGGCGGCAGATTCAGCGGGGGACCATTCTGGGCACCGAGTGCAAGAGGACATGGTCCCTCACCGGGATTCGAAGGCAGGTAACTGGGGTCCCCGGGGAGGAGCGCCGGATTCCTAACATGCTCGACATAGTTGGCAAAATCCACCAGGCAATTGACCCCGGGGAGTACGATGCGCATGGGAGAGAAGCCCGGCCAGATGATGTGATTGTTGATGCGGTTGTAGTCGACGCCAAATTTAACCAGGTGCGAGCCCTTCACCCAATATAGAGAGTCGGCAAATTGCCCGCGGCTCTCATAAGTGGCATCAAAGACACCGAAGTTATGCCCCATCATGACCTCGTTCACCAGGTCCAGGTTCGGCTGTCCGGTCGCGCCAGGGAAAGTCGAGTGACGCCGCGCGTACTGCCCCAGCGCGGTGTTCACCAGGCTGGGCGTTACTTGCGAAGACAGAATGCCCACGAGAGACTGATCGCGCAAGAAGTTATGATGCCCGCTCGAGGAAGCTGCGAGACCGCCCCCATCCAGGGTGTCGCCGACCAGCACATTAAGGTTGCGCGCATCCTCGATGCTGTAGCGGAGCGAGAGGCGATTGTCCTTGTTGATCTGGTGGTCGAGTTTGAAGAAACCTCTGTCGGAATCCTGTGTCTTTAGGGTGCTTTCTTGCTCCGGAGCAATTCCAAGCAGGGCTTTCGCCTGGTTAATCAAATTGAAATTTCTGAGCAAACTCGGGGATTGGATGGCCGCTTCCCCGCGCCGCTGCCCTTCGTAATTCACAAAGAAGAAGGTCTTGTCCTTCTTGATTGGACCGCCAAGAGTGCCGCCGAACTGGTTTTGCCGGAGCGTATTCGGCACCCCATTTCCAGAGACGGGCAAGATCCCCTGTTGCAGGAGGTTATGCGCGTTGAGAGCACTGTTCTCTATATAATCGTAAAGCGAACCGTGCAGGTCGTTGGTTCCGGATTTGGTGATGATGTTGACGATGCCGCCCAAGGCGCGCCCCTGCTCGGCTCCGAAGCCGTTATTGACCACGCGAAATTCGCTGACCGCTTCCTGGGAAGGAGTCGCACGCTGGGAGCCGGTAGCGGTGTTGATGGTGTCCGCGCCATCCACGGTGACGAGATTGCTGAAGTCGCGCATGCCTCCGAAGGAGATGCGCGTGACTTCAGATTCAGTAAAGGTCGACTGGAGACTGGTGCGGCCGGTGGTGACGCCAGGAGTCAGCAGAACGAAATCGGTGAATAACCGGCCACTGATGGGCAGCGACTCAATCTGCGTGGTGCTGATCACCTGGCTGACCTCCGTCCGCGTCGGCTCTACGGGCGGCGTCTCGGTCGTCACAATCACCTTTTCCGCGCTCGATGCGACTTTCACGGTGACATCAATGGTGGCGGCTTGTCCGACGGTCAGAACGATACCCGTCTGGGTCGACTTCGCAAAGCCGGAGGCTTCGGTCGTTAATTCGTATCGTCCGGGGGGAAGGCTGGCGAGGACATACAATCCGTTTTCATTCGAAACGGCCGTGTAGGTGCGATTCGTTTCCGTCTCTCGCGCCGTGATGGTAGCTTTCGCGACCGTGCCTCCGCTCTCGTCTCGTACCGACCCGTTCAGCTGCGCCACGCTGGCGCCGACTTGCGAGAAGGATGGTTTCGCCAGAGCGGCGAAAATTGCCACCCCCAGGACGGTCAATAAACATAGACGTCGCCTCATGATTCACCCCTTAGAGAAACGCTTCGAATCGACAATTCCTGGAAACAAAATTTCAGCTACACCCCAACTGACGAGCAGGTCTAACGCCACCGCCGCCAGCTTGTCAAGCCTTTAATCGAGCAATTGTGCGAATATCGGTCAACGTTTCTCTTGCTCCAGTCGTACCCCTTCGAACCCGTTCCAGAATTTACCCTCCACAAAACAAAGCTGCATTCGAAGTCCTGCGCCGCACACAACCATCGCTGGTATCCGCTAGACTGTGGCGGCTTGCCGGAAGACCACGGATTTCACCGCTGACACAATTTTCTCTTCGTTGGGGAGCACATAATTTTCCAGCGGTTCGCTGAATGGAATCGAAGTATCCAAGGCCGTCACCAATTTGATGGGTGCCTTTAGCGCCTTGCTTCCGTGCTCGGCGATCTCTGCGGCGATGATTGCGGCTGCGGAAGCATGGCGCGTCGCCTGGTCCACCAGCACGAGCCGGCCGGTCTTATGAACTGAATTTATGATCGTTTTAATATCCAATGGGGCCAGCGTCCGCGGATCGATCACTTCAGCGTTGATTCCCTGCCGCGACAGCACTTCCGCCGCCGCCAGGGATTTTTTCACCATCCATCCGGTGGCCACGATGGTGACGTCGGAGCCCTCGCGCTTCACGTCCGCGACGCCGAACGGAATCACATGCTCGCCTTCCGGCACCGCCCCCTTATCAAGCGTCAGCATGTAGTGGTGCAAATACACCACGGGATTGTCGTCGCGAATCGCCGCGGCCATTAATCCTTTGGCGTCCGCAGCGGTCGAGGGCAGCGCAATCTTCAAGCCGGGAATTCCCATCATGGTGTGATAGATGCAATTGGAATGCTGTCCTGCCCATCCGGCCGCGAAGCCATAGCCCGCTTTGAAAACAAGCGGCACTTTGACTTGCCCGCCCGACATGTAGCGCAGCCGCGGCGCTTCGTTGATCAACTGGTCGAAAGCCACGAGCATGAACTCGCTCATCCATAGCTCGACGATCGGACGAAGTCCGGTGATCGCTGCTCCGACGGCGACTCCCATCTCCGCAGTTTCTGAAATGGGCGCAATACGGACGCGTTTCTTGCCGAACTTTCTCAGCATGGGATCGCGCTCAGTCATGGCCAGATTCTGGCCGTACAAAACCACGCTTGAATCGCGCTGCATTTCTTCGGTCATGGCCGCGCCGATCGCTTCGCCGTACATCATTTCACGCGCCATAGCTCCTCCTGGTTATGCGTACACGTACTTGACCGCTTCTGCGGGTGTCGGATGCGGGCTGGCCAGGGCGAATTGCACAGCGTCTTCCATTTCTGCTTGGGCTTCGGATTCAATCCGCCTCGCATCCGCGATACGCAACACGCCCTTTCGCATGAGGACCGCGCGAAAACGAGGAATTGGGTCTTTCCTCTTGGCAGCCGCGTATTCCGCTTTTCTTCCGTACACTTCCACCGCTTCGTGCTCCGGGAACTGCGTCGGCACCGGGGGCACGGTGATGGCGTTGCCGTGCGCGCTCAAGCGATAGAACTTCGCTTCAATCAGGCTTGGCCCCTTTCCGCTGCGAGCGCGCTCCGCAGCCGTCTGCACTGCCGCGTAGACTTTGAGCGGATCGGTGCCATCCACGGTCACGCCCGGCATGCTGAACGCCTGTGCTTTTTGGGAGAGCGGGTCACCCGCGATGTAGTTGGCATCTTCGAGGCTGATGTGCGTATAGGCCTGGTAGTGGTTGTTTTCCAGGATGTAAACGATGGGCAGCTTCCACACGGCAGCGAGGTTCAACGATTCGTAGAAAGCTCCCTGCTTGGTAGAACCGTCGCCGAAGAAACAGTGAACGACCTGGCCGGTATCTTTCACCTGCGCGGTTAGCGCCGCGCCAGTGGCGTGCGCGATGGCCTGTCCGATGATTCCCGATGTGCCGGGAAAATGATGTTCCGGGTCAGCCAGATGCATGGAGCCGCCAAAGCCGCCGCACAGTCCGTCTTTTCGTCCATAGATCTCCGCCATGATCTTTCGCGGCGAGGTGCCGAGCACCAGTGGGTAGCCGTGGCAGCGGTAACTAGGCATCGCGGGATCGTTCTTCGCGCGCGTCGCGAGCGCGCCGACGATGGTGGCTTCCGCGCCATCGCCGAGGTGCGTGTGTCCGCGAATCACTCCCGGGTGTTCGACGAAAGTGCGCTTGACGCGCTCTTCAAATTCTCGGATGCGCACCATCTGCGCGTACATCCAGATCAGTCGATCCCTCGTGAGGGCTTTTTTCTTTCGCATGGTTCGAGTCTCCTTGCTTCAAAACTCCGGAAGAGTTTCTCCGAGCTGGCCGATGCAGCCGAGTGGGTCACCAACG
>WNFO01000525.1_pt1 | contig 28755 bp, 32 predicted proteins | sample 5400251 | NCBI WGS metagenome assembly WNFO01 (sample SAMN13153354, study PRJNA577476) | soil metagenome | isolation source: 100 cm saprolite under Madrone tree | place: USA:California | collected 2016-06-14
ACGGCAGCGGCTTTAGTGACCGGCAACTGCGCGGTGATAAAACCAGCGGAGCAGTCGCCGGTGACGGGCGCCTTACTGATGGAGATCCTTCGCGAAGCAGAACTGCCACTGGCCGCCTGCCAACTGCTGCAGGGCGGCGGCGCATTGGGGGCTTACCTGGTACGCCATGCTTCGGTGCAAATAATCGCCTTTACCGGATCTCGTGAGGTCGGCTTGGAAATTCTGCGCACGGCCTACGATCATCAACCGGACCAAGAGCATGTAAAGCGGGTGGTATGCGAGATGGGCGGCAAAAACGCCATCATTGTCGACGAAGATGCCGATTTGGACGAAGCGGTAGTTCATATCCTGGAGTCAGCCTTTGGCTACCAGGGTCAAAAATGCTCGGCTGCCTCGCGGATCATTCTTGTCGACGAAATCCACGATCCTCTATTGGAACGGTTGGTCGAAGCGGTTCGGAGCCTCGAGATTGGGCCGCCTGAGGATCCGAGAAACTTCATCGGTCCGGTCATCGATGCAGCCGCGCGGGCAAAGATCATCGGCTATATCGATTTAGGTAAGCACGAAGGTAAATGTCTACTTGGGCGGGAAGCGCCAACGACAGGTTTTTTTGTTGGCCCGGCGATTTTCAGCGGCATCGAGCCTGACCATTGCCTGGCTAACGAAGAGATCTTCGGACCTGTTCTCTCGGTCATCAAAGCCAAGGACTTCAATCATGCGTTGGAGATTGCGAATCGCTCAGCCTATGGGTTGACCGGTGGGCTTTTTTCCCGCTCACCGGCACATATCGACAAAGCGCGACGAGAGTTTCGCGTCGGCAATCTTTACATTAATCGCGGGATCACCGGCGCCATTGTCGAACGACAGCCTTTCGGCGGTCTAAAGCTCTCCGGTATCGGCTCCAAAGCCGGAGGTGCGGACTATCTGCTACAATTTCTGGAACCACGAACGATTTCTGAAAATACACTGCGTCATGGGTTTGTCGCTCCAGAAGAACTAAAAAATTAGGAGAAGAAGTGTCGGCCCAAACAGGCGTGACCGGTGAGCCATCGGCCACCCAAACCCTCCGAGATACCCCGGGCGAATATATGGCTCCCGCTTGGTTGCCGGGCGGCCAGCTGCAAACCATTTATGCGTACTGCCTAAGGCAGACGCCGGCTTTCACATACCGGCGTGAACGTTGGGAGACGCCGGATGGCGATTTCATTGACCTCGATTGGCTAGACGCGTTTACTCACGAGTCCAGGTTATTGGTGCTGTTTCACGGCCTCGAGGGATGTTCACGCAGTCATTACGCTGTCAGTTTGATGAATCAACTGCGCGGCGAAGGATGGTGTGGAGTCGTGCCGCATTTTCGTGGCTGCGGCGGTGAGATCAACCGATTGCATCGATCCTATCATGCGGCGGATTCCGCCGAGGTCGACTGGATCTTGCGCCGGCTCCGGGCGAAGCATCGAGGTCCGCTCTATGCGGTGGGTATTTCGCTCGGTGGAAATATGCTTTTGAAGTGGCTTGGCGAACAGGGAGAACGGGCAGTGGATCTGGTCGAGAGGGCGGCGGCTGTGTCTGCTCCTGTGGAGCTCCAGATAGCAGCCAAACAGCTCGATTGCGGTTGGAAGAAGAGAATCTATGCAGCCCATTTTCTCCGTACCATGAAGCCAAAAGTTCTGACAAAAATAGCGACTCATGGCTTGGACGTAGACCCGCATGCAATACGAACCACTGTGACGTTCCGTGAAATCGATAATCTCTATACCGCGCCGGTCCATGGGTTTAGAGACGCCGACGACTACTGGATTCGCTCCAGCAGTAAGCCCTTGCTTCGCCACATCACAGTCCCGACCCTTCTAATCAACGCCCGCAACGATCCATTTTTTCCGAGTGACGCGCTGCCGACGCACGGCGAAGTTTCCGCGGCCGTGGCTCTCAATTATCCCGAGTCCGGCGGCCACGTCGGCTTTGTGTCGGGGAGATTTCCCGGGCACTTTCGCTGGCTCCCGCGCCGAATCCTCAGCTTCTTGGCAGGTGACAATGAGAAAGTTGAGCTCACTAAGGGACTTTGAATCGAATCATCCCTGTGTTGAGGCATAAACATTCGACGGCCACGCAGTGATCAACTTACGGTGTGAAAACCTCGTTTACCGAAGAAAACGTCGCGTCAGGTTTGGGCCCGCCGGAGATAAGGTAAATGGATTGACCAAAAACGGCCGCGCCCAGTCCATGACGAGCGGTGAGCATGGGAGCCCAGGATTGCCATCGATTTGAGACCGGGTCGTAGGACTCGGTCTGGTTGTGGGTTCCGGAATTAGACTCGCCACCAAAAACGAAAACTTTGCCGTTTAGCGATGCGGCCACAATCCCGCTTCTCAGGGTCGGCATCGGTGCGCGGGCCCGCCAGCGGTCTGTTGCCGGATCATATTCTTCGTTTTCCGTTATGTTTTTGTCATGCCTGCCATTGATACGTCCGCCGATGGCGTAGAGTTTGCCGTTCAGCACGCCGATCGCATGGTGGTCCCTGGGTGTCGGCAGTGGAGCAAGTTTCACCCAACGATCTTGGGCAGGATCGTAGGCTTCATTCGCGTTAGTGTTTTTGCCATTCGACCCGACGCCACCGACGGCATAAATCTTGCCCTGGATAACGCCGACGGCCAACGCTCCTCGCGCTGTAGGCATGGCCGCCCGCGTGCGCCATTGATCAACGGACGGGTCATACTCATAAACTGTGTTCACCGGTCCCTGGCCGGAAATATAGCCGCCGATGACGTAGATTTTTCCGCTCACCGCAGCGGCACCGACGTGATGCAATGGCCGAGGAAGCGATGCGCGGCGCCGCCAGTTATCTTTGACCGGATCATATTCTTCTACGAGATCGCTATTTTTTTCATAACCGCCCATCACGTAGATTTTCCCTCCAAGCTCCGCGGCGGCCACTTCAGTTCTCGCCGACGGCATCGCAGCCCGGCTTTCCCACTTGCCACGCGGCGGCTCGACGGCGCTTGCAAGGGAATGAAAGGAAAGGGCGAGGAAGAACCCGGCTCCAAATAAATACTTGGCGAACATCGTGTATCCTTCCTCTAACGGAATCCACAATAAGGTAAAACCGGCCGAATTTGTGAAATGAAGTTGAGCAATGGAAGCTACTGCTCTCAAATTGCAACGGACCGAAGAGTTAAGAGGGATACGGGTTCTCGATAGCGTTGTTTTCCATGAGCGATTGAAGATCCACCATGGTGAAGGCGCAGTACTTGGGTTCGTAGCCGAGTTTCGTGGCTGTCAGGCCCTGTTCCAAAATACGCTGAAGGATCATGCGATTCAGGGGACCGTGACCCATGCGTCCATCGTGCTGAACTAAATCCGCCTCAGCATGGGCGGTGAAGTAAACGGCCTGTTGCTTGCTCAACCCGTAGCGAGACGTCAGAGCTTCCTCCCATTGCTTTGACCAATGACCGAGGGTTTCTTCATAGACGTGCATCCCCCAAAGCTCAATGATGGATCCGTCTTGAAAAATCCGCCTACAATAATCGCTGATTGCTCGGCCCGCGGCGGAAGCAGGTTGTTCCAGCACCTCATGCCGAGAAAGCCCCAGAGCCTGCGCGGTCTCTAACAATATTAACGTATGACCGGGAGGTTTGGGGGCTATTAGCTCCTCGGCGATCTTTTCCGTGAACGCGGGCAGGAGATCGTAGTTGCTGATAAAAAAAGGTAGATGAACATAATACGAGACGGCATTTAGGGCCACCACCTCGACGGAAAAAAGCCCCCAATCCTTAAAGAAGCGGCGCACGCAAGGCAGTGGCAGGCGCCCTTCTCTCAGCTGGGTCATGAACGGCCCTTTATTGATCCGCTGTTCCCAGTGGATATAGAGCTCGCGATACAGACTGTCGACGTAGGCTTTCGCTTCGGTATGATTCATGAAATTCAGTTGTAGGCGAAAAAACCGGCTCGAAATGACTCTAACGAGCCTTTACATAAAAGGAATTTCCTGTATTGTTAAAACCCAAAAGGTTCCCTAAGTCAATGACTGTGTTTTCATGAACGCGAGGTGAGCGATGGAAGCACTGAGCCCAGAAAACTTTCTGAAGCAGTTGTCGGATCATCGCGAGGGCTTTTGGCAAAAGATGACCGCGGAACGTAAGAGTTATGGCGCGGAAAAACCGCTCACACCGCAGATTATCCTACGACGGTTACAGTTTGGAGTCGTGATGGAGCGTAAGGCGGGCGAAGTTAGTGCCCCGTGGGTGGCCCATTTGCCGGAGTTGGAATTGCAACATTGTCTATCGGAGTACGTGGCCAATGAACTGAAGCACGCTTCTATTCTGCGCAAGAGAATCTCAGAACTCAATGGCGACCCCGATGTCTTGTGGAGGAATCCTCTCGCGGAACTCAAGGAACTTTGGGATTTTCATGGCTCCTTGGGCTCTTTTTGTGAGTTGTTTGCGAGCGTACAGTATGGTCATGAGGAGTTCTTTCCCCGAACTTCAAAGTCGTTCATTGAACGGGTCGAGCCCATCGATCCGCAGACTGCAGCCATTTATCGGGATACGCTGTTAGCCGATGAGGCGGGTCACGAATGGCTTGCGCCTGAAATTCTGCGGCGCTATGCCACAGATTCAAACCTACAAGAGCGATGTCTAAAGGCTTTGCAAACGGGATGCGAGCTTTTTGGGCGGGCCATTCAGAGCTTTAATCAAACCATGCCCAGTTGAGAAGTGTCGAACTAAATGACGCTAGCAGTGCTAATTAGTCGGAAACGGTGGATTTGCTTGATTTAATCAGTGCTTAGGTTCTATTCTCTTGCCATAACTGACTTCACCTTTATCCACCCGGAGTGAAAAGCCACAGTCTGGATTTGTGCAGGCCCAGGCTTTGAAAGTAACCGATGCGCCATCCTGTCCGTAGTCTGATAAAGGGATAAGAATACCATTGTTGCATTTTTGGCATTTCGGCAGGTCCATCTCCACTCCTCCTTTCAACGTGCCAAGGCAGACAACCACGCGCCCGATACGACGAAATTTTATAGTATCGGTTACAGCGAATCAAGTTCGCGTCTTGGCCAAACTATTAAGGAACGCCAAATGGTCAAACGAAAAAAAGAGGGACAGCAGATTTGTCTACCATCCCTCTTTCAAAGTGTCACGAACGATGGTTACTTCGTGTCGGTCTTTTCAGCCGGAGCTTTGGACGGGGCCTTAACCATAGTTATGCTGCTGGCGTTCATCTTGCCATCTTTCTCGGTGTAGGAAACCTTAACCATGTCACCTACTTTGACCTTGCCCAGAGCGCCTTTCGCTTTGGAAGTAGCGGTCAGGTCGAGATCTTTATCTTTGGTCTTGACACTCAGAGTGCCCGCCTTGGCATCCACCGCCGTAACTGCACCCGTGGTGCTCATGGCCTTCGGTTTCTCAGCCTTCGTCTGTGGCTTCGTTGCCGTATCGGCTGCAAAGCTGACACCGCTAAAAGCTAGAGCAGTTAGAGCGATAACTAAAACCTTGAGTATGCTTTTCACAATATCACCTCCTTTCGTTCGTTAGACGTAATATTTTCATAATGCTTCAAACTGAGCGTGAAAGCCACAAAAAAATGAACGGCCGAAGGGTTCAGTCTTTCAAGCTATTGGAGGTGTTGGTGAGAAGTGACTTCTACGGCAATTAGAAGGCGTAAAACCGGCGGGCGTTGTCCGCCAAAAGCTTCCTTCGAACGGAATCCGGAATGTCGGCACGCTTCTGCAGAAAACTTGCCGTTCCTTCTGTTCGGTCCGCGTGCGGGTAATCGGACGAGTAGATGAACAGATCCTCCCCGACTTCTTCCACCACACGACCGAGGAAAGGTTCATTTCCCTCGCAGCCGAAAAAAATCCTGCCAGATTTCAGATAATCGCTCGGCGGGTGGCTAAGGAGATCCCGGGCGTTATACCGTGGATTCTCAAAATGATCGTCCATACGTTCTATATGAGCTGGAACCCAACTGATTCCTCCTTCGAGGAAAGCAAATTTAAGGTTCTTATAGCGGTCCAATAAACCGGAACACAACACGCTGGTCAGGCCGGCCATGATCGGCAATATTCCTGCCAGCACCCGATTTGGAAAATGGTGCTCGAACAGTGTGTCGACAACCGGAAATTGTAGACTGAAGTGAACCGCAATAGGCAGATTCAAACGATCTGCTTCAGCAAAGAAGGGATCGTGGTCGGGATGATCCAGCCGTTTAGCACCGGCTGTCCCATTGATCATCACGGCAGACATACCCAGTTCTATGATGCGTGACAGCTCTTTGGCCGCGCCGTCGGGATCCTGCAGAGAAACGACGCCAACACCTTTGAGACGATCCGGCGCTTTTTTACAAGCCTGTGCCAGCCAGGTATTGTAGGCGCGGCAAACGCCCATTGCCAGGATTCCGTCCGGCCACGCGTTGACGTGCAAAAGAAAACTCGGGTAAAGGAACTGCACGTCGATAGCTTCTTTGTCCAAATCGTCAAGCCGGTCTTTAATGTCGGTCAGAGTCTGGCTGCCAACAGACGCTCGGCGGGCTGATTGTAGCGCTTTTCCCGGAGGTGCAGCCGTACCAGGAGCGCCAGCGCCTTTTATCGAAGGTCTTCTGTATGGAGTCTGACCGTCAACAACCCAGAAATTATGTCCTTGGTCATCCTGGAGCAGTCTCGGACGATAGTTTCTGAGCGACGGCTCCATATGCTTGTCAAACATTTCTTCCGTTTCAAAAAAGTGGCCGTCGCCATCGATAATCATAGGTTGTCCTTTGCCTTTTTATCTACGCATTTCAGTTGCCAGTCCGGTAAGCTAGTCGATGCCAATTACGTTGAACGCTGAGAGACACTATCAGGATTCAAACCAGCGGACCACGGGTAGGCCTTCTGGCTATGGCTAATCTTTGACCGCACCATGAGTTCGGCGTAGCTAACTCCCACGGCTTTGGTGTTGACGATGGGTACGCCGATTTGCGGCTCGAGTTCCTCCGGGGTGACCACATAAGGATAAATTTTTCCCCCCAATGGGATAATGGCCTGTGCACCCTCCTGAACAAGTTCCCGACCGATGGCAATGGTACGCTCGAGAACGATGTCATGATATCCGGATAGGTCACCGGCGTCATAGAGACCAACGGTCTTGATGCCGCAGACGAACGGCGTCATTCCATAAGTTTGCACCAGCCTCATGGTATGAGGCATGTGAGTTTCGAGGGGCACAATGAGACCAAATCGGTCGCAGATACTGGCAGCGAAGTGGAGGGAGGCGCGCAGCAGCCCGATCACCGGAATACGCACCGCCAGCCGACTGGCTTCTACGCCCGGATCGAATGTATTGCTTTGCATGACGGCGTCGAATCCCAGACGTTCCGCCTCGACCGCTTTCTTAACTAAAGCTGGAGTCTCTAAAATGTGATGCAACCCCGACAGTGCCTTCCTTTCTTCCAGCAGACTCAGCACTTCGCCGCCGCCGAGATCCTCCGGATAGGCGAGTTCAAAAGTGGTTCCCGGCGAGGCATAGCTCTTAAGCAATTCCCGTATGTGGGCTTCGAGCTCCGGGGAATGATGTTTAAAAGAATGATTCAAAAACATGATACGCATCGTTTGCTCCTTTCAATTTTTTCAATATCTCAGCTCAATTCATAGTCGGTAGTGTTCAGCCCCGGGAATTGGCAAGCGCGGCAACAAACCCACTTTGTTCGAGCTCGCGGATAAAGCGATCGTCGACGAAGCGGGCCGGATCGGTATTCTTCGCGACGGGGAGTTGTCGGCCCATAAGCTCCAAGACCGTTTTCAGGGCCGAGGGTACGGGGCGTGGAACGGAGGGCATGCCGGGTTGTGTCATATCATAGGTTTCCTCGGCAATCGTACGATCCTCAATGCCGCTATATTCCTGCTGAACCGTGACGGTGAAGGCGCGGTCGGTGCGGTAGCGGTGCATCCCTTCGACATAAGCTTTGACGATTCGCCGTATAATATCCTGGTTTGCTTCCACGTAATCCCGCCGCGCGGCCAGGCCGCCGAGGGCGTAGTTCAGTCCATAGTCGGCAAAGTCGACGATGAAGCTACAGCCCTGTCTCTTGGCATCAAGCGCTTCCGGCGGCGTTATAACCATGGCATCGCATTTCCCGCTGACGAGAGCTTCGATCCGCGCTTTCTCTCTGGCCGGAAGAGGAACCTGGCGAAGATTGCGAATTCCAGCAACTTCGAGCTGATCGACAATGAAATGGACCAACACATCGTTCAAGCCGGCATCACCGACGATGCCAATGGTTCCGCCGGCCAACTGCTCGCGGCGCTGGATGCCGGGCCGGCTCATGACAAACTGCTGATTGATTCCGCCAGTTAGAAAAACCATGTCCGGCTTACCTTTCAACACCGCCTCTAGCAGAGCAGGAGCGGCCAAATTGCCGAATTGAATCTCGCCCTCTACCAGTCCGCGAACCACTCCAACGGCACCGCCCATCATGCGAATGTGCACCTCAAGCCCGTACTTGCGGAAAATGCCAGCCCGCTCGGTCACCATCATCGGCCCTGCGCCTTGCCCGATGGTGGCGAATCCCGCTTCAAGTTTGATGCTGGCTGCCATACTTGTTTTGGATTCCTCAGATCACTAGATCACTCCTATCATAGAGCGGCAACAAAAAGTCAAGTTGGAGCTGCTCTAACATCAGTCGCTGCACAACTCGCTCACAGGAGAATGTTCCAGCATCAAATCGTCATTGACACGTCTTTGGCCTCAGCGTATATTTGAAGTCCGTGATGCGCTTTTCTAGAGAGCCATTGCGGTTTTTTATTTTTGGGGACGAGAACGCAACTTTGACCTCTCTGGCATTCATCAGACCAGCCCCAAGGCATTGAACCGATGGCGGTTGTGGCGATTATCCCAGCGCGCTATGGTTCGACCCGTCTTCCCGGAAAGCCTTTGGCCAAGATTGGCGGCAAACCGATGATCCAACATGTTTACGAGAGTACCTCGAGAGCGAAGGGTTTGGACCGGGTGTTGGTGGCAACGGATGACCGGCGAGTGGAAGAAACGGTCCGGGGGTTTGGCGGTGAGGTTGTGATGACATCGAAGGACCACGCCAGCGGGACCGAGCGTTTGGCCGAGGTCGCAAGGAAAATCGAAGCGGATTGGGTGGTAAACGTACAAGGCGATTTGCCATTTATTCAATCGGAAACGATCGTTCGTGCGGTTCGACCCATGCGTCGTGATCGCTCGATTCCCATGGGGACGGTGGGCACACCAATCTTTGATGAAGAAGAATGGCGCAACCCGAACATCGTCAAGGTCCTTACGGATCGTAAAGGCTTTGCGCTATACTTTTCCCGTTCGCCTATTCCTTATGTGCGTAGCGGCGTCGTAGACCTCAATGGCAAAAAACTGGCACGACATTCCAAACGACGATTATGGGGCAATCGGCACATAGGACTTTACGTCTATCGGCGTGATTTCCTGCTGAAATTCGCGCGCTTGCGCCCCACGGCGTTGGAACAAATCGAAAGTCTCGAACAGCTTCGAGCTTTGGCTTACGGACATCGGATATTTGTTGTGGCCGTGGATGAACGGTCGGTGGAAGTCGATACGCCTGAGGATTTGGTAAAGGCGGAAACCTACTTGAGACAGTACAGGAACTGAAGGCGAACCATGGCTGGAGTAAAGACGAAATTTATCTTCGTGACTGGTGGAGTGGTTTCTTCGTTAGGTAAGGGATTGGCCTCGGCGTCCATCGGGGCGCTGATGGAAAGCCGCGGGTTGAAGGTCACTTTGTTGAAGATGGATCCCTACATTAACGTGGATCCCGGAACGATGAGCCCGTTTCAGCATGGTGAAGTCTACGTGACGGACGACGGCGCCGAGACGGATTTGGATTTGGGACACTACGAGCGCTATGTCTCAACAGCCATGGGGCGGAAAAACAATTGCACCACCGGACAGATCTACGAGACTGTCATCAGCAAGGAGCGACGGGGTGATTACCTAGGCGGAACGGTACAGGTTATCCCGCACATTACGGATGAGATCAAACGACGAATTCTAGCTGCGGCTGAAGGTTACGATATTACGATTGGCGAGGTCGGAGGAACAGTTGGTGACATTGAAGGATTGCCTTTCCTGGAAGCGATCCGGGAGTTCGCGTGGGATTGGGGTCGAGAAAACGTGCTGTATGTTCACCTAACTTTGGTGCCTTACATTACGGGTGGAGGCGAACTTAAGACCAAGCCGACTCAACACAGCGTGAAAGAGCTGACGGGCTTGGGCATCCAACCGGATATTCTTCTCTGTCGTACGGATCGGTTCCTTGACAGAAAAATCAAAGCAAAAATCGCTCACTTTTGTAATGTTAAAGAGGAATCGGTCATTACCGCTAAAGATGTGGAATGGATCTACGAGGTTCCCCTGGTTTTTCATGAGGAGGGACTCGACGCGCAGATCGTCGAGAAGCTTCACATGTGGACGGGAGCTCCCAATCTTCAGAAGTGGCAGAAGACCATCCAGGTCCTAAACGGGCCAAAATCTGAGGTGAAGATCGCGGTCGTCGGGAAATATATGAGTTTGAAGGAGTCCTACAAGAGTCTCTTCGAGGCGCTGGTTCACGGTGGTATCGCCAACGAGACCAAAGTCGAGCTGGACTGTATCGAGGCCGAGAAAATTGAGGAAGTGGGAGCTTCGGAGCTTTTGAGTCAAGCCGATGGAATTTTGGTGCCGGGTGGATTCGGGGATCGCGGCAGCGAGGGAAAGATAGAGGCGATTCGCTATGCCAGGGAAAATCAGACTCCATTCTTCGGGATATGCCTCGGAATGCAGATGGCCGTGGTCGAGTTCGCGCGCAATCTCTGCGGCCTTGTCGGCGCCAATTCGGGGGAGTTCGATGCGAATAGTCCTCATCCTGTTATACACTTGATGGAGGCACAAAAGAGTATCGATACGAAGGGCGGAACTATGAGGTTGGGAGCCTATCCTTGTGTTCTTCAGGAGGACTCGTTGGCCTTGAAGCTCTACGGTCGGAAGAAGATTACTGAGCGCCACCGGCATCGTTATGAATTCAACAACGATTATATTGAACGTTTTACCGCCAAGGGAATGGCATTGAGCGGCATGTCGCCTGACGGACGGTTGGTGGAGATCATCGAGCTTAAAGATCACCCTTGGTTCCTGGGTTGCCAATTTCATCCGGAATTCAAATCCCGCCCGATGGATTGCCATCCTCTCTTTAAAGGCTTCATCAAAGCGGCTTTGCAAAATCGTCAAGCCCTCAGAGAAGTACCCCGCATCAAAGTCGCGCGCACCTAATCGTTGCGATGGTCAAGTCTTTTTGTCCATGAGCATCAAGAGCGTAAAAGTAGGAAATATTGTGATTGGTGCCGGGTGTCCCCTTGCCGTTATCGCAGGTCCCTGCGTAATCGAAAGTAGGGAATCGGCTTTGCAGCACGCCTCATTGCTCAAAGAAGCCGCCGATCGGGTGGGTGTTCCCTACATCTTCAAGTCTTCCTACGACAAAGCTAATCGTTCATCGGTCAATTCCTATCGTGGGCCGGGATTGCATAGGGGATTGGAAATCCTGGCCGAGGTCAAGAAAAAAACCGGGGTGCCGGTATTAACGGACGTTCATGAAAGAGAGCAGGTCGCATCAGTGCAAGAAGTTGCCGACGTGCTGCAAATCCCTGCGTTTCTCTGCCGTCAGACAGACTTCGTTTTGGCGGTGGCTCGATCCGGCAAAGTCGTCAATGTAAAGAAAGGGCAGTTCCTCGCGCCGTGGGATATGGCCAACATAGTCGACAAAATTCTCTCGGAGAAGAATGATCAAATCTTACTCACCGAGCGGGGAGTTTCCTTTGGGTACAACAATCTCGTTTCCGACATGCGGTCCTTAGTGGTGATGGGAGAACTGGGGTATCCTGTGGTCTTCGATGCAACTCACAGCTTGCAGCTCCCAGGCGGGTTAGGAAAAGCATCGGGCGGCGAAAGAAAATACATTGGCCCGTTGGCACGTGCCGGCGTCGCAGTCGGTGTCGATGCGCTCTTTATGGAAGTTCACGAAAATCCGGATCAGGCGCTCAGCGATGGCCCCAACTCACTGCCACTGCGGGAGTTCGAGGGAATTCTGCGGATAGTTAAAGAAATTGATGGCATCTTGAAACGTTAGTGTGGGACCATGAACAAAGCAGTTATTCTACAGAGAGCGAAAGAGGTGCTGAACATCGAAGCGAGGGGGATTATTTCGCTGGTGGATCGCCTCGACGACAGCTTTGTCAAAGCCGTTGAATTGCTTTACAACTGTCGCGGCAAAGTCGTCGTGACGGGACTGGGAAAATCGGGGCTCATTTGCCGTAAGATTGCTGCCACCTTTTCAAGCATGGGCACCGCCTCTTTTTTCCTTCATGCCGGTGACGCTAATCATGGTGATATGGGGATGATCATGGAAGGAGATGTTGTTCTCGCTCTCTCCAACAGCGGGGAGACCGAAGAGATTCTAACGCTGATCCCGACTCTCAAGCGTATCGGGGTGACGCTGATCGCCATGACTGGAAATCAGGACTCAACCCTTTGCCGCGCGGCGGACGTCGTTCTTGATGCCGGCGTCGTGGAAGAGGCTTGCCCCCTCGGATTGTCCCCGACAGCGAGTACCACCGCAGCGCTCGCTCTGGGTGACGCACTCGCGGTCATCCTTTTAGAGAAAAGAGGTTTCAGGGAAGAAGACTTTGCGCTGCGCCATCCCGGCGGAACGCTCGGACGCAGACTGCTGCTACGGGTCGAGGACTTAATGCACGGAGATGCCGACGTGCCCCTGGTGGATGAACAGACTCTTATGAAGGAGTCTATTTTAATTATAACCTCAAAGCGTTTGGGTGTCACAGGAGTAACCGATAAACGAGGAAATCTGATCGGGGTCATCACTGACGGTGACCTACGAAGAGGGCTGCACGCCCACGGCGATGGCATTCTCAATAAGAGATCGGACGAGATTATGACTCTTAAGCCGCGAACGATTGAGAAAAACGCCTTGGCGTCACTGGCCCTCGCGCGGATGGAAGAGAACTTGCCCCGCCCGATTACATCACTTTTTGTTGTGGAGAAACCAGGTGATGCGGTTCCAATTGGGATCCTGCACATTCATGATCTTCTCAAAGCCGGGATTGTTTAGCACCCGTGAAGCACATTCCCGCTGCCGTAAAAAAAAAAGCCGCAAGAATAAAGCTAATTCTGCTCGATGTCGATGGAGTTCTCACTGATGGCGGCATCATTATCGACGATCGGGGAGTGGAGTCTAAACGATTCAACGTACGTGACGGGCAAGGCATCACATTGCTCATGGAATGCGGGATCCAAGTCGGCTTTATCACCGGACGTTACTCCAACATTGTGCGCCGGCGCGCGAAAGAACTTGGCGTGACGATTGTCTATCAACGTGTAAAAAACAAGGCTCAGATTTATGACCGGATCAAGCGGCAAACCGGACTTGAAGATGAGCAGATCGCCTATGTGGGGGATGATGTTATGGACCTGCCTATACTGCGAAAAGCGGGGTTGGCGATCATGCCCAGGGATGGCTGGCCGGGGCTGAAGCCCCAGGTCGATTATATCACTGAAACTGCAGGAGGGGCGGGGGCGGTGAGGGAAGTTTCAGAACTGTTGCTTGAAGTACAAGATGCTTGGAAGTGGCTCAAAAGCCGATATAATCAAGAGAATCCCGTCAGATTTTTGCGCGGCAACTAAGCAAATTTCGTGCCCATTGCTTTACACCTTTTTCAAAGAGTGGTATTTTTAGACCTTGTTTAGTGGGGTCCAGGAATGCGCAAACGTAAAAGACTCGTACTGCTCGCCGTTATTTTTCTCGCTTTGGGCGGAGTGGCCTACAAAGTTGCAGAAAGCATTTGGATCATGAAGGCCCAGGAGATCAGGAAGAACCCGCTCAAGGCCTTGGACTATGTTCCAGAGTCGGCGCTTCATATGAAGGACTTTCGTCGCGCGAAAATCGAAAACGGCCGAAAGGTCTGGGAACTCTTCGGCGATGAAGCGAACTATTTTAGGGAACAGAAAGAGGCCGTCATAAAAAATCCCCGCTTCTATTACTACAACAAAAACGGGGAGGCTGCCGAAACGACGGGGGATACTGCGCGCCTCTTTTTCAATGAGAAAGAAATGGAAAAAATGCACCTCAATGGCGGAATTCAAGTAACTTATCAAGGGTACGTGCTGAAGTCCGAGGAGGCGACCTATTTGGCGGCTGAAGAGAGAATCTTTTTACCGACGAGGGCGACTGTCGCAGGGAACGGCCTGGAAGTAGAAGGATCTAGGATGGAGGTTGAGCTGGAAGCAAAAAAGGTGCGTCTAGTGCAAAACGTCAAGACCAAGATCGAGCCCGACAAGCTTTCAAAAAAGGACAAAAAATCTGGCACGAGCGCGATGAGCGGAGGGTAAATGCGTTACCTAGTGCTGAGCATAGCGCTATTTTCTTTTCTCTTATCCGCTTCTGCGGCTAACTCCTTGGGCGATGCTATGACGCCGGTGAAAGACGAGACCAAAAAAAAGGGCGCTGCTTCTGCCTTTGAATTCAACAGCAAGGATCCTATTTACATAACTTCCGACTGGATGGAGTTCGATCAGAACAAGAGTACCATTACCTACAAAGGACGCGTGGTTACGGTGCAAGGCGATATGACCATCAGAAGTGAGATCCTGACGGCCGACTACACTCCAGACATGAAACAGATCAAGCAAATTGTCGCCGAGGGAAAGGTGAACGCGACGCAGGGTGATCGGGTAGCGACAGGGGATAAGGTGGTTTTTGATGACACGGCTAAAACGGTGACCCTGACCGGAAGCCCCATCATGCGGCAGGGCAATAACCAAATCAGTGGGTCGCGCGTGATCTATTTTGTCGAAAAGGATCGAGCCGTGGTTGAAGGCGACGGCAAAGTAAGAGTACAGGCAACCATATTCCCGGACGAGCTAAAGAAGCAGGACAAAGGAGAGACCGCTCCAAGCAATTAGAATGAGTGTTCTTACAGCGGAAGCGGTGGCGAAATCTTACAATGGTCGTCGCGTCGTCAACGGAGTCAATATCGAGGTTAGAGGCGGTGAAATTGTTGGTCTGCTGGGCCCAAATGGCGCGGGCAAAACCACGACGTTTCATATCATGGTCGGCTTGGTTCAACCGGACGAGGGCAAGGTGCTTCTGAACGATCAGGACCTAACTGGAGCGCCGATTTTTCAGCGAGCTCGGGCGGGAATCAGTTATCTGCCTCAGGAATCTTCGGTTTTTCGGCGCTTAACCGTGGAGGAAAATCTGTTTGCGATTTTGCAGACCCTTGATCTCAGTGCCGTGGAGCAGCAAGAGCGGTGTGAAGCGCTTATGAAAATGCTCGGTGTAAGTCACCTCGCTCACCATAAGGCCTTCACGTTGTCCGGCGGAGAGCGGAGGAGGGTTGAAATCGCCCGTGCGTTGGTTCTTTCTCCCTATTTTGTTCTCCTTGACGAGCCTTTTACCGGGGTAGATCCCATTGCGGTTGCGGAAATCCAGAAAATCATACGTCGGTTGATCGCCAGCGGAATCGGGATTCTCATCACCGACCACAATGTCCGGGAGACCTTGGGAATTTGCGACCGCGCTTACATTCTTAGTGAAGGTGCTATTCTAGAAGAAGGAACGCCCGAAAATATCGCCTCAAGCACTAAGGCGAGGAAATTTTATTTAGGAGAAGGCTTTAAGTTCTAGCTATGGCTCTAGAGATTCGTCAAGTCCAAAAACTCGCGCAGCAGTTGGTCATGACGCCTCAGCTGCAGCAGGCGATTAAACTGCTCCAGCTTTCCCGCGTCGAACTACAGGAGATGGTCTCTAAGGAGTTGCAAGACAATCCGGCCTTGGAGGAAGGAACCGCAGAAGAGACCGAAAACGGAGACCAACCCAAGCTGGAATTGCCGCCAGACGGCGCGGAGCCAACGGCGGAGCCCGTAATTAACCGCGAGCCGGCCGTCGACAAAGTGGGCACGTTGGACTGGCAAGAATATCTCGATACTCATTCCAACTCCATCCACGGATCTTTAACCGCCGAGGCTACCGGGGATGATGGGGACAGCCCGCCTTCCTGGGAGAACAGCCTAACGAAGAAGACGTCCCTCGAAGACTATTTGATATGGCAGTTACGCCTTTCGAAGATATCCGAACGTGAAGAGACTATCGGTCTCTACATCATCGGGAATCTCGATGAGAATGGCTACTTGGCCCTTTCCGCGGAGGAACTGTGCCGGGCCACAGAAAGTAGCCCCGAGGAAGTGGAGACCGTTCTAAAGCGAATTCAATTCTTTGATCCGGTAGGCGTTGCGTCGCGGGATCTGAGGGAATGTCTTCTGGTTCAACTCGACAACCTCCAGCTCAGTGAGAGTTTGGCGGCTCGCATCGTGAGGGACTATCTGAGTTACTTGGAGTCCAAACGTTATGAGAAGATGGCTCGTGAAGTGGGTGTTACCGTAGATGAGATTGCGGACGCTGCCCATGTCATTACCTCCCTTGAGCCGAAGCCATCGCGGGGTTTCGGGCAGGAAGAAGTTCTCACCGTTTTGCCTGATGTCTTCGTCGAAAAAATCGGGGGTGAATATGTCATCTACCTGAACGACGACGGCGTGCCGCGCTTAAGGGTCAGTTCGCTTTACCGTCGTATGGTGGGTCAGGAGGGGGCGGCCGAGGAACAGGCACGCCAATACCTGCAAGAGAAAGTGCGCGCAGCTACCTGGTTAATCAAGAGCATTCAACAGAGACAGCAGACTTTATACCGCGTCACGCAGAGCATCTTTAAATTTCAGTTGGAATTTCTCGACCATGGAGTGAGTCATCTAAAACCCATGGTGCTGCGTGATGTCGCTGAAGACATTCACATGCACGAGTCCACGGTGAGTCGAGCCACGGCCAACAAGTATGTGCACACACCGCAAGGGCTGTTTGAACTGAAATTCTTTTTCCAAAGCGGGCTAAGAAGCGGTAACGGGGACGACGTCGCGAGCGAGAGCGTGAAAGAGAAAATTCGCGGCATTATCGGCTCCGAAGACCCGCGAAAGCCCCACAGTGACCAACACATTGCCGCCCTTCTCTCCAACGATTCTATTGATATCGCTCGGCGCACGGTGGCCAAGTACCGGGAGGCCATGGGCATTCTTCCCTCGTCGAAACGCAGACAGCCTTATTTCAAGAGGTAAATATTGGCAGGATCGTTGCTACGACGAGCCACGTGGAGTGACTTTTCGCCACCACCGATGCATTTAGTGATTGAGAAGCTTCAGCACCAGGTCCAAAAGCAAGAGAAAAAACAAGCTTAATAGAAGAAGGGCGAAAGAGTGAAGATTACAGATTTTCTAACGGCGGAAACGGTTATCCCCGCCCTTACGTCTCACGAAAAGAATGCTGTCCTAAAAGAGATGGCGAGCGGATTGGTTGCCAACCATCCGGCGCTCGATGAAAAAAGGGTTCTCGAGGTCCTTTCGGAACGGGAGCGGATCAGCACAACGGCCATCGGCGAAGGCGTAGCGATCCCGCATGGAAAGCTTCCCGGGGTCGAACGAGTTCTGGGAATTTTCGCGCGTAGCCGGGAGGGAGTGGACTTCGCCTCTCTCGATGGCGGGCTGACACACTTATTCTTCGTTTTGATCGCCCCGGAGAACGCAGCAGCCGATCATCTCAAGGCTTTGGCGAGAATCTCCCGATTGCTCAAAGACTCCACTTTCCGCAGCCGCCTTATTGAAGGGAAGACGAGACAAGAAATCTTCGAAATCATCGCCCAAGAAGATCAAAAGTTCTGACCTTGTATGGCCGATGGTCTGGATATTTTTATCATCACCGGCCTTTCCGGTTCTGGAAAGAGCGTTGCCATTCACGCTCTGGAAGACAACGGATTCTTCTGCATCGATAATCTGCCGGCGCTGTTAATCCCAAAATTTATCGACCTTTGCCAGGGCTATCAAGAGGAAATCAAGCGGATCGCCCTCGGCGTCGATTTAAGAGGAGGCCAGTTCCTGCAATCTTGGCCACAAGTCTTATCCCAGATGCGCGCTGCTGGCCATCATGTCCAAGTGCTCTTCTTCGATGCATCGGACGGGGTGTTGCTGCGCCGGTTTAATGAGACTCGGCGTCCTCATCCGCTTGCGGGTCAAGGATCGATTCAGGATGGTATTATTCGGGAGCGAAAAGCCTTGGAAGGCATGCGGGAACTCGCGGACAAGGTGATCGACACGAGCGATCTAAACGTTCACCAGCTAAAGCGAGAACTAGAGGAAAATTTTTGCCAGATCGCAGACTCCCGCCGCATGACGGTGTTCCTGACCTCCTTCGGATATAAGTATGGTATTCCGCACGATACCGATATCATTTTGGATGTTCGGTTTCTCCCGAATCCCTACTTTGTCCAGGAACTCAGGGGAAAGAGTGGTCTAGAGTCAGAAGTCAAAGACTATGTTCTCAAATACGAAGAGACGCGGGCATTTCTCGATCGGCTATTCACACTTTTGGAGTTTACGTTGCCTCTTTACGAGCGGGAGGGGAAAAGCAGTTTAACCCTAGCCTTGGGATGTACGGGGGGAAGACATCGCTCTGTTGTGCTGGTTGAAGAGCTGCGGAAAAGATTGGACAACGATACATTCCCCATCCATGTGAAGCATCGAGATATCGATAAATAGCTGAATGAGCAAAGTTGTTAAGAAGTTAGAGATCAAAAACAAACTCGGACTCCATGCTCGTGCGGCGGCCTTACTAGTGCAAACCGTCAACAAGTTTGGCGCCCATGTAACTCTTTCAAAAGATGGTCAAGTGGCCGACGGGAGAAGCATCATGGGGGTTTTGACCTTGGCGGGGACTCAAGGTAGTAAGATCCAAGTAGAGGCAAGCGGCGAAGATGCCGAACGCGTGGTCCGGGCTATCGAAAAACTGCTTGACAATAAGTTCAACGAAAACGAGTAAGGTTGATTCCCCCCAGCCTATCCGATATAAAACAACGACAAATTTTTTACTAAAAAGCCTCTGGAGGTGACTTCAATGGCAGGCAAAGATTTTTTATTTACTTCAGAATCAGTCTCGGAAGGTCATCCAGACAAATTGTGCGACCAAGTCTCGGATGCGATTCTCGACGCTCATTTGACCGGCGATCCGGACAGCCGGGTTGCCTGTGAAAGTCTGGCAAAAACCGGAATGGTGGTCGTTGCGGGCGAGATCACTAGCAAAGCTAAGGTGAATTACGCCGACGTCGTTCGCGAAGTCATTCGGGATATTGGTTATACCGATTCCGCCATGGGTTTTGACGGCAACACCTGTGCGATTCTGACAGCCGTCGAGCAGCAGTCGCCTGATATTTCTCAGGGTGTGACGGAGGGCGAAGGGCTCCACAAAGAACAAGGGGCCGGCGATCAGGGGATGATGTTCGGTTACGCCTGCGACGAGACTCCGGAGCTGATGCCGTTTCCGATTCAGATGGCCCATGGTTTGGTGAAGTATCTGGCGAAGATTCGTAAGGGCGGCGAAGCCTATTTTCTCAGACCCGATAGCAAATCCCAAGTCACCGTCGAATACCGAAACGGCAGGCCGGTAAAGGTTCAGAGCGTGGTTATCTCGACGCAGCATAGCCCTGAAGTTGACTATAGCAAGCTCAAAGAAACCATCATCGATGGGGTAATCAGAGCGGTGATCCCGGTGGACTACCTCGATAAAAATACCGTATACCACGTTAACCCGACGGGCCGCTTCGTTGTCGGCGGGCCGCAAGGAGACTGCGGCCTCACGGGGCGGAAGATCATCGTCGATACCTACGGCGGGATGGGCCGCCACGGCGGCGGGGCTTTCTCCGGAAAAGATCCTTCCAAGGTGGATCGCAGCGCGGCCTACATGGCGCGTTACGTCGCCAAGAATATCGTCGCGGCGGAGCTGGCAACCAAGTGTGAAGTTCAGCTCGCTTATGTGATTGGTGTGGCTCAACCAGTCTCCGTTCTGGTGGATACTTTCGGCACTGGTGTGATTCCAGAAGCAAAGCTCGCACAAATCGTCCAAGATAACTTCGATCTGCGACCCAAAGGCATTATTCAGGCCCTCGAGCTCAAGCGACCTATCTATCGGTCGACGGCTTCCTACGGACACTTCGGACGCACGCCGGAGGAAGGCCAGTTCTCTTGGGAAAAGACGGATCGGGCCGAAGATCTCAAGAAGGCGGCGGGGCGCGCCTAGAGCGCGAACTGGTGGGGAGGAAACTTTCAACATGGCAAAAAAGTATGACGTCAAGGACTTTCGCCTAGCTCAAAACGGACGGAAACGGATACTATGGGCTGGTCAGGATATGCCGGTTCTACAGCGCGTGCGCGAACGATTTCACAAGGAGAAGCCGCTTCAAGGAATGCGCTTTTCCGCCTGTCTGCACGTCACCGCGGAGACGGCTAACCTCGTTCAGGCTTTGAAAGCGGGCGGCGCGAATGTTGTCCTGTGCGCGTCCAACCCCCTTTCCACGCAAGATGATGTCGCGGCGTCGCTCGTGCAGCACGACAAGATATCCGTCTATGCCATCAAGGGGGAAGACAATAAAACTTATTATCGCCATCTCAGAGCGGCACTCGACCATCAGCCGGTGATTACTATGGACGATGGCGCCGACTTGGTTTCTCTGCTTCATACGGATTATTCGAACCTCGCGCCCAATTTGATTGCCAGCATGGAAGAAACCACCACCGGCGTAATTCGGCTGCGCGCCTTAGAGAAGGACGGGGCGCTTAAAATTCCGGTTATCGCTGTCAACGATGCCGCCACGAAACACCTTTTCGACAATCGGTATGGCACGGGCCAGTCTACCATTGATGGCGTGATTCGGGCGACGGACATGCTTATTGCCGGCAAACGCATCGTTGTCGCCGGCTACGGTTGGTGTGGCAAGGGCGTCGCCTCGCGGGCCCGCGGCATGGGCGCCAAAGTCATCGTCACTGAAGTGGAACCGGTGCGGGCACTTGAAGCGGCAATGGATGGTTTCGAAGTGATGACCATGAAAGAGGCTGCGCGAATCGGCGACCTTTTCATTACTTTGACCGGTGACATGCATGTGATCGCGGCGGAACATCTAAAGGTCATGAAAAACGGCGCGGTAATTTGCAACTCCGGTCATTTCGATATCGAAATTGATCTGAAAGCGTTGAAACAGCTTTCCACCAAAGTGGAAAAGAACGTGCGCAATTTCGTCGACGCGTACACACTTCCTGGTGGGAAAAACATTTACCTGATCGGCGAGGGCCGACTAGTCAATCTCGCGGCGGCGGAAGGGCATCCGGCGTCGGTGATGGATATGAGTTTTGCTACGCAAGCCTTGGCCTCTGAATGGGCTGTGAAGAACCGCAAAGAGTTAACTCCGAAAGTCTACGAAGTTCCCAGTGCCGTGGAAAACTGGGTCGCGAAGCTAAAGCTCGCATCGATGGGTCTCCGCATCGATACGCTGACTCAGGAGCAAGAAAAATATCTGTCTTCCTGGGCCCACGGCACATAGTCGTTGCATCCAGAGCTAGAGCGAAAGGGCTTCGGAGGGTTAGGTACTTTCCGGAGCTTTTTTGTTTTCATCGAGGCCGAAACCGACACCCTGGCGCCGCGGCGGTTGGTTTGCGATGTGAAATTTGGGATTTCAAAACTCGAAAGCTTGACCTCGGACGCGAGGTCGGAATATTAATGACTACAAAAGATCCGCAGGGCTCAAAGGCAACAAAGGAGGTTTACATGAGTGCGGTCCAAAGATTTATCGTGTCCGCCCGCAAGCTTCACGCTGAGGAAAAAGATCCAGCGAAGCGCTGGGAGAAAATGACCCCCCTATTGCAGGAGTTACTTGCTGACCCGTCGGTTAAGGAGCAGTCCAACGGCTGGCCGACGTGCGCGCAGGCAGACCGAGCGCAGAATCTCCTGTTCTATGAAGATCCGGATTACAAATTTGTTATCAACGGGCTGATCAAGGCGCCGAGGTCACGCACTCAGATCCATGATCATGCGCATAACTGGACTCTATACGGAGTCCTAGACGGAACCGAAACCGTCGAACGCTACCAGCGCGTTGATGATCGGTCAAAACCCGATTTCGCCGAAATACGCAAGACCGTTGACGTCAAGGTGGCCCCCGGAAAAATAGATTTGGTTCCGCCGTATGAAATCCATGCCGAAGAGAGCGGTGAAGAACGTACAGTCGCGATTATCGTCCGGGCGGAGAAGGCAGGCGGTTTTCTCCAGGGCCGATATGATCCCGCGACAAACAGGTACTGGCAAGGCTACGGACCGGAGCAGATCCCTTACGAATTGAAATAGGACAACTGAGAATCCTGGGGGTCATGCTTAGCATTTATCCTTGAGGTGACCGTGGCACAATCAGGAACTCGCGCGAGACCGCGGATCGCAGTGTTTTCGGGGCCTACCGCTACCATTCAAAATAGCGAGCCGCTCGTCACAAGCAACAAAGCGCGTGAAAAATACGGCTTGCCCTTGCGCATGAATCCGGACGGCTCGCCTGCGCGGTTCGATGTGCTGCGCGCGCAACGTTTGGCTGCGCCCGTTACGGTTTACATCGAACAGTTCAGCGCACATCCATTGGAACGTGACGCGGCCGAGCTCTACGCGCCGGCCGATGGTTACCTGGACGCCGCTGGTGTGTTTCACAAGGAACGAACCAGTCCCGACGATAGACCCGTCTACGAGGTAACTCTAAAGCCCGAGGACGGCCTCTACCCGTTGCCTTATCCGGCACGCCAAGCCGATGGACAAGCGTGGGAAATGGACGGCACTGAAAAAAATGCGCCGGCGGAACTTTGCCGGGTGCCATTTTTTCCTGACGGCTCGCGTCTCTTCGAAGAAATCGACCGATTCGGCGTTTCAGACGAAGGTGTCGGCTGTCTTCTAACTGGGAAAGCCGACTTCGATTTCTACCGAGCACTGCCGTCCGGCGGCTACGCGAAAGGACGGAGCGGCAGTGAACGCACGGACGTCGGCGATGGGGACATCGCGCCAGAAGTTCGCGGCATAGATTTCTTTCCGTACCGGCCGGGTTACCTGCGTAAAGAGCCTCCGATGGCTGCGCTGGCGCGGCTAACCAATATCGTTCAACGTGCGCTCAGTAGCGGCAGATATCTGGGCGGCATATGGCTTGAAGGGAGCCCGTTCGTTGAGGAGACGACCTACTGGCTGAATTTGCTGATCGACACAAGGGTGCCGATCGTTGGCAATTCATCACAACGGCCCCATGGCGCCATTGGCAACGACGGGGATCGTAATATTCTCGACTCCGTAGACTACATCACCTCTCGCATTTGGTCGGACGAAAATGGCTGCGACTTTATCGGAGCCGTTGCGATTCTCGACGAACAGATTTTCACTGCTCGTGACGTGCAGAAAGGTGACGCGCGGCCCGGCGGCTATATTGCGACGGGGGGTCACGGCGGCATTATCGGCAGAATGGGGCATCCCGGGCTACCGCAGTTCTCGTTCAAGACGATCAAGCGGCATACACACACGTCCGCGGTCAACTTGCGCCAACTGCCGAACAAAGTTCAAGGGTCAAGGATTCAAGGTTCAACGGTCGTTGCCGTCACCGTGTCGATCAAGAATGACGCGGGAGAATTGCTGACGACAGCGATTCCGAAAGTCACGATCGCCAAGCATGCGCGCTATTTGCCGGAAGATACGACTGGCAACGCAGCGGAGGAAGTCGATATTCTTGCGCGCATTGAAAAGAATCTACGCGATGCACCGTTGGCTGGATTTATCGCCGAGGGATCGGCTCCGTTCGGTGCCATGAGCAATTCGGTCGATGCGGCGCTCAAGCGGGCGACGTTCAGCGGTATGCCGGTGGTTAAAGTTGGACGAGGTAATGCCAGTGGATTTGTCGACCCCAAACGTGATCCTTTGGCCATTGCCGGGAGCAATCTTACTGCCACAAAGGCCCGCTTGTTGCTGATGGCTTGCTTAATGAGATTCGGCAGTTTACCCGCGGCGGCCGATTCCACGAAGCCAACGGCAGCAGAGATCGAAGCGGCCAAAGGGACGCTCGCACAGTACCAAGAGATTTTCGATACTCATTGATCCCCGACTGCTCGTGGATCAATTTGGAGGTAATGGATGTCAGGAAAACATAATCATAAAGCCTTTGAGGGCCACATGCATGATTATGAAGCGCACATCAAGGCCGTCGAAGAGGATTTGGAGTATTACCGGGCCAAGCGATTCGAACCGCGCATTATCTATTTAATACGGCGCGGGGTGGTCACCTTCTACGATTTGCTGAAAGCACGGGTCGCGCTCAAACGCAGTAATCAGTTCTTCGAGTTAAAGAAGCCGCAGGGGAAAAACATCGAAGCCCGCGTGCGTTACTTGGAAGAGCGGCTCGATGAATACGTGAAAGGCATCGCGTTAGTGTCCGCGCGGGCCGTTGAAGCCATGGACATGGTGACCGAAGACAACCGCAAAGAACGTGGCGATTACGATGACTTTTTCAAGATCAAAAAGAAAGAACACGAGGGCACTCTCGAAGAGCGGATGGTGAATCTGGAACAAGACTTGAGAGACTATCAGGAGTTGCTCGAAGTCTTCGTGCAGGCACTGATCCATCGCGGCTGGTCGACACGTGAAGAGTTGCAACAGCGCTGGAAGCAACTCCATGACGAACATCCATGGGCCGGCGGCATCATTGTGGCCAAAGCGTGGACCGATCCGGCGTTCAAGCACGCTTTGTTGTCGACGGGCCGGGAGGCGCTCAGAGAAATGGGCGTGCACCAGGGAAAAGTCGGGAAATTAGTCGTCGTAGAGAATACCGATTCGGTGCATAACGTTATCGTTTGCACGCTCTGCTCCTGTTATCCCTACGACATCCTTGGCGACACCCCCTGGTGGTACAAGCATGAGAGCTACCGGACGAAGATCGTGCAAAATCCCCGCGCTTGTGTGAAAGATATGTTCGGGTTGGAGATTCCAGCCAATAATGAAGTTCGAGTGTATGATAGCACCTCCGATGTCCGATACTTTGTCTTGCCGCAACGGCCTGCCGGTACCGAGGGAATGTCGGAAGAAGAATTGGCCAAGCTCGTCACCGTCGATAGTTTGATCGGCGCTGGCTACGCGCTGGAACCTTTCCGGCAGAAAGAAGCGGAGAGATTAGGAGCGATCCCGGAAGCACCCCGAGTCCGGCCGGATTGAGTTCGTGGGATGGAGTCAATGCATTGCAAATTCAAAGTCGGCGACGCCGTTGTCATTGCATCCGAAAACCCCACCGGTAACCCACGTACACCGGGGTATATTAGAGGGAAGCGCGGCGTTATCGGCGCGGTACACGGCGTCTTGGAAAATCTCAGAGACCATCGCGGAAGGCATCGCCCTCTTTACACCATCAGGTTTGATTTGAGCGAAGTGTCGACTTGTCATGACCAGGACTCAGTCTGGGTCGATGTGCATGAGGAGTGGTTAAGCGCGCTACAGCCGGAAGAGAGAAACTAACGATCCTGCCTTCTCGGCATTTTGTGAGGCGCAGTTGTCACTTGCACCCCGAGAACTTTCAAGGAGGCGTCGTGTGAGAACCGCAGTGAAAGCAAGTCTATTAGCGACACTGTTGCTTAACGTTTCTCTTGCCGTTTGCGCCCGTGGCGATTGGAAGCAGGACTGGGGAAAAACCGTAACCGCCGCCGAAAAGGAAGGTGAGATTACGATCTACGGGCAATCACGCGCGGGCGTCGGCAAAGCCATTCTTGCGTTCAAGGATGCGTATCCCAAGATCAGGACCAATCTGGTAGGTGGATCGGGAAGCGATCTGGCCAAGAAGATCATGGCCGAGAAAAGGGCGGGGAAGAATCTTGTCGACCTTAGCATCGGTGGTGGTGGAACCATGGTGTTGGTGTATCACAAGGCCGGGCATTTGCAGGTGATTCCGCCGCTGCTGATTCTTCCCGAAGTCATCGATCAGACGAAGTGGTGGTCTAAGAAGCACCTGTACTCCGATCCGGAGGGGCAGTACGTTTTTATGGCTCAGGGGGATGCCGGGTCGGGTATTGGAGCGATCAATACGAATTTCATCAAGCCGGGTGAAATCCAGTCCTGGTGGGACCTGCTTGCGCCCAATTACAGAGGCAAGATCGTCATGACAGACGCAGACTCTGCCGGCAACATCGGGAACTGGAGGTTCATCTACTATAGCCCTGACCTTGGTCCAAAGTTCATCACACGTCTTCTCACGGAGACACCAATCGCTTTCGGCGGCAACGAGCATCAAATGATGGACTGGGTCGGCTCGGGAAAGTATCAGATGCACGTTCTGGCGAAACTTGAGAATACGGAAAACGCGCGCAAGCAAGGGTTGCCGGTGAAGCAGATTTTCAGTGAAAAAGAGGGCGATACCATCAGCACGGGCTCCGGGCACATCGTCGCCTTCAAAAACCCTCCCCATCCCAACGCGACGAAAGTTTACCTCAACTGGTTTTTGTCCCGTGACGGTCAGTTGATGTGGCAGAAATTAACCGGCAGAAATTCCTTTCGCACGGATATTCCCAAAGACATGATTCCCTACAAGGACGAGCAGGTGCCGAAAGAAGGGGGTAAATATCTTCTCTCCAGCCTGCCCCAATACGAAGACGTAAAACCGTTACGAAAGCTGGTGGACGAAGTCTTGGCGCAGGTCAAACAGAAATAGGACGGGAAAGTTTATTTGCGGTCCGCGGCGTCTTAGATCATCCCAAAACCCATCGCGGGCTCTATCAGTCGTTCTGCTCGGTCAGTTTTTATCTAAGCGAAGTGTCACGCTCGGGCCGGATGCTTTTCTAGGATTACCTGAGCAATTAACTCCGCGATAATTTCATCGTCATAGCGAATTTCGTAAATCCCCGCGTGGGATAGGTCATCAGGTTCTTCTGGCTCGTGCAACACGCGAAGTAGCCGGCTGTCCGGGCTCTCACGCTCGACTTTAGTTCGGAGAGTCCCTACGTTGAGGATTGCAATTCGGGCCGTAGCCCCAACCTTCAATTTTTTGGTGTAAAGTTTCTGCAAGTCACGTATCTGACTGGCTCGACTGGGACTTTTTAACTCCTCCAACCAATTCACGGATAGATACTCTTCGCCTTCACGCAGCATGAACGCAGTGGCCTGGATCTCACCCTCGTCGATGGTCGTAGGCTTGCAGTATCGGGCCACATGGTCAGAATCTGGGACTGCCTGGCCTTTCATTCTGAAGTCCACTTTAGAACACCGTGCGGCTTTGCAATGTCTATGATCACGTCGACGGTTGCTGCTCCCGAAAGCCGAATGATTTCATCAGAATGTTTGTCGTTAGGACAAAAAATCACAAAACGAACTTTGCCGTCGGGTAAGAAATGAATACTAAAAACTCGGTCGGATCCTGATTTCCAGGAGGCGTAAATATTTCGGTCTGGCGTTACTGAAACAGCCGGCCATCGTAACGCCGGATAGGCTTTAAGAAGCTCAATAAAGTGTTGCAGCGATCTTACTGTGATTCCACGGCCATCCAATTCTTCTTCTTGAACGGACTTTTGGAGTTCACTTAGCCGAGACGTAAGTTTTGCCTTGTACCGAGCGGAAAGAGTTGTCCCTACACGCCAAATAATTTCCTCCACGCTCTCGTCCTCTGTGGTAGGCGGCTGTTGGGTAGCCATACTACCGCCCTGACCAAACGTGACTAGCGTTCCTAATGCCCTTGAAGTGACGAGTGTGGCGGGCTACTTGGAATCGTCGCGAAGTTCTCTTCTTCCTCAAAGTTCTCTGAGAATCCATGAGCTGCCACGGCTTTTTTTGCGGCCAAATAGCGTCCGAATGACTGATCTCGAGCTTCTTCCGTCATCTTTCACGTTTCCAAAAAGTTTCTTGTATTTCTTTTGCTGTTAACTCCGTAAAGCCACGTACAATCCACTCGTGGGCCAAATCAAACCAATTGCGCATCGCTTTTGCCGTTTTCTCTTCTCCGAATCCTTTCGCAGTCAATTCCAAAATTAGGCTAGGAACGCCGTCAACCTTTCGCGTAGCTTGGTTGAGCTTCGCGTTTAACCAACCCTTGCCTTGGGGCAGCTCAAACCTAACCTGCCAGGCGACGTTCGCAGGATTCGGCAAAAAATGGTGTTTTTCCTTTTGCCATGTGAAGTCCCGGATCACCTTTGGAAGATCATCGATACTTTCCCAGCCTTGTCCTGCGGGAATATGGTTGATGTAGGTCAATTCACATTCCAGTGGCTTGATTGTGCCTAGTTGTAATTCGCTCGTAAAAGCGTCTAGGTAGCTTTTCGCCTTCTCAAATTTCTTAATGATTGAAGGATACCGAGGATAGTCATCGCCTCGATGGCGCCAGTTATAGTAGAAGCGATCCAACTGAAATTGAATCAGCTCATTATCCGCCTTACTTATGAACCATACTCTTGGCAAAGGAATTCCGGTTGCTTCATCAACTATGAAAGATGTGTCAGTCGCAATCGGTACTGCATGCTGCGCTGTGGGGTACTCATTGCGAAACTTTTCCCACAACAAGCCTATATGGGGAACCTTTAAGTGGCGTAGCGGTTCGAACCTGAACCCACAGACTACTTCATCAACAGGTGGCTGTTTGTAAATAGGAAGGGGTTCTGAAGTTTTAGACGTTGAACTCATATTTTATCAGTCGTCGTGCCCACACCCGTCGACCTAACTTCAGAATATTTGAATAAGTGAGCGAAATCCATATCGGGTAGCAGAAACAACGGTCCAATACTGAGGCTACCTAGACCCTAAACCGTTCCAATTAACCAGTTATTTTACTCAGGCAAA
>WNFO01002252.1_pt1 | contig 28743 bp, 29 predicted proteins | sample 5400251 | NCBI WGS metagenome assembly WNFO01 (sample SAMN13153354, study PRJNA577476) | soil metagenome | isolation source: 100 cm saprolite under Madrone tree | place: USA:California | collected 2016-06-14
CATCGCTCTTCAACGCGCTGCTCGGTACGGAGCGCGCGATCGTGACGGAGGTCCCGGGCACCACGCGCGATGCGGTGGAGGCGCACGCAGTGCTCGAGGGCTTTCCGTTCCGGCTGGTGGATACCGCAGGCTTGCGGGAGAGCGACGACCGCGTCGAGCGGTTGGGAATCGAAGTGAGCCGGAAGTATCTCGCGGCGGCGGACCTGGTGCTGTTCTGTCGGGATGCGGGATGCGACATGCGGGATACGGAGTCTCAGGAATTTCTGGCCTCTTGTCGCGCACCAGTGGTCGAAGTGATGACGAAGATCGATCTCACCGACCGCCCGACCGGCGGTGTGTCCGTGGTGACCGGGCAGGGCCTCGCGGAGCTGCGTCGTAAGCTCGCGGCGGTCGCCTTCGGCCGCCTCGTCGCGCTGGGCGACGTGGAGCCCGTCGTCACGCGGGCGCGTCACCGCGGCGCGCTGGAGCGCGCTCTGGCCGAGGTCGAAGCGTTCCACTCTGCGCGAGGCAGCGGCGTGGATGCGGCCGCGGCCGCGACGCACCTGCGCGCGGCGGTGGGCGCGCTCGACGACCTGATCGGCGTGGTGACGCCGGACGACGTGCTGGATCGTGTATTCGCGAGTTTTTGCGTCGGAAAGTGACCCTCCCGGTCCTGCTTGCCGACCCTCCCAATCGGCGCCATGTTTTCCGTCCCCCTCTTGCCCTGAGGCACCCGATGTCAATTGTCAGGTCCGTATCTCGATGTGCCACCATGGGACTGGTGGCCGCAGCCGCGTGCGCGTACGACGCGCGCGTCTCCCCCGAGCCGGCAGCGGCGCGGGCTCCCCAGTTCGCCGCCGTCGCCCCTGGCCGCGCGGCAAATAGCCGTCACATCGTATCGTTCAGCGCTTCGGTGCCCACAGACTTCGCCGGGCAGGTAGGGGCGCTGGGCGGGAAAGTGTTGTGGGTTTCGCCCGGCTCCGGCCTCGCTGCGGTGAGCGGCCTCCAGGGCTCCGCTGCCGCGACCCTGGCCGGTAAGCGGGGCATTCAGGCGGTCGACGCCGACGCGTTGCTCTCCCTCGATATGCCGCGCCTGGCCACGGAAGCCAGCGCCGAGGCGGGCGGCGTCCAGAGCAACGCGGCTCCCGCGACCGCGGTGCGCTACCCTCGCCAGTGGAACATGCGTGCAGTGCAGGCCGACGTAGCCTGGGCGCACGGGTTCCTCGGCTCGTCCAGCGTCTCGGTCTTCATGCTCGACTCGGGGATTGATCCGCACCACTCGGATACGCAGGGCCGCGTGGATGCCACGCGGTCGGTGGACCTGTTGGGGACGTTCGACGCAGTGCTAAAGGACGGCACCACGGTGCCCTTCACCGAGGCCGATACCGTCCAGAAGTATTTCCCCGGCGCCGAGGTCTACACGGATCTGTTCTTCCATGGCACCCACACGGGCGCGACGGTGAGCAGCAACGCAGTGCGCGCGGCGGGCGTGACGTCGATGACGACGCTGGTGGCCGTGAAGGTCTGCGGCTATATCAACGACTGCCCCTTCAGCTCGATTCTCAACGGCGTGATCTACGCCGCGGACAACGGCGCCGACGTGATCAACATGAGTCTCGGCGGTGCGTTCACCAAAGCGGGCAACGGGCGGTTCGTGGGATTGCTCAACAAGACGTTCAACTACGCCCGCAGCAAGGGCGTAACCATCGTCGTCTCCGCGGGCAACGCGGCGACCGATTTGGATCACAACGGCAACACCTACCAAACGTTCTGTGATACGCCTGCTGTCATCTGCGTCGCCGCGACCGGCCCGACGTCCGACGCGAACGCCGGTACCCGGAACGGTCCCTGGACGAATATCGACGCGCCCGCGTATTACACCAACTTCGGACGCTCCGCCATCAACGTGGCTGCGCCGGGTGGCAACAGCTCCTTCGGGCCGGCGCTCCCCCCGCCGGCCACGAGAGACGTGTTCGTCTGGGCCGCCTGCAGCCAGACGAGCCTGATCATCGGCTGCTTCTCGTCGCCGAACTTCATCGTCGGCGCACAGGGCACGAGCATGGCCGCCCCGCACGTAGCGGGCACCGCGGCGTTGCTCGTGTCGATCCTCGGCCGCAATCCGGGCCAGATCAAGGCGCGGATTCAGCAGACGGCCGACAACGTGGCGGGTAACGGGACGACGCCGTTCTACGGCAAGGGCCGGCTGAACGTGGCACGGGCGGTCGGTGCCATCCCGTGACGCCGTAGGATAGATTTGAGTCTTGAGAGGGCGGCGGCTCCCGGTCGGAACCGCCGCCCGGCTTTTTTCACCCCTTGAGGATACGAGCGCATGGACGTCCTGCCGAGCACGGCTACGCCTCCGGCGATGCGCTCTCCCGAGCGCTGGCTCGCAGTCCTGAGAATCGCCGTCGGCGTGTGGTTCGCGAAGGCCATCTTCACCAAGCTGAGCATCACATTGGCCTTCGGCTTCCTGCCCGTGCCCACGGCGTCGGATCGTTGGCAGCACCTCATGCCGGTCCTAGTGACGAAGTATGCGGAGGGCAACCCGATCGGCTTCTTCAAGGAATTCCTTCTGAACACCGTAGTCCCGAACAGCCACGTGTATGCCCAGCTCACGGCGTTCGGCGAAGCCGCGGTCGGTCTGGGGCTCCTATTCGGGTGCTGTACGATGCTTGCCGCGGCGATTGGATTGGTGCTGGTCGTGAATTACGGTCTCGCGGTGCAGTGGCAGGGATCGGCACAGCAGGGGTTCCACTACATGCTGATCACCACTCTGGTGGTGATTCTGGGCGCGCGCGCGGGGAGGACCTGGGGGCTGGACGGATTCGTCCGAGCCCGGCATCCGGGTTCGTGGCTCGCCCGGCTGCCGCTCGGCTAGGGGATGTACAGCAGGTCGTTCGGCCGCTCCCCCACGGAGACGGCCGTAACCACCTTGCGCGTCTTGGTGTCGATCACCGACACGGTGTTGGAGCGCCCATCGGCCGTATAGAGCCACCGTCCATCCGGCGAGAGGGCGATCCCCCAGGGCCGCCGCCCCACGGCGATCGAGTCGATCACGACGCGTTTGGCCACGTCCACGACGCTGACGCTCGCAGCGGCGCCTTCCGTGATATAGGCTAGGCGGCCTCCGGGCGCGAAGGCGATGCGTACGGGCTTGGTCTTGCCGTCGCGGATGGGGAACTGCCCCACCACGCTGTCCTTGACCACATCGAGGATCGTTACGTTGCCCCCCGCCTCGGCCGACACCCAGGCGCGGGCGCCGTCGGGCGTAAAGGCGATGGTGCGGGGGTTGTCGCCCACGTGCAGGGTGTGAAGCAAGTGGCCCGTCTTTGCGTCGAGCACGGACACGGTGTTGTTCGTCTCCGCGGTCACGTACACCTTGGCGCCGTCGCGCGAGATCGCCATGCCTTCGGGTTCCACCCCCACGGGCGTCGAGAACAGCGTCTTACCGGTGGCGAGATCGATCGCCGAGGCGTGCGCGATCTCCTCATTTGACACGTAGGCGGTCTTCCCGTCCGGACTCAGCACCACGAGCTCAGGGTCGCGGTTCGCCGGGACCGTGCCTGTCACTTTGCCGCTCGCCACGTCGATCACTCCGAGCGCGTCGTCCTTGCCCAGGGCGACGTACACGGTCCTCTTGTCGGGGCTCAACGCCATGCCACGCGGGCGGTTGCCCACCGGGATGGTCGCGACCACGGCGTTGGTGCGCGGAGAGACGACGGAGATGGTATTGGGGAGTTCGTTGCTGACGTAGAGCTGCGGCTCACGCGCGTCTGTGCCGAAGGCGCTCGCGAATACGAGGAGTGTGGCCAGGGCGGCGAGGCGCCGCCGGCGAGTGGTCTCGGTCAATCGAACGTCCCGGTCAGTCGTTGAAGATCGCCTGATCGACGTGCAGCGCCTTGTCGAGCCCGCGGAGGCGGTCGCGTCCCCGGATGCCCTTGAGGATCGCCCCGGTGAGATCGGCGCCCGTTACGTCGGCATCCGTGAGATCGGCACCGGTGAGGTCCGCGCGGACCAGCAGCACCTTGCGCAGGTTCGCGCCCGTCAAGTCGGCGCCGCTGAAATCCACGCTGCTGGCATCGACGCGCATGATACCCATTCCCTGGTTTCCGGGATCCACGCCCAGGTTCGCCCTGATGAGCTTCGCGCGCCGTGCCTTGGCGTTGTTCATCGGCCCGATGAGACGGGCGCCGGACAGGTCCGCGTCGGAGAGATCAGCGTCGTACAGGATGACGGCGAAGATGCTGGCATCACGCAGCACGGCGTGCCGCAAATCGACGCGATAGGCGACGGCCACGTCCAGGTTCGCCGCGGTGAAGTCGGCATCGGTCGCGACCGCCTCCGTGAGCGTGGCGGAGGAGAGCTGCGCCTTGGCGAGATTGGTGCGCACCAGACGGCACCTGGTGAGGTTGGCGCGCTTGAAATCGACACCCGACAAATCGAGCCCGGAGAGGTCCTGCCCGGTGAAGTCGGCGGGGTGCGCAGGTGTCGCGCGCTCGAGCGCCGCGAGGACCTGTTCGCGGGTGAGGGGCTGCTGCGCGCGACCGGCCTCGGGGGACATGCTCGCGGTGAACACTGCGAGGACCACCCCCGACAGCCTACCGGCGCGGCCCGTCACGGACTCTTGTTCTTCTGCTGCAGGTCGGAGAGCCGGTGCGGTCGTCCCGGCTTGAGCCAGCCGTCGCTCCGTGCCTTCACGTACACGTAGACCTCGTTGATCGCCGCGGAATCGAGCAGCACGTTCCAGGCGGGCATGCCCTTGGTGGGCCGGCCGTTCCAGGCGGTGTTGAAGAAGCTGTCGCGCGGGAAGTTCGCGCCCGTGGGGCTCACGGCCCAGCGCAAATCGGGCGCGTTCGGAAGGATGGGGCGCATTGCGTCTTCGCCGTGGCAGCGGAAGCAGTAGACGTGCCACCACTTCCACCCCTGGTAGATGGAATCGGACACCAGCAGGCTGTCCCGCATGGTGTCCCGCGGCGCGGCCGCCGCGGCGGCGCGCTGCCTTCCGGCGGGCGCCCAGGCCATAACGATTGCGGCCGTGACCCAGGCGCCCACCAGGCCGCCCCGCACGAAATGCTTCGTCCTCACGGGCGCATCTCGATCATCGGCACGTTGTACTGACGCAGAATCTCCGTGATCTCGCCGTGCCGGCGGTCGATCACCGAATCGAGCGTGGCCTTGAGCGCCTTGTCGCGGTGCCGAACGGCCATCGCCATGCTGAACGCGAACGGCATGCCTGAAACGGCGTCGCTGTCGGGCAACGCGACCAGGGTGAGCGGAACGGGCTGCTGCTTCGCCCAATAGCCCGCCAGGGGTCCCCACACGATGGCGACGTCGATCGAATCCTTCGCCACCGCCTTGATGATGTCGTCGGGATGGTCGGCCTTGGGATCGGGATTGAGGAAGTTCCCGAACCCGACGAGGCCCACGATGCCGCGCGAGCTGAGCGCGTGCGCGGGGGGCGTGTTGGTGTAATCGTAGCCGATCATGTTCACGCCGATCTTCAGACGCTTGAGGAGCGTATCATCGAGCGAGCGCAGCTGGAGCCCCCGGTCGGCCCGGAACACGAAATAGTAAGTGGAGCGGTAGTAGGGCTTCGTCGTGGCGACCGGGTCGAGGCCCACGGGAGCCTGGATCATGACGTCGCAGAATCCCCCGAGGATGGAGTTCCGCAGGACGCCACGGCGGCTGGGCCACCAGTAGTTGATGACGGTCGCGTTCAGGTCCCGGGCGACCAGCTGCGCGATCTTGTTCTCGAATCCCTCCCCCTGACTGTTGGAGAAGGGCATGTCGTACGGGTCGGCGCAGACTCGCAGGTCCGACGCCGGCCGCGGCGGCGCGCCGGCCATGAATGCGACTGTGGCGGCCGCGACGAGCAGCGCCGCCGTGAGCCTACCCCGTATGGAACGCATTGCGTGCTCCCTGCGGAACTGTACAGAAGGTGAAGAGGTGGCCAAGTACTACACCCGGTGCCGGAGCGGGTTCGCTCCGGCACCGGGTGCTCTACACATCTCCCGACTGCGATTGGTGTTGCCCTGCGACTGCTTACAACCCGAACACGAGCAGCGTGCCGCCCGCGTTGCTGATGTTGATGTAGTCACCAAAGGCGCCGATCGCGCCGAGTGCGGCGGTCGGATCCTCGGGGCCGATGCCGAGCGCCACACCAGCGCCCGCCCAGCCGCCGACTCCGGAGAGCACGGCGACGTACTGCTTGCCGTCGGGCCCCAGATAGGTCATCGGGTTGCCGATGATCCCGGAGGGTGTCTTGAACTTCCACAGCAGCGTTCCGGTTGTCGCATCGACCGCCTTGAGCCAGCCTTCCATCGTGCCGTAGAACACGATGCCGGACGCCGTCGCCAGCGCCCCGCCGTACGCCGCCAGGTTCTCCTTCACTTCCCACTTCGCCTTGCCGATGGTGGGATCCCACGCGATGAACCGGCCGCGGTTACCGCCCGGGCCCGGGTACATGCGCACGATCGCGCCGACGTACGGCTGACCGGCCGAGTACTTCACCTCTACGCCCTCGTAGTCCATGCAGATGTTGTTGGTGGGGACGTAGAACAGCTTGGTGATCGGTGAGTACGCGGAGGGTTGCTGATCCTTGAAGCCGATGGCGGCGGGGCAAATGCCCTCGGTGTTCTTCTTCGAGGTGGTCCCGTACTGCGGATTGCGGACCGGGAGACCCGTCGAGAGATCGATCTTCGAGGCCCAGTTGACCGGGCCGAAGGGCTCAGCCACGAGCACCTTGCCGTTCGTCCGATCAACCGTGTAGCCGAAGCCGTTGCGGTCGAAGTGCACCAGCGCCTTCACCGGCTTCCCGCCGATCGTCAGGTCGACGAGGACGTTCTCGTTGACGCCATCATAGTCCCACTCGTCGTGCGGCGTCATCTGGTACGCCCACTTCGCCTCCCCGTTGTCCGGGTTACGGGCGAAGATCGTCATGGACCACTTGTTGTCGCCGGGACGCTGATCGGGGTTCCAGCTGCCCGGGTTGCCCGAGCTGTAGTAGAATAGGTTCAGCGTCGGATCGTAGGAGTACCAGCCCCACGTGGTCCCGCCGCCGCGCGTCCACTCGTCGCCTTGCCAGGTGCTGACGCCGAGGTCCTTGCCGCGGTGCGACGCGTAGTTCGGGTTGGCATCACCGACGATCTTCACGTCGGCGTCGGGGCCCGTCGAATAGGCGCGCCACACTTCCTTGCCGGTGTTGACGTCGTACGCCGTCACGCGACCGCGCACGCCGAACTCACCACCCGAAATGCCCGCGATCACGATGTCTTTGATCACGATCGGCGCATTCGTCATGGTCGAGCCGGTCTTGTAATCGGCGTTCGGCACGCGCCAAATCTGCTTGCCGGTCTTCGCATCCAGCGCCAGCAGATCGCCGGCGAGCAGCTCGATGAACAGCTTGCCGCTCGGATGGTAGGCGAGGCCGCGGTTCACCAGATCGCAGCACGCGATCGGCTTCGCCTCGGGTGGCTGGGCCGGAACATGCTTCCAGATCATCGGCGCGCCCTCTTTGGTCAGATCGAGCGCAAACACGATGTTCGGGAACGCGCTTTGAACGTACATCGTGGTGCCGATCACCAGCGGGTTCCCCTCATGGCCGTTCAGCACGCCGGTCGAGAACGTCCAGGCGGCCTTGAGGTTCTTCACATTCGCTTTGTTGATCTGGGTGAGCGGGCTGAAACGCTGCAGGTCGGACGTCCGACCCGTCATCGTCCACTCGCCCGCACCCTGGCCGACGGCGGGCGCCGCGACGAGCACCATCAGGCTCGCTGCGAGTCCACCGGACCACAGTTTGAAGCGGTTCATAGCTGACCTCATGTTGAGGATGAGGGTGTGAAAAAAAACGGCCTAAAACACTCTTGCCCGTCAGAATCCGAGACCCGCACGAGGTCCGGGGGCCCACGTTCCCGACAGGCGACAACCATCGTCCGACTCCTCCAACCGGGACTGCTGCTAGGGATAGAGGTTATATCCCGACTTGCAGCCAGTGTCAATCAGCCGTTCGGGTGTCCTCCCTCGTCGCGCCACACGCGGGCGCCCGCCACGCTGAAACCTCCTTCATATACCAAGCCCCCGGCACCTACCGCCCCGCGCACCCGCTCCGCCAGGGCCCGCGCTGCGCCCGCCTCGCCCACGATGCCGTACACGGCGGGTCCCCACGAGCTCTGCCCCACGCCCACCGCACCCCACGCCCGCAGGTGCTCGATCAGCTCGCCGGTCTCTCCCGGCGCGAACACCCCTCCTTGCACGGGCGCGAACCAGCCGCCCGTGATGCGCTGGACTTCGCCCAGTGCATGCCCAAATCCCGTCAGGTCTGCCTCGGCGAGGGCCGGAAGCAGCTGCATGAGCACGAGATGCGCCACGCGCTCGACGTCGCGCGCGCTCGGGGACGGCAGCCGGGCGAACGCCGCCGCCTCGTCGTCGCCCGCCAGCCCCGGCTTGCCCCGCGGCACCGCGACGACACAGCGCCACGTCTCGGGGAACGGGAGCCGCGCCAGGAGCGGTGCCACGCGGTCCGCGTCCCCGGTCCGGCCGCCCTCGAGCACGAAGCCGCCGTGGGCGAACGTCCACGTGCCCACGCCGGAGCGGCGCCCGCGATCCACCGCCTGCGCCAGCGCCATGACGTCGGTCGGCAGATTGGACAACTCGGCGCTGGCGCGGGCCACGGCGAGCGCGAGCTGCGTGCCCGAGCCGAGGCCCGCGTGAGAAGGAATCGACCGATGCAGGCAGAAGTGGAGCCGCAGGTCCAGGCCGTGGTGGCGCGCAAACCGGCGCGCGAACTCGAGCGCCCGATCCGCGTCTGGCCCCTCGGCCTTGAGCCCCGCTGCGGGTCGGGCCTCGAGCAGGAGTGAAGGAGCCGGGACCGCCGCCCCGATGCCGCCGAAGCGCCGCCCCAGATCGCCCCGCAGGTCGAGCACGCCGAAATGCAGCCGCGCCGGCGCCTCGACGAACAGGCGCGGGCCCCCGCTCGTGCTCATGGGGTCACCGGCTGCTCGGGGCGGGGCGCCCGGCGCACGTAGTCGGTGAGGAGGGCCATCGCCTCGCGCTCCCGCGGGCCGGCCGTCTTGTCCACGATCACCTGGAGGCGCGCGAAGTCGGCACGAATCTGCTCCGCAGGCAGCAGATGGGTGCGAGTCGCGAGGATGGCCGCCTCGAGCACCGCATGGCGGGCGCGGTTGAACCCCAGGAACTCGCGTCGCACGCCGCGGTGCACCACCCGCGTCGCGATCCGGGCGCGGGGCGGGGTCGCGTCCAGGGCGCGCACCTCCACCTCGCGCCAGGAGCAGGCCGCTTCGAGCACCACGCCGCGCACCACCGCCGCCGGGACCGCCGGAAACTGCGCGTTCGCGATCGCGCCCTGCGCGAACACCATCACGTCATCGGTCAGGTTGATCACGGCGGCGCGCGACGCCTCGAGGTTCTTGAACGTCGTGGTCTCGAGGAACGGCTTGATCACGATCTCTTCTTCTCCCCACTCCACCCCCATGGGCGCGAAGTTGATTACTCCACGTGCATCCATGGTCGTGAGCACGGACTCGATGATCACCGCACCAACTCGGCTGGGGGCGGCGCGACCGCGTCCGCGTGGTCCGGCAGGTCCTCGAGGCGCGTGGCCGCCCCGTGCAGGAAACGGTCCAGCAGGACGTAGCCGTACTCGGTGAGCACCGACTCGGGGTGAAATTGCAGCCCGATCACAGGGTGGCGCGCGTGCTCCACCGCCATGATCTCCCCGTCCTCGGCGCTGGCGGTGACGCGCAGGTCGGCGGGGAGCCCCGAGCGGGAGATGACGAGCGAGTGATAGCGCGCCGCCGGAAACGGGTTCGGGAGACCGGCAAATAGGCCGGTGCCGTCGTGATGGATCCGGGACGCTTTCCCGTGCATCGGCCGCCCGGCGCGCACGATACCGGCGCCGTAGGCGGCGCCGATGCACTGATGCCCCAGGCACACGCCGAGGATCGGGATCGTCGGCCCGAAGCGCCGCACGACGTCGGTCGAGATGCCGGCCTCCCCCGGCGTGCAGGGCCCGGGGGAGATGATGATATGCGACGGCTGCAGCATCTCGATTTCCTGTGGCGTCGTAGCGTCGTGACGTCGTACCACGGGTTGTTCTCCCAGCTCGCTCACGTAGCGGGCCAGATTGTGGACGAACGAGTCGTAGTTATCGATCAGCAGGATCATGGGACCAGGGCGGCGATGAGTGCGCGCGCCTTGTCGAGCGTCTCGCAGTATTCCTGCTCGGGATCGGAGTCGGCCACGACGCCGCCGCCGACCTGGAAGTACACGTCGCGGCCGAGTACGAGACAGGTGCGGATCACGATGCTCGTGTCCAGCGCGCCCGTGAGCGAGAGATAGCCGATCGAGCCGCAGTACGCGGCGCGCTGGGTGGGCTCGAGCTCCGCGATGATCTGCATGGCGCGCACCTTGGGCGCACCGGTGATCGAGCCGCCCGGAAATGCCGCCCGCAACAGGTCCACGGCGCCGTGCTCCGGCGCGAGCTCGCCCACCACGGTGGAGACGAGGTGGTGGACCGTGGCGTAGTGCTCGATGGCGAACAGCTCCGGCACGCGCACCGTCCCCGCCCGACACACGCGCGACAAGTCGTTCCGGAGGAGGTCCACGATCATCACGTTCTCGGCCCGGTCCTTGTCGCTCTCTACCAGGGCGCGGGCCAGCGCCGCGTCGTGCTCGGGGGAGAGCCCGCGCGGACGGGTTCCCTTGATGGGCCGGGTCTCGACCCGGCCGTCCGGTTGCACCTGCAGGAAGCGCTCGGGGGACGAGCTCGCGACGACCAGGTCGCCGAAATCGAGAAAGGCGGAGAAGGGCGCGGGGTTACGCTGCCGCAGCCGGCGGTACAGGTCGAGCGGCGCGCCGACGAGTGGGGCTTGGAGCCGCTGCGACAGGTTCGCCTGGAAGATATCGCCCGCGTAAACGTACTCGATGACGCGGGCCACGGCGTCGAGGTAGCCCTCGCGCGTGAAATTCGACCGGACGCCCGGGACGTCGGGCACCGGATACGATGGAGCGGCGGAGCTTCGGGGCTGGTGCGGGGGGGCTCCCGGAGCGACTGCGTCTTTTTGTCGCGCAGGGAGCCCCCCCGCACCAAGCCCCCTAAGCCGATCATTCGCGAACGCCAGCCGCTGAGCTGCGCGCCGTTCGCGCGCCGCCCCCCGTTCCGGAATCCCCGTCGAGATCACCCACGCGCGGCCCGCTGCGTGGTCCCAGGCGATCACCCAATCGTATAGACCAAGCAGCAGGTCGGGCACGGCCAGATCGTCATAGCGCGGCCGCGGGACCCGCTCGAGCATCATGCCCCAGTCGTACGCCACGTAGCCCGCGGCGCCGCCCTGGAACGGCGGGAGCTCCGCCACGGGCGCGGTCGCGTGCGCCGCCACCAGCGCTCCGATGTGCGCCAACGGATCCCCGGCGACTCGAATCCAGCTTCCGTCCACGAGCTCTTGGGTGAGCAGTCCTTTCGAGCGCACCGCGGTGGCCGGGTCGGCTGCGAGAAACGAGTAGCGCCCCAGGTGTTGCGGATCGGTCGGGGGGGCGCTGTCGAGGAACAGCAGAAAGGGCAGGTCCCGGAAGCGCGCGCATGCGTCGAGCGGGTCCGGGGCCGGCACGAGCTCGTGGACCAGCGGTGCCACGGTGCTCACCGGGTCCCCTTGGCGCGCCCCGCGCGCGAGCGGGCGCGTGCCGAACGCTGCGTCAGCTGCACGTGCTCGGGCCCGCGGTCGTCTGGGGGGGTGAGGTAGCCCCATTGCAGCGCTCCCTCTTGCCGGTACGTCTTACCCAACGTGATGGCGAGCTTGGCCTTCATCAGCTCGCGGCCGAGGTAGAACGCGTGGGTCACCTCGTCCACGCCCAGCTGGGCGAAGATCTCGTGGATATCCGTGCCGCGCACGAACCGCTCGCTATTGAACACGGTGATCGTGTCGCGGTCGGTGAAAATCCGGAAGTTCGGGTCGGTGACGGCGCGCTGCAGCTCCCGCAGCTCGGCTTCGGCGTAGGCGAGAATCGCCGGATCCTTCACCGTGACGAGCCGGTCGTCCACGCCTTTGGGGAGCGCCTTGTGGGTGACGGCGTGGTACATGAGCCGCCGGGCGATGTCGATCTCGCGCACGGCGCCGCGGGCCCAGGGAATCACTTCGGTGGTGAGCACGGCGCGCACGCCCAGCTCCTGGCACACGGCCAGCAGCAGGGCGTTCACGCCTGTGGTGTCCGCCGCCGTGAGCTCGGTGATGTTCCCCACCCCCATGAAGAGTGGCGCCTGGGGGTAGCGCCGGCGCGTTTCGGCGTAGCGCTCGAGCGACCGCATGAACCCGAACCCGATCGGCTCGATGACGGGGTCGATGAGGTACGACACCCCCCACTGCTCGAGTGCCGCGACGCTCGGCTCCAGAGTCTCGAGCCCCTGACCGAATTCGGGGATCACGACGACACGCGTCTTGCCGCCGGCCAGCTCGCGCGCCACCTCGCGGTTGGAGCCGTTCACGCTCAGGACCAGCTCGGCGCCCGCGGCCACCGCCGCGCGGATCTCGCTGGGCTCGAATGAGTCGATGCTCACCCGCATCCCTTCGCCCACGAGCTCGCGCACCACGTCGCCAAGATCGGGGAACTCACGCCCGGGCGTACAGCCGATGTCGATCACATCGGCACCGCTGCTACGATAGTGCTCCGCCTCGCGGTGGATCGCCTCGCGCGAGAGGCGCGCTGCGTTGTTCACCTCGGCGACGATCTCGATGTCGTAGCCACCGTAGTCGCGGGCGAGCACGGCGCGCCCGAAGTACTCCGGGATCTGCCGCAGGTCCTTGGGTCCCTTCTCGACCGGGACTCCCACCCGCTGCGCGATGACCGTGGGGTCGCCCTCGCACAGCCCGGGGATGAGCACGAGGTCCGTGCCGGCGGGAACTTCGAGGAACCGCGCGATCCATGGGGTGGTCATCAGGGCGGCGACCGTGATCTTCATGACCGCCACCTCCCACGCGAACGCGGGACCCATCTCGGCGATGGTCCGGCGCAACGCGGGCTCGGCGAGCTTTCCCGTGACGAACAACACGCGGCGCGGCGCGCGCACCGCCGCACCCGCTGTCACCGCGGATCGCCCGAGCGCACGAACTTGTTGGGCGTCCCTTCGAGCGCGCCGCCTTTGGGGCGCCACAGGACGACCTCTTCGATCTTAGGTCGGGGTGATGGTATGCCGCTTCCCCGATGTAGCCGATCGCGTTCACGAGCATCAGCGTGGTGGGCCAGCCGTCCGTCTTGTAGTTGCGGCGGATCCAGCCGTCCTCGTACCACCACCCCGGGAACTCCTTCAGCTTCGCTTCGATCTGCGCGTCGGAGTAGGTCGGTTCTTTCGCTGCCATGGCGGTCTCCTTATCGGGGACTAAACCACGCCCCCGCCGTTGATCATCAGCATTTGGCCGGTCACATAGGCGGCTGCGTCGGAGGCGAGATAGACGGCGGCGTGAGCGATGTCCTCCGGCGCGCCCCAGCGTCCGAGCGGGATCCTGGCGGCGATGCGCTGCTTGACCGCCGGGTCGAGCGCGCTGCCGTACGCGGTCTCGATCCAGCCGGGGCCAAGCACGTTCACGCGGATCCGCGGCGCCACCGAGTGCGCCAACGCCCGGCTGAAGGAGTACACGCCTCCCTTCGCGGCGCAGAACACCTGGGCGTACTCACTCTTGAGCCCGCCCCCGAGCACATGGTCCCAGGACATGTTCAGGATCACGCCGCCCGCGGCCGGTGGGTGGGCGTCCATCAGCTCGACCGCTTTCCACGAGGCGAGCACCGTGCCACGCAGGTCCACGGCGAGGAGACGGTCGAGCTTCTCGGTGCGGGACAGACGGGCGGCACTGCCGGTGAGGATGTCCGCTCCGGCGTTGTTCACCCACACGTCAACGTGTCCGAACGCGCGCTGAAGCGCCTCCGCGAGCGCGTCCAGATCACCCTGCTCGGCGACGTCCGCGCGGATCGCCTCGGCGCGCCGGCCGGCGGCGCGGGCGCCGTCGGCGGTCTCATCCGCGCCGCTGCGGTTCGTCCGGTACGTGACCGCCACATCCGCCCCCGCCGCCGCGTACGCGAGGGCGATCGCACGTCCAATGCCGCTGGATGCGCCGGTGACCACCGCCACCTTGCCGTCCAGCGACAGCACCGCCGGCGCGTCGACCGCACTTCCCGACGCCGGCACCACTTCATTCGACTGTTGTTTTGACATCGTGCCTCCGAATGCCTAACCTACCGGCGGTTTCGGGACAGCCACAAGGGAGCGGCCGGAAATGCAGCTTCTCATCAGCGTTGCCGGACCCGCCGACACGCGCGCCGCGCTGCTTGGCGGCGCCGATGTGATCGACGCGAAAGACCCTCGGCATGGCGCGCTGAGCCCCGTGACCCTGCACCGGCTCGCGGCAATCCGGGCGGCAGTGGGTGGGGCACGTCCGCTCAGCGCCGCGTTAGGCGACGCAGCCGACGAGCACGCCATCGCGAGGGCGGTGGCTGCGGCGGCCTCGCTCGGCCTCGCGTTCGTAAAGGTGGGCTTCGCCGGCGTCACCCGTGAGGCTCGGGCACGCCGCCTGGCAGTTGCCGCTCAGCGCGCCGCCGCGGATGTCGGAACGCGGTTGGTGCTGGTCGCCTATGCGGACTGGCGGCGCGCGCAGAGCCTCGCGCCGGCACAAGTCCTCACCGTCGCCGCGGGCGCCGGCGCGGCCGGCGTGCTGCTCGATACCGCGAACAAGGGCGCTCCTTTATTCACACTCGAGTCTCCCACTTGCGTGGCCGCCTGGATCGCTGCCGCGCACGCGGCGGGACTGTTCGCCGCGCTCGCGGGCGGGCTCTGCGGGCCGGAGTTTGCACGCGCACGCGCGCTCCGCGCCGATCTCGTGGGTGTGCGGGGCGCCGCGTGCGTCGGGGGTCGGACCGGCCGGGTCTCGCAGGCCCGGGTTGCGGCCTTGCGGGCGTTAGCCGGCGCGCCATCCGCCCCTCGTGTCCTGGCCCGGAGGGGGCTCTTCCCGCAGCGCCACGTCGAGCTGCCCGAGATCGTCGGCCGTGACGACGAGGTGCTCCACGCCGCGCGGGAGCGTGCGTAGGAAGTACGAGTCGACGAGCTTGGCGGGGTCGCCTTGCGCGGGCTTGATCAGCACGACGCGCCGGGCGCGGACCTGGCCCGCGAGCCAGGCGGCGATGCTGTCGCTCGTGACCTCCCAAGAATGCGGCAGCGGATCCGCCGCCCGGAGCCAGCGGTACGGCGCGAGCACCGGCAGGCGAGCGGCTTGGAGCGCGGCGGCGATCCCGCCTTCGCCGTCCACCAGCTGGGCGTCCGGGAGGCGGCCGGCGAGCGCGTGCGCGTACTGGTCCATCCCCAGCACGGCCATCCAATGCGCCGCGTCTTCGCCGATTCTGACCCGCTTGAACATCTGGCGCACCGCGTCGGCGAATGGTCCGCCGCCCGGCAGCACCACGAGCCGGCGACCGCGCCGGAAAGCGGTCATGGCTTCGATCACCAGCTCGAAGGCGCCGGCCTTGGCGAGCAGCCCTCCACCGATCTTCACGATCGTGTGGATCAGCGGGACCTCGTCCGTCATGATGGGAACAGCAGCGCCACGGCCGCCGCGGGGGCGTGCCTCGCCGCGGCCCCGAGGCTGTCGGAGAGATGGGTGACGTGCAGGCCGATCCGTCGGGCGGCCGCGGCCGCGAGAAACTCACCGAGACCAGTGACGACCGCGCGCGCCACCTGGGGCTGCCGCCCGCGCACCCGCTCGAGCCCCGCGGCGATACGCGTGACCTGTGCGTCCCACAGCGCGTCGGCGATTACGCCGATGTCGGTCTCGTCGAGCATCTCCCGGTCCGCGCAGACGACCCGGGCCAGCCGCTCGCCGGCGAATTCCCTGCTCGTAGGGCGTCCGTCGGGAGTCGGAACCGAGTAGTCGGCGGGCGCGAGCTCGCCGCGCCACACGTGCACGTCGCCCGCGAGCGCGAATCCCTCCGCGGACATGCCGGTCGGTCGGCCGCGCACCGGCACGGTCACCGCGATCGCTTCGACCGGCGTGCGCAACGCTCCGGTGTACACGAGCTCGCCCTCGCGCAGCCGCTCCACATCGGTCCGGCCACACGCCACTGGTGCCCCATCTCGGATCGGAATGATGTCCGTCGTGGTCGAGCCGACGTCGACGAGCAGGCAGTCGGGGCAGCTTCGTCCGACGACATGCGCCGTGGCGGCCCAGTTCGCGGCCGCCACAGCCATGGGCTCAACGCGCGCTTCGGCCGGCGTGCGCCACCGAGCGTCCACGCCCCACACACGCACACGTGCGTCCGGAAAGGCGGCCGCCACGGCGTCGAGCACGAAGCCCACACCCTCCCGCTTGGTGCGGAACAGCTGCGACAGCTCGGCCGTCATCGTGACGCCGTGCGCCACGGCGGGGCCGGCGCCCAGGTCCTGGGCGAGGCGCCCGAGCAGCGGCACGAGCGCCGCCGGATCGCGCTGCAGCTCGTAGGGCGCGGCGCGCGCGGCGAGCACCTGAGCGTCGACGACGTGCGCGACTTTGGTGTTCACGCCGCCGATGTCCCAACCCAGGATGCCGTTCATTGCGCGTGATCCCCGTGCTCGACCTGCGCGGCGGCCGGGCGGTCTTGGCGCGTGGTAGCCGGCGTGAGGCGTACGCGCCGGTCCGCTCGCGGCTCCTGGACGGCGGCGCCGAGGGCGATCCGCTTGCCTTGGGGCGGGCCTACCGCGACATCCTCGATTGCGACGAGTGGTACGTCGCCGATCTCGACGCCCTCGCCGGGGGCGCGGTCCAGCATGCCCTGCTGAAGTCGCTCGTGGGCCTGGGCGGCCGGGTGCTCGTGGACGCGGCGGTCTCCTGCGCCGAGCGGGCGCGCGAGCTCGTCGCGGACGGCGCCGCGCGGGTGGTGGTCGGCCTCGAGACCCTGCCATCGTTCGACGCGCTCGCGGCGGTTGCTCGAGCCATCGGGCCGCGCGTCGTTTTCTCGCTCGATCTGCGCGGTGGCGCACCCCTGGCGCAGGCCTCCCTCGCCCGGACCCCGCTCGAGATCGCGCGCGGGGCCGTCACCGCGGGCGCCGGGGCGATCATCGTGCTCGACCTCGCGCGCATAGGCGGCGGGCGCGGCGTGGACCTGGTGCTGGTGGCGGCGCTGCGGCACGCGTTTCCCCACGTGGAGCTCCTGGCGGGCGGCGGCATCGGCACGCCGCGCGACCTCGAGCGCCTTGCCGACGCCGGGCTCGACGGCGCGCTGATCGCTTCGGCGCTGCACGACGGCAGGGTCAAGCGGGAAGATGTCGCCGCCGTGCGACGGGGCGATCACCCGAGCGACTCGCGGTAGGTGGCGGACTGTCCGAAGTTCTCCTCTACCTCGACCTCCACCGCCCGCAGCGCCACTCCGCCGGAGGACGCAAGCGCTTTGCCCAACCGGCCGGCGAGGTACTGCGCCAGCATCTCGACGGTGGTGTTCGGCACCGGGAGGAGCGCGCAGTCCCCTCGGGGGAAGACGTAGCGCGGCTTCCCCGCCACCGCGACGCGCACGGTGTCGCCCTCCTCACTGACTTGAATCTTGGTGCTCTCGAGCGGGAGGAGCACCTTGTGGTCGATCTCGTCGGTGAGCCGCTTCATCAGGTCCTTCAGCATCGAGAAGTCGAGCACGTAGTGCGCCTCGGGGTCCAGCCCGCCTTCCACCACCACGCGGGTGCGATAGTTGTGGCCGTGCAGCTTCTCGCAGCGATGCCCGGCGAAGGTGATGAAGTGGGCCGAAGCGAAGACGAGGTTGTCTTTCGTCACGGCGACCTTGAATTCCTTATGGGTGGGCACGCCACCCTCCTTCCAGCAGCACGGCGTAGATGGCCGCGCCCGTCAAGTCCGCGGTGGTGCCGGGGTTGAGGGTGTTGGCCTCGTCCCGGAGCTCGCGGTCGAGCGCAGCGGTAGCATCCCGTCCCGCGGTGGTCCGTATCCCCCCGGCGTCGAGTACGCTGCGCGCGCGGCGTTGTACCGTGACCGCCGCATCGGTGCCGAGCTTGCGGGCGATATGAGTATCGGGCGATCCGGCGAGCAGCGTTAGGTAGGCCTCGACGATCGCGTCCCGCCAGGCGAGCCCGTCGGACCGTGCGCGGCGGAGCGCGGGTGCCCCGATCGCGAACGTCGTCTGGAAATCGGTCGCGTACTCGCGGGCGATCGCATCCCGGTCGCGCGCCAGTACCATGGCGTCGCGTAGGCTGATCGTCGGAGTGTCGGCGACATCCTGCTGGCTGGCCCGGCCCAGGCCTCCCGGCGCCGCGGCGCGGATCGCCATGTAGGCGTCGCACGCATCCGCCACCGTCGTGTCGGCGAGTGTGTCGGCGAGCTGCTCGCGCAGGGCTTCGAGCCCCGGCCGAAGCGCGGCCCGGGCCAGCGGGGCGAGGAGCAGCACGAGGCCGACATTGGTGTTGGACGGCGCCCAGCGGGCCGTGGCTTCGACGGCCGCACGGATCGTGGCGCCGAGCGGGCGCTCGCCGGCCAGGGCGAGCGGCGGGCCGATTGCGGCCGCGCTCGCGAGGAAGTCCTCGTATGTCGCGTCGCGGAATGAGGCGAAGGGGGAGACGTTGCCGGGCTTGGGGGCGCTCGCCTCGAGCAGGCAGGCGAGCTGCGCGGCGGCTGCCACCTCGGCTGCCTGCCGTGCGGGCGGGAGCGTCACCGCGGCGTCACGCGCTCGAGCAGATGCTCGACGATCGCTCCGGCGACGTCGCTCGACGTCGCTTCCTGCAAGCCGCGCCATCCGGGGATCCCGTTCACCTCGACGACGTACACCGTGCCATCGCGCGCGGGCAGGAGATCGACGCCGGCGTAATCCGCCCCTACCGCTCGGGCGGCGCTCAACGCCGACTCGACGTGCGCCGCCGGCAGCGTGACGGCTCGCGCCCGGCCGCCTCGCGCCAGATTGGTCTTCCACCCGGGCGCGCTTCGCTCGATCGCGCCGATCACGCGCCCGCCTACCACGAAAACCCGCAGGTCGCAGCCGTCGTGATCGATCGCCCGCTGAAGATAATACACGCTCCGGAGCGTCTCCAGCGTTCGAAACACGCGGAACGCCATCTCTTCGTCACTTACCCGCACCATGCCGAGACCCATCGACCCGAACAGCGGCTTCACGATGACATCTCCGAGCGCGCGAAACGCCGCTATCGCCTCGTCGGGATGCTCGCACACGACCGTCTCGGGCACCGGCAGCCCGGCGTGCGCCAGCAGTGCCGTGGTCCACAGCTTGTCCACGGTTCGCTCGATTGTCCGCGGCGAATTGATCACCGCCATCCCGCGCTCCTCGAGCGCGTGCAGCGCGTCCACCCGGACGATGATCTGTTCGAGCGAGCCCGCGGGGATGATGCGCGCGAGGATCGCACCGCACGACGCGAGATCCTCTCCCGCCGCGGCGAAGGGCGGACCGGTCCCGCCGAAGCGCGAGACCAGTCCTTCGTACGGCAGCACGCGTCCCTCATGACCCCGCGCCGCCAGCGCGCGGCAGAGTTGGTCGGTGTGCCAGCCCCCTTGCCGCGCGGCGAGAATCGCGATACGCACCTTCGTTAGTTGGTCTTGCTCCCGAGGAGCACGGCGAAGCCGCCCGTGGCGAACACCGGGATATCCCCCGCGACGGCCTTGAAACCCGCCGTCGCCATGCCCTTGTCGCGAGCCTCCCGAGAGTCCCACCGGAGATCCGCGATTCGGTAGATAGGCGCCGGCTTGCCGTCCGCCGACGGCGAAAATCTGACCAGCTCGACGCGCGTGACCCCGATCTCCTGCGCATGAGATACGAACAGGGGCACGTGCGTTTCGGCGTAGTACTTCTCGAACGCCGCCGTGTCCTTCGGCTGGTTGTACTGCACGATGACCACCCACTGCACGCCCGTGGGTGCCGTGGCTTGCGACTGTTGCTGGGGTGCGGGCTTCGAGCACGCGGCCGCGATGGCGAGACCGGCGAGAATGGCGAGGCGCTGCAACGGACGCTGCATGGAATGGCTCCTTGGTGTGGAGGATGTGAGGGCGCGGCGTCTCAGCTCTCGACCAGCGACGCGCGCAGCACCTCAGGGTTCACATGCCCGGCATGATACGTCTTGCCGCTTTGCACGCTCGTCAGCCACACCTCGGCGGGGCTGAAGAGCAGCGGATCGATCTTGTAGAAATCGCCGTCGTACCGCTTGAAGATGTCGTAGAACGGCGTCCCGTAATCTTTCGACGCCGACGCGGGGATCTTCGGAACCAGCTCGGCCAGCTCCGCGTCATCGGCCTGGACGGTATAACGCGCCTGGCCGCCGTACAGGATGCAGTCGTTGGTGCGACCGATCGCCCGGAGATCGTTCTTCGCGACCGGTGGCAGGGGCGCCGTGCCGATCCCGCTCACGATCTTGTTCACATCGAAGCCGAGCGTGTCCATCTTGTGCAATCCCGTCTCCAAAATGCGCGCGGCGATCTGCACACCGCCGGCGAGACTCGCCGTCGGCGCCACCACGAACGTCAGCTGCGAGGGCGCGAGCGCGGCCTTCTGGCCCACCCAGGCGGCCACCTCGTCCGTGGGCAGCGTGCGCGTCTCGAGCACGAGCACACCGCGCTCGGCCCGTTCGGCGTAGCCGAGCTTCGTAAACAGCTCCTTCTCGACGCGGGCGTGAGCCCGCAACGGCCCCGACCCCATCGCGAAGTACTTCCCGACCTGAATGGCCCAGCCGGCGTACTGGGAGGCCATGCAGCTGACCGCCGGATGATCGGTCCACACGCGGACGCCCGGCCACGTCTCGCCGCCGATCGGAACCGGGGGATACGCAATGTCGGCGAGCCCGGCCGTGCAGATCTCGGCGAGCGCGCGCCCGGCGCCGAACCCGCCCGGCGTGTCGACTCCGGCGTCGATCACGCGCGCGCCTCCGGGAAGCTTCTGTACGGCGACCCGCAGCGTGTCGGCGTTCGTGGCCATGGCATCGGCGATCTGCCACGCCCGTTCGTTGAGGCTCAGTCCCCCGCCCATTGCAGGATCTCCCCTTTGCCGAGTTCGGCGAGGTCGCCGGAGTACCGCTCGTACCTGCCGGTGAGGAAACGATCCGCGACCGCTACGTCGGCGCGGCCGCGCAGGTAGCGGAGCAGCAGCCCGACGTGCGGCGGCCGGTAGGTGCAGGCATAGCGGAACGTGCCCGGCCGATCGATCGCGGCCAGCGCCACGATCGAGCCGCGTTTCAGGAAACGCCCGGCGCCCGGCCCCGCCTTGCCGAACACGACAACCGTACCCGCGATCATGCCTTCGCCCATCGCGCGTCCCCCGTCCCCCATCACGACGACGAGTCCCCGCCTCATCCGAGCGCCCGCCTCGTCGCCGGCATTCCCGCGTACGATGATCTCGCCACCCGTCATGCCGCGCGCCGCGCCGGGCAGCGCCCCGCCCACGTTGTCGCCCGCGTTGCCGCGCACGTCGATCCGGCCCCCCGAAATCGCGAGCCCCAGATCCCGGCCCACGCTCCCCTCGATCGTCAGGTCACCACCCGCCATCCCGGCGCCGATGGCGTCCACCCGCGGGACGTCTCCCTCGATCCGGACCACGCCCGAGTGTCCGCCCCGGACCTTGAAAAACTCCCCCAGCGTCCCCGCCCGGCCCCCGTGCACCACCGGCAGCTGGGCGATCTGCTTCGCGTCGAGCCCCAGGAATCGGTCCGCGGCGATGCAGTCGGCGACGAGCACGTGATCGGGCTGCGCGGCGAGCGTCAACGTGATGGCGTCGCTCATGCCAGAATCTTGCGGAGGTGGAAATGATGCGGCCCGAGCTTCCCGCCGAAGTTCGCCGCCGTAATGCTGTTCACGCCCGGCCGACACGCCGCCGGGATGCCGACGCGCATGGCCGCCTCGATCGACGGGGCATCAGTGCCGTCCAGCACGATCTCAAGCACGCTGTTCACGCCGTCGGGAAGCGCGGTATCGGTGATCGCCCGGAGTGTGGGATCGAAGGGATCATTGGTCGTCGCCACCATGTTCTTGTAGCGCTTCGAGCCCACCTTGCTGCCGCTCCGCGCCACGCCGCCCGGGAACGGGAGGATCACGCCCGGGAGACCGGTCATCGCGGCCACGGCGGCCTCGGCGGCGGCCAGGGCGGCGTCCGCATCCTCCGCGAGGATCAGGAAATTCCCGCCACCCACCCCTTTCAACATCCCGAAGGTTTCCTCGACGAGGAACTCCCCCTCCATGACCGGCAGGCGCCAGTAGCGTTTCCCGCCAATCACCTTGCTCGCCTGAAACCCGTCAGCGAACACGCGTAACGCCTTCCCGATCGCGAGCCGATCGGGCGCATCGGGCAGGCCGTCGAAGCAGGCGGTGGTGGGGCAGGTGAGCACCGTCTGACCGACCCGCACAATCAGCTGTTCTGGGAGGCTCGCCTTGTCCATGGTCAGAAACAGCACACTGATCCCCGGTCGCCCGTCGGGCGTCTCGGTGGGCGTGAGCTCGCGCTCGATTCCCGCTTCGCACTTGCAGCCGATCACCGAGGTGGCGAACCCGGTGAGTTTGGTTGCCGCCTCCCCGGCCCATTTCCCGGTCCGCCCCGTGATCACGAGCCGCGCCACCCGCATCGTAAACGCTTCGGCGAACGTGTCGGCGATCGTGACGCCGTTGATCTTCATGGCACCGGCTCCGCACCGTAGTTCTCGAATGCGACGCACGCGTACTGATCGAAGAATCGCTTCACGTCCTTGGTGACCGCCGCGTCGTATCCGGGCCGCACGGCGAGCCGCCGACCCGCGGGTGCGCGGCGCAGCTGCCCGTCCTCGACGACGAGCGTCCCCGCCTTGATCGTGTAACGAGGGGTGGAAAACATCTTGGCGCGGTCCGCCTCGTTTGCGTAGATCGTCACGTCCGCGTCCGCTCCCGGCCCCAGGTGCCCCTTGTTCTTCAATCCCAGGAGCCTGGCCGGCCCGGCGCGGGTGATGGTCGCGATCTCGCTCAGCGTGTATTCGCGGGCCAGCCCATCGAGCAACGCGCTGCCCGCCAGCAGCTTCTGGTTCACGCTCTTGAGACGCTCGTCACGGTACGCCCGGTCCATGAGCAGGCGGATCAGCTCGGGATAGGAGAGGAACGTCCCTCCGTTCGGGTGGTCGGTCGATAGCACCACGCGCCACGGATCACGCGCCAGCAGGAACAGCTCGAGCCCTACCGCCCATTGCAGCGCGGCCACGGCTGCCTTCTCCTTGTACGCGTAGGGCACGATGCCGCAGCCCGACTCGAGCTCGATGTCCACGTTCACCCATTTGCGGCCGCTGCTGGCGTACAACAGATGCTCGACCGGGCTGTCCGCCGTCACCGTCGTGGCCGACCCGAACATCACCTGCCCGACGTCCACGCTCACCTCGGGGTGACCGTTCACGTACTCGATCACCTCGCGCGCCGCCGACGCCCACCCTTTGCCCGGCGCACCTCCGTAGCTGTGGAACTGCAGGTGCGTGAAGTGCGCGCGTTGCCCCGAGAGGGCCTTCATCGTCTCGAGCGTGGTCGCGGCGTTCCCCGGCTGCCCCAGGTTGTTGCAATGGATGTGCACCGGGTGGGGTAAGCCGAGCGCGTTCGCGGCACCGGCGAGCACCGCCAGGATCTTCCGCGGAGTCACCACGCTCGAGCCGAGCGTGTCGTCCAGCCTGCTCACGTTGCGGCGATCGCCTCCCGCGACACCCTTCCAGACCGCTACCCCGCCGGGGTTGACGATCTTGATCGCGTACGCCCGCGTAGTGCCCAACAGCCACGCGGCGTAATCGCGGGCCCGGGCCGCCTCACCGGCAGCGATCTGGCGGAGCAGGTACTCGTCGTTGCCCAGCAGTACGTAGAAGCCGGCATCGATGATCGGTGTGTCGTCGAGCTCGGCGTGCGCATGGCGCGCGGTGAGGGGCGCCACCGCCGCTTCCATCACGGTGGTATAACCGAGTCCCGCGTAGCGATAGCCGGTCGCGAACGTGCTCGGCAGCGTCCCCCCGGTGCCGGAGCGCGCCACCGCGCCACCATCGAGCCGCGGAGCGGGTGCAGGATCGGCCGCATGCTCTTCAGGGAGCAGCCGCCGGGCGTGGTTCACGCTCGACCCGGCGATGTGCGCGTGAATGTCCACGCCACCCGGCATCACAATCATGCCGCGTGCGTCGAGCCGCGGAGCGCCCGCCGGCAGCTCGGCCACGATGCGATCGCCCTCGATGCACACGTCGCGCACGACGCCGTCGACTCCGTTCGCGGGGTCGTACACCGTGCCGCCGGCGATGCGGAGCCGGGGAGTCTCGCTCATGCGCCCACTCGGGCGCGCAAGGCGCGGACGGTGACGAGCGCGGCGCGTGCACCGTCGAGCGAGGGCCGCAGGGGCAAGGGGACGTCGTCCATCCGGAACGCCGTGCCGCCCTCGTGGATTCCCGCCGCCCCGGTGTCCACGGCGACGGCCGGCTGGAATGACGCCGCGCTGGCCCGCGGTCCGATCGCGACGCTCCGCACTTGCGCGAGCGCGGCAGCCACGGGCTCGGGGAGGGTCGCGGGTGAGCCGATGACGAGCGCGGCGTCCACCTCTCCCCCGCCCAGCAGCGCCGCGGCGTCCGTCCGCGGCTGGTAGCTCGGGTAGCCGCGCGCGAAATCCACGGCAAAGGGAAACCCGGTCTGCCAGGTGAGCACGGCGTCGGCGCCGGAGCGGTTGCCGCCACCCCGGAGCGTGGACAAGGCGCACCGCGTGGGGCCGTTCAAGGCCTGCGCCAGCGTCACGAGCGCTTCCGCGCGGGCCGGGTCGGCCGGAATCGGGCCCGGCTCGCCGTCGGCCACGAGGACGGCATAGCGCGCCTCGGTCATCCGGCGGGCCAGGTCGATCGCGGGCTGGAAGCGTGCATCCGCTCCCGCGGCGCGCTCTTGCACCACCGCCCGCATTATCTCCAGGCTGTCCACTTCGTCGGCGGGTGCGATCGCCAACCGTCCGTACGCCTCCGCGGGACCACGGCGCTCCCCCACGTCCACGGCGATCAGCGTGCGGCTGGCTCGGCCCTGAGGCGCCGCGACCCCGCGCGGCTCCACGGCGTAGCGAGACGCGTAGCGCGGGTAGCGAGCGCTCGGGTCCACCGCCCAGAACACCACGAGGTCGGCGCGCTGGCGGATTTCGCCGAGAGTGGCACCGGCACGGCCGCGGCGCTGGGCTGCGAGCACGGCCGGCGCGGCGGTAGCCGCGAGGCTGTCGATGGCGGCGTGCAGCCGATCGGCGATGGCGACCGCTTCCCGCTGAGTTTCGCAGGAGACGTCACCGGCGAGATAAACCAGCGGACGCTTTGCACCGGTCAGGAGTCTCGCGGCCTCGGTGAGCGCCTGCTCGAGCGATGCGCTGCGGCCGTTCACCCGCGTCTCCGCGGGCACGCTCCCGTCGCCGAACCACGCGGCCCCGAGCGCGCAGGCGTTACGCGCTTCGGCGATGCGATCCCGTGTTACGACGACGCCGATGTCGTCGCAGGCGCAGCCACAGCCGAGGCAGGTGACGTTCGCGACGGTGCGGTCGGTCATGCGCTCTGCGCCTCGCGGTGCTCCACATCGCGATACAACCGGGCGGCGCGGCGCGCGAGCGCCCCGAAGCAGGCCGCCGCGTCTCGTCCGCGCGCGAAGATCGTGCAGATCGGCTCGCGCCGCGCAAAGCGAGTCCCCGGCGGCGAGATATCCCGCACATCCGGGTCCAAGAGCCAGGACCGCGTGTCGCCCAGGGCGCTGGGGCGTCGCGCGTACACGATCGCCTTGCCGACCGCGTCCGGGGTGCGATGCCGGGCGGCCGCAAGGTCGAACGCCGGCAGCGCGCCCTTGCATGCCTGCGCATGCACGTCGAACAGCGAAAGCCCGTACGCTCGCTCCACCAGCTCCATCGCGGCGGTGTAGCGCGGGTTCACTTCGATCGCATAGGGCACGCCGCGCCGCGCGATGAAATCGACCCCGTTCACTCCCACCAGGCCGAACGCCCGTGTGACCTCCTGGCTGAGGAGCGTCGCCCGCTCGAGCAGGCGCGCGTCCGCCGGGAACTGCGGATCCCCGGCGGACCCGAGAATGCTGCCGCAGTAGCGGAACCCGTCGGCGCCGAAGGTCGACTCCCCCCCGAGAATGCGCGACAGACCCAGCGGCACCGCGCGGCGCCCGTCTGCCGCGAACACGATGGAGCCGGCCACGCCGGCGATGCGCTCCTGGAGGTAGCTGCCCCGCGGCACGGGCGCGCCGCGGCGCCAGACCGCGATGCCGTCCCCGCCTCCCGAGCGCAACGGCTTCACGAGCCATCCGCTACGCGTGCCCGGCGCTGGCCGCGTGAGGCGGACGCGCGGGCCTCGAAGACCGACGCCCGCGACCACCCGGGCGAGGCGGCGCGGGTCGCGCGCTCGGGCCAGGACGCCGGGCGGGTTTCCCCAGAGCTCGCGATGGGCCGCGAGGGCGCGGACGGCGCCGGGGTGATTTTCGAAGCTCGCTTCGTACACGACGGCCTCGCAGGACACGTCCCGCGCCGCCGCCGCGGCGGCGCGGGCGCTGAACCGACCGTCGACCCTAACGACGTGCACCTCGGTTGCGGAGGCCTGGAGATCGAGATCGCCAAATCCGTCCACCGCGACCACCTCGTACCCTGCACGGACGGCGGACTCCGCGATGTCTCGAGTCGACACGCCGGCGAGCAGCACGCGCGTCATGCCAACCCCAGTCGGCGCCGTGCCCGCTCGCGCGGCACGACGTACAAGTGATCCAGCACGCTGCCCCGCGCCTCGCGGATCGCCAGCCGCTCGACCAGCGCGCGATTCGCGCCGCCCGCGAGCCCGTCGGCGATCAGTGCTGCTCCCTGGGCACCTTCCTTCGCGGTACGAGCGAATCCCTCGATCAGGCGCGTCGGTGCGAACGCCTCGAGCGGCGCCCGGATCGCGTGCGCCAACGACTCGACTCGCGCCAGTCGGCCAGAGAGGAGAAATTCCTTGGGCGAGGGGATCGCGGTCGCGAGTGCCACGGCGGTCTTCACGGTGCTCTCGACCAGCGCGTCGCGGGCGACCTGCTCCGCGGGCGTCGCCGGCTGGGCGAGGCGCTCCGGGGAGACAGCCGATTCGTCCCAACCGGCGATCGTGGCCGCGCCGCCGTGGAACAACAGTGCCTTGGACACCTCACCCGCGAGATACGCCACCTCGGCGTCGAGCGCCCCCGCCGCGCGCAGCCCGAGCGCTCCGGCCGAGCCTCCCACGCCGTCTACGATCCGGCCGGCAGCGACCGCCACGGCGGCCGTGAAGGCGCCGCCCAGCTCGAGCAATACGAACGACACGTCCGACAGGGGCGCCCCGAACCGCCGGGCCTGCTCGGACACCGCCAGCGCGACCGCGCACACCTTCTCCGCCGTACCCATGTCCACGCGGTTCACCTTGCGGTGCGCCGGCACGGTGGGCAGGTGCACCACACCCGGGGTGAGGACGACCGGCAGTGCGGAGCGCGCCAGGACGCGCACCAGCTCGCGTAGTCCGCCGATGCCCCCGGTCTCGCCGGGGGCCGCAAGGAAGGCGAGGCGCAGGTCCTCGTCGGTCGCGTCCTGCACCCGCGTGAGCGGCAACCCGTATCCGGATGGGCCGGCGACCAGATCCAGCGGGCCGGCCGCCTCCAGCTCGGCGACGAAGCGCGCCGGCTCGCTCAGCGCCTCCGCGGTGGGCCAGGAGCGGTCCAGAAACAGGCGGCCGTCGTCGAGCCCACAGAGATCGAGGCTCACCGTTCCGGGGTCGATGCCGATGACGCGGGGCATCGGCTCACGGCTTCGGCGCCATCAACTCCCGCGCGACGTCGGCGATGGTCTCGGCGTCCAGCACGAGGTCGTTGCGCTCGAACAGGCGCGCAATGCACGCCTTGTGCACTTTCATCTTGAGATTTCCGATGGCGAGGGCGCCGAAGCACACCACGCCGTCCTTCGTCACGCCGTCGTCCATCGCCTCGACCCCTTCGATGCCGAGCGGGGGAACCGCATTCACGTCCGCCACCACCTTGAGTCCCGGCCGGTTCGCCCACGCCTGCTTCGGCACGAGCATCACCCCCGCCGGCCCGGCATTGAGGATCAGCTCCGCGCGCTCGCACGCGCGGATTGCCTCCGCGGCGTCCGGCATCGCGATGGCGCGCACCGTCCCGCCGAAGCGCTTGAGCACGAGCTCACGCGCACGCTCGCCCGCGTCGGCTTTGCGCGACGTGATGCACACGTCCGCCCCCGCCTTGGCGAACAGGCCGGCGGCCCGAATCCCGACCGGCCCCGTCCCCGCGATGATCAACACGCGCTTACTGCGCACGTCGCCTGCGGCTTTCACCATCTTGGCTACCGCGGCGACCGCCGTGGTGTTCGAGCCGTTCGAGTCGAGCATGGCGGACACGCTGAAGGGCTTGAACATCGCGTTCGTGGCGGCGGCGAGCAGCTGTTCGCCCACCGCAATGTCCGATCCCCCGACGAAGACGGCGGTGTTCTTCAGGTCTTTAGGACCGCGCGTGAAGATGCAGCCGTGGATCAGGTCGCGGACGTCGGCTTCGGTGACGCCGCCGTAGCTCATCACTTCATCGGCGCCGCTGTCGTAGGCGACCACCCGATCGAATGCGCTCGGCAGCCGGGAGCTGTCGAGCTGCAGCAGAAGCTTACGCATCAGGGTTCATGCTCCACGATGAGTCGGCGCAGGGCTCGAAAAGCAGTCGAGGGGCGGCAGCCCGCCCCTCGACATGGCATCAGGCGACTGCCGGGGAGATCAACCCTTGTCCGCGCCACCGGCGAACGGATGCGACGCCGTCTTCG
>WNFO01000480.1_pt1 | contig 28718 bp, 26 predicted proteins | sample 5400251 | NCBI WGS metagenome assembly WNFO01 (sample SAMN13153354, study PRJNA577476) | soil metagenome | isolation source: 100 cm saprolite under Madrone tree | place: USA:California | collected 2016-06-14
CGTCGATCGATACTTTCTCGCAACACCTTTACAGCGAGGTTGCCACCAAGTTTCTTGTGGTACTTGAGGCAGTCAGCGATTGTCTTCGCCGCGCTGTAAATTCGAACAGGAACGCCATCAATTCTTATATTCTCGACTCCCTGTGTCAGTGCTTGGCCGGAGAATCGGACGAAGCGCAGTTTCAGGCCACCGGCCACAGGCTTTTTCGCTTTAAAGTCGATGGCCATCCAAATCGAGGCAGAGTCAAGTGGAACAAGGCCGTGGAACCTGACTGCGGACTTCAGGCAAACGACGCCATTGGGTACGCGCTTACACGCGAGCATTATCTGGCGCTTAAAGTCTGCGAAAAAATCTTTACGGGCGTAAAGCCCTCGCCCGATCTTCAAAAGGAGTCCACGCTGGAGAGCCCTGCTTAGTGCTTCCGGATGTATTCCAGACCGGTACAGATCTCTCGCGCGCACTACAGTCCTTTTCTCGACAATCGAAACCAAACTCCTCATCGACACTTGCGCCCTCGTCACGTTAGTTAGCGTTCGCCCGAATGCAGTAGCCATTTATGGCCCCAAGTCTCGCATGAACACCTATGTGAGGAAAAGTCGGTAGATGTGGAAAAACCAGAAAGTAGTTGGGGAACAATTGGGGAACAGTTGCTCCCGAACGAGACGCTTCTGGCCCGAATACCGGGTTTTCATCCGCCGTAAATTATTGATTCCGAACAACAGGGCCTGGGACGGTGCCTCTTGCTAAACCGTTTTAGGGAATAAACACCCTAACGAGGGCTCGAATCCCTCCCCGCCATATCTTAAGTGCCTGTAGCGTCAAAGGCTTACAGACTATTCTGTCTAATATTCTCCTCTAAAGTATGGATAAACGAGTAGTACATAATGCAACGATCTTGGAAACCGTTGCGCGTCCGTTGGAAACAGTAGCGGCCCCGCGGCGGTTTCGGAAACCGCTGCCAAGAATCAAGGTTTCGCGCGTAGGACAGCAACACATGGTAAGGCGCAAGGAGGAAATGCGACAACAATTAAGTTCAGCGGATCCGATGCAAGCAACGGCCAAGATAGTAAGTCTCATAGATACAGTTAGATACAGAAATCGGCCTCAAAGGCTGGTCCTTAATATATCCGCTTTGTGGTCTGGCGCCTGCAACGGTCATGTAAACCGTTTCCACGATGCCGGACACTCTTCGGTTCCTACCCGAACGTCGTAAACCGTGCCACGAGGAGGGCAAGCCTGCGCCGTGAACGCATTAGGCACGACCGTCCGCCTCCGCGTGCATTCCGGCGAAATTGTCGAAGGCTGTGTCGTGTATCTGTGGGAAGAAAAATCAACGTTGATGGTGCGCGTTGCGTCTGGAGACCTCGTCTACAACGTTCCGGCGAGTATGCTGGTAGATGAAACGAAAGCGAAATGATATTTCCCTAATTTGCTAGTTTGGCTGCGTTGCCTCCGCTGGAGCGAGTTCCAAAATCGCCGGGATAAGTTGGTCGGAGAGGTCTATCTTATCCAGAAGCTTGGCGGCTCCGATGCCATGCAACAACTCATCTTTGACTTCATCGGCACCCAACGTAATCGCTAGAATTTTCGCGCCGTTTAGTAAGCCTTTTACCTTGGTTGGCGCGATGCAATCCTTCTCAGGCATGGTCACATCGAGGATGATTAAATCAGGGTGAAGTTCTACCGTCTTCTGAATCGTTTCACGAATATTCGAAGCTTCACCTACGACCGCAATGTCTTCCCGATCAGATAATAACCTTCGAATTGCTTTACGCATTACTTCTGCGTCGTCCGCCAGAAACACCCTGACGCACATAATGCCCCCTTGCGAACTAAGATTCTGGGACTAGACTTAGCTGTTAGATACGCCGTGAACGAGTACGTGTCAACGCGGATTTTCGGAGCGTACGCTAACGGACACCGTTTGAAGTGGATTCCGCTGGCGTCGAACAGAAAAATGTAAAAGATTGTTCTTTCAATTTGCGTCAGGCACCAGAATGAACACAGGCGGAGTCGCGTTTATTGCAGTTGAGACTCGAAAGTCCCGTGAAGTAGTCTTTTGGGCAAGGAGACCAAAAATCATGGTTATCGGCGATCGTCTAAAAATGCTTCGTGAAACGAAGAATTTGTCTCAGGGTGACATTAAAACGAACTGGCTTGCTCCGTTGCTCCCGTCTTTGCTTTTTCCGTCCGTAAATCCCGCTGCCTGAATTCATGCTCCGCCCAACCCACATGTCTCTTGTGCTATGCGTTTCGATTGAAATAACCATGGTCGTGACTCCGCTGTGCGCCGCTTCAAATGAAGCCATGCAACAGGACGATGCAGACAAAATCGTCGAACGCTCCGTCGAAGTGCTCAAAAGAGACTGGGCTGCCCAGCCGCGATTTGACTGCTCGGAGCGGGACAAAGACAAAAATGGGATCAGAACGTACGAAGACATCATGCTCGACGGCTCGCAGTACCAAAAGCTGATCGCACTCAATGACAAGCCCTTGGACGCCCACCAGCAATCCGAACAACAACAGAAATTCCAGGAAGCTACCGCCAAACGCCGATCCGAGAGCAAGTCTCAAAAGCGCCGGCGCATCGCCAAGTACGAAGCGGATCGAAAACGCCAAGGCGAACTCATTACGGAGCTGACCAAGGCGTTCACGTTTACTCTAGCTGGCACCGACAAGTCGGGCGGTCGCGACGTTTATTTGCTGAACGCGGAGCCCCGAAAGGGCTACCGATCGCCGAACTCGGAGACGCGTGTATTGACCGGTATGCGCGGCAAACTGTGGATCGAACGAAATTCATTTCAATGGGTGAAGGTTGAAGTGGAAGTCGTCCATCCAGTTCACATCGGCGGCTTTATCGCCCGCGTAGAGCCTGGCACCCGCCTCGAACTGGAAAAAATCCCGGTGTCTAGCGATATTTGGCTGCCCAGCCATTTGGCGGTCAAATCACGTTCGAAGGTCGTGTTTTTCTTCAACCACCAGACCGACGAAGACGACACGTATTTCAACTACCATCCCGCACAGACGCAGATTCCTGAAGACCGTCCCAGTGAAGATTAATCCGGCGAGATTATCGAAGGCCGTGTCGTATATCTGTGGGAAGAAAAATCCGTTCCGATGGTCCGAGTTGCGTCCGAAGACCTCGTCTACAATGTTCCGGCGCGTACGCTGGTCGATGAAAGGAAATCGAAAAGCGAATGACGAAGCTCATCCGGTAGGCTAGAGCAATTTGTGGGGAACAAACTCCGAGACGCGGATTGCGACGGAACGATTTTCTATCCGTGCCAGATGCTAAAAGACGCAGGCAAACTTTGGGGTGCGAAAGATCACGTCAACAACCGACATGCGATATGCCTCCGCGAGCGAGTTCGTTGGTGGTGAACCTTGTCGAATGATATTAGTTTTACGACGAGCAACTGCGAGTCTTCCTTGAGAAGTTCGGCCATTCGCGCGACCAATGTAGTTCGAGTAAAAGGCTTTTGAATGAAAAGTGCCTCCTCGACGAATTCATTTCCGGTTTGTTGATAGTCCAGATAACCGCTGGCGTAAATGACCTTGATCTGGGGTTGCAGAGTCTTCAGCCGCTTGGCGAGTTCGAAGCCTCGCATCCTAGGCATCACAAGGTCGGTCAGGAGTGCGTGGATGTGCTGTTTAGAGCCTTCCGCGATGGCCAAGGCTTCGACGCCGTTGCTGGCCGTTAATACGTTGTAGCCGGCCGATTTGAGGAATTCACAAGCGAGTTCGCGGACGGCTTCTTCGTCTTCGGCAACCAGCACGGTCTTGAGCCCTTGGGAAATGGTAATTTCCTCCTTTTGCGCAGATGCTGGCTCAACTCGGTCTGTTACGCGTGGAAGATAGATTTCAAAACGGGCGCCCGAACCGGGTTCTGACTCCACCCAAATGAATCCACCGCTCTGTTTGATAATTCCGTACACGGTGGCGAGCCCCAAGCCTGTACCTTTTCCCTGTTCCTTGGTTGTGAAGAAGGGCTCGAAAATACGCGCTTTGGTCTCCGCGTCCATTCCCATCCCGTTGTCGGCGACGGATAGAAGTACGTACTGCCCCGAGCCCTCGAAATGGGTGACTGGCCATCTGTGGCGAATTGGTCAAAGCCATAGGTTGGGACAACTAGCTCAATTCTGGGAAGTGATGGGGCAGGTCCGAATAGTACGGAGGTTTGCATATAGCGAAAAGGCTAATACAGGAGTTTTGGGTAGCACGTCGCTTGAAAACGCAGGTGAAACTGTTCAACGAAAGCCCTGAGTTTACTAACGCTTTGTTCAAGTAAAGCCAATGCGATGTAGCCGTCGGGCCGCACAAGATATAGTGCATCCCGCTTGAGTCCAGCATCTTTTGTGCCGTCGCTCAAGGCGAAGACATGTAAGGGTAGGTGAAGCTCACCACAGGCGATTTCGAGATCTTTGTCTACCTCGCCGTACACATGTGCTTGCCAATCCAAAGAACGCAAAGGCTCGAAATTATCCTTTGCGTGAACTCCCGTCCAGGGAAGACGGTCGCCGCCGTGGACATCGCCGGCGACGCCTTGGCTGAGCGGACTGTCTGGATAGTCAATGCGCATTTGAGAAATCGTGCGGAAGATCGCGTGACGACCCAGACTAAAGCGGGTGGCGACACCGAACACGAGAGGCGCGACAATCTTTCTCGTAAACTCGCCCGCCACCCCTTCCCCGACTAAGCCCGTAAAGGCGCGATCTGTGGTGGATACAAGTGAACGGGCAAAGCCGATCCGTTCGGGCTCGTAGGTGTCGAGAAGCGATTTGTCGGCGCGGTTCTGCAACACGTGCGCTATTTTCCAGCCGAGGTTGACGGCATCGCCGATTCCGGTGTTCATGCCCTGACCGCCTGCAGGACTATGGATGTGGCCTGCATCGCCCACAAGGAAAGCGCGCCCCACCCGGAATTTGTCGGCAACGCGATGGTGGACGCGATAGGTAGAAAACCAATTTAGTTCCGTCACTTTGATATCAAGAAGAGGCTCAACGTGGGTGCGGATGTCTTCAAAACCGAGTTTGTCGCGATGTGACAGTTCGGATGGTACGAGGCCGATCAAGCGTTGCATTCCACTCGACCGCACTGGGAACATCAACGTGAGGATATGTTTGCCGAGGTTGATGTACAGATCCCGGGAAAAGCCGCGTGCGATCTTCACGTCTGCAACATAGAAGAGTTGCTCATAGGTGCCCCCGGGAAAACCAAGCTGGAGAGTTTCGCGCACACAACTACGTGCGCCATCACAGCCGCAGATGTATGCGCTTTCCGCCTCTTCAACGCGCCCTGTATTGTGCTCGATGGTAGCCCTAATGCCGTTTTCACCGTCCCTAAAGGCCGTTAGCTTCGCGCCCCACTCGACTTCACAACCTGCATCCTTGAGCTTTTCGATCAAGAACCGTTCGTGATCGTCCTGAGGATAAGCGAGTGCGAAGGGATACGGGCTGAGGCCAGCGCCCATATCTTTGAAACTAATGGAGAGCACTTCTCGACTGCCACCTGAGCCGCCCTCGCGCACATGGACCGTTTCGGCGACAACACCTCGTTCGACGACTTCCGCCGCCAAGCCATATTGGCCGTAGAATTCGAGTGTGCGCGCCTGCACCACCATGGCGCGCGATTCCTCGCCTGGGCCATCGGCTTCAGAAATGAGACGGCATTGCACACTCCTGCGGATAAGAGCTAACGCTAAATTCAGTCCGCTAGGACCAGCGCCAACGATGAGAACAGGTGCCGGTGGCATAGTGTCAACATATGGTAGACACGAACGCTTTGTCCATACGCAGGGTCACCGGGCAGGCAATCGCTCATCGGATCGCCCTAATGAAAACACAGAGAAAGCGAAGTGGCCGTTGGCGGCGTTGGGGTCGGTTGGTGCGCCCAAGGCATCACAACGTATGGGAATGTTGGAGTCCTTACGCTCATTGGTATCGTTGTGTACATGGGATTTCCTTCGAAGGGGTTTGAGTTTTGCTTTGCGGGAAACGCGAAGCGGTGCACAAAAAAGCAAATGCCCTTCATGGCGAGGGAAGGCGACTGTCCGTCCGCGCCGTGAAGGCCGCGGGGTGGGCGTTCATCGGAGCGCAGCGAAGAGCCTTGACGGAACAAGCGGACGGATCAGGCGCAGGGTTTAGCCAGGAAGGGCAGACGGCAGAGAGAACTGTGGAAGAGAAGGTGTTCCATGCTGGATGAAGGTATATGGGCCGAAGTCAAAGTGGGGAACGAACACTTGCGTCTGTTCGCGGAGCACAATGCGCAGGGAGTGCAGGCTTCTGTTTACAACGTCATTTCCAAAACCTGGATTGCCCCTTCCGAATCTGTGGTGGATCTCGAAGAGGGGAAAGAGCGAGCGGAAGTTCATGCGCGGGAATACCTGAAGCGAGTGGCGAACGTGGAATTGCCAGCCCTTCAATGGAAATCGTCACGCTCAGTTTAAGATCAGCGATGTGACAAGGATGCCGAGTCAGGCATCTCTTCGGAAGCCGTTCTTTTGCGATCGTTGCCTCGCGAGATTCATTTCTCCGATCGACCAGACGGATTTCCTTTGGACAGGTCAGTTGCTTGCAGCGCGCAAGTCGCTGTACCGCATCCCGAAACGACCGGGCAACTCAAACGTTCAGGCAGCAATCTTCGCGAAGCTCACACGATAGGCAGAAAGCGCTCTTGCTGCTGCGGTTCCGGTCACTCCTGAATGACCGGCAGTTAGTGAATAGAGTATGATAGCCTTTGCAAGCCAAGTGCTTTGTTGCATGCGAATCGGAAATCGCGCCGAGGATAAGCCGACTCGTTGAGTGCCATGAAGAAGAAACCGCCGGTTGCTCAGTACGTCGTTCTTGGACTGCTGTTTTTCGCAGCGTGCGCTTATCAAGTGCGTGCCACGATTGCCGCGTTTCCTGGGGTTCTCGACAGAGGCGTTGCAAATTGGCCCTTTATCCCCGGGTATTCGCATGGGGGAACCAACTGCGGAGTTTGTCGGGCCAGAGGCATACAGCGCCGGCGTCCGCGAGCATGACGTTGTGACAAGCGTAAACGGTCAACCCTTTACAGGCCTGGCGAGGCCATAGCCAAGGCGAAGCCCGGAGACACACTCGAAATAACGCGCGGACGCCGGGTTCAAACACTGAGCGCATAGCGAAGATTCTACTCATCAGCTCCCCAAGAACCATGAACTGGAAGGTTGCAGTTATCATCATGCTCAAGGTGGTTCTGCCAGCATTCAGTATTCTGCTGGGATTTTGGGTGGCCTTCGTGCGCCCGCGCGACGTCTCTGCCTGGCTGCTAATCGGGGTTCTGTTGGGACTTTGTAGCTTTTATGCTTCACACGAGCTGTTTACCTTTCTTTCAATTTCCGCTTGGCGGAAAACTCTTGAGGCCCCGCCGACTGGGCACTATCTGCGTACTGTTACTTTCGACATCAACGCCGACAATCATACCCAAACCCAGCAAATTGCGTAGAGTGCGGTAGCGGATAGCATTGGCACAGCGATTGCAAACTAGCAAGCTCTCCGACAGCGGGTAAATCGTACAAGCTCAGACTGCGAATCGGGCAAATATGTCGGTACCGGAACTCCCGCGGCAGAGAACTGCGATTGACGAAGATACACAAAACGCGACCGTTAGCGCGGATGGCATACCGAATGCAAGTACTGCTTGGTGTTAGGGTGGTTATAAATCACATGCGCCTACCGAGATTCAATCTTTTTACCACGGACTGTCGAGGGAATCCCGAAAATGCGCGCCCAGGCGAATATTTTGTTTTGACCTGGCTGCTAAACGCGTTCTCGTCATGAAGAGTTACATGCGATTCGCGAATAGCTTCGATCAGAACTTGATGATGCCCCGCCACGAGGATTTTAGGCCAGCTCTCGTCCCTCATGGAGGTTCTCCGACATGAAATTGCACCATTACGACATTGTGCGGCAAGAGGACGATAGATCCGCGACTTGGCTTGAAGCCGCCTCCGACCTGAACACCGCCGAGTTTCGTATCCAAGAGCTTGTTTCGTTGTGGCCGGGAGAATTTCAGGTGGTTGACCAACAAAGTCATCAGATCGTCGCTCGGGTGAACGGTCTCCCAAATCAGGGCACAGTCGTGGTCGAGCGTCAGCGAGTACGATAATTAACGTGCGCAAAAGCCACATTCTTCCTGTTTTGCAGACTGATCCCGCTTCCGATCAAGTGTGGTTGGACATGGATCGTATAGCCTCGGTTGAAGTGACATCGGAACAGCCTGGTTATCCAATCGAATCCGCGTTGATGGGGGAGAGTCGGGGTTGGCGAGCGGCCGGTCCGGGAACTCAGATAGTCCGGATGATTTTCGACCGGCCTCAAACGTTGCGGCGCATCTGGCTGGTTTTTGAGGATAGCGAAACCACACGCACGCAAGAGTTCGTCTTGCGATGGTCACGTGGCCATGAATCTTCGTTTCGAGAAATCGTGCGGCAACCGTGGAATTTTAGTCCTGGAGGTTCAGTGCGGGAGAATGAGGACTACACCGTTCACCTCTCGGAAGTGGGGATATTAGAGTTGATTATCACGCCTGACAAGAGCGGTGGTGATGTTCGCGCATCCCTGCGGAGTTTTCGTTTGGCGTGACACCCGCAGCCGCCGGGCCGATTCCAATCTGCCGCAAGAGTCAATAATTGATACCCATTCGTTGTGACTAATATCCTTGTGTGGCAACGTTCGAGTCTATAATGGCAGCGTCCCGCCTATTTAGCAGACTATGCGCTTTCCCAACCCGAGCCTCGCGTGGAGCTCTGTACGCACTAGCGATTCGTTACGGCGAATTGCCGTATTGATCTTAGTTTATTTCCTCGTCTGCAAACTGGGGCTAAGGCTTGCAATAGTTCATCCGAGTGCCACGGCGGTGTGGCCGGGAACGGGCATTGCCCTGGCAGCGATATTGCTACTCGGATATGAAGTGTGGCCGGGAATCTTCCTGGGAGCCTTTGCGGTCAACTTGACGACAGCGGGATCGCTCGTAAGCTCCCTCTGCATCGCTTCTGGGAACACTTTGGAAGCCGTGCTCGGAGCCTATCTCGTTATTAGGTTCGCGAATGGGCGCAACGTGTTTGATCGCGCGGAAGGTATCTTCAAATTCTTCCTGCTCGCGTGCGTTGCGGCTACGACCGTCAGTGCCAGTCTTGGAACGGCGAGCCTCGCTCTCACCGGCTTTCGTCGCGGAGTGCAGTGGGAATCGCTTTGGTTAACGTGGTGGCTTGGCAATATGGCTGGCGCGATTCTCGTAACTCCGTGTTTTCTTCTGTGGTCCGCGCGGAGGGAAGCACCTAGAAGCGGACGACAGGTTGTGTTGCAAACCGTTGCGCTTCTCAGTCTTGTTCTGGTCGGCGCAATTGTCTTCGGCGGTTTTCCTTCTCTAGCTGGGCAGGACTACCCCTTGAAATTCATCTGTATTCCATTTGTGGTCTGGGTTGCGTTTGAATTGCGGCCTCGCGAAGCAGCGCTGGCCGTGCTTGTTTTCTCGGTCGTCGCGATCGGAAGCGCGCTGCATGCTGCACGTGGCGTTTCTATCCGAAATGAATCGCTTCTAGTGATACAGGTATTTTTGAGTGTGGTTGCTGTTACAAGCTTATTGGTTTCCGTAGCGGTTTCGGAACGCAACCGACACCAGGAAACGCTCCAGAAAGCAAAGATCGAACTCGAGGAACGGGTCTTGGATCGTACCCGTGAGCTTGAAGATCGAATTGCGAGACAAGAACGCGCGGAGCAAGCGGTGCGAGGCTTATCGGCCCGCCTTCTGCATGCCCAGGATCAGGAACGGCGTCGAATCGCGCGCGAACTGCACGACAGCACGGGTCAATCCCTGGCTGCGTTAACCATGATTCTGTCTAAACTCCGTAAGAAAGCCTCCAGCGTTAACTCTGAGCTTTCGAGCGAGCTCGACGAAAGTGAACAAATCGCTCGAGCTGTATCGGACGAGTTGCGTACGACCTCCTACTTACTTCATCCTCCCCTGCTTGATGAAATGGGACTCCAAGCCGGCTTGCGTTGGTACATCGAAGGATTTAAAGGAAGGAGCAATATCAAGGTCAGCTTGAATCTGCCCGAAAATCTGGAACGCTTAGCTACAGACCTTGAACTGATGATCTTCCGGGTGGTGCAGGAGTGTCTCACAAACGTGCATCGTCATTCTGAGAGCCCTTCAGCGACGATTTGTTTGTGCAAGTCAAGCGGAAAACTTACGTTGGAGATTCGAGATCAAGGCAAGGGCATGCCGGCTGATAGACTCGTCGCGGCGACAGATTCCGGAACAGTGGGAGTCGGTCTGCGTGGCATGCGGGAGCGCGTCAAAGCTTTCGGAGGCGAACTGGAAATCATTTCCGATGGACAGGGAACAATGGTGCGGGCAACAATTCCATTCCACTCTTCCAATGCGGTCAGCGGCGCGTAAGATCACTCGCCGAGGAGAGAGTGTGCTTCTTCCGTCAGTCGTGAGAGAGGCTCCTGTTTTGAGAGGACAGAATCAACTTTTACTGTTGCTAATTGTTGCTCAACTGTCTTGTCTGCGTAGAGCGTGTAGAGAATAATCGGGCTCTTGGGTACCAACCTGAGGAGCACGGGAGCAGCCTGTAGGCCATTCATCCCCGGCATTGATAGGTCCAAGATAATCAAGTCCGGCGAGAGTTTTCCGGCAAGTTCAATGGCCTCCTGACCGTTATTCGCTTCGCCGCAAACGTCGAATCCGTCGGAGACGAGTGCGGAACACACGGTGCGCCGCACTAGTGGACTGTCATCCACAATAAGAACGGTTCTTGCCAATGGGCGCCTCTTTTCGGGACCGCGGCTCGAGAGTTGAACACAGGTGCGGGGACTATTTCCCAGCGCGTGTAACCTCTTGTCCTTGCTACCAGCCATATCGGCTGATTGCCTATCGGCTGTATGCTGTATCTAAGACGATCTGGTCGTCGCCATACGGTCCCGAGATACGCTAGGGACAGGTTCAATCTTTTCAGATCTTTCAATCCGCGGCCACGCCGCGCGGGAGGGCGGATGTTTCGCTGGCAGACGCTATGACGAAAAAAATCGAATATGTTACTTTGCTGTGACGCTTGTGCGATCTTTCCGCGTGACGATCGAAAGCATGGAAGGTATCTCGCACAGCGTCGAAGTCACGGCCGCAACATTAATATGAGTCTGTGGCGCAAGGGTTCGCTGCGATTCGAGGCAACGAATGGGTTGCTGGGGCTAGCCCAGGGATTATCCTGGGCATGTAGGTTTCACGATATGCTCAGCGCTATGAAGCAAGCAAGAATCTTCTTCAAAACCGGAAGGTTGGCAATTATCGCCGTCGTGGGTTCTTTAGCACTGTTCGCCGGTCATTTTTACCTTTACGGACAGGACAAATCCGAGTTCCCCGACGGTTACGACGCGGTGCAGGCCGCGCCAAATAGCCACAAAGGATATAAAAAATTCTTTGCGTCGCCGTCACAAAACCGGACCAGCGAAATTGTTTGCAGGCTTGTGCGCCTCTCGAAGGCTCGGACCATGACGTGAAAATGGCAAGGTCACTGCGCTTTTTTTAATCGCACTCTTGTGTTTGCCTGTCAAGGCTTATCCGGAAGTTAACACTCGGGATGCGGAGATTCATGAAGGAGCAGGGCACAAAAGCCTTCTCGTCTTCTGCGCCCTGCCTATTGATTGGTTCTAAGCGAGAGTAACACGTAGCGTCGGTCAAGAAGTCCGCGTGAATCAATAAGGTAACTCGTTTGGAACCGCGATTAGTTTAGAGAACAGTTATAGGACTGCACCAGATCAGGAGCATCCTTTGGACTGGCGTCTCATTGCTTAGCTTTTGGCATCGGAATACTTCTGTTTTCGTTTTGTCCTGCCTACCTTTGATAAGGCACGGTACAGACTCTTGTGCAAGACGACGGAGTCAGCTTCTCGCCAGAATCCGCGCAGCAAACGGGCAAGCGCAAGGGACTTGGGCTCGTCGCCATGCAGGAGAGACTAAATGCCATCGGAGGAATCATTCAGTTTGAGTCAGCACCCATGCACGGTACTACTATTCGGTTGTCGCTCAGACACTAGATAGGACAAAGATGCCCATTCGCATAGTGCTGGCCGATGATCACGTGCTCGTCCGCCAGGGCCTTCGGTCCTTGCTCGAGCTCGAAGGCCTGATTGTGACAGGTGAAGCCGCCGATGGCCGCGAGGCGGTGCAACAGGCGCAAGCACTCCGGCCCGACGTGGCCATCATGGATGGAGCGCCATGCCTCCATTTGTGTTGCCATACGAGCACCTCTGTATTGTGGCCAGCCAAGTTCTCCTATAAGAAACTATGGCGAGGAAGAAGTGTGCCTAGATAGGCATTAAGAGGCCCTCTTCCTTCCCCGAGGGCTGGTTTGACCACGCGCATGGATGTGACAGTTTGGCCTGGTAGGCCGTATCCTCTCGGCGCCACCTGGGATGGGGAGGGAGTGAATTTCGCGTTGTTCTCGGAACGAGCCGAGAGAGTGGAGTTGTGTTTACTCGATCAAGCGGGTCGCCGCGAAGTTCATCGCGTTTCTGTCCGTGAACAAACTGACCAAGTGTGGCACTGCTATGTGCCTGAAGCCCGCCCTGGCTTGGTTTACGGATATCGCGTTTATGGCCCGTACGATCCTGCTCAAGGTCTAAGGTTCAACCCACACAAGCTGCTTCTAGATCCTTACGCCAAGCAGATTCAGAACACCCTGAGGTGGCACGACTCAGTTTTTGCCTATCGTATTGGTCACCGCAATGAGGACTTTTCCCAGGATCGCCGGGACAGCGGCCCTAGCATGCTCAAAGGAATCGTTGTTGACCCGGCGTTCACCTGGGGAACGGATCGCCCGCCGCGCACACCTTGGCATCGGACTGTCATCTACGAAGTGCACGTGAAAGGCTTCACCATTCGTCATCCGGAAGTTCCGTCCACTTTGCAGGGCACTTATGCGGCGCTCGCCACTGCGCCGGTCATCGATTATTTACTGCGGCTCGGAGTCACCGCGGTCGAGTTGTTGCCTGTCCACACCTTCATTGATGACCGGCAGTTAGTTCAACGCGGCCTGCGCAATTATTGGGGCTACAACTCAATTGGCTTTTTCGCTCCAGAGCCACGCTACTGTGCTACGAACAGCATCCACGAATTCAAAACCATGGTAAAGACTTTGCATTCGGCTGGCATCGAAGTAATTCTGGACGTCGTTTATAACCACACTGCAGAAGGCAATCACCTGGGCCCCACCTTGTCTTTCCGCGGCATCGATAATCCTACTTACTACCGCTTGGCCGCCGACAATCCCCGCTTCTATACGGACTACACCGGTACTGGAAACACGCTGAATATGCGCCACCCGCGTGTTCTGCAGTTGATTATGGACAGTCTGCGCTACTGGGTGTTGGATATGCACGTAGACGGTTTCCGCTTTGATCTCGCAGCGACACTTGCCCGCGAACTGCACGAAGTCGATCGTCTCGGAGCGTTTCTCGACATTATCCATCAGGATCCCGTGCTCTCCCAGGTGAAACTGATCGCCGAACCTTGGGATCTTGGCGAAGGCGGTTATCAAGTCGGGAAATTCCCGCCCGGCTGGGCCGAATGGAATGATAAATACCGCGATGCCGTTCGCTCCTACTGGAAGGGTGATGGCGGCCTGATCGGCGAACTCGCCTACCGCTTTACCGGGTCCAGCGATCTTTACGCGCGCAGCGGGCGCAAGCCTTATGCCAGCGTCAATTTTGTCACTGCACATGATGGCTTCACTCTGCAAGACCTGGTCAGCTACAACACCAAACATAACGAGGCCAACGGTGAAGAAAACCGCGACGGCACTGACAATAACCGCAGCTGGAACTGCGGTGTGGAAGGCCCCACTGACGATCCCGCAATCAGGCGCCTTCGAGGCCAGCAGAAGCGCAATTTCATGGCCACGCTGCTGCTCTCCCAAGGAGTTCCGATGCTGTTCTCGGGCGACGAGATCGGCCATACGCAGCAGGGGAACAACAACCCTTACTGTCAGGACAATGAGATCAGCTGGCTCGATTGGAATCAGGAAAAAGTAGACAAAGAGCTTCTTCACTTCGTTCAACGCCTGATCGCTTTGCGCAGGGATCATGCGGTGTTTCACCGCCGGAATTTCTTTCAAGGCCGCAAAATCAAAGGCGCCGAGATCAAGGACATCGTCTGGTTTAAATACGACGGCCGGGAGATGACGGATCAAGAATGGAATCAGGACTTCGCGCGATCTTTAGGGCTGTTGCTCTCGGGAGATGCTGTCGATGAAATTGACGAGAGGGGGCGGAACATCAAAGACGAAAATTTCGCCATTCTCCTCAATGCCCATCATGAGGAGATTCTTTTCGTTCTGCCCGCCCGTACGCCCGACTCAGGCTGGTTCGTGCTTGTGGATACCTCTTGTCAGACATCCGAGAACTCGAATCGCTTTTACGCCAGTAATGATTCTTATCCCCTGCAACCACGTTCACTGGCGCTGCTGGTCGAACGTGCTCCTGACCGAATCCGTCCCGACGATCGAAGGCGGACTCCGGCTCCATGAAGCATCGGCACAGAATGCCTTTTGGCGCCGAAATCCTCGACGATGCCGCGGTCCGGTTTCGCCTTTGGGCACCGCGCGCGCAGAACCTCGCGGTTGAAGTCAATTCGAAAAGTCTGCCTATGAGGGCTCTGGACGAGGGCTGGTTCGAACTCACGACGCGCGAGGCGGGCCCCGGCACGCGATATGAGTTCACTGTCGACCGCCGCCATAAAGTTCCCGATCCAGCTTCTCGTTACCAACCTTCCGGCCTGCACGGTCCGAGCGAAGTCATTCCTCCGAAGGAGTTCGAATGGCAACAGATCAGCTGGAATGGCCGTCCGTGGGAAGAAACGATTCTTTACGAACTGCACTTAGGAACCTTTTCACCAGAGGGAACCTTCGCCGGGGCCGAACGCAAGCTGGATTACCTGGCGGACCTGGGCACCACGGCAATCGAACTCATGCCGCTCTCGACTTTCCCGGGCCAGCGAAATTGGGGCTATGACGGTGTTTTGCCCTATGCTCCCGCCGCTGCTTATGGCCGGCCCGATGAACTCAAGCAGCTCATAGATTCCGCTCATGCCAAAAACATAATGGTTTTTCTCGACGTTGTTTACAACCACTTTGGCCCCGAAGGCAATTATCTGCACCTGTATGCGCCGCAATTTTTCACCGAACACCACCATACTCCCTGGGGCGAAGCGATTAATTTCGATGGTCAAGGCAGCCGGACCGTCCGCGACTACTTTATTCACAACGCCCTTTATTGGCTTGAGGAATATCGCATCGATGGACTGCGGTTTGACGCCGTGCATGCTATTTTCGACGATTCCAAACCCGATATTCTGAGTGAGCTGGCCGAGACAGTCAGGAAAACGCTCGGTCATGAACGCCACGTCCACCTGATACTGGAAAACGACAACAACGCCGCCCATTACCTGAGCCACGAGCCTCGCAAAGCACCACGCTTGTACAACGCCCAGTGGAATGACGACATTCACCACGCTGCTCATGTTTTACTCACCGGCGAGTCCGATGGTTACTATGCGGATTATTCGCAAAATCCAGCAGCACAGCTGGGGCGATGCCTGGCACAGGGCTTTTCCTATCAGGGAGAATCTTCGGCGTACCGGCAGGGTAAACCGCGGGGCGAACCTAGCAGCAACCTGCCGATAGATTGTTTTGTTTCTTTTGTCCAGAATCATGACCAGGTAGGGAATCGCGCCTTCGGTGAACGAATCACCCGTCTGGCAGACGCAAAAAAGATCAAGGCTGCGCTAGCAGTCTTGCTTTTAGCTCCTTCGCCTCCGCTCTTATTCATGGGAGAAGAGTTCGGCGCGAGCACTCCGTTTCTTTTTTTCTGCGACTTTGAACCGGCCCTGGCTGAGAAAGCCAGGAACGGCCGGCGCTCGGAATTCGCGCGATTCGCCGAGTTCAGCTCTCCGGAGGCGCAGGCCCGCATACCTGATCCGAACAGCAAGGAAACGTTCTTCAGTTCAAAGCTCAATTGGGCTTGCTTGCAATCCGCGCCGCACAGCGACTGGCTAGGTTTCTATCGCGAACTCCTAGCGCTCCGCCGAAAAGAGATCGTGCCCCGCATCAAAGAGCTGGAACCCGGCAAATCGAAGTTCGAACTGCTCGGCAGTAATGGAGTGCGAGTGCGCTGGCCCTTCGCATCTGGAGGAGCGTTGACACTGATCGCCAATTTCAGTGGTGACAAAGTCCATGTTCCCAAGGCGCCTGATGGTGACCTGCTGTATACGACGGCTGGCACTCCTGGCTCGAAGCTCGGAAGCCTGGACATACAGCCGTTCACCACGGCATGGTTTTTGAAATGAGGAAAGCACCGGCCATTCCCGTCGCCACCTATCGTCTGCAGTTCAATCGTGACTTCACCTTCTCTCAGGCCGCCGACCTGGTCCCATACCTCGCATCGCTGGGCATTACTCATTGCTATGCATCTCCTTACCTGCGCGCGCGGCCCGGGAGCATGCATGGCTATGACATCATCGATCATCATCAACTTAATCCAGAAATCGGCAGCTCAGAGGATTACGAGCGTTTCGTGGAGGCGCTTCACGAGCATGGCATGGGCCAGATTCTCGACATCGTTCCCAATCACATGAGCATCCTGGGAAAGGACAATGCCTGGTGGCTGGATGTCCTGGAAAACGGTCGAACCTCGGCCTACGCCAGCTATTTCGATATCGATTGGGAACCTCGCAAAGACGAATTACAGGGAAAGGTGCTGGTCCCGGTGCTTGGCGATCAGTACGGTTTGGTGCTCGATCGCGGCGAACTGAAACTAACCTTCGACCGAGAGCGCGGCGAGTTCAGCTTGTTTTATTTCGAGCATCGTTTTCCCATTGATCCCAGTGAATACCCGCGAATTCTCGGCACGGGCATCCAGACCTTGGAGCGGGAATTAGGCGCACAGGACGAAAATTTTCTGGAGCTACAAAGCCTGACCTCGGCTTTCAACCGTTTGCCGGGCCGAGAAGATACCGGGCCGAAGCAGCATGCCGAACGGCTGCGCGATAAGGAAATCCATAAACGGCGGCTCGCCGGCCTGTGTGAGCGTTCGGTCCCAATCTCTCGTTTTATCGACCGAAATATCCAGAACATGAATGGTTCGCCAGGAGATGCCGTGTCCTACGACCAACTCCACGACCTCATCAAAGCCCAGGCTTATCGTCTCGCCTTCTGGCGGGTTGCCTCCGATGACATCAACTATCGCCGTTTCTTCGACATTAATGATCTCGCGGCTTTGCGCCAGGAGGACGAAACGGTTTTCAATCGGACTCACGAATTCGTTTTGCAGCTCTTTTACGAAGGCAAGATCGACGGGTTGCGCATCGATCACCCCGACGGTCTTTATAATCCACGTCAGTATTTTGAGCGCCTGCAGAGCAGCCGGAACTCATCTCCTGACAAAGGGTCCAACGTCAGTCCGTACATAGTTGCCGAAAAAATCCTCAGCGGCCAAGAGCAATTGGCGCCCGGTTGGCCGATTCACGGCACTACGGGTTACGCCCTCGCCAATTTAGTGAACGGCGTTTTCGTCGATTCCAACGGCCGAACAAGTATGGATCGTATCTATCGGTCGTTCACCGGCCAGCGACGCTCTTTCCAGGAAACACTCGATGAATGTAAGAAGCTGGTCATGGACCAATGGCTTAACAGCGAGTTGAACGTGCTCGCCAGCCATCTCAACCGCATCGCACTTGCCGACCGTCACACTTGTGATTTCACTTTGAAGAGCCTGCGCGACGCGCTTACGGAAATTATCGCGTGTTTCCCGGTATATCGCACTTATGTGACCGAGGAAGGAGTTTCTACCAGCGACCGCCTGTACATCAACGAAGCCGTCTCTTCGGCAAAATCGAGAAGCAGCGCCGCCGATTCATCGGTGTACGATTTTATTGCGGAAGTCCTGCTGACCAGCAGAGCGCAAGGCCGCCCGCAGTTCTACCAACGTTCGATCCTCCATTTCGCCATGCGCTTCCAGCAGTACACAAGCGCCCTGATGGCCAAAGGATTGGAGGACACTTGCTTCTACCGCTACAACCGGCTTGTTTCTCTCAACGACGTGGGCGGCACTCCGCTTCGCTTTGGCGTTTCCATAGACGAATTCCACCACGAAATTCAGCAACGGGCCAAGAATTGGCCCCACGAAATGCTTGCCACTTCCACCCACGACTCCAAACGCTCCGAGGATGTGCGTGCGCGCATTAATGTCATTTCCGAGATTCCACTGGAGTGGCTGCGCCAGGTGCGCAGTTGGCGTCAGCTAAATCACAACAAGAAAACACGCTGGGACAAGATGGAAGCCCCGACTCCGAACGATGAATATCTTTTCTATCAGACGCTTATCGGTGCGTGGCCTCTGGGGGCATCCGCGGAGCAGCCGCCTTCAAGTTTTGGGGAACGAGTTCGCGGTTACATGCTTAAAGCGATTCGCGAGGCGAAAGAGCAAACCAGCTGGAACAACCAGAACCGACGTTACGAGGCGGCGGTCGCCAATTTTGTAGATTCCGTCGTGCGATCGAGAGACTTTCGCGAAGTATTCCTGCCGTTTCAAAAGAAGGTGGCTCACCTGGGCATGCTGAACAGCTTGGCGCAGACTTTGATCAAGCTGACGGTTCCCGGTGTTCCTGATATTTATCAAGGCAACGAATTTTGGAAGTTCGATTTGGTTGATCCCGATAATCGCCGCCCTGTGGATTACTCTCCGCATCAGACACTCCTGCAACAGCTACAGTCCAAAGTGGAGTCGGGCTTTGCGGCCTTCGCCCGTGAGTTCCTGCTCAATCCGAGTGATGGCCGCATTAAGCTCTACGTGATCTGGAAACTGCTTGGCCTGCGCAATCGCTATCGTGACCTATTCCGCGACGGGAACTACCGTCCGCTGGAAACCGTCGGCGAGCACGCGAATCATGTCCTGGCATTTGCCCGAACGGGTCACAGCGACTCTGTCATCGTCGCAGTCCCACGGCTCTGCGCAAGACTGCTGAAAGACGAGCTGCCTCTGAGTCCCGCTTGCAATGTCTGGGAAGACACACGAATTCAATTTTCGTTCAGCAGCGGCAAATTTTTTCGAAGCTTATTTACCGGCCAGTCAACACGAGCACGAAAGAACGGCGATATGTCTGAACTTCCTGCAGGCGAACTGTTCGCCGATTTTCCCGTCGCGCTGTTAATTGCAGCTACGGACTAGTATCCCCGTAGCCCACGAGCTCGCAATCACTATGCTGATTTGAAAGCGGCTATCCAAGGCACTCCAAGTCTCTGCAGCGACGTATTCTCCGGGAACGACAGGTAGTCGAGGAAAAGTCGGTAGATTTTGAAAAACCATAATTATGGTTGGGGAACAACTGGGGTAACGTATGCCAAAACGCTTCCCGATACGGATTTATCCCAGGTCGCCGCGGTGAGCTGGAGCTGGGGCGGAGCTTCGAGCCTGTTTGCGGCAGCACGAGACCCCCGCATCGATGCCCTGGTCTCCATGGACGGCAGCATGCGCTATTACCCTGGCCTCGTGAAGATGGCGGGCGATGTTCATTCAGAGCGGATGACCATACCGCTTCTTTTCTTCACTGCAGAAGATGCGAACTTTCTTGAAGATCTTGACAAATATTATGATGGTCCCGCGGCAGACATAGTGGGTCCAAACGTTCTGAACGCCTGGATACAAGGCGATCTCCTCACCGTGAATATGCTGGGCATGGCACACCCAGAGTTCAGTTCGATGTTTCAACGCAGGGAGAGCGCGCAGCGCTTTGCGGAAAATCAGGTAGCCGATTACGGAAGGGATGACGCCAACACGGGTCATGCCTGGGTTGCGCTCTACACGTTGAACTTCCTGAATGCCTACCTGAAACACGATGCCTCGACAAAGGCGTTTCTTGAGAGAACCCCAGCAGAGAATGGCGTTCCGAAACACTTCATCGGCATAACGTCTCGTCCCGCGCAGAAAGTATCTCCTCCGAAGGCGAGGTGACCTCACGATCACGTCCTAGATGACTGCGATCCACGCGCATCGTATAGAACCGCTTTTGGGTGAATGGCAGTTGCACGAAACTTTCGACCTGATGCATCCGGCTTCGATTTTGTTGAGAGAAGAGTCTCAATCGGTAACGACAAGTCTTAGGGTTGGTACTAATCGGTTCCTGATGAGCGACCCACGATATGGTGCTCATCGACGGTCAACCGCTACTCTTCCAAACGACCGGTCACGCAGTTTGGTCAACCACCTTCATTTGTTCTTCATTCATCCGGCCACCGTGCACCTTGATTTTAGAGACAGCAGTGTCGATCTCACGAAGATCCGCAGGCGATCTTTAATGGCACCAGCTACGTCTTCGATTGGCACGTTTGGATCGACCCGGTGCTGGCAGTAGAAATCGATGCGGTCGGTTCTGAGACGCTTAAGCGATTCCTCAACCACTTTCCTGATGTGCTTTGGTTGACTATTAAGAGTGCCACCATTCTCGTTGTCGAAACCAAATTTGGTTGCGATAGCGACCTTGTCGCGGAAAGGCGCGAGCGCTCCACAAGTTCTTCGTTTGTATATGGGCCGTAAACTTCGGCTGTATCGAAGAACGTGACGCCTTTTTCATGAGCTGCACGAATGACCTCAATGCCTTGATGTTTGTCAGCGGCAGGTCCGTAGTTCGCACTGATACTCATGCAGCCAAATCCCATTTCTGAGACTTCCAATTTTCCGAGTTTTCGTGTTTTCATTTGTCTCTCCTCTGCTTCCGTTCAGTCCATCTCTTTCACTTCAACCCTAGCGAGGTTCGATAATTGAGCGGTAGCCCGATCCTCCCTAATCATTGCCTATTCGTCTTATCGTCACGATTTTTCGGGATATCTCCGCGAATCAAGGATTATGCTTATAGACGGTGGAGGAGACCTGGAAGGTGGAAAAGCGCCGAAAACCTGACGATGGAAATGCGCCTAAGCTCGCCCAAGCTCTCATGGAGCTTGGGAGCAAGATTGGCAATTTGCTCGGTGGCTCAGGCGAACGTGCAACGGAAGTGCCGGGGCTAACTAGAACGTGACCTTCAAGCCGGACTCGACAACACGAGGCGACCCCAATGCAAATACCCCGGTGCCAACGCCGACTCGGTCTGGCCGTGTGGCATTGCTCCGTCCCGTTGATCGACCCGGAAGGGTCAACGACCCCGACAGAGCGTTGCCCGGCAAGTCAAAATTGGCAAAGTTAAATAAGTTGTAGAACCCGACGCTCGGCGCGATCACGAAGCGCTCTCTGATCCTGCCCTCCCAGGCCAACTTAGCGGTCGTACCGGATGAAGAACACTTCGCACTCGTACCGGACGGAGACCGCTTCGCACTCGTAAGAACTCCGCGGAGGTTTCCGGCGCTTGCAGCGACGGCCGCCTGTCTGGCAAGACAGCTGCCGTTGGAAACGTAGTGGAGCCAGTATCAGGTTTGTCCATAGGCCGGGTTTAGCCGGGAATGCCCTCATCCTAGCATACGTAGGCAGGAGCGATGGAATTACCGGAGGGGCAGGTCAGGCGGCCACTCAGACGCCAGCGCCAAAAACAAGACCGGCCCCGCAGAAGCGAGGCCGGTCAGATTGAGGTTAAGTGCAGTTTAGAAAGTGACCTTGAACCCGAACTCCATCGATCGCGGCGCGCCGATTGCGAACACGCCCGAGCCAAGGCCGATGAGACTCGTTCGTCCAGTACAGCCTACGCCGGTAGTGGCGCAGGTGGGCTGATCGGACTTAGTCGTGCCGTTGATCGAATTCGTGGCTCCGTCCAGGGTCCCTGCTAGGAGTGAATCGGGCCCATTGCGATTTTGCCGATTGAACAGATTGTAGAACGCTGCTTGCGGCTCAAAACGTAAACGTTCCCACCTGCGGATGGGCTTGATCGACCAGCCGAGCCGGACGTCAAAAGTGAAAAACGCATCGTTGCCTACTTCGCCCTGAGGCGCCAAGCTGAACTTTGGACCGCACCCCGAAGCTGTAGTCAACGAGGGGGTTACAGCGCACAGCGCGACGAGTTGGTCCTGCGTGAAAAGGCCCGCTGTTACTAGTGCTTGTCCCGCCGGCGTCAGCTGATTTCCGAACTTGTCGCTCAACGTCTGGAGGAACTGGTTCAGGTCGCTTGCCTTGATGTCCCGGCCAAACGAACCGATATTCGACCCGGGAACCGGAGCCAAAGTGGTCTGACCGTCTCCCAGCGTATCGAATTGGAAGATGTCCTCACCGTTGCCTGGTGCAGCGTAGGTAATGGTCTGCGGCAGCGCTGAATACCAATGCGTGATGAAGTTGGCGCGGACTCCGGCAGGCAAGTCCATAATCACGCCCGCGGAAAGTTGGTGCGTGCGATCGAGGCCGTTTGGACCGAAGAAACGCGACGGATCGTTGTAGTCGATCGCGTTGTTGATGAAGTCGCCGTCGGTAGCCGAACCTTTGTAGCGCGACAGCGAATACGAGATGGTCGTGTTCAAGTGGTGCACGAAGTGCACTGGGCTCCTCCAGTCCGAGGTCAACTTCACTTGCAGTGCGTTGTAGAGTGAGCGGCCAACCGGCTCCAGGAACTGCACTTGGCCAAAGTTGGGATTCTTGCCGGGGAACGCAATGGAACCCGCTCCGGCCGGGCCGCCTCCGAAGAAGAAGTTTCCGTCCGTCAATCCATTGTTCGCATAGTCCGAGATAGTTGCCCCAGCAGCAATTGCACAGTTGATACCCGCAATTCCCGAGGAGCACGGAGTCCCGCCGCTACTGAACGAAGCATTGGTAGCGTTGATCGCCGCCAACGCTCCGGCCTGATCCAGGAATCGCGGATCTCCAACATGGTTCTCGTCGATGGCTAGCAGGGTATGTACCCCAACATTTCGCAAGTAGTCGACCGAGACGACCGTCCCTGGCTTCAACTCACGCTGCAAACCAACATTCATTTGGTAGGAGCGTGGCGACTGATAGTTTGGTGAATAAAGCGTGACACCGGTGACGGCCGCGCCGGCTGCCAGTGCGTTCCCTACGAAACCACCATTTGCCTGTGCACCGGCGGCCGCTGTCGCTTGTTGAAACATTTTCTGGAATGCAACCACTTGATCGGCGATACTGCCGATCGGTTGGCCGCAAAGCGCGGAGGTGTCAACGGTTGTGCTGGTATTGTTGGGACCCGGCAAAGTCAACGTCCCACCCGGACAAATGTCCTGAGTCAGGTTGAATAGTCCCGTCGAGAGACGCCCGGGACGATCAAATAGTACGTTGTTAAACACAGCGTTTTCGTAGTAGATTCCCGCTCCGGCCCGGATCGAAGTCTTGCCCGATTTCCACGGATCCCACGCGAAACCCAGCGTTCCTCCGACGTTGGCGTCCGGTTGGTTCACCCGCCCGCCAAACCCCGGCCGGACTGCGTCCAGCAAATTGCCCGTGCAACCGATCGAAGGGGCAACGGAACAAGGAATTGGCGCCAGGTCTGAATCGGCTCGACCAGTATCACGGTTATAGCGAGCCCCGTAGATCAACGTGAAGTTCGGTTTCACTTTCCAGGTATCTCCAAGATAGACCTGGAAGCGCGAGTCATATTGCCCGCCACATGGCTGTCCAAACTGGGCGATTTCTGTAAAGCATCCCTGTCCATTCCCGAGACGAATGCGCGACGCGGGATAATTCAACGGATTTGACGCTCCTCCGGAAAATGGTCCATTTGCCGCAGCGGCTTCGGAAGTCGCGGTGAACGCTCCACGGACCGACGGGTCGATTCCGTAGAAGCTCGCAAAGCCGCCTCCCAGAATCCGGTTGAATCCGACGCCGTAACGGATTATGTGGCTTCGGAACACTTTGCTGCCGTCATACTTAAATTGCTTGTCGCTCTGATATGTCTTCTGCGGCGCCAGAATGTTTGCGCCAGTGCAAATGAGGGCTGCGCCATCGGTGCAACCCGTGCCGCCATTGCTGATGTTAACCACGATTCCGGGCGCCAGGTTGGTGATGTTCGTCCCGGTCACCGAATCCGCGATGCCGTTGCGGAACTTCAGGTAGCCAATCCGGAAGCTGTGTGTGAAGGATGCGGTTGAAAAATCCACTCCGCCGCCGAACGATGGCGTGTAATCCACGTTTGCGAACGGGCTATAGGTTCCAGGAACGAATGCACCTACTGCTTGGTTCTGTTCATAGGAATACTTAAAAAACGCGCGAATGTTTGAGGTGATGTTGTAATCCAAGCGGCCCAGCCACTGCTGGTCTCGAAAAGGACTGTTGAAGTTTCCTCTTAGGTCCTGAAAGGGCGCGGGAGGCTGGACCGACGCCAACAAATCCTGCGTTGTTCTCTCACCCGAACCAAAAGCAAACAACTTGTCCTTGATAATCGCCCCGCCCAGGCTTGCTCCAAATTGCTTGCGGTCAAATACTGCTGGCGGATTTCCAAATTTCGCCGACGTTGCGTCACCTCGATAATTGAAGAACCCATCTCCATGTACCACGTTGGTTCCCGAACGGGTAGTAATATTGACAGTTCCAGAAGACGTCAACTCTGTGGCCAAATCCAAATTCGATTGGCTGACTTGAAACTCCTTAATCGAGTTCACCGGGACGTTCTGGGTGGTGGTGCCCACGGTTTCGTCGGAAATGTCCAAACCGTCCACTTCAATGCGAGCCGTCCGGCCGAAGCGGCCGCCAAACGAGATCGAGGAAAATCCCTTTTTTGTAGGGTCAAAATTTCCACCGTCTTGAATCTGAACGCCTGGCTCAAGTTGGGCGAGGTCAAGGAAGTTCCGCCCATTGATCGGGAGATTTTCGATTTGCGTGCTGGTCACTACGCCTTGAATCGTCGCCTGCTCGGTATTTACACTGACCGCCGTTCCCTCAACCGTAACCACTGTGTTTTCCGAACCGATTTCCAGACTTAGCGTGCCAGAAGTAACGTTGCCTACCTGTACCGGAAAGGTTATTTCAAGTCTCTTGAAACCTGGGGCTTCCACGGTAACCACATAGTCGCCGGGTGACAAGGGACCGGAGGAATACGTCCCGGAGCTCGTCACCTCAGGCGTGGTTTTTGCTCCGGTGTTCTTGCTGGTGATGATTACTTTTGCCGCCGAGACTGTGGCCCCGTGTGGGTCCTTGATCGTTCCCTGAATGCTTCCCGTCGAGAGACCAGCTTGAGCATTGGCTTCGGGCGTGAGTACTATCTCTAGCCCTATGGCAAGGCTCAGGATGGCCAAAAGCGCAATCAAATAATTTAACTTGCGCATATCTAAATCCCTCCCCAGTTCCATTTGTTTAGCTGACTTGGTTATTTCGACCCCACCCCAGAATGCGTCGCTAGCCCGAACCGTACTAGGCCTCGGTGGACGCTTCCTGGAACCAACGGACGGTACATTACATGCGGCTGGCGGCACGTTGACTAGAAAACGTAGCAATCTGCAGGCCATGAGTTTGGTTTGGTAAGTTATTTGGAATGGGAAGCTTATATCTAGGTTCAAAAAATGAAGACTTAACAATGCATGGATAATCGAAGGCGCATACATACTTCGGTATAACCACAAAATAAATTAGAATGGATTCGGGGCCGTGACCCTAGCCGCCATTTCTCACAGCTTAGCAGTAGAGGAATGAAGTTTGTTCCGGTTGGAAGTTGCGAGATAGTTTCGCGGCGTGCTGTGACCTCATCCGGCTCAAGCCCTTCGAACGCCTCTTTTGGGAGATGCAGCGTTGATACGGAAAGATGTTGGCGGTGAACCCTGTCGTGGCACTCTGGATGAAGCAAGACGCGGTTGTCTGCATTCGTGGAACCACCCGACGCACGGGAGACGCAATAGTGAATGCGCCAGCCCGTGATACGCGTGATCCTGGTGTTGCACACGGGGCAGAACCCACCTTGGAACTTCCAGAGAAAACGAAGAGTCCGCGTCCCCCGAAACGTTTCCGCCATATGATCTCCTTCGCGTTTTTCGAAGTAACATGGGCAGGATTGTACGGATTAGCGGTGCTCTTGATTCTGATGTGCCTTTGAATGGACGTGCTATTGGCGAGCAGTAATCGTACTTTGTGCAGTTTACCCTCGTCGTCACACGACTCCCCGAAGAAGGACCAGTTTCTACCTCCGTGCCGCTCAAAGTATTTCCGTTTGAGCCAGTTGGGAGAGCGTTACCTAATCGCGTTCAGTTTGGGAGAGCGTTAAATCGGCGAACGTCGTCCATTGTCCCGAGGTATTCTTCTGCGTCATCTGCCAATGCCATTGGCCGCGAGTCGCGTCCCAGATAAAATTTGTACGGAACGGACCATCGGGATATTCGAAGATAAAATCGATCTCATTACCTACACGCTTGCCATATCCCAGCGTTTCCGAAAAACGCCCGCCGAATACGTCAATCCAATGCACAACATAGCGTTCGCTCAAGTTGTCATAACCGATCATGGGCATCGCTTCGTATTGCGGTTTGGCAGTCTTGGGATCTGGAGGTCCCCACTCGTGAATTTCCAGGAACTGGTGATTGAGAATCCATTTGGCCTCGACGGTGTGCGTAGTGGGTCGACCCATCAGCTTCCCGTTCATCGTCCAATGGCCAACCATTTTATCAAGCAGTGGGTCGGCAAGTACCGCCTTGGCACCATCGATTGGCTGCTGACCGGATTGCAAGGCTGGAAGAACGAACAACATGAGTGCCAGACTCACGCCTAACATGCATAGTCGCATTTCATTCCTCCGCTTGATCTTTACAACCGTCATCCTTCCTTTACCTATAAGGGTTAACCGGTTTCCCAGACCAAGCGAGCACGCCTGCAATTATCGATATGAACATAAGGGGAAAATCTATCACGAAGATGTCGAGTCTGATCGCTGCGCTTACTGTTTTCTCCCAAACGAATGACATGTAGGATTCGTAGCCTGCCACGGCAAACAAACCGAAAGCCGCCAAAAGCAGAGTCCACCGGCGACCATTCCCAACGAGACGTCTCGACACAACTGAGAACATCATCGCCAAGCACGCACAAACCACGATAATAATTTGTTGCGGGTGCATTTCCTTTTATCTTTCCGGCCCTGTTCAGATTCCAAGAATTCACATGCCGTCCACTCGGCGACGCAGATATTGCCCGTCACTGACACCAAGCAGACTCTATTGCCTCGATAAACCGACAAGCACTCCGTTCAATGAATCCTGCCACGCATGGGCGATAATTCCAGGGCCAACGCTTCCGCGCCAATGGGCCAGAATCCCAAACATGGCACCGTACAGGCCGATCAGACTCACCATCCGGAAGCCCTGGTACGCGTGAGCGGCACCGAATGCGGCGGCAGAAAGGAGAATGCCGGCGGGAACGTCAAAGCAATGAACTGCCGTTGCAAGTAACCCCGGAAGATCGTCTCCTCGCAAATACCCGCCGTAACCGAGAGCGCTATCCATAGTGTTATTTCGAGGCCCCCATGCGGCAGTATGAAATCCATCTTACCACCCAGGGCGGCAACGGGCAGGAGCCAGCCCAAGACAAAAAGGATACCTGCCGAAACAATCCAGAAGGCCGCAGCGATTCCAATATCTCGGAGCACTTGGCGCACGGAATGCCATTGATCTCCAAGGACAATGCGGCCAGACGCGCCACTATGCCGCACCCCTGACACTACAAGAACGAACAAGAGCACTCAAAGAAAAGAGTGAGCACATAAAAGCGCAAGCGGTTCGGATTCGCCGCCGAGTTCAAGGAATCTGCAAGACTCTTTCCATAGAACGTCCAGCCGCCCAATACGACGAGCACGAAAATCGTGTGGATTGGGCCAGCGGTTTGGGGGTAACGGTTTGACGCGGACTGAGCCAGAGCAGAAGTGTCCATGATTACTTCTAACTAGAATGCTACGCCCACAGAGTCTATCAGCCTGGATGGTGAGACCCTGCGTTTCCGGAGAAAGGGCTACATGAACTTCGCTGCACGTATCAGCCGCCAGATACATTCCGGCTGTACCCTGGCAACCCTTACCTAATCGCGTTACGTCAGAGTTGCCCGTAATCCGCCACGGTGACCGAGCGGCTCTGGCCTATGCGATCGTGACGTTCGCGCTGAAACCCGTTGGCACAATCGAGCAGATGAAAACGGCAGCGGTTTCGCGTCTGACCAATTTCAGTTTCGATTGGTACCCGCTGTTCACGCCGGTTTCGAAGAAGTCGCACCCGAGCTGTACAACGCGGGTAACGACAGCAGGCAGCTCGAAGAGCTGACAACTTGTAACCCCAGCGGCAGCGATTCCCCGAAGGTGCGGACCGCGTCCGCCGGTCCGGGCGGGACGTATTTCGACAGAAGTTGGATGGTTTCTTCGGCGATCCCAAGCGCCATCAAGCGGGCGATTGCCTGCGCACGAATTACATCATCGATGTCACGTGAGGGATCGTCGGTGCGCCGCGCGATCAGAATGATGGCGGAACCCGTTACCTCAGTGAACGTGGATAAGTCCAGCAGGACTTTCAGCCACTCGCCGGCAATTTCAGGTTCTACTACCGAGTGCAGCGGCCCATACAGGGGAATGCGGGCACCCAGCCGGCCCAGGCACCACAGCCAAATTGCATCTCTAGGTTCCTTTCTGATCTTCGCAACCAACTCATGGCCCAGCGAGGCACGGATGCTGGCTTGCGGGTGCTCAAGGTTCGCAAGGAGGCGCCACTTCTCGTACTCGAGTTGGCGGTTGATGCGCTTTTTCTTACTCCCGGGAGG
>WNFO01000484.1_pt1 | contig 28670 bp, 25 predicted proteins | sample 5400251 | NCBI WGS metagenome assembly WNFO01 (sample SAMN13153354, study PRJNA577476) | soil metagenome | isolation source: 100 cm saprolite under Madrone tree | place: USA:California | collected 2016-06-14
GAACAATTCGAAGCGGCGAATCTCGTTTACGATGCACGACGTCGCTACTTCGCGCAGTTGTTCGCGAAAGTGGTGGGTTACAATCAGCGAACGCGGCGCCGGATCAAGCCCCGATTTTGCATCGAGCACGCGAACGTCGCGGCCGCTCGCCGCTACTTTTGCAGCGGTGAGCAGCCCCGCAGACGAGCCGCCAACGACGATCACGCTGCCGTTCTTGCCTTCTGTTTGAACACTCTGCTGTTTGTCAGACACTCGTACGATTCTTCCGATCATCCCCAGCTCTGCGGAACGGCAAGCTGAGAAGTCCCACCCGAATAAGCTTGACTACCAGTCGCGGATAGAAAATAGCCTAACTGGCCCTAAAGTATAGCGAATTCGACGTTGGCGGGAAACCGAGGTAGGTGGCAACTTAATCAGCCGCAGCGGATGGTTTGCGGATCTGCCGCTCGTAAGGTGCGCGTTCGAGTAATGCAACTCCCGCAAGGACAACGAGCACCGCGAAGGCAAGCAGAATAAGCGAAATCGAAATCGGCTGATAACTAATGAGCAGCGCGAGTGACCCGGACGCGGCGCCCAGAATATACATCGCCAGGACCGCGCCACGTTGTCCTAATCCGAGATTAGCCAGACGATGAGCCGCGTGATCTTTTCCCGGGGTTGCGAATGGAAGCAGTCCGCGCCGGCCGCGCGAGATGGTGACCAGCGTAGTATCAAAAATTGTTGCGCCGAGCACCAGCACCGGCACCACCCAGGTCGAGAGCATATTCGAGTTCTCGAGTCGCAACTTCAAGCCAAGAGTAGCCATTAGAAAGCCGAGGAACATCGCGCCGCTGTCACCCATGAAAATTTTCGCCGGTCTGAAGTTCCAGCGAAGAAATCCGGTAGCCGCGCCAAGTACCGCCGCAGCCAGCACCGTTACGAGTATCTGGCCGTTAAGATAAGCGAGCATTGCGAAAAACGCGGATGCCATGGCAGCGATTCCCGCGCACAGGCCGTCCATGTGATCGAGGATGCTGAACGAGGCGGTAATGCCGACGACCCATACGATCGTCAGAGCGATGTCCAGCAGGTCGCCGCTACGGCCGCCCAAGAGTGTGCTGAATACCTGCGCGCGAATTCCACTGAACAGCAAAATTCCCGCGGCCAGTGGCATGCCGATGAACAGTTTCACCTGGTGATGAAGCAATCCGCGATCATCGAGGATTCCAACCGCAGCGACCAGCGTGGCGCCCGCGAGGATACCTGCGATTTGTGCGCGCGCGGGACCGTTGAACAGAAAAAGTACGCCGAGAACAACGCCCGCATACATCGCCAGTCCACCGAGCAGCGGAATTGGCTGCAAATGTACTTTGCGAGGTCCTGGAAGATCAACCATGCCAACACGCAAAGCCAGAGCGCGTACGGGAACAGTTAGGACTAGAGACGCCAACAGGGCAATGAAAAAAGCCAGAAGGCCAGCGGCCATTCTTCCTCAGATTTCAGAGCGACGGACCCGGCGGCGCGGACGCACCGATTAAGCACGCGACTCACTGCCGGATTTGGGGATCCGGCTCCCAAGTCAAAAACACGAAGTTGACCTCTGGACGATCAACTCTTGCGCAGCCGAGAAGTAGCCGCACACGCTGCCCCAGCGTCACCACGATAACGTGTTAGAGAACTCCAATCCAGTGAAAAAGACGTTAAAATGCGAATCTGCCCCAAAAACACAAGCGACGATCCAATACCGGGGATCATATAGAGTTTACTGTATTATATTCAAGTATTAATTTTAGCGTTCGGTAAGCATACGGCCGAAAATGTGTTTTACTTCTTCGCGGTCCTTGGTCTTGAAGTACCAGTCAATCGTTCGTTTCAAACCTTCTTTGAAGGCCACCTTAGGTTCCCAATTCAACAGTTTTTTGGCTAGGGAGTTATCTGCTACGCGATTGAGTGGTCCGGTCGGCATGTCCTTGCGCAGCTTGATTTCCGCTTTATGGCCGGTGTGTTCGCAGACCATGTGCACCGCGTCAATCACGCGGATGCGTTCCATGGTGCCTAGATTGACGGGCGTTCCATCCTCGATCTTTTCGCCGGCCAGGATGGTGCCCTCAACGATGTCGTCGATATAAGTCCAGTTGCGGATCTGCGTGCCGTCGCCCCAAACTTCGAACGGCGTTTGGCGGATAAACGCGCGCGCAATCATAGCGATAACCGCGTGGTTTTCCACCCCGCGCGGGCCATACACGGTAAAGTAGCGGCAGGACGCCGCGCCCAACCCGTGCTCCTTGTGATACGCCTTCAATGTGAATTCCGCCATCAGCTTGGCCCAGCCGTAAGTGTTGTCGGCGTCATTCGGGCCGTTGGTCAAATCCTCGCTGAGGTACAAGATTTTGTTCACATCGGACTGCAGGAAATTCGGATAGACGCAGCCGGAGGATGCAAAGACTACTTTTTTAGCTTTGGCGCGCAGAGCTTCGGAAAAAACCAGCCCGTCCAGAAAGAAATTGGATGCTGGACCGGCTTGATGCAAATCCACGTAACCCCGGCCGCCATGGTCCGCGGCCAGATGGAAGACCGTGTCCACGCCATTCATTGCGGCGCGCGTCACGCCCGGCTCGCGCAAGTCTGCCTGGATGAAATCGACCTCACCTTTGGACAGAGGCTGGCGAAGATTATCCAGGTGTCCACTGGTTAAATCATCCACGATGCGTACTTTCGCGCCGCGCGCCAGCAATTGATCACTCAGCGTCGAACCGATGAATGATGCTCCGCCAGTAACCAAAACCCTCTTTCCTGTCCAGAATGTCTCTGCAGGCTTCACGCGTTTCCATCCTTCGCAATTCTATTGATCACCGTGGGCGGGGCGGACGACAATTTGCACAAATTTTTCGAGCTCTTTGACTCTATCATAGCCAGGCGCGGCAGCCAGCGCCGCTTCGCGCATGCGAGCGATTCGACCCGGATCGGCTGCCAGCTCGCGAACCACTTTCGCCGCCTGCTCGGGATCATCCGGATCGGCGCCCACGCTGAATCCCAATTTTTCTCCCAGGGCTACCGCATCGGTTTCGCCCGGTGCGACCGCGACTATCGGTCTGCCGGCCGCGAGAATTCCGTACATTTTGCTCGGAACCACCACGCCCTCCAGCCCGCGTTTGATGGTAATCAAGTGCGCGTCCGCGGCGGCCAGCACCGACGGAATTTTGTTGCCGGGGAAAAAAGGCAAGAAACGCACATTCGAAGCGCCGTTCGCGGCCGCTTCGAGTTGCGCCCGCAGCGCTCCTTCGCCTACGAACACCAAACCGACGCCATCGCCGGTAAGCTTCTGTGCTGCGGCAATCAGCGTTTCCCACGCGCCGTAAAAGCCGATATTTCCCGCGTGCAGAAGCACAAACTTGAAATCGCCGCGAATGGTCCGGATCACTTCTTCATCGAGCTTAGTGTAGGGAAATTGTTGCGTTGCTGGCGCGCTTGCGGAAACAATCTCCGTACCGTCGCGCACAATTTCAATGTGATCCGCGCGTACACCTTTCGCAATGATGCGATTGCGCATGTCCTCGCCCAGCACGATCACTTTCGTAGCCCGCTGCAGCGCCCAGCGATGCAGTTTCTCCCACACCCGTGCAAGCAATCCCGGCGCGACAATCGACCCGCCCACCGCCATATCCGGATACATATCGCGAATATTGTAAAAATACGGTTTTCGTTTCAACACAGCCAGCAACGCTCCGAGAATTCCCTCGAACGGGGGATCGGTCATGGCCAGCACCGCATCGCAGCTCGTGAACAGTGCCCGTGGAATCACCAGCGCCGTGTACGTCAGATAATTCAGGACGCGCTTTATCATGTTGAAGCGGGGGAAATCCGTCGAGCCCACCCGCACGACGCGCACGTTCCCTTTTTCTTCCGTATGGAACAACCTCCAGGTGCGCCGCTCCGTCGGATCGTACGAAGGCCGTCCGCACAGAACTGCCACTTCGTTTTCCCGAGCCAGCGCCTGCACCACGGTTTCCGCCATTTTCGCCGTGGCCGACGTGTCCGGCGGATAATAAAGATTCAGCAGCAGAATGCGCATCGCACGATTGTACACGCGGACTACCGAGCGATTCTGTGGCCAGAGCAGCGATAATGAGTTATTCGCCGTTTGATGTGAAATTAGCGACACATCGCTGCTGGTTTTGTTGTCTCATAAGGTATGCAATTACGCTGGAGCCTGATCCTACCGGTCATTGGCTTGATTCTATTTGCGGCCGTCAGCTATCGGTCCATGCGCGTAAATCGCGAAACGCAAAATGAGCCGAGCAAATATTATTGGTGGTCGTCGCTCCGTTTGGACACCGACCCGCTGGACGAAAATCCAAAAACTCTCAGACCCTGCCAGGACGGAAGTGAAAATTGTGTTGGCTGGGATCTTAGGGCCAGGCGGGTCACTCCCGGCTTGCTGGACAGACTGTTGATTTTTTCCTCGCTACCGGCGTTCCTCGCCGGTACCGCGATAGTCGCCGGCTTCAGCAAACTGGGAGTCGACGAAGTGCTGACATTCATGGTCTGCATGCCGATTTTGATTTTCTGCTGGTATTACTTCGTCGGCTGGCTGATCGACCGCTGGAGTTTTCGCCGTAAACAAGCAAAAAGTGTTCCACTGAAAATTGCCTGAGGCTGAAATCTACGGCTTGCGGGTGCCATGGTGCCAGCATTTAATAAGACGGAAACCTTTTCCATGCGTCAAAGGTCTGCAAGGAGGCTTCAGCCATGCAAATCAGGCTATCGAGCGTGATGGTGGATGACCAGGAAAAGGCGCTGCGTTTCTACACCACCGTTCTAGGATTTGTGAAAGATAAAGATATTCCGATGGGCCCATTCCGCTGGCTGACGGTGAATTCGCCCCAAGGCGCACAAGGCGTGGAACTGGTTCTGGAGCCGATGAGTTTTGCGCCCGCGCAGACCTATCAAAAAGCCCTGTTTGACGCTGGCATTCCCGCAACCGCTTTCCTCACCAACGATATTCAGGTGGAGTTTGCGCGGCTGAAAGAACGCGGCGTGAAATTCCGCGGTGAACCGAAAAGCATGGGCCCGATCATCTCTGTGGTTTTTGAAGACACCTGCGGCAATCTGATCAATCTTGTTCAGCCGTTGATGTGATCGTTGCTCGCTGCTCATCGCTCGCGGCTTCCCGCGTAATCAAGAAATCGCCAAGTACCAGTGCGTCCATCTGCGTACGTTCGAAGCAATCGATGGCTTCCTTCGGCTTGCAGACGATCGGTTCGTTGTCATTGAAAGATGTGTTGAGCACCACCGGCACGCCAGTTTGCTCTTCGAACGCGCGAATCAGTTTCCAGTAACGTGGGTTCGCCGTAGACGTAACGGTCTGCAGGCGGCCAGTACCATCCACATGCGTCGGAGCGGGAATCTTGTCACGCATCTCCCGTTTCACCTCATAGGCCATGGTCATGAACGGCGAAGGACGCGACTGTTCGAACCATTCGCCGGTTTTTTCCGCAAGAATTGACGGCGCGAACGGCCGAAAAATTTCCCGGTGCTTGATGCGGCGATTCAGGATTTCTTTCATTTCCGGACGGCGCGGATCGGCTACGATGCTGCGGTTGCCCAGCGCGCGCGGACCCCACTCGGCACGGCCCTGAAACCATCCAAGAATTTTTCCATCGGCAATTATGCTTGCGGTCTTTTGAAGCAACACTTCCTCCGGTAATTCGCTGACCACCAAGCCATTTTCCGAAAAACGTGAAGCCTGCAACGCAGCCCGAATTTCCTCCCGCGAAAATTCCGGCCCCCAATAGGCGTGCTCCATCACAAATTCGCGAGGATTTCCAAGCACCTGATGCCAGATGTACTGCGCAGCCCCGACGGCTAGTCCTCCATCGCCGGCCGCCGGATGAACGTAGACGTCTTCGAAACCAGTGCTGGCGGGAATTTTTCCGTTGGCGACACAATTGAACGCCACTCCGCCCGCCAGACACACCGATTTCATTCCCGTTTCTTCATGCAGCCGTCGCAGCATGCCCAGATAGATTTCCTCCAACCGCGCTTGCAGTGAGCACGCCAGATTCTTGTGCCGCTGTTCGATCGGAGCCGTCGGATCGCGCACCGGCCCAAGCTTCCGCGCCATCGCATCCGAATACATTTTCCCCAGCACCGGAGTCTGGTCTGCGTCGGCCCAGGTCATTTCCGGGCCCGTGCGATGATGCGTGAAATATTCCAGGCCGAGGCGAAATCCGGCGCCCTTTGAACGTACGATGTCGCGAAATTCCGGTAGAAATTCCGGGTTGCCGTACGCGCCGAGGCCCATCACTTTGTATTCGTCACCGAATTTCAGAAAGCCGAGATACTGGGTGACCGCACTGTAATAAAGCCCCAGCGAATGCGGAAACGCGATCGATCCGTGGATGTTCATGCGCCGTTCGAGGCCCGCGCCCCACATCGAACTCGCAAAATCGCCCAGCCCGTCGGCGGAAAGCAACGCCGCTTCTTCGAACGGCGAACAAAAAAATGTGCTGGCAAGATGCGCGATGTGGTGCTCGACTCGGTGAAATGTCGCAGGGAGCTTTGCCGGATCCATTTCGAACGCACCAGCCAGCGCTTCGCGAATGCCGGTAAATTTCGCCAGAACTTTGATACGTTCTCGCGCGAACGACGGCATCCGCAGCGCATAAAAAAGTTTTGTGCCCAGCCGCGCGTAGGGATTGCGCGGTACCGCTACGTGATGCACGTCCTTCAACGTGATCCCAGCGGCTTCTAAGCAATAGCGAATTGCGGCAGCCGGAAATCCCGCCGCATACTTCACGCGGTTGAAGCGTTCCTCTTCTACCGCGGCAATCAGCTGTCCGTCGCAAAGAATCGCCGCCGACGCATTGCCGTGATAGGCATTGATGCCAAGGATATTCATTGTCGAACTTTGAGTGTACCGCAGGAAGAAGAGGGATTAGGAACTAGGGCTCGACGCCTATTTTCTTGCCCATTCGTATAAAACAAACAACGACCACGGACGAGACCAGGACGTTTTCCCAGAGAGGAATGAGTTCCATACGGACTTAACGCCGTCTGGCTTGACTAGCGCGGAGAGCGCCTCGGGAACCGAAGCAAAACTTTCCTCCATGCGCGCCTTCAGCGGCCCTCGCAGCCATTCTTCCCACGGCAACGTAAAAGTACGTTTCTCCTGCGAAGTGATTTCCACCGGCAATAAGTCTCCCAGCGCTTCAACCAGCAGCGCCTTTTGCAAGCCGGATTGTCTCCGTGCTTGGTCCGGTAGTGAAGCCACAAATTCCACCAGTGGCGTATCCAGCAGCGGCACTCGCACCTCCAGCGACCTGGCCATGCTCACCGAATCCGTGTCGCGCAGCAGCGTGCTCGCCATGTAGGTTCGTAGCTCCAGCCAGCTGATCGCCGCGACCGGATCCATGTGCTGTGCTTCATCCGCCGCAAGTTGCAGCCAACCCAGCCATGTCGGTTCGAGCGTGTAACCGTCCGCCGCCAGCGTGCTCGGCCGAAATCGCGGTTCGATTAGTTTTTCGATCTCTCCGGGAGGGAACAGCGCTCGTGCAAAATAATAAGGATGCGGCAATCGTTCTGGATTTCGCCAGGCCGCGGTCGCCTTCGTCGCCGCATCCGGTGACCGCCCGGAGGCCAGCAGCGACCGCAACATGCCAGACGTTGTGCCGCGTAGCACCGACGGCACGAACCTTGCCGCGGTAGCAAGTTGCGAGAGTCTTGGGGTGTCCGCAAAAGTAGAATACCCGGCGAACAATTCATCGCCGCCCAATCCGGATAGCGCCACTTTCAGTCCCACTTCGCGCGCGGCCCACGAAACGAAATAAGTGTTGATGCCATCCATTGTGGGTTGATCGAGAGCTGCGAGCGCTTCATCGAGCCGCGCCGGAATTGCATCGCCATTCAACGGAATTTCCGTATGTTGAGTGCCACAGCGTTCCGCAACCACGCGCGTCAACGCGGATTCGTCATACGAGGTTCCCGGAAACGACAGTGTGAAACTTTGAATTCCCCTATGTTCGCGGCCCGCAAGCGCGGCAATCGCGCCGGAATCCAATCCGCTCGACAAAAACAATCCCACCGGCACATCCGCGATCAGATGCGCTCGTACGCTGTCTTCCAGCAGCGGCCGCAGCGCCTTCGTCGCGGCTGCAAAACTGCGCGGCCGCCGTGGATCTTTCGCCGCGGGACTGCGCCGCGGATCCCACCACGGATGCGGACGCGGCAAACGCCTCCGGTCCGGTATATAGAGCAGCACGCGATGCCCGGGCGGCAGCGAAAACATGCCTTCGTACATCGTGACCGGTTCGCTGACGCTTCCAAAAAGTAAAAATGACGTGAGCGCGTCCTGCGACATTTGCTTGGCCACAATTCCGCTGGCCATCAACGCGCCAACTTCCGAAGCAAAGGCAAATCCTTCCGAGGTTTGCGCGTAGTACAGCGGCTTAATACCGAGCGGATCGCGCGCAAGAAACAAAAGCGGACCAGAAGTGTAGTGCTTGCGAAAATCCGCAATCGCGAACGCGAACATCCCGCGCAGCTCGCTGAGGCATTCTTCGCCCCACTCTTCCCATCCGTGTACCAGAATTTCCGTGTCTGATTGTGTCGAGAAACGATGGCCCAGGCGCGTCAGCCGTTCGCGAAGCTCCCGGTAGTTGTACAATTCGCCGTTGAAGACTACCGCGACGTCGCCCGCTTCGTTCCAGATGGGTTGATTTCCGCCGGGTAGGTCAATGATGCTCAGCCGCCGCATCGCCAGCGCGAGTCCTGGCGCGCGCGGATCGTTCAGCACATAACCCTCGCCGTCCGGCCCGCGATGCTGCATGGCCGCAGCCATGGCGCGTACCCGTTCCGCTGCGTCACCACTTCGATTCAGGAACGCGACGCCGCAAATTCCGCACACGCGATTATTTGATCTCCGGCGTGGTGAAGAATGCAGCGCCGGCGCGCGCCAAGTGTAAGCGCAGACGGAAACGTTGCATTTTCAATCGCTGATCCGCGTACCAGGCAAGGAACAGGCGCAACAGCAGCAGAAAAAACATCGCAAACGTGGCGGTCGCCAGCGAAAAAAAGGATTCGCGCTCCAGGAGCAGACTCCAATCCACTTTTTCATCCCATCCCGGCAATACGCTGTCCAGCACTGGACGCAGCCGCAGCCCATCCAGCGGAAGCCGCGCGATGCGTACATGCGCAAATTTGTCGTAGTTATATTCCGGCGGATATCCAGGAGATCCTGCAATTGCCTCCGCGAAAGTCTGCGGATTCTGCAGCTCCTTTCGCGTCAGCATCTCGCCTTTCGCGTTTCTCATCACCATCCGAAACGTTGGATCCACCACAATCCAGCGGCCGTCCAGCAGCACTTCCGCCACAACGTGTCTTGTGTTGCGATCTGGCGACAGCAACAGCAGCCTGCGCACCTGTAAATCCGCGCTTCGCGCCAGATTCAGAAAAGCATTCGTTGCCGTTCCACATACGGAAAGCAATTGTTGGTAATTTAAAGTGGTTTCCGGATCGCGCGCTGCAAGTCCGGTGGGATTTGGCTCCGCCGATCGCGGTGGCCCTTGGCGCATCCATTCCAGAATCGCCTCAACCCGCTGCTCCGGAGCAACGTTTGCCGGAATGATGGCGTCGCCGAACCCCGCCAGGTAATCGCGAACGGAATACTCCCAACCAGCCGAATACACAAGAGCCACCAGCGACGCCACCAGAGCTATGTTCACAGCGCGCCACAGGGCTCGGAACAGATTTTGCTTCATCAGGAAACAACCCCTAATCTTGACCTGCAGATTGTCCAACGACCGGACGCTGCGCCGCAAGCCCAACATATACGCGTTCCATAGTGCACACGGGCTCTTCCCAGCCAAGTCGGCTGGCCGCCGTTCTGCCGCCTTCTGACAGACGGTTGCGCAATTCTGAGTTGTTCAGTATCTCTTTGACGGCTTCTGCTACCGCTGTGGTTTCATGCGCAACCACCAGCGCCGCAGTCCCCCCGAGCAGCGCAGCTACTCCGCAATTCTCCGTGATTACTGCTGGCGTACCACACGCCGCGGCTTCCGCCGCCGTGTTGCCAAAATTTTCATTCTGCGATGGCAGCACGAACACATCGGCATCGCGATAGGCCGCCCATTTCATGCCTCCGAATACCGGCCCGCTAAAGGCCACGCGCGAGTTCACCGCCTTCGCTCGCGCGAACTCTTCCAAGCGCCCCTGCATTCCCGATTCGTCTGGCCCAGCGAAAGCCAGCCATAGTTGCTTTCCACCAATCCTTTCCGGGAGCCGTACAAAACTCTCGAGCAGTAGATCAGGACTTTTTTTCTCTGAAAGCCGGCCCAGAAACAGGATCAGCTGCGCATCCGCCGGAACGCCGTGCGCGCTTCGAAATAGTCCTGGCTTCGGCAATTCGCGTGGCACCGTAACCCCGTTGCGTCGCAACACGATTTTGGAGCGGGGAATTCCGCCCCCGGCAAGTTCCTCCACCTCCTGCTCCGCCGTTGCAATCACCGCTGCCGCTCCGCCAAGCATTTCTTTGCCCCACCGCGCGTGATACACGCGCTTAAGAAAAATATTTCGCACGATCGGCACAAACATCCCCATCGGTTCGACGACATAAGGAATCTGCTGTTTCCGGCACTCGCGCGCGACCGCCGGCCCCAGCAAATCGTACAACCCAAACATATGCGCTACGTCGAAACTTGCTAGCCGCGCCCGGCAATACCTCGCAATTGCCGGACTCCAGGTCGCCGCCCGGTAGTGAAACCACGTAGGCAAATAGACGCTCTGCACGCCCTTCACTTCGCGCGTCCATCCAAACGCCGAGCGCTTAACTTCGCCCGCATTGTTTCCGCCCGCCGCTCGCGATTCGAATCCCCAGTCCGCGGTTAGTACCGTCACCTCGTTTCCGCGCTGCGCCAGTCCGGTTGCCAGCGCTTCCACCTTCACTGGTGGCCCGCCGAATTCGTAAAACGGCGCGTACGATTGCGTGACGCTCAGGATTCGCATAGCTCGCGCAGAATCTTCCGGAACGATTTTGCAAACACGCTGAAGCGGAATTCATTTTCGACGCGTTGCTTGCCGCGCCGTCCCATTTCCTGTTCCAGCGCGGGATCGGCCAACAACGTTTCGATCGCTGTTGCCAGTTGCACCGCGTCGCCGTGCGGCACCAGGTAGCCCGTTTTTCCGTCTTCGATGACTTCAGGAGCTCCGCCATGCGCTCCACCGATCACCGGCTTTCCGCACGCCATCGCTTCCAGATAAACCAACCCGAATCCTTCGCCTTTGCTGGGCAGCGCGAACATCTCGCAATGCCCGTAGCATGCCGCAAGTTCCGCGTAGCTCAGCCCAGAAAGAAAATGTACGTGACGCCGCACGCCGGTCTCTTCCGCCAGATCTTCCAGCCATTCGCGATCGTCGCCATCGCCGACCGCCGCCAGTTGCAGCTCCGGCCAACGCGGCAGCAATCGCGGCAGCGCCGTGATCAGCGTATCCATTCCTTTGTACCGTTCGTCCGCGCGCCAGCGTCCCACCGTCAGTACCACTCGTCCTGCGGGAAAGTTTGCTGGAACGGCGGCCTTGAGCGCCTGCGGCGCCAGCGCTTCGAACTGCGGATCCAGCGCCCATGGCAGCACGCGAATTTTTTCCGTCGCAACTCTCTGTATTGCCGCGACGTGGTCCGCCGTGTATTTGCTGGGCGCCAGCACCATGGTCGCGCTACGCAGTGTCATTCGGCGCAGCCGTGCCAGCGGCTCCCACACTTCCACTCCGTGCGTGCAAATGATGGATTTCAGCCGCGGCGCCGCGATACGCATCGCACGAACGACCGGTGCCAGGTTCGGATGTCCAGCCACAACTAATTTAATCTTGCTCTTGCCTTTACTGACGGGCCGCCGCGCCGCGCGAATCGCTGTCGTCAGAAATCTGCCCTTGGCCCGCTCGCCACCCGTAAAAACAATCTCCCGCCCGGCCACCGTTAGCCGCTTCAGCTCTGGCCCATCGTTCAAGCTCAGTATGCGGCATTCCATTCCTCGGCTGGCCGCAAATTCCGTCATCACTGATGCCAGGTGTCTGCCGACACACTGCACTCCGCCGGGCGCATCCAGTTCAGGAAAGAGTCCAATCAGCACGCGCAGAGTCTGCCTTGTGCGCTTTTTCTTCGCAAGTGTTTCGCTGACGAGCTTGTCGTCACCGGGAACCTCGCGCCGAGACGCCATCACTTACCAACGGTAGCAACTCTTCCAGGCGATCCAGATAAATGTCCGGCGGATGCATTTCCCGGTCGTGCCTGCCGAATCCGAAAGTCACGATCGCGGAAATCATTCCCGCATTGCGCGCCGTTTGCACATCCACTTCCGAATCGCCCACCATCGCGGCCTGTGCTGCGGCGATCCCCAGTTCGGCTAGAATCGTATTCGCTCCCAGTGGATCGGGCTTCTTGGTTGCAAAACTGTTTCCGCCATAAATCGCGCGGAAGCATCCCGCCAGCCCCAGCCCTTCTAAAATTCGCACGCTGATGTTTACCGGCTTGTTGGTCAGTACCGCCATTGGCACACCACGCAGCTCCTCCAGCGTCTGGCGCACCCCCGGATATTCCCTCGTGAAATCCAGCTTGTGCTGGTCGTAGTGCGTCAGGAAAAATTTCAGCGCACTTTGCTGTTCTGCCTGGGATGCAGACCCACCCAGCGCGCGGCTGATCAGCACCGGGGCGCCGGATCCCACATAGCCGGCCACCAGATCCTCCGGCAATTGCGCCCGCCCCATTTCGCGCAAGGTGGCGTTCACGCTTTGTACCAGATCGCGCTTTGAATCGATCAGTGTGCCATCCAGATCAAATAACAACGCTTGCAATTTGCCGCGAAATTTATTTGTCATATCTTCTTATTTTAATACGTGCGTCGCATTCTCCGCTCTTCTTCCCGTAAACTAAGCGTTTCAGGGTTTGTGCTTAAAAACCTAAGGTGAATCTGTCTCAACTGCCGTGTAGCAGAGCACCGGAGAACTCATGGCCCAGGTATTCCCCTTTCGCGCGTACCGCTTCAATCCGACGCTTGCTCCGTTCGACCGCGTCCTCACACAGCCCTACGACAAGATTTCTCCGGAGCGCCAGGCCGAATATTACGCCGCGCACCCGCACAATCTGATCGCCGTCGAAAAGGGTCGCGCTTTCCCGGACGATTCACCGCAAAATAATGTCTATACCCGCGCCGCAGCCAAAGTGGAAGAGTGGATTCGCGATCACATCATTCTGCAGGACCCCGCGCCCGTTTTCTACGCCTACGCGCAGGAGTTCACCGTTCCAGGCAGTGGCGAAACGCGCATGCGCCGCGGCTTCATCGGCGCTGGACGGCTCGAGGAATATTCCGCCGGCGTCATTTTCCGCCATGAGCATACGCTTTCCGGTCCCAAAGCCGACCGCCTCGAACTGCTTCGCCACACGCGCATCCATACCGGCCAGCTTTTCATGCTGTATTCCGATCCGCAGCAGCGCGTGGAGAAAATTCTCGACGAAGCGCAATCCTCCGCCGCTCCGGTTACCGGACTCACCGACGAATATGGCGTGATTCATCGCCTGTGGATGATTGCCGAGCCGAATCACCTCGAGGTCATCCAGCACGCCATGGCCGACCAAAAGCTGGTCATTGCCGACGGCCACCATCGCTACGAAACCGCGCTCAACTACCGCAACGAACGCCGCGCCAGCGCCGCATCGCCCGATCCCAACGCGGACTACGAACGCTCCATGATTACTTTCGTCAACACCCGCGGCCAGGATCTCGTCATCCTCGCCGGTCATCGCGTCGTTGCCAACGTCCTCGATTTCTCCTGGTCCGCCGTTCGCCGTTATCTTGAGCCGTGGTTCGCCTCGGAAGTGTTTACCTTCGCCAACGATTCCGAAAAAACGCGGGCTCGCGATAAATTCCTCACGCGCCTCGCGGAAACCGCACAACAACGTTCCATCGGTGCCTATCCCGCGGCCGGCAACGCGCAACGCGCTTTTTATCTTTTTCATTTGCGGCCCGGCGCCGATCTGGGGCAACTCCTTCACAATGTTTCGCCGCTGCAGCGTGATCTCGATGTCGTCCTACTTCATGATGGCATTCTCGAACCCGCGTTGGGCATCACCCTGCAAGCCGCCACCAAGGAGATGAATCTCACTTACGAGCGCGAAGCCAGCGCAGCCATCGCCGCCGTGGACTCCGGCCGCGCGCAAGTTTCCTTCTTCCTCAATCCCGTCGCTGTTGAAAAGATTGTGGAAATCGCCACCTCCAACGAAGTCATGCCGCAAAAATCCACCGACTTCTATCCCAAACTCCTAAGCGGCATCACCATGTACCGCATCGAACCCTAGGCCGTCTGTTTTTTCTTGTGTAGCAGCGTCTCTAGCCGCTGCTCTTTGTTCATTCTGTTGTAGCGGACGCCTTCCGAGGCGGGCGCTTTCTGAATCCACGCCTCTAATCGTCATTCGCACGCCACCGCGAAAAAACGCCCCCCCAAAAAAAAAGAGGCGTGTCATCGCACGCCTCTTCAAAAATTTCTGTTGTGAACTGAACCGAACCGCGAACTACTTCGAAAAACTCGCCACCGCTTCGGCTTCTGTGTTCGAAACATCAAACACCGTCAGCAACTTGGTGATCTGCAGCACTTCCTGGAACTTATTTCCCAAATGGCACAATCGCAAAGACGCGCCATCTTTCTTCGCCGTGTGATGCGAAGCTACCAGTGTGCCCAGGCCGGCGCTGTCGATGAACGTAATATTGTTCATGTTCAACACGATTTTTTTCTTACCCTCGGCCAACAGTCCTTTCACTTTTTCGCGCAGCGCGTTGCTTTCTTCGCCCAGCACGATTCGACCGTCAAGCGCAACCACCGTCACGCCGTCCACTTCGCGTTGACTCATTTTCAATGCCACGTTATTTCCTCCTCGTCGGAAAGCGGGTCCGGCGGCAACCACTTCCGGAGCCCGAAATCATACCATTCTTTATCTATCTCAGGGTTTGCAAGCATAAACCCTAACACCTTGGTCAGTAGTAGTCCGCGCAAGACATGTAATAGCCGCAGACGTTGCAGACCAGCTTGCAGCGCCGCGACTCCAGTCGCTGCGAGCACACCGGGCAAAACCGCGAAGCATCCTCGTAACCCGTTTTCTCCGCTGGGACCGCCCCAAATTTTGAGGCACTGCTGCCAGACTCCTCAGCTTCGTCGGATGCGCTGAATGGCTTCACGCCCCATTTCAAACCTTGTTCCACGGCGGCTCACTTATAGCACAACCTGCCTAAACCCGGTAGCGGGGTCATTCCCTAAGTACGTTCTCCTCCAGAAGACTAACTTCTTCAGAAGGATCACTTCAGACCGGAACCTTTATGTTATTTTTCTCTGCTTCTACTCTTTCGGGCTCCACGCGCCCTGAATCAGCTCCCGCGAAAATCCCGGTGGCACTGCCTGATCGCATGCATAGCGGTACAGCGCCGCGTTGAAAATCCCCTGCACTGCCGAACTCATCACAGACAGCAGCAGGAAATACGCGCCCATCAGTATTCCGCCAACCAGCACCGCTCCCGGACCATACAGCCGCACCGTGGCGAACCACAGCGCAAATCCCGGAATCATCAAAACGAAAAACACCATCCCCAGACTGAACCCGCCTACCACTCGTTCTCCCCACGTTTCCGTAAACAATTCCGCCGAACGGTACAGAGCCGCTCCTGGCGAAACATCCTCAAACGCCAGCACCGGCACCACGAAATAACAAGCCACGTTCCACGCCACGCCAATAATCCCGATCACTATGCGCCCGATAAAACTCGCCCGTTCCGAAAGCATCCGGAGCGCGACTCCCACCGTCGCCGCCACGAACGCCCACTGCAGAATCACCCATTTGCGCTGCCAAGCCAGTTGCAATCCTTGGTCGAACGTCCAAGCCCCGCCCGTTAACCGGCTGTTCGCCACTCCCACCAGCGCCACATTAAAAAACACGATCACAAAATAATTTGCCAGGTACAGCACAAACATCGCCGCCGCAAATTCCGGTGACCTCGAAAAATGCTGAAAATTGTGCTGATTGATTCCCGCCGCCCGCAACGCCGGCAGAAACACCGCCATCCCGCTCGCGCCCAGCAACACCGTCACAATCACGCAGCTCATTCCGGACAGCACCGGAAACAGCATCAGCTGTTTATCCGCCCACAAAATCGCAAAGCTCTGCTCGACCAGCTCCCAACTTCGAGAAAATCTTCCCATGGGGCCCCTCCACCAATCTCAATCTGTCAATATTATTAGCCGAAGAATCGCGCGGGGAACTTCCTGCCATCTTCGCAAGATTTTCCGCAAAAAACCAGCCCGCCCGTTCAATAGCGTTTCTATTCCTCCCGACGGCCCGTCTACCCCTCTCCAAGACATTTAGTCGTTCGTAAGTTACAACGCGCGGGTCCGTTAACCGCTTCGCGGTTATCCTTGAATCGATCGCTTCGCGGTTATCTCTAAAATGTCTCTACCAGCCGAAAACCAATTAGGCCCGTACCAAGTCATCTCGCCCATCGGCGCCATGAGCGAAGTCTACCGCGCCCGCGAGACTCGCCTGCAGCGCGATGTCGCACTTAAGACTCTTCCCGCTTCTTTTCACTAATGACACCGACCGCCTCCGCCGCTTCGAACAGGAAGCGCGTTCGGTTCCCGCTTTGAATCATCCCAACATCGTCGCCGTTTACGACGTCGGCGAAGTTGCCGGCGTCCATTACATCGTTTCCGAACTCCTGGAAGGCGAAACAAGGGCTACGTGTTCGCCTACTCCCGCATCACCTCCGACCTCTACATCGTCGACGGCCTGAAATAGTCCGTGAAATAAACCGCCGCTTGAACTCGCGTCCAATGCAGCTCCGCTGGTCATTCGAATTGTGACTTGGCTACAATTCATTCCTGCATGCTCGCTCTCTCGCCGACAAGCGCCATTATTCTCGGCCAAGCCGTGTCTCCTCTCTCGCGCTCAGAGTTGCGTTGGGAGTTCGTCAACATCGCCGCCGCGATCGCTCTTCTGTCCATAGCCCTTGTGGCAATTGCGCTTTTCTTACTTCGTCGCAAGACCCGCGACCTCACTTTGATTTACTTCGGCTTGTTCTGCAGTATGTACGCCGTTCGCCTACTGGGCGAATTGCGATTCTTCCGCTCACTTTTCGACCAGCCGCGCACATTTTGGGAGCACTTGAACTGGATCATTACCTGCACCATTTTTGTTCCTTTCGGACTTTTCTTTTACCAGGTCACCAGCGCATATCTCAGGCAATTCTTTCGCTGGATTCTAGCCGCCCAGATACTATTCGCCGTTTTTGGACTTTTTGCCGCCGCATTCGGAATGCAACTGGCAAAGCTCCATATCGCGAACAATATCGTCGTTCTCACCTCGTGTGTTATCGCCGTGCTGTTCCTGCTCTCGGATCGATGGCGGCCAGCGCCGAGCCGCGTCATCAACCATGAAATGCGTGTTTTCAGCGTGGGTTTGGCTGTTTGGTTTTTGTTTATCGCGCAAGCGAATCTTAGGGGCCTGCAACTTCTGTCGGGAAATAATTGGGAGTTCCTGGGTTTCCTGGCGTTTGTCGGATGTCTCGGTTACATCTCCGGTTACCGCATCTTTGCGAACGAAGAACGGCTCCTGGCCATCAACAAAGAGCTCGATATTGCCCGCCGCATTCAATCCTCCATTCTTCCCCAAAATGTCCCGGTTCTCGCCGGTCTCGATGTTGCCGCGCGCTACGTTCCGATGAGCGCCGTCGCAGGTGACTTCTACGATTTTCTTTTCGTCGACGAAAAGCGCCTCGGCGTTCTGGTTGCCGATGTCACTGGGCACGGCGTCCCCGCAGCTCTGATCGCCTCCATGTTAAAAGTTGCTTTCGCCGGCCAGGCTTCTCACGCCCACGATCCCGCACGCGTTCTCGCCGGCCTGAACCGAGCCCTCTGCGGCAAGTTCGAAGAGCACTTCGTCACTGCTGCTTATCTCTTCGTGGATTTGGGGAATAGCCTGGTGCGTTACTCGGCTGCGGGTCACCCGCCGCTCATCCTGGCCACGCGTTCGGACGGAAATGTCAGAGAAATTGAAGAGAACGGCTTGATGCTCGGCCTGTTCCCCGAGGCAACGTACTCATCGGTGGAAATTCCAATCGGCAGCGGAGACCGTTGTCTCCTCTACACCGATGGGGTTTTCGAAGCGAGTAATACTGCGCGAGAAGAATTTGGCAAATCGCGCTGCAAAGAATTCCTGGAGTCCCATCGACATCTCCCGGCCCCTCGTTTTGCCGACGATCTTCTTACCAGCATCGCGGCATTTTCCGGCCTCAACTCCGCTCGCGCGCAGGAGGACGACATCACCCTCCTCGTCCTCGATTTCCAGGCAGCGGGTTCACGAATTCAGTGACAATATAGTTTGACGGCTAACCACGGTCGTGCTTTGCTGCCCTAACTTCCGGGGATTCGCGCCATCGGTAGAAAAACGGAATCCCGCTTAGGATCACCAACAGCCCCAACGTCGACCGCACCGGCCGCACCATCCACAAGTTCGCGGTAAGGGCCACCGCCGCAACCAAAAAAATCACCGGCGACAACGGGTAACCCCACGCGCTGTACGGCCGTGATAATTCGGGCTCTTTTATGCGCAATCGAATCAGAGCAATCGCCGTCAACGCGAAGAAAATCCACACGGCAAACACGAAAAGCGAATAGAGCTCCTCATAGGTTCCGCTAAGGGCCAGCAACGCGGCGATCGCCCCAAGAAAAGTCAGCGCGCCCGTCGGCGTGCGGAAAGCAGGATGCAGTCGTTTCGAGAATGCGAAGAAAACGCCGTCGCGAGCCATCGCGTACGGAATGCGCGCGCCAGTGAGTGTCACCACGTGCAGCGCCCCGAGAGCCGAAATGGCCATTGCGATCGTCAACAACACTGCGCCCTGAGAACCGCTAGATGAGCCGCCGAGCGACTGCACCACATCCGACGCCACATGCTGCGATTGCGCCAGCACCGCGAACGGCAAAATCCGAAAATAAATGACGTTCGCCAGCAGGTACAAACCGCACACCGTGAGCAGCCCCAGAATAATCGCTCGTGGAATATTTTTTTGCGGCTTCTGAATCTCTTCGCCCACATCGCCCAGATCGTTGAATCCGTTGTACGCCCACATCGCCGGAACCAGCGCGGTCAGCAACGCGCCAATCGTTCCCACGCCAAAAGGCGCAATCACGGCGGCGGCTGCGCCGACACTGTGTTTTCCTAAAATTATTCCCGCCACCACAATCACCAGGATCGTGACGATTTTTAGCGAGGTTAGGAGTACCTGGATCGCTCCGCCCAGGCGCACGCTCAAGCAATTGAACGCCGTCACCACTACCACCACGAGCGCCGCAAGCGGTTGTGCTGCTGTAAAGGGAAACTGGTATCGTCCAAAATGGAGCGTGAACAGCGGTGTGGCCACCACCGGAAATAGATATCCCACGAATCGCATAAAGCCGGCCGCCAGCGTGGCCATCGCCACCGGCCGCTCCAGAAACGAGCTCATCCACCCGAAAAGAAATCCCCACAGAGGACCAAGTCCGCGGCTCAGGTAAACATACGGCCCGCCTGCTTTAGGAAACGCCGCACCCAGTTCCGCGTAGCAAAACGCTCCGAAGAGCACGATCAGCCCGCCAAGAATCCACGCTGCAAACACCAGTCTGGCCGAGCCCACGGTGCGCGCCATGTCACTGCTCACCAGAAAAATACCCGTGCCAATGGTATCGCCAATGACGATCGCGATCGCCGACCACAGACCCAGCCCACGTATTAACTCTGCCGGTTCACTCCGCGTTCTATTGTTGCCTTCTGTCGCGCTCATGCAAGTTCACGGAGCCTACTATCACCGTTCGAACCGGTCAACGCGCGTTTCTCTCTGTCGCGTTTTCTCTCCGGACTTGCCGGGCACCCGAAACAGCTAAACAGAATTTTCGCAAGAGATCTTTCGGGCGCTGGCCGCCAGCCGCCTTTGCGCGTTATCATCGCTCACGCTGACTAACGATGGCTATGCAGAAATTCATGCTGACTGAACTCGCCTGGGACCCGGTGTACAGAGTCTCCAGCGTCGCCGACGTCCTCACTCCCGCGCTGCTGCTCTATCCGGAAATCATTGCCGCGAACATCGATCGAACCGTGGAGCTGCTCGGCGGCAATCCAGATCGCTGGCGACCGCACATCAAAACCGCCAAGTTGGGCTATACCGCGCGCATGCTCGTCGCGCGCGGAATTCGCAATTTCAAATGCGCCACCACCTTGGAATTGCTGGTGGCATGCCAGTGCGGCGCGGCAGAAGTTCTCTTGGCCTATCCATCCGTGGGCGCAAACGCGCTCCGCGTACGAGAAATCGCCGCGCAGTTCCCGCAAGTGCGCATTTCTGTCCTGGCCGAAAACGAAGAACAACTCCCGCAATGGCACGGCAGCAGCGTAGGGATTTTTCTGGACATAAATCCTGGCATGAATCGCACCGGTATCGACCAGAACAACGCTGAACAGGCGCTCACGCTGGCCCGCGCCATCGCCGCGAATAATTTGGACTTCCGAGGCCTGCATTATTACGACGGCCAATACGGCGGACTCGCCGAGCCCGAACGCAGCGCTCAGGCACACGCCGGTTACCATCGCCTGCTGAATCTTGTAAATGATCTCGAACGTGGCGGCGTGCCCGTATCAGAAGTCATTACCGCCGGGACGCCAACCTTTCCATGCTCGCTTTCCTTTGCAGGCTTTCGCAGCGGACAATTCATCCACCGCATGTCGCCCGGCACAATTGTTTATTGCGATGCCACCAGCTGCGCACAGTTTCCCAACCTGCAAGGCTTTCGGCCCGCGGGGCTAGTGCTAACCCGCGTCGTCAGCCAGCCCCGCGCAGGTATTGTCACCTGCGACGCCGGACACAAAGCCGTCTCTGCCGACGCCGGTGTTCCCACTTGCGTGGTCGTCGGACATCCCGAACTCACTCCGCTATCGCCCAGCGAAGAGCATCTGCCCCTCGCCGTGCAGGAAGGGGCCACGGCTCCGCAAATCGGCGATCCGCTCTATCTCCTCCCGCGCCACATTTGTCCCACCGTCAACAATTTCGATCAAGCGCTGCTTGTCCGCGATGCAGCCATCGAGTCCGTTGAAGAAGTTTCCGCCCGCGGCCACGAACCGCCCATGCTTCGCACAGGCCAAAAAGTTATTTCAGTCAGGCGTTAATACGGCAATACCTACTTACGCCTGAGGATGGAGGCGGAATCAGGTGTATAAAACACCGCTTCGGCGATTTTGCCGGAAGGATCACGCTTGAACTCGATGCTGTACCCGACCAGTCCTTGCAAATCAAAAGATGTTCCGCGCTTCGGCAGCAGTTCGCGGTCCGGCGTGCCGGGCTGGCTGAGAAAGAGTGTGTGATCGCCGCGCAAAGTCACCGTGAACGGCACAGGCGCGCCGGGAACTTGGTATTGTCCTTCGAACGCCTGCACGAATGAACGTTCCGTGAGCTGTTTGTCAGGCTTGCGAGTGAAGACCATATCTTTCACGCGCGGCTCCAGAGGCATGGCCAGGCTCGAGATCTCGCCGTTAAGATCGCTGAAGAATTGGATTTTCTGTTTGGAAAAAGGGTTCTGAGGATCGTAAGGCACTTCAAATACGTCGTAGTGGTAGTGCTTCGCGTGCATGGGGAGCTTGTTGAGGTTGACCAGCAATCCATCGGGCTCAGCGGAAATCGAAACAACGCCATAGCCGGGATGTTCGAAATCTCCCAAATATTCCTTGAGGTCGTGCGAAGGATGAGTGTCCTTCTTGCGCAGCTCATAGCCCTTATTCCTCGCCTCCTGCTGCGATTGTTTGCCGCCGACTTCTTGATCCAGCAGGCGCTTGCTCCAGGGAACCTGGTCGAAGCCCAGGAAGCGGTCGAAAACGTTATATGCAATGACCTCGGGCAGCGGCGTTTCGTCCAGATTCGTCAGCACCACCGCTCCGATACGCTCCGCGGGCAGGAAAGTAAATATGGCGCTGAAACCATCGAGATTGCCGCCATGCTCGATCTGCTTGTGGCCGCGATAGGTGGAGATAAAAAAGCCCATGCCATAACTACCTTCGCCCAGCTCGGGATAGCGCGGCGCGCCTGCAATGGTCATTTGCGGAGTCTGCATTTGCGTTGCGCTGCTTTCAGTTAGCAATTGGTGGCTGGCAAACTTGCCTTTGCTGAGATGAAAAAGAAGGTAGTGGCTCAACTCTTCGGCGTTGCTGTTGAGTTCGCCCGCAGGGCCCAACGCGCAGGTGTCCGGGCAAGTGGCTTCAAACGGCATGAGCTTCAATTCAGCCTTGAGGTCGCGGCCTTTTTGGTAAGGCAGGGCAAAGTCCGGGCTGCTCTGCAAAACACGCAGAGAAAACGTGGTGGTGTTCATGTCGAGAGGCTCTAAGACACGAGCGCGGACGGAATCTTCCCAGCTTCGCCCGTCAAGAACTCCGCCAATGTAACCGGCCGTCATGAACATCAGGTTGTTGTATTGAAACGTGGAGCGCAGCGGCTTATTGGGCTCAAGGTATTGCAGCCGGCGAATGAGATCGTCGCGCGAGAAATCAGAGCTGTACCACACCATGTCATGGCGAGGCAGGCCGGAGCGATGCGTGATCAGATCGCGCAGCGAAATTTGCTCGGTAAGCACGGGATCGTACAGCTTGAACGCGGGGAACATAGAACGGACTGGAAGATCCCAACCGGCCTTGCCTTCATCAATGAGCATCCCCAGATCAGTGACAGTAAACGATTTGGTAATGGAAGCGATGGCAAACAAAGTTTTTGCAGTGACCGGGAGTTTTTTCTCGACGTTGCGATACCCATAGCCCTTCAGAAGAACGACTTTGTCGCCCTGCACAATAGCGACAGCCGCGCCGGGAACGTTCCAGTCCTTGAGCGCCTGCGCCACGAATTGGTCGAAATCCTTGAGTGCAACAGCCGGATCAGCCACCGGGTTAACAGATTGTTGCGCGTTGCTGATCGCCGAATCCAGGGAAACGGCGACGAGTAATACGAAGACAAAACGGCGCACTAGGACCTCCAGTTGTGCAGGGAGCGAACGAAACAAAAAACAAAGTACGCTGCAAGAATCGGAGTGTCAATTCAGGGCCCAGATTGCCCTGGCCCAGAATGTTCGTAGAGCAGGTTCCGCGACAACCACGATGGGGCCACAGCTGAGTTCCGACTGCGTAGCTCCTGCCATGCATCCTCCAGTCGGCCGAATCCCCGGGGATCCTTGTGGAACTTGAGGAATTCCACGACTTACAAGCACCGAGAATCACACAAGCGGACAATACGACTGCAAACCAGGCGCCACGCCACATAGTCACCGCCGTATCCGGAATTTTTTGCTTTCTTTCTTGCGACTCGGCAGAATAGCCAAAACGTACGTGGAGAATTTGTGCGGCATTAGACCTTAGGAAGTAGTGCGAGTCAAGCGATCAACTTTCAACGCTTTCAACGGCGGAACACTGTTTTCCAGCCGAAGAAGAGCTCAGCGTTTTGCAGGTTCCGGCATCACGTAGCCGGACTGCGCCGGCAATCCCGCCCGCTCCAGTTGCACGGTCACATGGCCGATCGAAAACTCCTGCGCCAGCAGTTGCTTGATCGCTATCAGCAGGCTTTCGCATTTATCCAGATGCATATCCGGCACCCGCGCATGACAGGACATCGCAATTTCCCCGCCCCCCAACGACCAGATGTGCACATCATGCACTTCCATCACGCCTTCGACTTTCAAGATCGCGCGCGCCACTTCCTCAATTCCCATCTCTTTCGGACGCCCTTCCAGCAGAATGTGCGCGGAGTCACGCAATATTCCAATACTCGACCACAGCACCAATAGTCCAATCGCCAGCGCAAGAATCGGATCAATCCAGCGCCATCCCGTCATACCAATCACAATCGCGCCAATAATAATCGCCACGTTCGAAAGAGCATCGCCAAAGTTGTGCACCAGAATGCTGCGCAAATTCAAATCGTTCCGTCCGCGCACCAGCGCCAAAGTAATTCCGCCGTTCACCGCCAGCGCCGCCACTGACGTCCAGATCATCCACGCCTCGATCACATCCACCGGAGCGCGCAACCGCGCAACCGATTCCCATCCTAGCCATAACGCCAAAATAACAAGTAGTACCGCGTTGGTAAACGCCGCCAGCACTCCCGCCCGGCGATACCCGTAAGTTTTTTCCCGGTCCGCGGGACGCTGCGCCCAACGCATCGCCAGCCAGGAAATTCCCAGCGCCGGCACATCGGAAAGGTTGTGCACCGCGTCATTCAACAACGCCACGCTGCGCCCCAGCAATCCGCCGAAAATTTCCGCAACCACCAGTCCGATGGTCGCCGCCATGGCCCATGCCAGCACCGATGGCTGCATTGGCGGATGCGCGTGCCCCCCATGATCATGCCCGTGCTCATGCGAACGCCCAGGCCCGTGCGAGTGTCCGTGCCCGTGGCTATGCTCGCGCGAATGAACATTTCCTGCCGCGTGCTCGTGCGATTGACGGTGCATTTCGTTGTGCGTGTGGTTATTCGAATCGTCGCCCATCTTTTCCACTATAAGTCGCTATTGTACTCGCCCAACCCGCTCCTCTGCGTTATTGCTCGTCACCCTTATTACGCACTTTGACACCTCATCTCGGCGAATCAATTGACGCTCTATCTCGCCGCTGACAGTATCAAAGTACACTCGCGCAGCGGCGCGTGTAACGCGACTCGCATCGCACAGAAATAAAAGTACCAATTTAGGTGCGTTGCTTTAGGTGCCTTGAATAAACAATGAGCGGCCCGGTCACCAAGCTGAGCTTCTGGGGAGTGCGCGGTTCCACGCCGACCGTGGATCCTGCGACGTGGCGCTATGGCGGAAACACCCCGTGCCTCGAACTCACCGCGCCGGACGGCACGCAATTTATTCTCGATTGCGGCACCGGTCTGCGCGTTCTCGGCAGCCGCTGGACCGCTCCTTCCGCCGGCGTGATTGCATCCGGTGTGCGCAATCCCGAGACGCACATTTTAGTTACGCACTATCACTGGGACCACATTCAGGGTGTGCCATTTTTCGCGCCGCTGTATTCTGAAAACAACGCATTTCATTTCTACAGCTTTCGTTCCAAACATCTTGGCCGCGACAGCCTGAAACAGGTCTTCGAAACACAGATGGCCACTCCGTACTTTCCCGTGAACATGTCGGCCATGACCGCAAAAAAGAAATTCATGGAAGTCAGTGGTGGCGATTCCTTCATCGTTGGCGAAAATAAAATCACCGCGCGCTACATCAATCATCCGCAGGGCTGCCTGGGCTATCGCATCGAAACTCCCGGCGGCACCGTCGTATACGCCACGGACAACGAACCCGGCGATGCGAAACTCGACGAAGAGCTGCGCGAGCTCGCGGCCGGCGCGGACATTTTTATCAATGACGCGCAGTACACTCCGGAGCAACTGGCCAGCACGCGCAAAGGCTGGGGACACTCTTCCTGGCGCGAAGGCGTGAAGGTCGCGCGCGAAGCCGGCGCAAAAACCCTGGTTCTGTTCCACCACGATCCGGACGCCACCGATCGCATGGTGGATGGTTTATTGCGCCAGTCGCGCGAGGAATTTGATTCCGTGTTCGCGGCCAGCGAAGGCATGGTAATCAAGCTTGGTTCGGCGGACGGAACGCTCGAAGCGCACATGCCGGTAACGCGGACCGCGCTGCGGCGCGAAGCGCAATTCCGCGCCAAAGTCAGCGGCTTCACCGAAGGCGGCCACGCCTTCGAAGAAGAAACCGTGGTGCGCGATTTAGCATTGCAGGGCGCGCTGATTTCGATGCAGCATTGCCCGCGGCTGCAATCGGAGTTGCAAATTACGATAGACACACCGGGCGTGGACGGACCGAAAGCGATGAAGATGCGCGGCTACGTGGTGCGAATCGATACGAACGAAGAAAAAGGACAGAGCGCGGTGGGAGTTGTTTTTACGGAGTAAAGAAAGAAAAGTTTTAGAATAATTTAATCGAAAGTGTTTCGAGCGAGCTGAGAGAAAACTTCACAAATAATCCCGCAAAATTTTGCAAAAAGTTTTTCACAAAACACCGATATTTTTTACTTCAATTGTTCCAGCTTGCCATCGAGGTGGGCCAGCGCTGCTTCGAGCTGTTTTCTGTGGTTCGGATGGGTTGCGGTTTCCAGATCGTTGAGGATATGTTTGCGCGAGAGTTCGACGTTCGCGCGTTCGCGGTCTTTTTCCAATTGATCCTGAGCTTTCCTGGCTGTACCTGGTGCCGCCATGTTCTCCCTGCTGGCTACCTGGGATTCAACGTCTTTCGATTCCCAGCCGCGTGCCATACATAAATTGTGACACACTTCGCGACACAAACGGAGCAACAGAATAAATTTTTATTGCACAAAAGAGCATCACGCGCCGGCCGCTTTGGCACGCGCTCGCGGAGCTTCGGTTTGCTGAATCAGATGGCGCAGACCGGCTTCGGCAAGACGCGCGCGGCGTTCGGCAAAAAGGCCGTCGAAAACAAACTCCGCGGAATTTTCCTGCCAGCGCAGGCGCAGAATCCAATCGCTTTGCGACGGAAACGCGGTGGCCATGGAAATTTCTCCGGCGGGAATTACGACGAGCGGGCGAAGCTGCGAATCGAGCGCCCAGACGCGGGTGGCAGTGAGATAGAAATTGACCGCACAAAATTCATTGTCGCGAGAGTTGCAGATGGGGTCGCTGCCCGAGTCGCTGGCGGGATTGTTTGCGGGGGAAAAATTTCCGCCGTCGAGAACCAGATACGCCCCGAGCTGTTCGATGGCTTGCGCGCTGCCGCGATCCTGGCGCAGCGGCGGGAGCAGCACGGCCAGCAGAAATAACACCAGGCCCACGGGCGCGAAAGCCCAGGCATTCCACAAGCTGAGGGGAAGAACGACGAGAGAAGCACCAGCGACGCCGAGCAGAATGCGGAATCCAGTCCAGGCGCTGGGGCTGGAGCGAAGCGTGAGAACCTTGGGAAAGGTGCGGGAAACGAAGAAAAGGGAATCGGCGACGGACTCGCGAAAACGCGCGAAGGAAGATACAACTTCGGCGGGAGGCATTTCGCCGGGGAGGATTGGCGGAGTGGAACTGGCGCTCATAACGGATATGGGAAGCCACAATGTTAACAGGTTGGTGAAGGATTTTTGCAATAGAGTTTGCTCATCTTTTTCAAGAATGCGTTCAGGTATGGCTTCCATGCGCGGGCGTGTCTGGCACACCGGCCGAAGGTTTGAGGCCGTCGATTTCGCGCATGCGGGCAAAAGCACGGCGCAGGTGAGGGATGGTAATAGAACCACCGACGAGGAGAGCGACATTCAGGGCATCGATGACTTCTTCGCGGTTCCAGCCTTCTTCGGCGCTCCGAACGAGGTGATAGGTGATGCAATCGACAGGGACCCCGAGCGTAGGAATCGCGCGGAGGAATAGCTCCTGATGTGGCGAAGGGTACCGGGGGGTACTTTTCGTAGGAGTCAAGCAAGGACTTAGTTCGAAATGTAACAAAGCACCCCTCGGCCGGATTCTCTTTTGATGCGCCGCTCGGGAATGCGCAAAAACGGGGATGTAGAAATCGTCGAGGTTGAATTTCTTGCTTTTCCATTCCTTCACAACAGATGAAGAAACAGATGGAAGAAAGGCGTGTCTAGGTCGTGGTGCGAAGCGTGTGGTAGACTCCCGCTGTTTGTTTAGATGAGCAGGCAGATGGATCGATTCCGCTGTGTTGTCCTAATGGGTCCGGAGGTTTTGATGCCCAGAAGATTTGAGATTTCTGTTTGCAGACAAGTTGCGGGAGCTTTGCTGGGAATGATGTTGTGCTTGCTTGCGGCGGTAGAACTGCGCGCGCAGTCCGCCGACCAATATGCGCTGTTGCGCAAGCCGACTATCAGTAAAACGCAGATCGCATTCAGCTACGGCGGCGACTTGTGGATCGTGGAGCGGAGTGGCGGCGAGGCGCATCGGCTGACGAGCGACATTGGGATTGAGATCGATCCGATTTTTTCCCCGGATGGAACGTGGATCGCGTTTACCGGCGAATATGACGGGAATGAGGATGTCTATGTGATTCCTGCGGCGGGCGGCATTCCGAAGCGGCTGACGTCGCATCCGAGCAGCGACCAGGCGGTGGGCTGGACACGAGACGGGAAGCGAATCCTGTTTCGCTCGACGCGCGACAGCTATTCGGGATTCGCGCAATTGTATACGGTCGGGCTTTCCGGCGGGTTGCCGGAAGTGCTGCCGTTGCCGATGGCGGTGGAAGGTTCGTACTCGCCGGACAGTTCGCACCTGGCATACGTGCCATTCACGAATTTCCGCGAATCGTGGCAATTCCAACGCGGGCTGAAGCACTACCGGGGCGGCACGGCTTCGCCGATTTGGATCGCGAAACTTTCCGACTCGAGTGTAGAGAAGGTGGAGCGAAAGGATTCGAATGATTCTTCGCCGATGTGGGTCGGCGACAAAGTTTATTTTCTGTCGGATCGCGATGGCCCGGTGAGCTTGTATGTCTATGATACGAGCAGCAAGCAGGTTAAAAAAGCGCTGGCCAGCAACGGTGTGGACATTAAGTCGGCATCGGCGGGTCCGGACGCGATCGCGTATGAGCAGTTTGGCTCGATGCACGTGTTTGATCCGGCCAGTGGGAAGGAAAGCGCTGTTAGTGTT
>WNFO01000489.1_pt1 | contig 28627 bp, 23 predicted proteins | sample 5400251 | NCBI WGS metagenome assembly WNFO01 (sample SAMN13153354, study PRJNA577476) | soil metagenome | isolation source: 100 cm saprolite under Madrone tree | place: USA:California | collected 2016-06-14
GCAGCCAAGATCGACGTGCAGCGGAGCGGCGCGGCCGAAGATTTTCGGTAAATCGAGGCGCGTGACGTATGAGTCCGGGATCAGTTCGACCACGGAAACAAATCGTCTGCACAACGAAGTGATTCAACTTCGCGCACGGACGCGTTGTGATTGAAAAACTAAGCGGTCGCTGTCGTGCCGCGGCCGGCCCCAAAGACAAGGAAAAGCATGACCACTGCAAGCACAACGTGCAACCAGCCTGTCGGCCGCGTTCCGCGACCACGGCGAAATGGGCAAGAGCCGGAACGGTCTCCTATTGGTTTAAAAGGCTACGCTTATGACAGTCGTGCCGCATCCTGGCAAGCTAGAAAATTACGACGAAAAGGCCGCGGCGGTGTCTAAGATCGACAATCATGAAGAGAATCCTACTCCTTGCTCTGCTCTTCGCCGCCGCCGCGCTCCTTGCCGATCCCAGCCGTGGCCAGGATGCGCCCGCTCCCACAACCAAAACCGCGATCTTCGCCGGAGGCTGCTTTTGGTGCATTCAACCGGCATTCGACAGGGCGAAGGGCGTGATCAAGACCATGGTCGGTTATTGTGGCGGAAAGGAACCGAATCCCACTTATGAGCTCGTCACTTCGGAAAAGACCGGGTATCGCGAGTCGATCGAGATCACTTATGACCCGGCGAAAATCTCCTTCGACCAGCTACTGAATATTTATTGGCGGCAAATCGATCCGACGCAGGCGGATGGCCAGTTCACCGACATCGGCCCGAGTTATCGCGCCGCGATTTTTTACGGCACCGAGGACGAAAAGAAAATCGCCGAGGCCTCCAAAGAAAAACTCGCGCGGTCGGGGAAATTCGACAAACCGATCGTGACTGAAATTCTGCCTTCGATGAAATTTTATCCGGCCGAGGAATATCATCAGAAGTATTACCGACAGAATCCCGAGCGCTTTGAAGCGTTCGAGAAAGGATCGGGCCGCGTTTCCTTCGAGAAAAGAATCTGGGATAAATAACCGAGCTGCGGTCCAAGAATCGCAACCTCGTTGCCCGAAGAGCGTCGGCGTTAGTACTTAGTTAGTACTTAAACAGATTGGCCTTGGTCGGCTCGACGAATTCAGCCTGACTGACCGAAAGTGGCTCGGCCATGACCCTGGAGAGTTCCTGGGCCAGAACGATCGCGATGGAGCGCGCATCGCGTGTATAAACTGGGATCGGAAACGAACCGGCATTGCGGTCGTAACCGTAAATGGTTCCATCGGTTTCCCACACACAATAAGCATGGCCGGCTGGGTGATTATTGTAACGAACAAGGAGAATTTTCGCCCAAAAACCGCTTTCTAAGCTGTGCTGTGTTTTGACTACAGCCAGATAATTGCACGCGGAGATCACGCAGCCGTTGAGCACGACCAAGTCGTTATCGCCCGGGGTGAGAAAGACCGGCTGTTGCGGGCGGGCGCCGAGGGTGAAACAAGCAAGTAAGAGTGCGCAGTGATAAACGATTTTGGTGAGCAAGCCGGAGTTCATAAATGGAGAAGTCGCGTCAGACCTATAGTAATTATGACCTTTATATCACCATTGCGATCCACTTGGGAAGCTTTATTTTGGCGCCGATGCAAATTAGTTGGATTGCCTAAGCGGCAACTGCTGCCCGGCTCGGTGCCGGAGCAGCGCCGGGGAGTTCGCGGAAGCAGCCCGCCTTCGTTTCACTACGGCGTGGCAGCCTTCACTTTTACGCTGCGCTCCAAAAGCGAAGGCTGGAGGCGAGGGGAGTTGAACCCCTGTCCTCGTTGCTTTCGACGCAAACATCTACATGCTTATCCGGTGGTGAGTTTTAAGGAGCCGAACGTTGCACCGGCACACTGCCGGCTCCCGAGCGTCCGCGAGGTTCGATTCACCGGCGAGCGCGGTCGCTCCCCCCGCCGGCCAGCCTGCTGTCCACGTTTCCGACGCTAGCAGGCGTCGCTCCGGAAACGTCGCGGTCAATTAAGCCGCGAGAGCGAGATCTTCGTGATCTGCGTTTATTTGTTTTGGTCCGGTTTTTTACGAGGCCAACGAACCATCCTCGACATGCCGCCTGCGCTTCCAACCACGAGTCGAAGCCAGTGCGCCCCCTTATTCTCAAAGTCTACCGTGCGGATATAACTTGTGCAACTCAGTTACCTGCTCCGTTACATTGTGGGTTCGCTGGAACGTGAGATCGGAGTGCATGAAAGTTTGATCGATGCGCGTACGTTGCACAAAGTTTTTTGTTCCTTTTCTCGTTCCGATGGGTTCTATGGAATGATGTGGAGGCTGATCGGGACAAGGCGAACTTCTGAGAACGGCAGCAGCGCGCGTGTTCTTGCTCTTCCTCGTCCGTGGCTGTCCCGGCTCATCCTGGGCGCGTGTCTTCTTCTCGTCGGTTGCGTGGGGTACATCGATTATCTGACCGGATATGAGCGCACGATGCTTCTTTTTTATCTTCTGCCCATTTCTCTCGCCACTTGGTTCCTCGGCCTGATTGGCGGTTTGGCGATTGCAGTTTTGAGTGTGGTTATCACCATGGTTTCGGATGTGGTGGCCGGAATTCCAGTAATGGGATTTTGGAATGGCGGGATGGGTTTGGCGTTGTACGCCGTGTTTGCATCCGTATTGTCGAACTTACGAACACTCTTACGAGAACTTGATCAACGCGTCCGCGAACGCACGGCAGCGTTGCAGCACGAGGTCGCCGAGCGAGAGCGCCTCGATAAGGAGATCGCCGAGGTGGCGCGTCGCGAGCGCCTCCGGCTGGGCCAGGATTTGCACGATAGCCTCTGCCAGCACCTCACCGGCACCGCGCTTACGGCTCAAGTGTTAAGAGAAAAATTAGCGCGAAGATCCGCGCCGGAGGTGGTCGAGGCGGAAAAGGTTGTCCGTTATATCGAGCAGGGGATCGATCTTACCCGGAATCTCGCTCGCGGTTTCTTTTCTCCGGAATTAGAGGCGGAAGGGTTAATGGTTGCGCTGCACGGCCTGGCGGAACATACCGCCGAACGGTTCCAGATCGCGTGCGTCGTTGAAGGCGCCGACGGCGTGTCCGTGCGCGACTCTGCGATGGCGACTCAACTGTATCGAATCGCGCAGGAGGCGGTTACAAACGCTGTTAGGCATGCTGCCGCGCAGCGGATCGACATTCGCCTCTCCAGGGATGATCGCGAACTTACTCTCACCATTGTCGATGATGGAATCGGATTCCCACACCAGCTGCCGCAACCCGAAGGGCTCGGTCTTCGCTTGATGTCGCATGGTGCAGCTTTGATCGGAGCAAATTTCGATGTCCGACGAAATGGCCGGATCGGAACGATTGTGACGTGCAAAGTAAGCATTCCCGAACGACGCTGATTAAGCTGTTCCCTATGAGTTCAACTGCTTCGGCCACAGTTGCTCGCAAGAGTCGCATCTTCCTCGTCGATGATCATCCGCTCGTCCGTGAGGGACTGGCTAATCTAATCAATCAGCAGGATGACCTGATGGTGTGCGGCGAAGCGGAAGATGGGGCGGAAGCGCTCAGCCGCATCGGCGCGGCCCGGCCGGACGTGGCGCTCATCGACATTTCCTTAAAGAATGAGTCAGGATTGGAGTTGGTTAAGAATCTTGAGGCTCGGTTTCCCTTGGTCGCGCTGATCGTACTGTCGATGCACGATGAAGCATTGTACGCAGAGCGGGCTCTGCGTGCCGGCGCGCGGGGTTACGTCATGAAACGTGAAACCACCAAAAGCGTGCTCACTGCTATCCGTAGGGTTGTGGAGGGCGATGTTTATGTGAGCGAGAGATTCGTCAATGTTATGGCGCGCAGGCTCGGATCGTCGCGGAGAGCGGCTGCGAATTCGCCGGTGGAACTACTGAGCGATCGCGAGCTCGAAGTTTTTCGCCTGCTCGGCCAGGGCCGTTCCACCTCGCAGATCGCAGAAGATTTGCACCTCAGCCTGAAGACAGTGCAGGTTTATTGTGCGCGCGCGAAAGAAAAATTCGCTGTCCACTCGTTAGGCGAATTGCTCCGGGCGGCCATTCGCTGGGAAGACGCGACTCACGTAAAATAACACGTCGATCTTCACCCGGGTCGTCGAAGCGGATCGTGTAGGGTCGTTTCTCACAAAAAGAACTTCTCGATCTTGATTTCCAAGATTAATTACATGGTTGATGCGCCGAAATTTCAGCAGCCGTGCGCGCGAGCTTTCGGGCGGCGATGTAATCATGGTGTCGATCCCGAAAAGTGGACGCACTTGGATTCGGACGTTTCTGTGCGCTTACTTTTGTAAACGCTGTGGCTATGAGTTCACGCTTGAGCCGGAGCGGTATGAAAATCCCGCACTCCCCCGCGTCGTTTATTCCCACGATTTGTTCGAGCACAAAACCAAGGGGAATCTTTGGGACAGATTGCGTGGCAAATACTTGATTCCGGCAAAGGAAATTCGCCGCGCAAGAATCATTCTGCTCGCGCGAGATCCGCGTGACACTTTTGTCTCGCTCTATTTGCAAATGACCAGGCGCGACTCGGGCATTCGGGAAAAGTTCAAGCAAAAAACTGTGAGCGACCTGCTGCGCGACGAGAGACTTGGAATCCACGCCATCGTTGGGACGATGAATGACTGGATGGATGAATTTTCACATCGGCCGGACTTCACACTCATCCGATATGAGTCGCTCCGCGCGTCGCCGGCCGAGCAATTTTGCAACTTGCTCGCGACAGTCGGCGAAAAAAAACTCGACATGTCAATCTTTCAAACCGCGCTCGACTTTTCCGAGTTCGACAACATGAAGAAGCTGGAGGCGGCCGGTGCCTTCGATTCGAAAATCCTGCGCGCGGGCGATGTGCGCGACCCCGAGTCGTTCAAAGTGCGGCGCGGCAAGATCGGCGGTTACGAGGATTATCTTTCGGCCGAAGATCGACAATATGCGACTGATGCGTTGATCAGGCTCGATCCTCGTTTCGGTTACGAGCCGCACGAGAACGCGCCCCAGTAACCGCCGATGTAGCATTGATTGCAGCGTGGCCGGGCTGGTAATCTGACGGAACGCGTACGAGTTTCGAACGCGCGGTGTTCGATGCGATCCAGGCGAAAGCAACGAGAGGTGAAGCGTCATCCGCCGGAGTGGGCGGAGGCGCTTAATCGCGCCATCTTGGAATCAGCGCTCGATTGCATCATCACCATGGATGCGAGCGGTCGCGTTCGCGAATTCAATCCCGCGGCCGAGCGCGTATTCGGTTTTAGTCGCGCGGAAACTGTCGGTAAAGAATTGGCCGAACTGATTATCCCTTCGCGGATGCGCGAGCAACATCGACGAGGATTGGCCCATTATTTGAAAACCGGCGAGGGCCCCCTGCTTGGAAAACGGATCGAGATCGCTGCGCTCCGTCGCGATGGTTCGGAGATTCTGGTCGAGCTTGCGATCGCCGCGTATAAAATCGAAGGCTCACCGGTTTTTACGGCCTATCTGCGCGATATGACCGAACGACTCCGGAATGATCGGAGGCGTATCGCCCAATACAACGTCGCGAGCCTACTGGCTGGCTCATCAACCTTGGCGGAGGCAGGTGCGCAACTTCTTGAAATAATCGCCTCCAGCGGGGATTGGGTGTTTGGCGCCATTTGGCTTCACGATGAGGCTGCCCGCGGGTTGCGCTGTCGAACGGTGTGGCATCCTGCGGCGGAAGGACTGGCGAAGTTCGCCGAGTTGTCCCGCTCGATCACGTTCGCAAAAGGCAAAGGCTTGCCCGGCCGCGTTTTGGGCTTAAAAGAACCAACCTGGATTTACGACGTAACGCACGATCCAAATTTCCCGCGGGCGCCTGTTGCCGCAGAGGCGGATTTGCGCGGCGCATTCGCGTTTCCCCTCTTCGCCGGCCGCGAGGTTAACGGTGTCATCGAGCTTTTGAGTCACAACGTGGTAGAGCCCGATCCGGATCTTTTGCAGATGGTGGAAGCGTTTGGCAGTCAAATTGGTCTCTTCATTGAGCGTCGCCGAATCCAGCGCGAATTGCAGCGCGAGAAAGAAAACGCCGAGGCCGCAAATGCCGCCAAGGATAAGTTTCTCGCCACGCTCAGTCACGAGCTGCGTACTCCGCTCACGCCCGTTCTGATTTGGGCGGGCGGCACACTCAATCAGTCGGACCTCAATCCCGAGATCAAAGAAGGTCTGCAAATGGTTTGCCGCAACGTCGAACTCGAGGCGCGGCTTATCGATGACTTACTCGATCTGACGCGGATCTCGCGCGGTAAATTGCAGCTTCAACTTCAGGCTGCGGATGCGCATGAATTACTCCAGCACGCCCTCGAGATTGTGCGCCGCGACATCGAAGATCGACATCTCGAGCTTTCTGTTTCCCTCGAGGCGTCTTCTCACGATGTGATGGTCGATCCACCGCGCTTGCAACAGGTTTTCTGGAACGTGCTGCGCAACGCCTGCAAGTTCACGCCGGATCACGGCACAGTTTCCGTGCGCTCGCACAACCCATCGCCGAAATCCATCACCGTCGAGATCAGCGACACCGGCGTCGGAATCGAGCCGCAATTTCTCGACAAAATCTTCGATGCCTTTGAGCAGATTGATTCGCACCGGGAAGGCCTCGGCCTCGGTCTGGCCATTAGCAAAGCGATCATCGAGATGCACGGCGGCAGTGTCCGCGCGCACAGCGAGGGCCTGGGCAAAGGCGCGACGTTCGTTATCGATCTGCCGCTCGATCGCACGCACTAGGATCGACATCTTCACGTCCGCCCGGTTCCCCAGCGTCGGTGGAGAAAACGTTCCCACGGCGAGAAAAGAGTCTTGTCGGCGAGCAAACCGATGAAAATGATCACCAGCATGATGCCGATAACTTGATCCATGGCGTTGAGTTCGCGGCCATAATGCAAGAGGTGGCCGAGACCGAAGCCGGTCAGAATGGTCACGTAGATTTCCGCAGCCATGAGCGAGCGCCAGGCAAAAGCCCATCCTTGTTTCATGCCGCTGACGAGGAACGGCAACGATGCCGGCAAGATCACATAGATCCATTTATGCAATGGCTTCGATCCCATCGTGCGCGCGGCGCGTGCATAAATCGGCGGGATCGTGCGCACGCCCGTATCGGTCGCAATCACAACCGACCAGACTGTTCCCATGATCACGACAAACAACATCGCGCCTTCGGTTTGTCCGAACCAAAGTAGCGCCAGCGGCACCCAACAGACACTCGGCAGCGTCTGTAACCCCAGCGCCATCACGCCGATGGTGTCTTCAACGAATTTCGATGACGCAGTAAGCAGGCCCAGTGGCAATCCAATCGCTAAACCAATGGCATAACCTATCAAGAGACGGCGCAATGTCACCCCGGCCGCGGTTAACAAAGTTCCGTCCTGAAATGCGTGCGCGAGATACTGAGCCACTTGCCCTGGGGCCGGGAGCAAAATGGGCGACCAGATCTTGGCGCGCACAAGTGCGCTCCAAATCGCGACGAGCGCAACGAAAAACAAGATCGCAAGCAAGGTGCGCCTCATGAGCCGGTCGCCACCGCGTGAGCACCGTATTCTTTTAGTGCCGCAGTCAATTTCGACGCGTGCTCCGCAATCTCGATGCTGTTAAAATCGCGCGGCCGGGGAAGCGACACTTCAAAAACTTCGCGAATGCGGCCCGGTGTCGGCGACATGATGACGACCCGATCGGCCAGGCAAGCGGCTTCGCGCACATTGTGTGTGACAAAGATAATCGTTTTGCGCCGCTTCTCCCAAATGCGCTGGATGTCGCCATAAAGTTGCTCGCGCGTCATGGCGTCGAGCGCCGCGAACGGTTCGTCCATTAAGAGCACACGCGGGTTCGGCGCAAGAGCACGCGCCAGCGCCACGCGTTGTTTCATTCCGCCGGAAAGCTCGTGCACGTTGGCCTGCATGAATTTTTTAAGACCGACCAGATGAAGGAAAAATTTTGCAACCTCCCGGCGCTCCGAGTTTCTCAGGCCAGGCTTTAGCTTTAAGCCAAACATGACGTTGCCGAAGGCGTTGAGCCACGGAAACAGCGCTGACTCCTGAAACATAACGAGCCGATGCCGGCCCGGATGAAGCACTGGTTGATTATCAGCCATGACGCGTCCTTTATCGGGTTTTTCCAAACCAGCAATGATGTCGAGCAAGGTCGATTTGCCGCAACCGCTTGGTCCGACTATGACGATGAATTCTCCTTCGGCGACTTCGAGGGAAACATCGTCCAGTGCGTGCACGGTTTGCCGTTTTTGCTGGAACCATTTCGAGACGTGCTCGACCACGAGCTTGGCCGGCGGCGGACCTTGCAGCTCTTCTTGCAGCGACATCAGGGATTTTCGATCAGCCGCGCGAGATCGGGAACATCACGCAGGAAACCCGCTGCCTTCGCGTTCGCGACGAACTTCTCCAACACCTCGCGGCGAACGTCGTTGGTCAGAACAATTCGCCTCCACGAATGTTCGATCAATTCAGCCGCCATTTTCGCCTTCGTTTCTTCGGCCAGTTCCGCGACCACTAGTTTCTGCGCTTCCGCTGGATTCTTCGCGATCCAATCCGTTAGCGCGCGATGCGCTTCCACGAATTTCTTCACCATCTCCCGATTTTCGCCGAGAAATTTTACGCTCGAAACCAAAACGGTGGTCGGTGAATCCGTCTCTTCCACCAGCACCTTGCCCCCTGCTTCCATCTCCAAACGGGAAACCCACGGCTCCACCGTCCACACGCCGTCGATCTTCTTTTGCTGGAACATTGCGAGTTGATCGGCGTTTTGCGTTGGCAGCACCTGCGCGTCGCCACCCAGTTGCGTGATTTTTAATCCGCCCGCTGCCAACCAGGCGCGACATGAAACATCCTGTGTGTTTCCAAGCTGCGGCGTCGCAATTTTCTTGCGGCGAAAATCTGCGGCACTTTTTAGTGCGCTATCACCTGAGACAACGAGCGCTGCTCCGCCATTGGCCGCGCCCGATACAATCCGAATTTCTTCGCCGCGGGATTTTGCATAGGCATTAATCGCGGGACTCGGGCCGACGTAAGTGAGATCGATGGAGTTGGCAAAGATCGCTTCCATCGCGCTCGGGCCGGCGTTGTAAACAAACCAATCGATCTTCGTGCCGGCACCGAGCCGTTCCTCAAACCAGCCTTTGCCTTGTCGCGAAAGTGCGTGCGCCACTAGCGCCTGCACATGCGTCACATTCGGAAAATGACCGACGCGAATCGTCACCGCGTTCTGCGCGGAAAGCTTTCCGGCAAAAACCAGAGCCATGGTAAGAAGCAACTGGCTGACTCGGATAATCCTCATTGGGAATCGGTTTTACTTCGTTCTAAACAAAAACGAAAGCTGCGAGCAGACGATTTTTACCGGAGCGCCCGGGCGACCAAAATTCCCGAGTCGGTCCGGAAGCGGTAGAGATAACCGGAGAGCCGTGCATCAACCACCACGCGCCCGTAATTGTGCGGAGCAGAGGCGTGCAGGAAATGTAGGACGCCGTCGTTGGTGCGGAGCGCCAGTCCCACATGCGACGTGGAATAGAGACCGCTGCGATCCCTGGAAATGATTCCGATGATGTCGCCGCTCTGTAATTTCGACTCAATCCCGGCAACGCGATTTTTTGGAATCTGGTAGAGAGGGCGCGATGAGACACGCGCTTCCATCTGAGCGAGCGGCCCGAGCAGCGAGCGATTGGCCGCGAGATAGCGGTAATGCCGCCAGCCCTGCGTCATTTCGCGCGCCGAATGGGGAACAGTGCCGCCGCCCAGGCTGCGCGTGAGGTCTTCAACCAGACCGCGCCGGTCGTTATCCGCCAGCCAATCTTCCAAGTAATGGAGACGCGAAAGATATTCGCCGGTGCATTCGCCGCCGCGATAACGATCCACCTCGATGTAATGCAGCAACCGATCGGGTGTCCAATTCTCCTCCGGCTCATCCAGCATGCGCGCGAACGCGAGCGAAATTTCAAAAAACGTCCAGCAATCCATCCTCTGAAAATTTACCGAGGGCGACTCGATTCGGTTGTCGATTTCGAGGGTGAAATGTTTGTAACGCGTGCCGACCAGCGCCTGGCCCACCGCCGCAGTCCGCTCGCCGATCGGCAGCGACCTCCAATTTCCACTGCTTGCTCGGGAGACGAGCCGATTGAACTGATCCTGTCCTTTGAAAACGGTTTTGAACGGCAAGCGCGATTCGAACGCGCTGGCACCCGAACAAGTTAAAAGGAGCAGAACAAAGATTTTCCAACTGCGCATGTCGCGGACAACTGAATGCGGAATTTATGCTCGATCAACTCGATTACCGGCATTCGTGATGATCTCGTCCGTCTCCGAAGGGAGTTTCATCTACGGTAAACGTCGCCCTCTGGGCGACGCAATGCGCGTGTCTGGATGCGTCAGCGCCGCACTTCGCAGAGCGAAGCAGCTACAGAAGCGCGCGCAACCTCTTCAAATTCCCGATGCGCGAAAAACTTTGATTCAATCATACTAACTTATATCGTTCCGCGGAAGTGCCGATCCCTTTTTCGAAAAAAAGCCGGAGGAATGTCGTTCGCCAGGCATCCGACGATGGCGTCGCCGCTAAACACTCGACCCGCGTCCGCTTGCGTCCGCGCCCGGACTGGCACAAACGCAATTTCCTCACCAGCGTTCTCATTCCGTCGCTTTTCATCAAGCGCTCGGGCGATCGCGCCCAGCCACAGTTTCCGAAAATTCGAGCAGGCGAAATTTGCATCACCTGGATCGGACACGCTTCGTTTTTAATTCAGACCCACGAGGTCAACATCTTGATCGATCCGAATTGGGCGAAGTGGTTGAAAGTGATCAAGCGGCTCAAGCAGCCCGGTTTCGAGATTCATCATCTCCCGTCGATTGATTTCGTCCTGGTGACGCACGCGCATTTCGATCATCTCGACCGGCGGACGTTGCGGCACGTCGCGGCCGATCAACCGATCGTTGTGCCGGTGGGCGTGGGAAATCTGGTGCACGATCTTGGTTTCCATATCGTGCACGAGCTCGATTACTGGCAAACGGTGCAACTCGGCCCGCTGAAAATCTCGCTTACACCTTGCCATCACTGGGGCGCGCGATTTCTGGCCGATCTGCATCGCGCCTTTGGCGGCTTCGTCGTCGCGGTGGACGGGCGCACCATTTTTCATTGCGGCGACAGTGCTTATTTTCCCGGCTTCAAGGAAATCGGCGACCGTTACAAAATCGACATTGCCTTGCTGCCAATCGGCGCTTACGAGCCGCCGACCGGTCGCGAAGTGCACATGAACCCGGAGCAAGCCGTCGAGGCGTTTCTGGAACTGGGCGCAAAAACCCTGGTGCCGATGCATTATGGAACCTTTCGCCTCGGCTTCGAACCGCTTCACGAACCGCCGGAACGATTGCTCGCCTGCGCCCGCGCGCATGGCATCGAGGAGAAAGTTCTCCTCATGATCGAAGGCAGACCGGTCGTGCTATGAAGAAGAAAACGTTCAAGGTTTCCGCCATCCCCAAGGACTCGTCCTGTGGCGACCGACGCTCAACTTCCAACGTCGAATCTGCATGAAGTTGAACGTTAAACGTTGGACGTTGAACGTTGGACGTTAGAGCGCCCAACCCATGTTCGGCGTGGGCGCCAAGCGTTTCGGGATAGTCGGGCCGGTATCAGCCGGCGCGATCGTCATCGCGTTTTGCTTTCTTCTTCTCTGGCACGATCCGCTCCTGTTTTGGAACGACGATTACGCATTGTCGGTCCTGCCTGTGTTCGCCGATGTCGCGCGCAGTTGGAGCGAAGGGCATCTACCGCTTTTGAGCCCGTATTCCTGGGTCTGCAGCAATCTCGCCGGCGAATTTCAGTACGGCACGTTCTCCATTTTTATGAACGCTGCCGTCGTTCTCATTTGGAAATTCCCATTGACGTTTCCACAACAGGCCGCTGCACTTTCCATTACCCATCTCCTCGTTCTGGCGGTCGGCGCATTTGTGCTCGCGCGCGATCGCAGGTTTTCCATTCCATTGTCGATCTTCGTCGCGCTCGTTGCCGCGTTGAACGGCTGGATCATTTGTTGGGGCGCGACCGATTGGTTTGGCGCGCTCGGCGCGTTCGCCTGGCTGCCCTGGGCGTGGTGGGGAGCGGAGCGCGCCTTGGATCGAGAGCGAAGTCGCTGGAGATTCTTGTGGCCGGCGCCGTTTGTCTATCTTGTCGTCACCGGTGGATTTCCTTACACCGTCTTGATGTTCGTGCTCTTGGTCGCGTGGCTCTCGATCAAGTCGTTAGGCCAAACGCGAAAAATGTTGTCGATCTTGCCGCTGTGTTTCGGCGCGCTTCTCGGCTTCGCCCTTTCTTCGCCCGCATGGCTGGCAATTTTTGATTACGTCCACGGTTCGGCGCGCGAGTTACAACCGTCATCGACACATTGGCAATGGATCGTTCCGCCCGCGGCATTGCCCGGATTTATTCTGCCTTGCTGGACGGTGAACTGGGCAAATTTCTCCACGCAATATCTTCCGCACGCCGCGACCGAGTTGGCCGGCGGTCTGGTGCCTCCGGTTGCCTTGCTCAGTGGTTTGCTGCAATCGAAATCACTTTTTAAAAAACTTCGTTGGGAACTCGGTCTGCTTGTGCTCGTGCTCCTCATCTCAATGTTGCCGAGCGCGAATGTGTTTCGCTGGAGTTTTCGCTGGCTACCATTCTTCCATTTAATCCTCGCGCTGTGCGCGGCGGAAGCACTGCAAAATCTTTCCGCCACTCCAGATCCACAATCACTTTTTGCGCGCCCGGGCGTCCTCGCGTTCGTCCTCGTTGCCGTGGTTGCGATTGCGATGTCGATCTTCCACACGGGGGGAGCTTATGCCTTTCCCTTTACTTGGATTTTTCTCGTGTTCGCTGCGGTTTGGATGTTCGCCGAGTATTTCTCCCGAAATCGCGAACTGGTTCGCGCCTGGACGCCGGCCGGCGTCACGTTTGTTGCATTGCTCGCGACATACTTTTGCATTCCGCCGAACTGCGGCGTGCCGAAATACAATCTCAATCAAAAACTGACGGAAGCGGCGCCGCTCGATCTGCAACGCCTTTATTTGAGCTTCTATCCACCGGCGGAACTGACCTATCGCGTGGAAAAAAAACCGGAACCGGTCGGACAAATCGTGCGGCCCGGCAGCACGTCGATGTGGGCCGGACTGCGCTTCATCAACGGCTACAGCCCGATTCTCCCGGCTGGCGTCGCGCGCACATTCGGGTTCGCGGCCCACGGCGAAATCGACCCGAATACGGGAAAATATCTGCTGGAAGAGCAAGCGGGACCGCGCGGTGAGTTAACCCAGCTGGGCGTGGATGGAATCGTTGTGGCCCGAGAGGTCGAGGTCGATCCCAAGCCAGGTTCCGAATGGCAGCTTGTTTCATCAAGGGATGAAGGTCGCGTTTATCACAGGCGCGGCGGGCCGTTCCCGCGAGTCCGCTCCGTGACTTCGATTGATTCCCGGCCTAACGAGCAATTTGTCTCTGCGACGATTTCGGGGATCGATGATTCGCGAAATCGGGTGGAGGTAGATGTCGGTGTACCGAGCGATGGTCGCCCAGCATTGTTAACTTTTTCGCGGCCATTCTTCCGCGGTTATGAGGCGCGGCTCGGCGACAAGAAACTCGCGGTAGATTCTTACCGCGGATTAATTGCAGTGGTGGAATTGCCGGCGGGATCGCATGGACGGCTTGTTCTCAGTTATCGGCCGTGGTGGCTTGTTTGCGGCGGAGTAGTTGCAGTTGCGAGCTGCATTGTTTGGTTTATTGGCTTGCTGGCCGGGGTAAGAAACATGCTCAGCTCGCTAGCGTAAAAATCTCCACCGGTTTATCGACGCCTTTGACCGGCTGCGGCGGCAAGGCTTGCAACCCCGAAAGCTTTCGGGGCTGCAGGGCATCGCGCGTTGCTTTGCTCAGGAGCAATGTGGTGCCGAGCATTTTGTTCAATCCTTCGATGCGGGATGCGACGTTGACCGTGTTTCCGATGACCGTGAACTCCATCCGTTCCGGCGAGCCGATGCTTCCCACAATGGCAGGGCCGGTGTTGATGCCGATGCCGATGGTAATGGGCGCCTCACCGCGTTGGGCGAGTTCGAGATTGAGACGCTCGAGCCGGCGTTGCAGAGAACGCCCGGCGGCCAGTGCTTTGTCGGCGTGATTGTGACTTTGACTGCCGACCCCAAAAAGCGCCATGAAACCGTCACCGAGAAACTTGTTGATCATGCCGCCGTGCTCGCCTTCGATCACTTCCACCATGGCGCGCAGAAATTCGTTCAACAGACCGACAGCTTGATGCGGCTTGAGATGCGCCGCACGCGCGGTGAAAGAACGAATGTCAACAAACATCACCGTGATTTCCTGCTCGGTGCCGCCGACTCCTGGATCGCGCGCCAGAATTTGCTCCGCGACTTTTCGCCCTACGTGCACGCCGAAGGTCCGGCGCAATCGCTCTTTCTCGCGCAGTCCAGTGATCATGCGGTTGAATTCGCCGATGAGCGCCCCAAACTCGTCGGCCCGGCGCAAAGGCACTTGCACATCGAGACGGCCTTCCGTGACCGCTTGGGCCGCGGCCCGCAATTGGTCCACCGGCTGGGCAACCGAGCGGCCGATTAACATGGCCGAGCAAAGACCGAAGGCGATACCGATCGTGCCGACAAAAAGACCGAACCATTGCGGGTTCGTGCCGGGTGACGGCGGTGCGAAAATCAAGAGCAAAAGTGAGCCGATGGGACAGATGCCCGTAGAGATCGCCCACATCATTCCGCGTGTTCGCAGCGAGATGGGACGGATTCCTTTGAGCCGGTCGGCACGCACGTCCTGAAAAAATATGGGGAACAATCCCCAATGACTCGCCAGCTCGATCAGAAAAAAACTTTGCGTGATGGCGATGAATCCCGAAACCGCGAACGAAATCGGTAGGTGCCAGAACAATTGCACGCCAAGAGGCCGGCCCGTCAGCGACAGGGAAATCAAGAAAACCGGAATGCAGAGCAGCCAGGCAATGCTGGAAATGGCCGCGCCCAACCAGGGCAAGTTCACCAGGCGCCGGCGAAACAAATCGAGTCGCTCGGGTGCGATCGTCTCACCGCGCACCAATTGCCGGAATGCGGGTCGCAACGAGAAAATCAATCGCAGCCAAATGGCGACGGCGATCGGATAGGCAACGGCATTCCAAACGATGACCGTGCTGATGAAGCGATCCCTGAGACCAGTCGCGCGGAGCAACGGATCGATGATCACCATGTTGTACCAGATGTTGAAGGCACTGCCGAGGATGTGCGGAATAACTGGCGCAAGCGCGGTGACCATCAGTGCGTGGCGTCTCGACGGTCGCATTTTGTCCTCGTTCATCGCAGCGTCCATGGTTGGAAATAGTCGAGAAGCACCATGCGTCCGGGCAAGTGTTCTTTTTGATGAGTGCGCAATAATTGCGGGAAGTTGGTCAGCTCGTTGAAAATGAATCCGCGGTTGAGCGGCAGAAAAAAATCGTCCTGATGACTGGGAAAAATGTAGCGTGGTTGTAATTGCCTAACGACTTCCGCGAATCGCTTACGGCTGTCGGGCAAGGCCGCGCCGAGGATTGCAAGATCGACATGTCCAATCGCTCTGTCCGGCGGATAACCGGGCACACCGCCCGAGTCGATGTAAATCCGCTCTCCTTCGGCTCCGATCACGAAGGCGAGCGCTTCGCCCACCACCCAATTGGACGGTTTCGCCGGCGCCTTGCTCCGCGCGCCAGCTTTTCCTTGAAACGGAACAAAGCCGAAGAGTCGATCGTGTTGCGCGGCGAGAACGTGGATTGTCCACGGTCCGATCGTTTGAGTCGAGCCGGGTTGCACGATCCGGGATTGATCTCGCGGAACACCGAGCGCGCGAGCTAGATTGACCGCGCTCGCTCCGGCCAGGAGTGGCGCATGTGTCCGCTCCATCACCGCGGGAACGTCGAGCAAATGATCGAAATGCGCGTGCGTTACGAGCACGGCATCCGCGCGCGGTTGCAAACGCGCAAGTCCATCCGCAACGCGCGCTCGGTTCGGCTCGATGGGTCGATTCAACGCCGCACTCCAAAAACTCACGCGGCTAAAATAGGGATCGACCAGTAATGCGTGACCATCTGCTTCAAATTGAAAACCGTTTACGCCGAGATAAGTCACGCGAATCGCGTTGCGTGAAAGCGGAGCGCTGGCGTCTTTATCGGCAACGACCAGCGCCGAATATTTCTCGAGCCCAGCGCACGCAAATTGCACGCTAAGCAACAGAGCGCAAAAAGCCAGCTTCATGACGCAAGGTAGGGGCGATTGACCTCAATCGCCCGAAGGGAATCCGGATGGTGCGCGGGCGGTTCGGTGAACCGTCCCTACCTGGATTCCGCAATAAGATATTAATAGACGTCGCGCTTGTAGCGCTTGTCGCTCTTTAATCTTTCGACGTATTCGTTCGCTTCGTCCACGCGCTTGCCGCCTTGCTCCTGCACGATTTTGCGCAGCGCAGCATCGACATCTTTGGCCATCCGCCGCGCATCACCGCAAACAAAAAACTGTGCGCCCTCGGAATCGATCCACTTCCAGATCTCCGGCGCGTTCTCCAGCATCCGGTGCTGGACATAAACCTTGTGGGCTTGATCGCGCGACCAGGCACAATCAAATCGCGTGAGAATGCCATCGCGCTTGAATCGATCGAAATCCGCTTTGTAGGCATAGTCGCATTTCTCCCGTTGCGATCCAAAGAAGAGCCAGTTTTTTCCTTTTGCACCGAGGGCCTGGCGTTCCTGCAAATACGCACGAAAAGGCGCGATGCCTGTGCCAGGTCCGACCATGATGATTGGAGTGTTGGGATCTTCCGGCAGATGAAAATGTTTTGCGGAGCTGGGATAAACCGGCACGGGAACATCGTCCGCGCGTTCAGCCAGAAATGACGACGCCACGCCTTTGCGCACGCGGCCGTGACTTTCATAACGGATCACGTCCACGATCAGGTGAACTTGCTCGGGATAGACGCGCAAGCTTGATGCAACTGAGTAAAGCCGCGGCTGCAATTTCGTGAGCAGCCCAACGAATTCTCCCGGCGTGAAGCGGACCGAAGGATGCTCATTCAAAAAATCAATCACTTCCATGCCCCAAAGATATCGATCCAAATCTTCCTTGCGTTCCGGCTCGAGCAGGTCTTTCAGCAGCAACGCAGAGTTCGCGCGTTGGGTAATCGCTTTCAAGAACTTGGGTGTGGGATGGGTGATGGAATAGTCGCGCAGAAGCGCTTCGCGAAAGCTTTTCTGAGTTTTTGCCGCGGAGACCGGCTCATCTCCCTTCACGCCGAGCGCGCGAATGATTTCCTCAACTAGGTCGGGATCGTTGCTCGGATAAACCGCCACCGAATCGCCGACTTCGAAGCTCAATCCCCAGCCCCCGAGATCAATCTCGAAATGGCGCGTGTCCTTTTTCGATTCCGGGCCGCTCAAACGGCGATTGACCACGAGTTTGCCGGGAAACGGATTGCTCCGCGTGTAACGCGAAGCGGGAGAGGTGGGCTTTGGGGAAGCGGATTCAGTCAGCATATTAATTCTGTAGTGGCGATTTATGATCGCCGCAAAAATTTCCCGCTCTTTTCATTGCCTGAACTGCCAAAGCGAGCCGATGTCGATCGTGTACGCGGCGTTTTTCTTGATCACGAATTTGCTCGCCGTTCTCGAGAAGACATCGGAATGGCGAATGGCGAATGCGCTTAGAAACGCGTGAAGATACTTCGTTCGTCCTTCGTCCTTCGGATTTCGTCATTCATCTAGTACACGTCGCGCTTATAGCGTTTGTCGCTCTTCAGCTTTTCGACGTATTCGTTCGTCACATCCTCGCTTTTGCCCCCCGTTTCCTGGATGATTTTGCGTAACGCGGCATCGACATCCTTGGCCATGCGCCGGGCATCGCCGCACACGAAAAAATGCGCGCCTTCGCCGTCCATCCACTTCCAAATCTCCGCTGCACAGTTCAACATTTTGTGTTGCACGTAAGATTTGTCTGCCTGATCGCGTGACCAGGCGCAATCGAGTCGGGTAAGAACTCCATTGCGCTTAAGCTCGGCCAGCTCTTCTTTGTAAAAATAGTTGCAGTGCTCGTGCTGCGATCCGAAGAAAAGCCAATTCTTTCCCTTTGCTCCGACCGCCTTCCGCTCCTGCAAATAGGCGCGGAAAGGCGCAATCCCGGTTCCTGGTCCCACCATGATGATCGGCGTGTTGCCGTCTTCCGGCAGTCGGAATTTCGAGGTGTTTGGAAACACCGGAACTGGAACCTTCTCTGCACGCTCAGCCAGAAATGTTGAGCAAACTCCTTTGCGCATGCGACCGCGACTTTCGTAATGTACGATGTCGATGGTGAAGTGCACTTCCTCGGGGTGCGCTTTCAGGCTCGAAGAGATCGAATACAAACGCGGCTGCAATTTCGCCAGCGTCTCGACTAATTCCTGCGGCGTCCATTTGATCGACGGATGCTCGATCAGAAAATCGATCACCTCCATCCCCCAAAGATAAGTGTCAAGGTCTTGCTTCCGTTCCGGCTTGAGAAGGTCATTTAGTAACGGCGCCGCGCTGGCGCGCGCAGCGATCATTTTCAAGAACTTGGGCGTCGTCTGCGTGATGCGGCAATCGCGCAGCAACGTTTCGCGCAGGGTCGTCGGGCCTTTGGGCCCGTTCACTTGTTCCTCCCCCCGGGCACCAATGGTCTTGATGATTTCATCGACCAGCGCCGGATCGTTCGTCGGCCAGACCGTCATCGAATCGCCGACCTCGTAATTTAATCCCCACCCAGTGAGATCGATCTCCAAATGCCGTGTGTCCTTTTTCGAGCCTTCGCTGCAAAGGGTGCGATTGACGACCAGTTTGCCGGGAAACGGATTCTGCCGCGTGTAAGGCGAAGCGGGAGCGGCTGGCATTTTCTTTTGTAGTGGCGCTCTACCTGTCTCGCCGTGGCTTGGCGAAAGCGGATGAGCGTCGCAGAAGTTTCGGTTTCATCGATCTGTTAGTGCGACGGTCTTAGACCGCCGCTACAGAGCTAGCCGTCATTCCCAATCGCCAGCGTCGGGCAAACTTCCATCGCGCGCTGGGCGGCCGCAGTTTCTGCGTCATTCTCTGGCTGCTTGAAAAAGTACACGGCTGTTTCATCTTCGTTCGTTTTCAGAAGATTGGGCGCTTCCTCCAGACAGGTGCGACACATCGTGCAGGTCGTGTCCACATACCACGCGCCGGGAACATTCAGGGGCTGTTTGCTTGCTTTGTCCGCCATAGATTTCCTTTTTACTAGTTTCGCTTGCGCGCGGCAACAACGTCTTTTCTGGGGAGCGCACGCGCCTCGCGTGTTGGTTTCGGCGTCTTCGCCGAAACGGACTTTCCTTAAAGAGAAATCTTGAGCGGTCACAACGGTTCAAGAGAAGTTCGCGGTGGCGAGACGCCATCGCCAACACGCGAGACGCGTGCGCTACCCCAGAATGTTCGCGCGGCAACTTTCTTTTCTTGTGGATTGCGACCTTCGAGCGCGACGTGGGCAGGCGATGCTAAAAAAGTGGCGGTGAAGCCGCGTGAATTAACATCGAGCAAGGCACTGCTCGATCCACCTCACTTCGGACCTGGAATTGCGGTGGGCTCGATTTCCGGCTCACCCGGCGAAACCATCGGCGTTGGCGACGGCGCTGGTGTTGCCGCGGGCGTGAGAACAATTCCGCTCTGGGTCGTCAACACCCCGCCCGAGAGCGTCACGTCTTCCACGCGATACAAACTTCGGCTTCGGGAAAAATCTTTTGCATCGACATTCTCGGAGCGCAGATAAAATCGTTCCATCTCCGACAGATGAAACGGCCGCGCGCCGCGCCGGCCGAAAACGACTGTTTGTCCACCGGTTTCGTCCACCACACGATCGCGCTCCAGCCCACGCGAGATGCAAATCGCTTCGCCTTTCGTGCGATAAGTCGCGATCAATTTCGGATTGGGTCGCGGGCTGAATCCTTGCGCGCCCGGCACGGTGTCCGGCGAAATCAATTGCACGACGCGCAACCCATTTTTTCCATCGGCGACAAGCGCATATTGCGATGCGCTTACGCTGCCGATTTGAACGGCGCGCGTATCGCTCAATGCGCCGCCGGCGTTGAACATTTGCTCGAGATGCGGCCGCTCGGGGTTTTCAACATCGACAATCGCAAGTCCTTCCGGCCCGTTCGCGACGTAGGCGTAAGTCCGCGCGACGTACAATCGCCCCGCGTGATTGAGCCGCACCGTCGCGCGCGGCAATGGAATTGGCCGTGTCGGCTCGGTAAGATCGACAATCTTCAATCCGTCATCATCCGTGATGAAGCCGTAACGGAACTGAATGGCGATGCAGCGCGGGTTGCGCAGGAAATTTCCGGTGAGCGACCCGGCGATGCGCGGATGCATTGGGTCGCTAACATCGACAACGTCCAGACCGCGCGGGGTCGTCATATAAAGCCGATGACCGGCTGCGGCGACGAAAGTTGCGCCGCTCAAAACGCCGTCGGGATTGAACCGGACCGCGTCGGTCAGGAAATTATTATCGGGATTTCCGTCCACCAAAGTGGCGACGTTTGGGATGACGAGCCCCTCTTCGCGGTCCGAAACGTAAACAAACGCGTAGAAAGGATCGATTGGTTGCTCTTCATTTTCTGGCAGATGCAGTCGCGCCGGATCGAGTGCGAGCGTGCTCGGCAGCGCGACGCTGGTTGCATATTTTGTGTGGATGCGCGTGCGCTGACCGAGCGGCGAGACCGGTGCGCTGACGATGCGTTCCGAGAAACCCTTTTGGTCGATGTCGGCAACGTCGAAGACCTCGAAACCGCCGGGGCCGTTCGCAGTGTAAAGATATTCGCCGCGCAACACGATGTCTTGAATGTCTTTCCCGGAATGTTCGTACGCTTCCTGCAACTCGCCGCCAACATCGACATGCTTTTTGTAGTTCGCTGGATAGGCGATCTTGTGCAGGTGGCTGCCGATGACTGCTTGCGGTTCATCCGGTTCTGTCCAAACAACCGCGTGAAATCCTTCGCGGCCTTCGCCGACATAGGCGTAGCGCCCAAAAAAGTTCACCGTGCCGGTACCGAAGCCTAACAACTGCGTCATCCAGGCATTGTTGTCGTTCTCCTTCGACAAATGGCAGTCCGTGCAATTTTTTGTCGTGCCGACGCTGCTCGTGGTGTGTGGGAAATGCGGATTGAAGGCCTGGCCACTGTAACCTTCCGCGGAAAATGTTTGCTGCTGCGAATAAACCCATTCGCGGTTTGCGTTCTGCGAGCTGACCACAACGGCGCTTGAAGATCGAATCACGGCCATGCGGTTTTTCTTCACTGTGCCGTCAATGCCGAGCATGAAGACATCGTCGCGCACCACTTGTGGATTGTAAGTCGTGAAATTGCGGTCGGTGACGCCTTCGAATTTATTTTGCGGCACGCGCTGGTTCGCTCTCATCGGCAAATGGCAACCGAAGCAGCTTGTTGCCCACGAGGTGTGACAGATTTGGCAATCCATCGCGCTGTTGTCGTGCGCGAGTCGCAGGCGCTTGTTGTAGCCGCGGTCGCTGACCGCGGCGCCGGGGTCAACGACCCCGGCTACAGCGCCCCAGGTTTTTCCGTTGCGCCGCAGCGTTTTCGCGTAGGCGGACTTCGGATTGTAATGCGGCGAGAGCGGATCAATCGTGTCGATGGTCTGCGGCACTTCCCAGCGGATGTCGGGCGACATGGTTGATTGTTGCCAGAGAGTATTTCCTTCCCAAGTGAACCGCGGCCCGAACGGCGTGTTGCTGTTATTTAACAAATCGATTTGACCAGCATTGCCGGAAGTCACCAGGGTTGGGCGTTGGTCGATGGTACCGTGACAATCAATGCACGTAATGGTGGTGGCGTTGCGCGGCTCGCCATAAAGCTGGCCGTTGCCGTGAACATCGACATTGAAATGGCAATCCCCGCACTGCATGCCGTGCTCGAGATGCACGTCTTTCAAATGCACCGCTTTTGAAAATTTCTGCGGATCGTCATTGTCGATCTTGCTGTCATCGAGATCGAGCAAGTTGCCTTTGCGGTCGTGTTTGAAGATGGCGCGGAAGATCCAGCCGTGTCCGTGATAATCGGCAAACTGCGTGTGTTTGAGTTGCGGATTTAATTCCGCGACGTGCTCGAGAAAATCTCTGTCGCCCCACAGCCCGCGCGCTGCCGCAGCCTCCGGATTCGTTATTGTCGCTTTTACGAGCTCGGCGTCTGTCGGATTATGTTGTTTTTTCGGATACATGAATTCGCCGTCGGTTTCCTGATCCCACCAGGTATAACCGAGGTACGGATTCACGAAGAGATTGCCCTGGTGCAGGTGACAGTTCATGCATTGGCTGGAGGGGATGGAGCGTGTGAATTGATGCATGATCGGATGACCGCGCTCGGCTTTCGGGATCGATTCGTCGGCGGTGAAACTGAGGCCTTGATGTCCGTACTTGCTCCACCAGCCGGAATTCGTCGGCGAGCGATCGTTCGCATAAACAACGTGGCAGGCCGAACAACCGCTCGAGCGATAATCGCCGGGATGATCGTTTGATCCGAAAAATCCGAGCAACGGATCGTGCAGGCGCGTTTTTTGCAGACCGAGAAAAACCGGATCGGTGCGATTGAGCGTGCCGAGTCCGCGCTCGGACAAACGATTCCGCGGCCGTCCGTTCGGCTCTTCACTGGTTGGAAGTCCGAGCTGCAATTGCTTTTCGCCGCCTTTCTCGAAGATGCGCAAAATGTTTCCCGGATTGCTCAAGTTGAAACGCGGCAGCGGCTCGATGAACGGGAGGATGCCGTGGTCGCGGGTGTCCTCGGGCGTGACCGGGGTGTAATTCACCAGCCGAAGCGGCGTACCGTCTGCGGCGTAAGCCTGGCCGAAGCGATAATTCTTCAAATAAAATGCGCCGTTATTATATAGAGCGGCGCCCCAGAGCATGGCGCCGTGATTCATCATACTGTGATCGACGTCACGAACGATCTCGCCGTGACAAAGGCCGCACGCTTGTTTCGCCACGCGCAGATCGCCGGGATTTATGAAACGGATGAATTCCGGCGATTCGTGATTGAGCCACGCATTTGAGTTCGGCGGGTTGGCGGATGTTTTCCAAAACTCCTTGTTCTTTGGCAGAATGTGCGCTTGCTCTTTCGTTAGGCCGCGCGCGGCATTGCCGCCATGGCAATCGGTGCAGCCAAGCACGACATGCTCCGCTTTATGCATCGGCTCGACGCCTTGATGGCATTGCAAACAACCGACGCTTTTCACGTCGGCTTGCGCTTGCGTTTGATCGATCCAATTATGCGGCGGCAATGCTGTGCGAGCGATTGTCGATCTTTCGATCGGAACAGAAGTCGGCGGGCCGTAGCCGGAAAATGTTTGCTCTTGTGCGGCGATCCTTTGATCGAGCACGAGCACAAGCATGAGCACGAAGATCTGGCGTACGTGAATCGAGATTCGTGAATCGAGATTCGGTCTTCGATGTAACGATGTAACGATGTAACGGTTCACGTTGTTAATACGTCAGCGTCAGCGTCACGATTGCGCTGTAAAGAAATGGGTCGACGTGGCCGGCGGGCGGGCTGGGATAACCAAAGACGGGACGTGTGTTGGCGCGGTAAATATCCTTGTAACCTTGACCGGGCACGAAAAATCCGGCGCCCGCCGTGAAGATGATGTTTTCAGTGAGCAACGGCCGCCATTGAAAGCCGAGGCTGCAATCGAGTCCGAGATCGTTGCTGGCGTGATTGGTGAAGAGCACTTGCTCGGTCACCGCGGTGTCGACCGTCCAGATGTAGTTCACATTCATGAATCCTCTCAGCTTCGGGGTGACGTCGGCGTCGAGACCGTAACCGACAATGATCGCGCCGGGATTAACGAAATTGGCCTGGCCTTCCGATTTACTCGTGCGGAAATCGATTACCAGACTGTCGCGCTGCTTAAAATTCACCGCCGTGCCGCCGAGATTAAAACCTTGATGCGAGAAAAAGCTGAACGGCCCTCCGATGAAAAACGGCCGATCGAAGACGGTGTCGAAACCGGTGGCCTCCGAATCCGTGGGCGTATCGTCACCGCTCGCGTAAAAGATCGACAACTTGTGGCGCATCCAATCTTTATCGACTGAGAGTTCGAGCGCGGCCATTTGGGCGTTGATCTGCACGCGCTGTCCGGCAATGCCGTTCAAGCTGTCCTCGCCGAGCACTTGATAAAAGGCGTGGTCGATGTTGAGCCAGCCGATGTGTCCGTCGCCGGTCCAGCCGAGGTAATACGCTTGCACGTAATGATCGGCGACCGTGCCGATTGGCGCGGGCCGCGTGATGAAACCGTTTTTGTCGTAATGGCGGCTATTGTTGTCGAAGTCAGCCAGGAAACTGAGCTCGCCGGTGTAACCTTTCCAAATCAGATCCTGTCGGAAAACGTTCGCGACGTAAACCTGCTGCTGGCGCCGACTGAACTCGTTGAGGTCCGAGTAAGTGTCTTTCTCGAGCATGTCGAAGGCGGCGATGTTGTATTGCCAGCGGTTGTTGTCGTAATTGCCGAAAATACGAACGCCCAGGTTCGTGTCGTTGAAAATGAAACCGCGGAAATCGCTCACGAACGGTTGAATGCCGGCGCGCACGGAAATGAAATCGTAGTTGTTCGACAAATCGCGCAGATGAATTTCGGCGAACGCCTCCTGCAGCGAATAGAATTCCTTTTCGCGAGTCGTCCCGTTTTGCGGATTCGGATTAACGACATTTCTCTCCTCCACGTCGATGTAGTTATGATTGTAAACGGCGAGAAAGCGCAGCGCCCAATCGATCGGCTTGAAGGCGGTCTCGCCTTTGAAAAGATCGATACCGATGGAAAAATCGTTCGAGTAAAAAAGTTGATCGCTCAACCCGAAGAATTCCGAACTGTTCGGGCGAGCTGTGCTCACGCCACTCGGCGTCGGAAGTTTGCGCGCTTCGAATTGAAAGAAATCTTCTGCCGTGATGTTGAGGAAAATGTCCTGGCCGTAAATCGGTGCATCGCCTTTGAGCAGACTTTGCAAATAGGGATGCCAAAGTTTCAAGTCGCCGGCCTGATAAGTCGTTTCGGTTGAGGGGTCGGCGTAGCGTTTCCAGCGGCCGAAACCGATGAACCATCGATTCGGCGCCGGCTCCGAGCCCGGCAACAAACCTTCGCCTTGCTCCGATTGCGGATAAGTTTCGTATTCCAATTTTGGCCGGCGTGGAACGACCTCGCGCACGCCTTTGCGAGGAAGCTTGAGCGAACGCGGCAGCGGCTCTTCACCAAATCCCGGAGGCGGCGGCAGGGCGGGCGGGAAAAGCTCGGGCGGCGGCTGCGGTTCAATTTGTTGTTTGCCCGCGCCGGGATCGGGATTGAACTGCGACGGCGGCAAAGGCGGCTCGGTCTCTGGCGGCTGATCGTTCTGCGCCAGAAGATCGAGATGCATGAAAGTCAAATCGCGATGAACGCCGCCGCCGGCACTGCGCGCGGGACAAAGTTCAATCGTCTGGCTTTGAGCAACGACGATGTCGATGCAGAACAAAAGTCCGGCAAGTGCGGCGGCTCTCCCGCGCAGCGAAATCGCTAGGTAGGGGCGATTGACCTCAATCGCCCTGGCGCTGATGATCGCCCGCGCCAACTTGCCTTCTGAAGATCGCAACTCGGAGAGTTGCGCCACAGTTGACCAGCGCATAGCGGGCGAGGATGCCGGAAAGAGCACTGCCGTTGCAAGCTTAAGACATTCGACCGTCGTGCAGTTGTGGCGGCAGGCGTGTCGCCTGCAAATTCAAACGCGATGATCAAAGATCGACCACACCGGCTCGATCTCATTTTCTCCACTGCGCCGCTGTTTTTCGTCACACTTTGCACCCGAAACCGGCAAAGGATTCCTTCGTTTGGTCGCGCGCAGACCGCATTTGCAAACTACGCTCTACGGGCACAACGGCAATTCGACGTTGCAGTTGGACGCTATGTGATCATGCCCGATCATATTCACCTCTTTGTGCGAGGTAATCAGAACTTTTCACTTTCGCCGTGGGGAGGTTTGAAGCGCGCGCTTTCCGTCGCGCTTGAAACTCCACGCATTTTATGGCAGCCGGGTTTCTTCGATCACGTCCTTCGTAGTGATGAAAGGTATTCGCAGAAATGGGAATACGTTCGCGAAAATCCTGTCCGTGCTGGTTTGGTCGAGAATTCGGACGAATGGCCATATCAAGGCGAGATCGTTGTGATTGATCGCGCGTAGATGTAGCGAAACGATGAATGTGCAGCTGACACGGCTGCCTCTACAGAAAACGCGGCTCAGATTTTCAATGGTCAATCGCTGCGCAACCTGCTACCGCTAGCGTAGATGAAATTGCGCGTCCTATTTCCTTTCGTGGCGGCAAGTTTTCTTTCCTCGTCAGCGTTCGCACAACTGACCGCCGCGGATGTTCAGACAATCATCAACCACGCGGTCACGCGCGCCGTGCAGGTTTCGCCAAACAGCGTGATCGCGGTCACCGATCGCGAAGGTTATGTGCTCGGTATCTGGAATGTGGCCGGGGGCGAGCCGACGCCCACTCAAATCGCCAACGCAGTTTCCAAAGCGGGCACCGCTGCATTTCTGAGCAGCAATCAAAACGCGTTTAGCTCGCGCACAGCCGGGTTCATCATTCAACAGCATTTCCCGCCTGGTGTCCGCAACACCGCGACCGGCCCGCTCGTTGGCGTGGGCTTCTCAAATTTACCGTTCTCGGACGTAAACCGATTCAAGAAGACGGACCTGATCCCATCGAGTTCGTCGCCGGGGACATTCGGATCGCCCATCCCCGGGACTTCGCTCGATGGTTCCCCCGGCGGTTTGCCACTTTACAAGAATGGGATTCTCGTCGGCGGGATCGGCGTCACCGGCGACGGTACCGACAATTCATTCCCCTTTATTTTTGGACCGGACACCGATGAAGATGTCGCGCTGTCAGGCCAGCACGGTTATATGCCGTCGTCGAGCATCACCGCGGACAATGTTTTCATCGGCGGCATCAGCCTCGCCTACACCGCAACATCGACAAATTTTTCCGGCACCGTCGTTTTGCATGGCAATGCCTCGGCCGTTTATCCGATTCAAAATCCGCCGCCGCCGTTTCCCTATCCGGTTGCGACATTTGGAGGCGTAACCGGTCAGATCCGCCAGCCGATCATTAGCGATCCGCTGCCGGGCGCGATTAACGGCCAGGCCCGCCTCACGGCCGCGGAGGTTGCCAGCATCATCAACTTCGCGGCCGATCGTGTGCGGACGACGCGGGCCGCGATTCGATTGCCCATCGGCACGCAAATGGAAGCGTTCATCAGCGTGGTCAACTTTCCCAATGCGCCGAATGTCCCGCCGACCGTGCTCGGCACCTTCCGCACGGGCGAAGCGACGCTTTTCAGTTGGGATGTGGCCGCGCAAAAGGCGCGCACGGCGATTGGGTTCTCCAAGAACGGCAATACCACCGCTGTCTCCTCGCGCACGGTCGGTTTTCTTGGGCAGAGCAATTATCCGCCCGGCATTGATGCCAATCCACCCGGCCCCTACAACGGATTGCAGGAGATGCTCTCCATGGCGCCGCCCAATCCGAATTTTCCCAACGGCATCACGATTTTTCCGGGCGGCTTCCCGCTTTATCGCAATGGCCAGCTCATCGGCGCGATCGGCGTGAGTGGCGACGGCGTCGATCAAGACGACATCGTCGGCGCATCCGGCACGCACGATTTTCTCGCGCCCGACGCCATCCGCGCCGACCAATTCTTTTTCAGAGGTACGCGCCTTCCCTACGCCAAATTCCCGCGCGACCCGGGATTGTAGGGTAGTGCACGCGTCTTGCGTGTTGGTTTCGGCGACTCGCCGAAACAATCTTGCTTTGCGAATAACTCGGTAATTTGTTGCGTGCTGGCGATTGAGCCATCGCAATTCTTTGTCAGCCTGCTCGTGAACGCCGCCGGAGCCACAGCCTGGCTTGGCTTGTATTTACTTCGGGAGTTTTGCCGCAAGGACTTCGACCTTCTCGATGACGGGCGCTTTCGCGAGAAGCTCTGGAGCTTTCGCCATTAATGCTGCGGCGACTTGTCCAGAAAGATGCGCTTGCCGTCCGGCCTCGTCCGGAAAGGCGTCGAAGATGCCGAATGTGGTGCGCCCAAGGCGAATTCCGAACCAGGCGATCGTGGCTGGCTCCTTCTGGACGATCGGCAGGCCGCCGCGTAAAAAGCTCTCAACATCCGCCTCTTTTCCGGGTTTTGCCTCCAGCCGAACGAACAATGCTACTTTGACCATGTCTTACCTCCCGTTAATCAATGCATTGTTACGATAGGTCAGGCAGACGGCAAGCGTTAAAAGCGTAACGTCATTCGCATCAGCCGGGCGCTCACGGTCGTGGCAGCACCGTCGGCCCGGAAAGCTTTCGGGGTTAGCCTCGCTGGATTTCAAGTGGGAAGACGGTGTCCATGATGGACGCCCCGCCATCCACGTGGATGATCTGACCTGTAATGAAGCCGGCCTCCTCCATGCACAGGAGCGTCACGGCGTTGCCGATGTCTTCTGGGGTCCCGAGCCGTCTCATCGGCGTCCACCCACCCTCGTGCCAGGCTCGCGTGGCGTCCTGGATGTCTTGCGGCAGAGCGCGCAAGACACCACCCTCGACTAGGTTGGGCGGG
>WNFO01001456.1_pt1 | contig 28616 bp, 30 predicted proteins | sample 5400251 | NCBI WGS metagenome assembly WNFO01 (sample SAMN13153354, study PRJNA577476) | soil metagenome | isolation source: 100 cm saprolite under Madrone tree | place: USA:California | collected 2016-06-14
AACCTACCGGCGAGCACAACTCAATCGTTTGAAATCCGGCCTCGGCAAGTTGCTTGATCGTGCCGGGAAAGTCCTTGGCGACCATGTCTCTGACAGGCCAGGTCTGGCATCCAATGGGCATACCGAGCGGATTGGCGCGGAGCTCCAGACCACCTGCGGAAATAAAGCCGATCGCAGCCGCCTGCGTTGCCGCGTTTTTGAAAAAATCTCTTCTCGACATCGACATAACGCCTCCTGGTAACAGTTCTTTACTCGCTAGAGTTCCCATCCGCTTCGACGTTCCGGGCGGACATCCTTCTGGGCAGCCTCAGCGTTAACCACCTTCATGTTGGCGCGATCCCAGTTGAGTTTCTGTCCCGAACGAGTTGCAACATTCCCGAGGAGCAAAGTCTCGGTGACCATCCCCGAGAATTCAAAACTCCCAGCGGGCTTCACTTTACTTCCCTTGCAGGCGTCGAGCCATTCGCGCTCATTGCCTGGTGACCTTGACAGTGTTTTTGGCGGCTGCTTGTAGCTGTTCATTTTCGCTTCAGGAATAAGCTGCGGATGGGCCCCGTTGAATCCGCAAAGAATTTTGCCGCGATCTCCCACAAAAAGAAGTCCTTCATCACCTGTTTCGCCTTCTCCCTTGAACGGGCGGTTTTCTTCTAATTCCTCCGGCCGCGGCGGATTCAGACCACCGTCATACCACGTGAATTTGACCGGTGGCATCTCACCCCGGGCCGGGAAGTTGTAACGGATGATCGAGGCCAGCGGGTACGTCTCTTCATAGCGCTCCGTGGAACTCGCTTCCACACTCACGGGCGCCTCGAGTTTTAGTACGCGAAAAATTGTGTCGAAACTGTAGGAACCCATGTCGCCGAGCGCGCCACAACCGAAGTCGGCCCACCCACGCCAAACAAAGGGCGCGTACGCGCGGTTGAATGAGCGTTCCGGCGCTGGACCGAGCCATAAATCCCAATCCAAACCATCGGGTATGGGCTCCGCGTTCTTAGGACGCTCTAGCCCCTGCGGCCAAAAAGGACGGCTGGACCAGTTCACGACCTCCCGAACCGGCCCGATGGCCCCGTCCCAAATCCATTCGCACAGCACGCGAGTGTCTTCGGATGCTTGGTTAGCTACGGCAATCTGCGTTGCCAAATCCATTCGCACAGCAAGCGCGTGTCTTCGGATGCTTGGTTAGCTACGGCAATCTGCGTGGCCACGCCTGTTGCGCGAGCGATTTCGGCAATGCGCCGCGCCTCATAGATCGTGTGCGTCAAAGGCTTCTGGCAGAAGACGTGTTTGCGCTTCTTCATCGATGCAGCCGACACGCTCGCATGCAAGTTGTCCGTGGTGCACACAACAACCGCGTCGAGGTCCTTCTGCTTTTCGAGCAGTTCGCGGAAGTCACTATAAGCCGAGCAGCCCCGATACTCACCGGAGCGCTGCTGAGTAGCGTAGTAGGCATCCACGATTTTCTGACATGGCTCGCGGCCGGCGACGCCGCTAGTCACCCGCAGAGAATGGGTCAATTGAATGGGTTCGTCCGGACTGAGCCAATCCCACCCGCTGTCGACGCCAAGTAATTTGCGGACGGAATTGCAGAACTCGTGGGTGTCCCATTGTGGGTGATTCGCGCTGACTTTGTTGGGATCGCAGACGGCCACACCCTGTACGTCGGGTTCCCGCAAAAAGCGAAGCATGACCCGCAAACCCTGCGAGCCGACGCCGATGAAAGCGATGTTGACTTTGTCGCTGGGCGGAACATACTCTGCGCCGCCCAGAACGCGACGCGGAACGATCGAAAAACCAATCGCCGCTGCAGTAGCTTGCCCTAAGAACTTACGCCGCGGAATCAACCCCCCTAAAAAGCCGCGAGACCGACGCCGATTCTTCACTTTCCCTCCCTAACCACAGCTCACAGATTCCGCGTGACTCTGGCTGCTCTTCGCATCCCACGATGATTTACCACAGGAGGAATCAACCTAGCTACTGTAAACGAACCAAGGATCTGCTTGCGCGAAAATTCGCAATTTCTCGACTCGCGGCTCATCGCATGCGGAACTGCGACTATCAACGATGGGGACGAGCTAGCCTTTGTTTCTGCCATCATGGCCTTCCAACCGGGCAGCGGCCCACATCCCGACCTTCTTAAGCAAACGCACGAGTTCTGTTCGTTCACTGGACCTCAATACGGCCATGGTTTCCTCCATGTCAATCGCGTGTTGTTGGAAGGCTCGCTCGATCAAGTGTCGACCCGTGTTGGTGAGTTGAACGATCCGCGCGCGGAGGTCCCCGGGGTCGGCAGTCCTCCGGACCAGCTTCCTTGATTCTAGCCGATCGACGGCCGCCGTGATGGAGCCGCTCGTGAGTAGAACTTTTTCCCCAATGACATTTACCGGCTGCGGGCCCTTGTGAAGAAGTACTTCCAATACCGCGAACTCCGAAAGCCCGAGGGCCAAAGCAGACACGCTTCGAACAGCATTCTGCTCGATCGCGTGGGCGGCCTTCCACAATACCACCCAGACACGAGTTGCTGCTTCGCCGCTGGGTTTCGGAATTCGTGTCGCCAGCCGCAATGGTCCTCCTTCTTGCCGGAGCAAGTGGTCTCATAATACTCGACGTCGAGTTAGATTGGTTATCAAATATCTCTAAATCGACCATGTACCTTCTTCGCTTGGTCGTGCATCTATCTTGATGTCAAGATATCTTCTACTCTTTTGAAGGAAGGAAAAGGGAATTCCATGAAAACGACTTACAAAATCGACCCAGCGCACTCCACCGCGCAATTCGTCGTCCGCCACATGATGATCACGAATGTTCGGGGTGGATTCAGCGGCGTGCAAGGCACGGTGGTATACGATCCGGAGAATCCCGCTGCCTCGAGCGTTGATGTGGTGATCGACGCGAATATGATTAACACTCTGGAAGCCGCCCGTGATACGCACCTGAAGAGCGCGGATTTTCTGGATGTCGAAAAATACCCCACCATCACCTTCAAGAGCCGCTCGATCACACCGGGCGGCGACGGCGACCTGAGCTTGAAGGGTGACCTGACGATCCACGGAGTGACCAAGCAAGTGGTTCTGAAGGCAGAAGTCCCGTCGGCGGAGACAAAAGACCCCATGGGGAATGCCAGGATAGGCACCTCCGCAACCACCAGGATCAAGCGGAGCGATTTCGGTCTCACGTGGAACGCGGCGCTTGAGACCGGAGGATTCCTGGTTGGCGATAACCTGAAAATCGAGTTGGAGGCTTCTCTGATCAGATCGTAAAGGGAGCGCCTCGCGGACCGCGAGCGCCTGCATATCGTCCGCCTGGAAGAGTAAAGTTTCTAAATGAACCTGTAACAACAAGGCACGCTGATCAATCCAATTAGATTGACATGGAGGAATCACCTAGATGCAGATTGGAATCGACAGTTTCGCAGCAGCCATCTCCGACCCGGCCACAGGTTTAACGCTCAGCCCGGTGGAGCGCATGCACAATCTACTGGAAGAGATTGAGCTCGCCGATCGGGTTGGCCTGGACGTCTTCGGCATTGGCGAACATCACCGGGCGGAGTTCCTCGACTCAGCGCCCGTGGTGATCCTCTCCGCTGCCGCCGCGCGTACGGAAAATATCCGTCTTACCAGCGCAGTCACGGTTCTCAGTGCCTCCGACCCCGTGCGGGTTTTTCAGGAGTTTGCGACTCTCGACCTCATCTCCCGGGGCCGCGCTGAAATCGTCGCCGGTCGCGGTTCCTTCATTGAGTCCTACCCCCTCTTCGGCTTGCGTCTTGAAGACTACGACTCGCTTTTCGCAGAAAAACTTGATCTTCTCCTAAAAATCCGGGCCAGCACGCAAGTGCACTGGTCCGGCAAACACCGCGCGGCTCTTACCGGCCAAGCAATCTACCCTCGGCCGCTGCAGGATCCGCTGCCCATATGGGTCGGTGTCGGCGGCACCCCCGAATCCTTCGTTCGCGCAGGCATGCTCGGACTTCCTCTTATGGTGGCCATAATCGGCGGTGAGCCTAAACGCTTCCGCCCACTCATAGACCTCTACCGCGAGGCTGGGCGCCGTGCCGGTCATTCGCCCGAGCGACTTACTGTGGGTCTTCATTCCATTGGCTTTCTCGCAGATGCCACGGACGAAGCCGCGGAAATATTCTATCCAGGCTATGCGCACACATTCACCGAAATCGGCAAGGAACGCGGCTGGCCAGCCGCCACACGCGCTCAATTCGACGCCCAGCGCGGACCCACCGGCGCGCTGCTGATCGGCGACGCTAAAACAGTCGCGAAAAAGATCCTTTATGTGAATGAAGTTCTCGGCGGCATCTCCCGCATCACATTCCAAATGGGTGTCTCGACGCTTCCGCACCGAAAAATGTTGAACGCCATAGAGATCCTCGGCTCCGTCGTGGCACCCTTTGTCCGGAGCGAGCTCGGCGTCACGCCTGTACGCGCCTGATGATTCGAACTCTTCAGACTGAGTTCTAAACCCATTCCGTTTTCAAAACAGGCCCAATGATGTTACTGAATCTACTCTGCGAACCGAACCCATGACGACGATCCATAACATTCTGTTCCCTGTAGACTTCTCGCCGTCCTGCATTGCTATGGCCGCCTACGTGAAGAGGTCGGCGGCCACGTTCAGCGCCAAAGTGACACTGGTTCACGTCTTCGATCTTTACAGTCATGACGCAATGCAACTCTATGTGCGATCACTCTCCGAGGTTGCCGAAGAGCAGCAGAACCTTGCCCGAGACAAACTAAATTCGTTCCTCCAGACTGAGTTTCCAGTCGGTGAGTGCCCGAGAATCCTGTTGTCGGGCGTTGCAGCGACACAGATCACTCAGCTCGCGCGGACGGACGGATTCGATCTCATCGTCATGCCTACACACGCTGGCCTCTTCCGCAGGATGTTGCTTGGCTCCACCACAGCGAAGGTATTGAACGATGCTGATTGTCCGGTATTGACAACGCAGCACGCGGAGACGATTTCACCAAGACAGCTCGAACATCGGGAATGGGTCTGCGCCATTGACTTGGACTCAGATTCGCAAAGGGTTCTTCGGTATGCCAGCCAGGCTGCGCAGTCCATCCGTGCGAATCTTACGCTCGTTCATGTGATTCCCGCGGGCGGGCCGGATCTGCCGGTTGAATTGGATTTGGAGGAGCGCCTGCAGTCGGCAAGAAGAGAAGCAGCGAGCCGTCGCATCGAGGCGTTGCAAAACGCCACTAGCTCGCATGCGCCAGTCAGCATCGCCATCGGCCCGATTCGAGACACGCTGACGGAGGCGGCCCGCAGATTGCGGGCGGATGTGCTAGTGATCGGAAGAAGTCCGCAATCCGGCGTCCTGGGCCGCTTGCGGGATCTCACCTATGCAATAGCCCGTGACGCTCCTTGTCCTGTGCTGAGCGTCTGATAACGCGAGCACCTGTCTCGGCGGTGCAATTCGTCGCGGTCAGAGGTTCCACATTTCATGCATGAAAGACCATTCGGTCCGGCGCCGAATACTTACGATATTTGCTTGGCGAGCGCTAATTGGGTGTAGGTGGATGAACTTTTTTTGAGACTACTATCGTGACGTTCGCCTAGGACTGTCAGGACTGAACTTTCTGGCTGCGAGCCGCTTTCACGAAGTTCAGGAACCTCCGTGCCAATTCGCGAATTCGTCCTTCCTGTCTGTGTTGCAGAGCTTCCTTTGGGATTAGCTCTCGGCCTATGCCGAGTGCAACTGCACCTGCAAGGATGAAATTACCTGCGGTCTGTTGATTGACGCCGCCGGCCGCGATCAGGGGAACCTGCGGCAATGGTCCTCTCAGCGCCCGAATGTAACTATCGCCACCAACCTGGCCACACGGAAACACTTTCACAAAATCAGAACCGGCTTTCCATGCTGCGATCACTTCAGTGGGTGTCAGCGCGCCGGCCATAACGCACAGCTTTTCCTTTGCGGCGAACTCCACGATCTCTAGATCGAAACCGGGACTGGTCAGGAATCGAGCGCCAACATCCATGCAGCGCCGCGCTGTGTCCAGGTCCAAGAGCGTTCCCCCTCCAACGATTACATCGGGCAGGTTTTTCACGAGATAGGAAATTACATCTATCGCGCCCGGCACCGTCATGGTGATTTCCACGATAGGAATGCCACTCTTGGCAACTACTTCGGAGGCGAAGCGCGCTTCTTCAGCCGAAGATGTGCGAACCGCAGGAACTATGCCGACTTCCTGAATCTTGGCGCAGACATTTTCCTTTTCCATGGAATTCTCTCCTCGCCATGCGTCTCCAAAATACAGGAAAGTCGGCGTAGAAGTGGGCCTTTTCAAGCGGGAGCTCGTTCTCCGATTGATGTGAATTAAGGCGCAGAGGTTCCAGGAAGGTTGTACGCTCGTTGACGTAGATGGTATCCTCGCGATGTTGGCCGCGAAAACGTTCAGATCATGAAGGATGGAAGGCTGACCCATCGTCTCGAGACTGCTATGTCCGGGCTCATGAAAACATTGCATCAGTTGAATCGTTCTTGGCCTAGAGCGGCGAGTTTGGCATTTGCATTCTTGTGCGTCATCCTGGGCTTCGCAGCCTGCGGAAATGCAGCGTCTACTGGCCCGCAGAGTTGGCCGGATTCTTCTACACAAGCCACATCACAATTTGCCATCGCCGATTTCGATGGTGACAATCGGCCGGACCTCGCCACCGTTCAGGTCGGACAAGGCAGCTCCTGGGAAACACACTATTGGATCGCCTTCCAACTGAGCGGCGGATCGCGACAGACCCTGGGTATCACGGCGCCGACTGGTGGACTCCGGATCACATCCCGCGATGTAAATGGCGACAACTTTCTCGATGTCGTCGTTACGACAGCGTGGACGAACCGCCCCGTCGCTGTCCTTCTGAACGATGGTCAGGGAAACTTTAAAGCTTCCAGTCCGTCCGCCTTTCCGGGGGCCTTCCGCACTTCTGAAGAGTCTTGGATCTGCATAACGGATGAAATTAAGGATGCTGTCGCACTCCTTCTCTCGCGCTATCCCACGGGGAATTGCCAAGAGGTCAGTAGGTTTTCGTCACCTCGAAAGGTGACGGGGCGGTTTGTTCTGCGGGCTTCACGTAATTCGCTTTCGTCTGCAGTCGTTTCTTTCCTCGGTCGAGCTCCACCCTCCTTCATTCTTCACATCTAAACCCGCTGCTGGGAAAGACGTAGTCTGGCGCGTTTGCGTGCATCAGCGAAGCTTTACGAGGCGCCGGACACACATCGTCAATCAGGTTCTCACCTACGCGTAGCAGCGCGCCGTCACCGGTGGCGTGCGCAAGCGCAGTTTCAGTCGCTGCCAAGAAGGTCCGGGGAGGTTTCATGAAACGTTCCTTAAGTCGTCTGTGCGTTGGGTTGTTGGCTACCGCAATTTTGGCGGAAAACGGTTTCGCGCAAAAAGCCCTGAGTTGGCATGAGATTCGCGAGAAATTTGACGCGGTAAACCCAACCTTGCGAGCGGGGCAAATTGGCGTTGATGAGTCGAAGGCGCAAGAGATCACGGCATTCCTTCGTCCGAATCCGAATTTCACCCTGGCGACGGATGGGACTCAAATCGCACCTTATAAAGGAATCTGGCACCCGTTCACAGGCACTCAGTTTTCAACCAACTTTAGCTATCTGCACGAGCGCCGCCGCAAAAGGGAGCTACGCCTGGAAAGCCAGCAGAAAGCCACTGGAATCGCGGTTTCTGGCCAGGCGGATCTTGACAGAACTCTGGTATTCACGCTGCGAAGAGCCTTTGTGCAGACCCTTCAGGAAAAGGCCATCCTTGAACTGGCGAAAGAAAACCTGGTGTATTACGACCATGTCTTGCACGTGAATCGCGAGCGCTATAGAGCCGGCGCGATTGCCCAGGTGGATTTGGACCGGCTGGAGCTTCAACGAGTGCAGTATGAATCCGACCTGCAAACCGCGGAAGAAAGTTTGGAAACTGCGAAAATCCTGCTTCTCATGCTCCTGAACGACCGGACTCCGGTGGATCAATTCGACGTGACGGGCCCCTTCGATTTTTCAAACCAAATCGCGCCGTTGGACGAAGTGCGGCAAACGGCTCTCGATAACCGCCCGGACTTGAAGGCGGCGCTGCAATCCATCGAAAAGGCCAAGACCGACCACCGGCTGGCGGTTGCGAACGGATCGACTGATCCGACCTTGAGCGCGTGGTATACGCACAACCCCTCGTTCAACAACCCGTTTGCGCACGAAACGCTCGGCGCCAGTATCAGCATTCCTCTGCGAATCTTCGACCGCAACCAGGGTGAGAAGCTGCGCACCCAGCTTGACATCGATCGCAACGCAAAGGTGATGGAGGCCACGCGGGCTCAAGTCTTCAGCGATGTGGATTCCGCCTATGCCACGGTGACGAGCACGGTCACGCTCCTCCAGCCCTACAAGAACAAGTATTTACAGCAGGCCTCCAGAGTGCGGGACACGATTGCGTTTTCCTACGAACACGGCGCGGCTTCGCTCCTCGATTTTCTAAGTGCGCAGGCCGAATACCGGAGCGTGCAAGTCAACTACTTGAATCTGGTTGCCTCCTACATGAACGCGGCAAACCAACTGAATCTGGCAGCGGGACGTGAGGTCATCCAATGAGACGCGCGGGCTTTGGAACGATGGCCCTATTTTTCACGGCAGGTTGGTTCGTCGTGGGATGTAGCGAAGGCAAGGGCGATCCAAAGGCAGAAGCTCCGCCACCGGCGAGAGTCGAGCACGAAGAAGATGTCAATGTCTTGAAGGTGGATCATCCTGAGCAGTTTCCGCTGGCTACCGCGGCCGCGCATGCGTCAGCGTCGCAGTTGTCTGCGACAGGCGCGGTAAGCCCGGATATTTCCAGAACCGTTCCGGTCATTTCGATCGCAACCGGCCGCGTGGTGGAGATTCACGCGCGTCTCGGCGATACGGTCAAGAAGGGCCAGCTCCTGCTGCGGGTACAAAGCGCGGACATGTCCGCCGCATTTTCCGATTATCGAAAAGCCGTCGCCGACGAACAGCTTGCACGCACGCAATGGGAGCGATCGAAGCTCTTATACGACAAGGGGGCAGTCTCCTTGAACGATCTGCAGGTTTCTCAAGATATGGAAGACAAAGCCAAAGTCGATGTCGAGAACACGAGGGAGCGTCTTGGCGTTCTCGGCGGCGATCTCGACCATCCAGCCGCCATAGTTGATATTCGTGCTCCGGTTTCAGGAGTGATCACCGACCAGCAGGTTACAAACGCCGCGGGTGTGGCCGGCTTGAGTTCTCCGAATCCTTTCACGATCTCGGATCTGTCTAACGTCTGGATTCTTTGCGACGTGTATGAAAATGATCTCTCCAGCGTGCACGTGGGCGAAACGGCTGAGATTCGTCTGAACGCCTATCCCGGCAAGATATTCACCGGCCGAATCAGCAATGTGAGCCCTGTCCTCGATCCGAGCCTTCGCACGGCGAAGGTGCGCATCGAAGTGCGCAATCCCGGACTCATGCGAGTAGGCATGTTCGTCACCGCTACGTTTCACGGCCAAAAGAAGGAGACGCGCGCGAGCGTTCCGGCTTCCGCCATCCTGCATTTGCACGACCGCGACTGGGTCTACGTTCCTGGTGGAGACAAGAAGTTTCGCCGTGTGGAGGTTGTTGCGGGAAGCTCGCTGCCGAACAACATGCAAGAAATCGTGTCAGGCATACAGCCGGGCCAGCAGGTCGTAAGCAATGCGCTGGTTTTGCAGAACACCGTGGAACAATAGGTGCGAGTCCGTCAGGTATCTTCGAGGGCCATCAGATGATTCGCGCTTTTGTCAGCTACGCGCTTGACAACCGCTTCCTCATCCTGGCGCTTGCGATTCTCTTGCTCCTTTGGGGCGCCATCTCGTTTCACAACCTCCCAGTCGAAGCCTATCCCGACGTAGCCAATAACTACGTGCAGATCATCACCCAATGGCCGGGCCGCGCGGCGGAAGAGGTGGAGCAGCAAGTCACCGTACCGATTGAAATTCAGATGAATGGAATGCCTCACCTGGAGCATCTTCGCTCGGTTTCTCTCTTTGGGCTTTCGAGCGTGATGCTGATTTTCGATGACGGGTCGAGCAACGACTGGAACCGGCAAAAAGCCCTGGAAAGACTGTCGGCGGTCACCTTGCCCAACGGTATCACGCCACAAATGGGCACCGACTGGAGCCCGGTAGGCCAGATTTTCTGGTATACGCTGAAGAGCACAAATCCAAAGTATGACTTGATGGAGCTGAAATCCATCGAGGACTGGACGCTCGAAAAACAATTCAAATCGGTGCCGAACGTCGTCGACGTAGTGAGCTTCGGCGGCACCACGCGCGAGTACCAGGTCCGTCTGGATCCCACCAAGCTGGTCGCTTACGGATTAAGCATCGCCCAAGTCGAGCAGCAAATCGCCAACAATAACACCAATGCAGGCGGGAGTTTCCTGGAAGCGGGCTCGCAGCAGATCAATGTCCGCGCCGTGGGCCTATTCACCAACGTGCTGGATATCGAGCAGACCGTAATCATGACGAAGAACGGCGCGGCGCTTCGAGTGAGGGACATTGCGACGGTGGCGCAGGGTCCCAAGATCCGGCTCGGTCAGATTGGAAAAGCAATTCATCGCTTGGATGGCACCATCGTCGATAACAACGATGTCGTGGAAGGAATCGTACTCCTCCGCAAAGGGGCGAATTCCGACGATACCCTGGCAGGAATACACGCGAAGGTCAAAGAGCTTAACGAGCATATCCTCCCGCCTGGCGTGAAAATCGTGCCGTTCCTGGATCGCAGCGACCTGGTTCATTACACCACGCATACGGTCCTGCGCAATCTCACCGAAGGCATTCTTCTTGTTTCCATTATTCTGTTTCTCTTTCTCGGCAACTTGCGCGGCTCGCTGATCGTCGCGCTGACGATTCCGTTCTCTTTGTTGTTTGCCTCGATTTGTCTGAGTCTCAAAAATATCCCGGCAAATCTTCTGTCCCTTGGCGCACTCGACTTCGGCATGGTCGTGGATGGCGCGGTGGTGATGGTCGAAAACATTGTGCGGCATCTGACCCACAGCGAGAAGACAACGAAAACAACCATTGAGCGTATTCGCGATGCCGCCTACGAGGTGCAGCGGCCGGTCTTTTACGCCATCGCCATCATTATTACCGCCTATATGCCGATCTTTACGCTGCAGCGCGTTGAAGGTCGCTTGTTCAAGCCCATGGCCTGGACGGTGGCCTTTGCGCTCCTCGGCGCGCTCCTATTTTCCATGCTCATCGCTCCGGTCCTTTCCAGCGTGTTCTTCAAAGATGGCGTCCGTGAATGGCACAACCCCGTGATGGACTATTTGAAACGCTCTTATCGAAACTCAGTGCGATGGGCGATTGAGCATCGACTGGTGACAGTGGGCGCGGCCGGCTTTGCCTTGTGTGTGGCGCTTTTTCTGATATTCAGTGGAGTGATCGGTTCGGAGTTCTTGCCGCACCTTGATGAAGGCGCCATTTGGGCTCGCGGTACGCTGGCGCCGAGCACCGGACCCACGGAAGGCGCGCGAGTCATGAATCAGGCGCGCATCGTTTTTGCGTCTTTTCCTGAGGTTACACAGGTAGTTTCGCAAGTTGGCCGGCCCGATGACGGCACCGATACCACCGGTTTTTTCAATACCGAATACTTTGTTGACCTTTTGCCCAAGAACAAATGGCGCCCCGTTTTTCACGAAGACAAGGACGAGTTGATCGGAGCGATGGATCGGGAGCTCAGCAAGATTCCCGGTGTGCTTTGGAACTTTTCCCAGCCCATTTCGGACAATATGGAAGAAGCAGTCAGCGGCGTGAAAGGTGAGCTTGCCGTCAAGATTTACGGCGATGATCTGAAACCTCTGGAGGAAACGGCCGATCAGATCGTGGCTATCATGCGCAACGTCCGCGGGATCGAAGACCTCGGAGTGTTTCGCGTAATCGGCCAGCCCAATCTCAATTTCATCGTAGATCGCAAGGCAGCGGCACGCTACCAAATCAACGTCGCGGATGTACAGGACGCCATTCAGACCGCCGTGGGCGGCAACGCGGTCAGTCAAGTATTGCAGGGTGAGAGGCGTTACGACCTCGTCATCCGCTACCAGGCGCCTTACCGCGACACAAGAGAAGCAATCGAGAATATTCGGCTGCTGTCACCTTCCGGCGCGCGTGTTTCGTTGGCTCAGCTTGCGAAGGTCGAGACTCAGGACGGCGCCTCGGAAATCTACCGCGAAGAAAATTCGCGTTATGTCGCGATCAAGTACAGCGTCCGTGGCCGCGACCTCGGCGGCGCGGTCGAAGAGGCCATCCAGAAGGTGAACGAGCAGGTTAAGCTCCCCATCGGCTATCACGTTGACTGGGCCGGCGAATACGAGAGCCAGAAGCGTTCTGAGAAGCGCCTCATGATCGTACTTCCGCTGACGATCCTGGGAATTTTCGTCATTCTTTACGCGATGTTCAGTTCGGGGAAGTGGGCCCTGCTCATTCTTGCAAACGTGGCGATGGCGCCTGTTGGTGGATTGCTTGCGCTCCTATTCACCAGAACACACTTCAGCGTCTCCTCGGGTGTGGGCTTCTTGGCGCTTTTCGGTGTTTCGGTGCAAACCGGCGTTATCATGCTGGAATACATCAACCAACTGCGTGCTGCCGGCCACACGATTGAATCTGCGGCCATCGAAGGCGCCGTTCTTCGTCTTCGCCCCATCATGATGACGATGCTTGTCGCCACCCTCGGCCTGCTCCCCGCTGCACTTTCGCGTGGCATCGGGTCGGACTCGCAGCGTCCCTTCGCCATCGTCATCGTCGGAGGCCTGATTGGGGCTCTGCTGCTCAGCATCTTTTTGCTGCCGACTTTGTATGTGTGGGTTTCCCGAGACAGCGACAAGCTGCCAGAACCCGTGGCGGATTTTGCAGAGAGCAACTAGCCCATTTGGCAGAATAACTTCCGAGTGGCCCGGGACGAATCGCGAGTGATGATCCATCTCATGGCGGCGGCTTCCTCCAACGCGGCTCTAGGCATTTCATTTCTCCGGGAAGCGTTATAAAGTCGGTGCGAAACAGCTCAAAACAAATCGCTCTCGGTAGGGATACATAAAAGAATAAGGAAGACGAGAAAGAGCAGTTCCGATGCTGCGATGAACAATACAGCTGTTGTGAGCCGCCGCATGATCGCCAGCTCCCGCATCACTGAAGCGTCCAGCAACTGACGCCCAGAGAGACGGCGAATTCGCGGCTCAGGTTTCCTGAAGTGCAGACAGACTCGCGGGATAAAACATGCGGAAGGTAGCTCGGGACGGTGCTTCGTTTCAATCTCGCGCAAGGAGGCGGTCTTGTTCAAGCAGAGAATCTTACATGCAATTCTGATGATCGGTGCCGTAGTTCTATCAGCACCGCATTGCGCTCGCGCGCAGCAGGGCTATGCCGTGATCACGCAGAATGGCGTCCCGATGAAAACGCGTGACGGCGTGACACTCTATTCGGACATTTACCGTCCGAGGGCTGACGGGACATTTCCGGTCATCCTGATGCGCACGCCCTACGATAAAAGCGTGAGCTGGGCGGTCGGGCCGGCGTATCAGATTGCCGCGCACGGCTACGTCGTCATCGTGCAGGATGTTCGTGGGCGCTACACATCGGAAGGTGAGTGGTATCCGTTCCGCCACGAGTCCAACGACGGTTACGACGCCGTCGAATGGGCTGCGGCGTTGCCATCCTCGAACGGCAAAGTCGGCATGATCGGCGGTTCCTACGTCGGCGCAACACAGATGCTCTCCGCGATTGCCCACCCTCCGCATCTTGCGGGAATCTGCCCTGTGGTCACAGCCAGCAATTATCACGACGGCTGGACGTATCAAGGCGGAGCGCTCGAACAGTGGTTCGATCAAAATTGGGCGACGCAGCTCGCCACGAACACGATGTGGCGATTGATTGCGAAAAACACAAACGCGCTGCTGGGCGCGCCCGTGCTTCCGCTCACTCACTATCCGGCCTTCAATTACCTCTCGCTTCCGGCGGGCGCCGAGGCCACGGCCGAACTTGCGCCGTATTATCTTGATTGGCTCGCGCATCCCGATTATGACGCGTATTGGAAGCAGTGGTCCATCGAGGAGCATTTTTCAGATATTCAAGTCCCGGCCCTTCACATCGGCGGTTGGTATGACATTTTTTTGGCTGGCACGCTAAGGAATTACATGGGAATCAAAGCGCACGGCGGTACGGACGAGGCACGCAAAGGGCAGCGGTTGCTGGTACAGATCGGCGGGCACGCCGGCTTCGGGCGCCGCATCGGAGACGTCGAATTCGGGGACGACGCGCTCAAATTTCCGTCCACGGAGGTCGTGCTTGCCTGGTACGACTATCTCTTCAAGGGCGTGCAGAACGAGTTTGCAACGGTGCCCGTGCGCATTTTTGTAATGGGGGAGAATAAGTACCGTCAGGAATCGGATTGGCCTCCGCCGGAAGCTAAACTCACTCGCTACTTCCTGCACTCGGGCGGTTCGGCCAATTCGTTGCGCGGCGACGGTGGCCTTTCCCTCACGCCACCAAAAAAAGAAACGCCTGACAAATTCACCTACGATCCGGCAAATCCCGTGCCCACTATCGGCGGCTCGCTCTGCTGCGACGCTGAGCACTACGAGCCGGGCCCGCGCGACCAGCGCGCCTCTGAAAATCGCGACGACGTACTTGTCTATTCCACCAAGCCGCTTGCCGAGGATATGGAAATCACCGGGCCGGTCACGCTTGAGCTCTGGGTCAGATCTTCTGCAGTGGACACCGATTTCACGGCAAAGCTTGTGGACGTCTCACCCGTCGGCTTCGCCATGAATCTCACCGACGGAATTCTTCGCATGCGCTATCGCGATTCGCAGGAGAAGCCCGGGCTGATGAATCCGGACCAGGTTTACAAAATCTCGGTGGACCTGTGGGCCACGAGCAACGTCTTTAAGAAGGGCCACATCATTCGCCTGGAAGTATCCAGCAGCAATTTCCCGCGCTTTGATAGCAACCTGAACACCGGCGCGGATCAGGCGACGAGCCGCGAGTTTGTCTCGGCCACGAACACGATCCTGCACGACTCCGAGCATCCCTCGGCGCTCTTGGTTCCTGTGATTACTGCCGGAGGCGCCGCGAACGGGGCTTCTGGCTCGCAATAGTTGTCGACTCCACGGTGCGCGTCGGGGCTAGCGAACCGGTAATCCCAATCGCCACGCCAATAAAAATTGTGCGCAATCCCTGGCCCAAGATCATCCTCAGAACGTCGCCGGGGGCCTCAGTTCGCCGCTCCTCCTGCACTGACCGGCGCAATATCAGTCTTCATCCCCAGCGCTCTTAAATATCCCTCATTCACGCGGCACTTTTGCAGGCGGACATTCTCCAGCAATTCCGCGAAAGCGCGGGTGAGCGTCTCCTGTTCAGGCCGCGCCTTCAGCCGTTCTTCCGCTTGGCCAGTGCCTCGCGGCAGCTTTGCGAACTCCACGATCTTTCCCCAATCAGCAGGCGGGATAATGCTGACGACCGCCGACGCCTTTTCCATCTTCTTATACGGCCAGAAAGCCCATCCGATGTTGTTTTTTTCCAGGGCTTTCACAAATTGCGCGATCCACTCGTCGGTATTCTCCCCGGACTCGCCCATCCAGATCGGCACATCATACCGTTCGCGAAAATCAATGTATTGCCGGATCACGCTTTCATCCGGCGCCGTCCAATATTTGTGGAACGTGTAGGCGACGTTCGCATCGAAAGGTTTGCCGAAGATCGAAAAGTTCCCGTCCCACTGCGCGCCGCCGAGAAAGAGAATATGGTGTCCATCAACCTTTCGTATTTCGCTCGACAACTTCTTGTAGAGCGGTTCAAGCGAAGGATTCAAATATGCCAGCTTGGGAAAATGCGGGATCGGCTCATTCAGCAAGTCATAACCGAGCACGGCCGGCTCATCCCGATAGTGTGTCGCCAGCCCCCGCCAGATGGCCATCAGGCGCTCTTGCTCTTGTGGACTCTGGTATAGCCAAGGATATCCCGCGCTGTCATCGATGTTCGTGCCCGTCTGTCCGCCCGGTGCGGCATGCAGATCAAGGATCACATACAGGTTTTCAGCCCGGCTCCAGCCGATCAACCTGTCTAGCAATTTAAAGCCTTCCGCGTCGTCGCTCTCAAACAAGCTGTAATGCAAAGGAACTCGAATGGCGTTGAACCCCGCCCGGTGCAACAGCGCGATGTCCTCGCGCGTGACGTAGTTCTCCCGGTACTTCTGCCAGAATGCGGCCGACCCTTCAGGTCCAAGGAGCTCCAACACCAACGCGCGGATCTCACTAGGAGATTGCGGGCCGCCTTGGAACAGCCACATGTAACCCTCTGGCACCAGCCAATTCCCCAGATTTGTTGCGCGAAGAAGGAGCGGTTTACTAGAGGCATCTACGATCTGTTTGTGGTCGGTGTGTGCGAACTGCGCGCTCGCTTGGGAAATCAATGCCAGAAGAAAAAGCGGCAACTGTAGAAGTCTGAACTTGAACATGATTCACTCCGGTGGAAAGCCTACACCAAACTCGCTGCGGCCAGCAGTTTGGATGGTTCGCCAGGATCCGATTTGCGTACCGTTGTTGTGGGCTTCGAGCTGGAACCACGCGAAAATAAAGTTCTTTCAGCGTGAGAACGGATACATCGCCCATCCGATTCCCACGCCGATCAACAGAAAGAGAAACAGCGACCACACGATGTATTTCACGCGGTCGATCGGCCGCCGCCGGCTCAGGAAGCCAAACGCGATGGAAATCAGCAGCGCGAAGAGCAGCAATGATTGGAAATGACTGAGATGGAATCCCATTCCTGCGTTCATGCTTTGCGTCCTCGCGCTGCTTCATACGCATGCAGCGCTGCCAGCAGGTTCAGCACACCCGCTGCCGCGAGGAATCGCGTCCCGTAATCGCCGCCCGCGTGCGAGACGTCAGCGCCGCTCGTTTCGAGCGACCTGGCCACCAAATAAAATGCTCCCGTGCCCAGATCCGCCAAATAACCCAGCGAATCGAAAGCGTCGTTCCCGCTTGAACTGAAAACATTGCCCCGCATCCCCGCGCCAAGAATCACCAGCAAGCCCACCGTCAGAAAACACGCCGCCGCGCGGCCCCACATCTTCAGGAGAGCGTGACCCAGGCCAGGCATGAGCCATCCCGCCACACCAATGACGAAGGCCATCGTCTCGCGTCTGGTATCCTGCCGCGGAGCCGCCGGTACTGCCGTCTCGTCTGCCATTCCTCTTCCTTCTGTCTATTCCAGGCTTATGCCAGCAATGCCAGAATTTCTTTCTGAACCGAGCCCGTGACGCGAGCCTCACCCTCGCCGATATACACATTCACTTCGCTGCGCACGCCGAATTCCGGCAGATAAATTCCCGGCTCAATCGAATTACAGCTATGTGGGATCAGGTGCCTGACGTCGTGCGTTTCGAGTCCGTCCATGTTCACGCCGTTGCCGTGTACGCTTTCTCCGATGCTGTGCCCGGTGCGGTGAAAGAAATATTTTCCGTAACCCGCCTTTTCAATGACGCGGCGCGCCGCTTTGTCCACCTGCCATCCTTGCAGCGGCTTCCCCGCCGCAATGTGCTTGCGAATCAAGTCGGTCGCCGTATCGCGCGCCTCGCGCACCACGCCAAACACCTTCGCATATTTCTCCGGCACTTTCGCGCCAAGATATCCTATCCAGGTGATGTCGTAATAAACGCTCCCGGTCGTCTTCTTCTTTCCCCAAACATCCATCAAGAGCAGGTCGCCTTCACGAATCGGCGAGGCGGACTCCGCCGTCGGTCCATAGTGAGGATCGCTGGCGTGCGCATTGACCGCGATGTCAGGTCCTTCCTCGGTCCAAATTCCCGCGGCTTCGAATTCCTTCAGGATCCAATTCTTCAAATCGAATTCCGTCAGCGTTTTTTTTTCGCGCACGCTCCTTGCCGCAAGCTGGAAAGCTTCGCGCACGATCCGGTCGATGGCCACGCCTGCCGAAAGATGCGATTCGAGCTGCGCGGCGCTCCAGCACGCTTCGTATTTCTGCACCAGGTCTGCTGAACTGACCACCTTCGGCCCGGAGCTGCGCACCAGTTCGATCGTCCCCGCATCCACCATCGCCACATAGGGGATCGCGTTTTTCGGTGAATACTGCATCGCCACGTTCTTCGCGCGGCCAAACATCTTTTTCAGATTTTTTCGCAGTTCATCCTGCGCCGAGTAATACAGCGTCTCCCCGGGCAGCGCCGCCAGCGACTGCGTCTCAATCTTGTGCACCAGCTTCTTAGGCGTTCCCTTCGCCGGAACGAAATAGAACCACCTTCGCGTTCTCATTCCTTTCGGCAAATTCAGAATGTGCTGCGCGATGGGATCGCGTCCGCGAAAATCATAAAAGAGCCAGCCATCGATCTTGGCGGCCCGCAAATCGCTCTGGATGCCCTGAATGTCTGCACTCATTGGGGAATCAGCTCCACCGCTCGGACAAGATTCAACTGTGAGACTTCAAGCTTCCTGTACCAACAGCGCCAGAATCTGCTGCCGGGTCACGCCGTGGATTTCAATGCGTTTTGTGCGGCTTCTTTCGCCGCTTTGAATTCTAACAGCCGACCTGGGTGTTTTCAAAAGTTGCGCCAGGAATTCCACCAGCGCCTCGTTCGCGCGGTCCTCCACGGCCGGCGCTCGCAGCCGCACCTTTAGCGCGCCTCCCATCTCCCCCGCAATCTCATCCTTGCTCGCTCGCGGCTGCACTCTCACCGAAAAAACCACGGTTCCTTCCCGTTCTTGGACCTCCAGCATCCGGTACCTCACGAATCTTTACTTGATGTCTCGAGTCCCGAAAAGCGCCGTACCCACGCGCACTTCGGTCGCGCCCTCTTCAATCGCCACTTCAAAATCGTGCGACATTCCCATCGACAGAATGGGTAAGGCGATACCAAGTCTTCCGGTTAACTCGTCGCGCAGTTCTCTCAAGCGCTTGAAATACGGACGGACTTGCTCGGCCTTTTCCAGAAAAGGTGGAATGCACATCAACCCCGCAAGCTCCAATCGAGGCAGATCGCCAAAACTTTCCGCCAATTTCGGAAGCTCATTTATTTCCACCCCGCTCTTTGTCTCCTCTGGTGCAACACGCACTTCAATCAGCACGCGCAGTTTGCCGGCGATCCCTGCCTCAGCCCGAGCGCGGTCCAACCGCGGTGCGATCGCGAAGTCATCGACCGAGTCTATGCTGTGAAAAAGTTTCGCCGCCCGCGCCGTCTTATTGCTCTGCAAATGACCGATCAGGTGCCATGTCGCAGCCAATCCTTCCATTCCGGCGTGCTTCCCTTCCCACTCCTGCACGCGGTTTTCGCCAAATTGCCGCACTCCTGCTTCATGCGCCTCGCGGATGGCGCTCGCCGGCTGCGTCTTGGACACTCCAATTAGGGTGATCTCTTCAGCGCCACGCCCCGCGCGATTCGCCGCCTGAGCGATCCTCTCTTGAATTCGCAGCAGATTTTCCCGCACCGAAGTTTGCGTCATGTTTGAATTTGAATCCTAGCACGCGCAGCATTGCAGCGCAGAGTCTCTGCGGTTAGACTGGCCTTCGGCCGCTTTGGATCCGCGGTCACACTGAAAATGACCGCTCTCGGAAAATTCATCGCTATCGAAGGCATCGATGGCAGTGGCAAGCGCACGCAAGTCGATCTCCTGACACTAAACCTCAAGGCTCGCGGCCATTCCGTGTACTCCACCGCCATATTGTCCTCGTGGATCGCTACGTCGGCTCGAATCTAGCTCATCAGACCGCCCGCGTGGCCCCGGAAAAACGCGCGGAGTTCCGGCGCTGGATCGAACACCTCGAATACGGAATCTACGATCTCCCGCGCGAAGACCTGATTCTTTATTTGCGCGTGCCCGCGCGCGAAGCGCAAAGGCTTGTGGCCAAGAAATCCGCACGGACCTACACCACCGCAAAACAGGACCTTTTGGAAGCGAACCTGCGCCACCTCGAGCAGGCTGCGGACATGTACGACCTCCTCGCATTGGAAGCTCCATGGGTAACCATCGAGTGTTTCGACGCGGCCCGCGGAGCGATGCGCTCGCCCAAAGAAATCGCCCAAGACGTTCTAGCCGCCGTAAATAAGGTCATCTCCACGCAAGTCGTGCGGGATTCCGGCGCGGGTGGCGGCTGATCATGGGCTTTCAGGAATTTCTTGGCAACGAACGTATAGTCACGGCGCTTCGCGGCGCTCTCCGCAGTAAACGCGTTCCCCACGCATTGCTCTTCACCGGCGCCCGCGGTGTTGGCAAATTTACTCTCGCCCGCATGTTTGCCCAGGCCGCCAATTGCGAACGCCTTGAAGACGATTTCTGCGGCGAGTGCGCCACTTGTCAGCGCATCTCCCAGCTCGCCGATCCGCAAACGCTGCTCGAGCAGGGTCTCGCCGAGCGTGGCGAGAGCGCCGACGCCGCCACCGTCGAGCGCGTGCCTCTGATTCTCCAGTCGCACCCTGACGTGTGGGCCCTCCTGCCCGATCCTGTCCGTCTGAAGAGCCCGGTAGCGCGCCCGATGTTGCGCGTCGGCCAGTTGCGCGCCGTCCAGCGTGCCGCCTACTTTCAACCTATGGGCCGGCGCCGCGTCTTCATCCTCGATGGTGCGGAGACGATGCGCTGGGACGTCGCCAACGTCTTCCTGAAAATTCTCGAGGAGCCTCCCGGCTCGGCAACGCTGATCCTCACCGCGCCCTCTCCCTATGCGCTTCTGCCTACCATCGTCTCGCGCTGCCTGCAATTTCATTTCGCCCCGCTGCCGCAGGCGGCCGTGGAAAAGATTTTGAAAGAAAAGACCGCTCGCAAACCCGCGGAGATCAAACTTGCCGCGCAACTCGCGGAGGGCAGCCCGGGCCTCGCCATCGAAATGGATGTCGACGCCGCCGCCCAGCGCCGCAGAAGCGCGCTGCGCATCCTCGAACGCGCCGCGCAAGGTCACGGTTTCGCACAGCTATTCTCGGACACTTCGGCCTTGGCCAAGGACCGCGATTCCTCCTTCGAGGATCAGATCGGCGTCTTCTATGGCTTGCTCACCGATCTTCTTGAACTTACGTCCAAAGTGAAAGAACCGGTCTTGCGCAATGCTCCGCTCGCAAAAGAATTGGAATCACTCGCGAAATCTGTGGATTCTGCCTGGGTTCTCCGCGCCATCTCCGGTTTTGACGAACTTTACGCCGGCGCGCGCCGCAATTTGAACCGCCAACTCGGCCTCGACGCCTTGGCTGCATCTCTTGCGCCTGCACCTTCGCGGCCTTCCGTCCCCCATTCCTGATTGACGCCCGCGAAGATTCGCAATTACAAAAATAAATCGCTAGACTGTAACCCACAGCCTTCCAAACGCATCATAAGCAACAGATACACCACCCCTGTTGGTTAGAAGGAGCAGTCATGGTGAACCGTCGTATGTTTCGTCCGGGCTTCCCGGACGTCAAGGAGCCGAGCGTACCCCGCCCTCAGCACAACGGCCCTATCCCGAACAAAAAGCCCGCGCCGCCGGAAACGACCCACGCCGAGAATTTCTACTGGGTCAAGCAGATGCAATCGCATACACCGATGGCTGTCGTTCTTGAGGATGGTGAAATACTTCGCGGCACCGTCGAATGGTACGACCGGGATTGCATCAAGCTCACCCGCCAGGGCAGCCCCAACCTGCTCATTTTCAAGCGCGTGATCAAGTACGTCCACAAAGATGGAGAAGAATCGGCCCAGGGTGGCGAAGAGTAAGCTCTCTATTTGTGAAGCGAATGCCCGGCGGCTGCCCCGAAGGTGAGCAGCGCCTTTGCAGCCAGCGATCCGTCCTCGTTGAATATTTCACATTCAGTCACTACAAAATTTCTTCCTGCGCGCAACACGCGCGCATCCGCCTTGATGCGCCCGCCCGGAACCGGCTCCAGGTAGTTGATGCTCAACTCCACAGTGGCGATCTCAGTTCCTCTTGGCACGGCCGTATAGGCCGCAATCGCCGCCGTAGTGTCCGCGAGCGCCGCCAAAATTCCGCCGTGTACCACGCCGTGAATCTGCTTGTGGTTCGGCCGCACGTCCAGCCGGAAAATGGCTCGTCCCGCGTGCACGCTTTCCACGTCGAATCCCAGAAGCTCCGTCGACCGGCTCTCTTTCATCCGCCGCCGCACCAGTTCCGTGACGCGCTTCTCCTCTTTTGACATCCTCTTCGTCATCGCGCTCCGCCGCTTTCCATCGAGTCCCCTCAGGCCTTCCTCTCTATCGTCGCCCAAGCTCCCTTTTACTTCTCTATTTTTTTTGCTTCTTCAGTTTTTTACTTCCTCTCTTCTCTTTACTTCTCTCCTCTCCTCTTCTCGTAACTTCTCGTCACCTCTCTTCACTTCTTTTCTCTTCTCACTGAGAACTGAATACTGAAACTGAAAACTCGGCAGGGCCTTCCGAGGCGGGCCGCTCTTCTCTTCGCACTAAAAACTAAATACTAAAAACTTAAAACTCAATACGCCGTCAGCCCCCCATCCAACGGTATCGCCGCCCCTGTAAGCCACGACGACTCCTCCGAAGCCAGGAACACCGCCATCTCCGCCACATCCACGGGCTGTCCGAAGCGCCCCAGCGGAATCAACCCGAGCCGCCCCTTCCGCCGCGCCTCCCCCTGTTCGCTGGCGTCGAACAGCCCCTTCACCAATTCCGTTTCCACAATCGAAGGGCAAATGCAATTTACGCGTATGTTCTCATGCCCGTGATCGATCGCCATCGCCTTCGTCAGCATCGTCACACCTCCTTTCGACGCGCAGTACGCCGCGCGATCTCTCATCGCCACCAGCCCGAGCACTGACCCGATATTCACAATCGCTCCCCCACTGCACTTTCGAAACTCCGGCAACACCGCGCGCGACATCAGAAACGGGCCCTTTATATTGACCGTCATCACCCGGTCCCACTCTTCTTCGCTGATCCCCTCAACCGTCGAGACATGCAGCGTTCCCGCATTGTTCACCAGCACATTCAGCCGCCCGAATCGCTCCACCGTTCCTTTCACCGCGCGCTCGACGTCCCGCGTACGGGTCACATCGCACTCCATCGCCAGCCCGGCGCCGCCCTGCTTCTGGATTTCGCTGATTACCTCTCGCAGCTTCTCCAACCGTCGCCCTGCCACGGCCACGCTCGCGCCTTCCCGCGCAAACGCCAGCGCGATCGCTCGACCAATCCCCGTACCTCCGCCTGTGACCAGCGCCACCTTGCCTGCAAGTCGTGTCACGGAATTCCTTCTCCTCGCGTCTAATAGCATGCCGCAGCACCGCGCTGCCGTGCGGTGCGGGTGGGCGCGACTCTAGCATTCGGCTCCCCGCCCCCGCAAGCCGCTGTGACGGCCTGTAGTGGCGGGTCTTTAGACCCGCGCTTTTCCGGCTCGTATCGGCCGGGCGGAACCTGTCCCGCCCAGGTCGGGAAATCCGTGCTTCTCTTTCGTGCAGTTGTGCTAGGGGCCTTCCAAGCCGGGCTGTTGCTGGCGGTACAACGCGCTGCCGTCTTTGAAGCGATCTCTATGCTAGTGTTTCAGGTTATAGGCCACTGCGTGGGTCACAAGTCTAAGAACGAGTTCGATCAACACCTTTGTTCTTGCTTCATCGTAAGAGTAAGAGTGAGATCCAGCAACGCGCTTTTACCTGATTCTTACTAAGAACGAGCAACGCATTGGTATTTGATTCGTAATGAAAGCAAGATCGAGCAACAAATTTCTTCTTGCTTCTTACTAAGAGCTGAAAACTAATAACTAAAGACTGTCAACTCCTATGCGCATAGGCATCACCTGCTACCCCACCTACGGCGGCTCCGGCGTCGTCGCCACCGAGCTCGGCATGGAACTCGCCGCCCGCGGCCACGACATTCATTTCATCAGTTACGCCCCGCCCATCCGCATGAACCCCAACGATCCGCGCATCCATTTCCACGAAGTCGAAGTCGTCTCCTATCCGCTCTTCGACCATCCTCCGTACACTCTCGCTCTCGCCACAAAAATGCTCGAAGTCTTCGAATCCGAATCGCTCGACCTCCTCCACGTCCACTACGCCATTCCCCATTCCGTCAGCGCCCTGCTCGCGCGCTCCATGGCCGCCCCGCGCCGTCTCCCTTTCGTCACCACTCTCCACGGCACGGACATTACCCTGGTTGGCAGCAACCGCAGCTATCTCCCCATCACGCGCTTTTCCATCGAGCAGAGCGACGGCGTCACCGCCATCTCCCGCTATTTGCTCAATCAAACCATCAAAGAGTTCGACATCAAGCGCCCCATCGAAGTCATTCCCAATTTCGTGAACTGCGATCTCTACAACCGCACCGCCGACAAAGGTCTCGCCGCCCAATGGGCTCCTAACGGCGAACCCCTCCTCATGCACCTCTCGAATTTCCGCCCCGTCAAGCGCCTCACCGACGTCGTCGAGATTTTCGCCATCGTCCGCGCCAAAATGCCCGCCAAGCTAATCCTCATCGGCGACGGCCCGGACCGCGGCGCGGCCGAATACCTCGTCCGCAAGAAAAAACTTCAGAAGGACGTTTTCTTCCTCGGCAAACAGGATAACGTCTACGAAAAGCTCGCCGCCGCCGATCTTTTTCTGCTTCCCTCTCAGCTCGAATCCTTCGGCCTCGCCGCCCTCGAAGCCATGGCCTGCGAAGTCCCCGTCGTCGCCACCAACGTCGGCGGCGTCCCCGAAGTCGTCGAGCATGGTGTGGATGGCTATCTGGTGGAACCCGGCGATGTGAAGGAAGCCGCGCGCTACGCCATCGAAATCTTGTCGCGCGCCGACCGCGGCCGCGAAATGGGCAAAATCGCCCGCATCAACGCCAAGAAAAATTTCTGCGCCAACGACGTCATCCCCGCCTACGAAAACTACTACAAGCGCGTCCTCGCCGAATCCTAGCATCGCTCTCGAGAAACCTGGCTGCGCTCGAGAGCAGTTTCCGGATCGCCGGCCATTCGCCCCGATGAAAGAAGGAGCGCGACGGGACGACTGCCTAAGTCAGACGCACATCAAATAGTGACAGCCAATACTGAAGGGATTGCAGGGAAAAACCGCAAAGGATGAGTCCGATGCCGAATACTCCGAGCCGCCGCTCCGGGAGATTGTCGGCGTAGTATTCGATGTAAGGATTCACCGTCGCTCCTACGCCGGTGACGATGCCTGTCACCAGCCCCACGCGAATCGCAAAAAGCCAGGCGTGGTCCACGTGATGGATGAACGCGCTACAGATCAGGGCGGTGACCGTGTAGCCGACGGTTCGCACCACCGTTCCCCAAAACTGACGACGCGTAAGCCGTGGACGGCGAGACGCTTCATAGTCCATGGAAGGACGCATGCCGCGAGAGTAGGCGAACACTTGGCCGCCGGTGACGAGAATGGCGAATGCGATAGCGAATCCGAAGCCCAAAATCCTGTACAGTCCAGCGGCGAAAGCGAAACCCCGGATGGCGGAAAGCAGTCCTTCCCAAGGCAGGGAATAATGATCCAGCCCACGAGATGCTCGACTGAATTCAATCGACAGGGTGATGCCGGTGGCGATACCGGAGGCCAACCCAAAGAAGAGACCGAGGCCAAGGCCGTAGCCGATGCCGAAGACAATCGAGTACGTTACGGCACGGGTAAGCAACCGCAGCGGACCGTGTTGTCCGCCCAATAGGTCGTAGGCTAGGTAGAGACTGCCCAGCACATCCAGACAGGTACCTGTAATGCTGACAATCGCGACGGTATGGTGATCCATGCGACGATTGTAAACCTAAAATTTAGGGATCATGCCCCGATGACGGGGATGCGGAAATACCCGCATTACTTCCGGCCTGCCGCACCTTCAGCTTGCGTTCGGATATGCTCCAGCACCCGCAAATGAATCCGATGAATGATGTAGTCCGACCACAAATGCCAATACGCCGCCGGCCACATCGTGTGCTGATACCACGTCGCCCCTTCGAGCCGCGTCCGCCCTCCGGGCAAGGCCGTCAACAAGAACTGCCCTTGCTTGGAAACAAAGTACCCGTGCAAATGTGGCGGCTGAATGTTTCCGTAAGGACTAAGCTCGTTCAACGGCGCCGGATTCGCCGTCACCCCAAACTTCAAGAGCCGCGGCTCATCCCACACCTCGATAGGTTCCGCAAAGGGCCCCGTTGAAAAAATACAATGCCGCACCGCGCCAACCCCGTGCCCGGAAATCTCCGCGCGAATCGGATACGCGATCCCCGCTCGAAACAACAATTCCGTGGGCGGCGGAATCTCGGCAAACGCCACCACTTGATTCCAAACTTTCTCCGGCGGCGCATTCACCTCAATCGCCGTCCGCACTTCAAAGGTCTCGGGCTGCAGCTTCGCCCAGTGTTCCACGCTCTGGAACGCCGGCGTGAACAGGAAAACAATCGACAACATTGCAGGAGTGCCTTTGTGCAGCCAATATCCTGCCTGGATCGCGTACCCCAACATGCCCCCAAAGGCCCCGAGCGCCAGCGCGAACGGCGCCGCCATCAAAATACAAATCACTCCCTCGATCATCACTAGGAGCAGGACCGCCCCAAGCAGCGCAATAGGCACCAGCGAAACAGCGATACAGCTGGAATACGTTCGCGGCTCGTGGTAGCCGTACACCAGCACCGAAAACAGTCCCAGGCAAAACGGCAACGCCACAAACAATCCCCATCCGTAAGACTTAAGCACCTCCGTCCCCAATACTGTAAAGATGGAACCAATCACAATCGTCATCCCGATGGAAGCCGCCGCCGCCCCCAGCGCGCCTCGCGGAATCCATCGGTCCAGCCTGCGCGTCTCCGGCCACGGCGCCGCTTCGCGCTGTGCCTCGACCGAATGGGAACTCATCGTGCAAAGCAAAAGGAAAAACAAAAGATTGATCACCGGAACAAAAAACAGCACCACCAGCCACAGCGGTTGCGCGGCATCGCGCAATCGCTGGACCGTCAGCGTCACGCCCAGCCAGATGAACGGCAACGCCAAAACCAGCAGCGTTCCCGCAAATGCGCGCGTATCCGACGGAATAGCATTCACACGGGCATCCGGCCCCAGCGGCTGCCAGTAGCTCCACAAAAACCATGGCCGCTCAAACACCACGGCCGCTACAATTTTATCGAGGAAATATTTCAGGACAAAGGCGCTGCAACCCGCGATGGCATACGACTTTCGATCGATCTTCCCCTGCCAACGCCACATCTCCACAAAACGGTTCGCCACGGCACCTCCTCACCGCTCCACGGGGCACGAAACCGCCGCGCAACTCCGCTTCCCGGCAATCCACCGGTATCCTTTGCGCAAAATTTCCGTCATCCCCGGAATCTTCGCCATCCACAGCAGCGGCCGTGCCCACCAAATCTCACGCGCCAGCGCCACGGCCGCATCCGCCCCTCCGAATCTGCTTCCGTCGCTCAGAAGAAATTGCATTTCTCGCATCAAGTCCTCGCGCGGCAGTCCCAGCAGCGCCCCCACTCGCGGATCCTGCAATGGGGCCAGCGCCATTCCACGCCGCTCCAGAATCGGCGCGAGCCACCTCGCGATTCGCGTGCAGAACTGGCACTCCGCATCAAAGAACAGCCAACCCCGCGCATGCCTCCCCTTCCCGTCCGTGTACTCACTCACCAGCGAAATCATCGTTTCTTCTCTTTCTTACTTCTCCGCGTGCCTCTGCGCTCTCGGTGCAACCGCGTTATCTTCTTCTCTTCTCTGTGCTCTCCACGTCCTCTGTGATCTCTGTGTTAAATCTCTTCCATTTTTTCCGAAACTTTCAACTCTAAACTGTCAACTGTTAACCGCCTTTTTCCCCAGCAAAGTAATCACTTTCCCCCGCAGCTTCACCACGCCTTTGAGCGCCCCCGTCGGCATCCGGATAATCTCCTCAAACAACCCCGTCATCGCCGTCAAAAACTCCAGCATGCTCTCCAGCCGCTCCCGCGTGTACGCATCCCCCTGCGGGTTGGACTTGACCTCGCGCACGCACTCCGCCAGCACACTCAACGTCGGATCGATCTCCCGCCGCTTTCGCTCCTCCGAAACAATCCGGAAAATCTCCCACACGTCCTTGATCGATTCAAAGTGGTCGCGCCGGTCGCCTAGCACGTGTACCACGCGCACGATCCGCCACCCTTGCAGCTCGCGCAGGCTGGTGCTCACGTTCGAGCGCGCCACCGCCAGCGTCGCGGAGATCTCATCCGCCGGCAGCGGCTGCGGCGACAGGAACAGCAGTGCATGCACCTGCGCCACCGTGCGATTAATCCCCCACCGGGTGCCCATCTCTCCCCAGTGCAAAATGAACTTCTGCGCCACCGGCGTTAAACTGTTTTTTGTCGGCTGACTCATTTTTGTCCTTCCGTCCCCGGCGTCCTTCTTGCTGCCCTCGTCATTTCTGTTATTTCTGTTGTTACAGAATATACAGTTATTTACGCTGCCTGTCAAGCCCTTTTTACCTGTCCTCTTTCTGGACTTCCCCGCCTCTCGCCGCGCTGCTACCTTGTTAACCGTAGCCCCAGGAAGGCCTTGGAAAGGCTTTTAAGACCAATGCGCCAGACTAATCGGAGTACCGCTCCCTGCCTTGCAGCTGTTCTTGTCTGTCTCTTCGGCTGCCTGGCGACCGGTGCCGCGTCCGAGGATCTTACTGACGACACCTCTC